>Ga0307374_10000058_pt1 | contig 173222 bp, 155 predicted proteins | sample OX3MG_FD_202532 | JGI IMG/M metagenome (GOLD analysis project Ga0307374, IMG submission 202532) | Soil microbial communities from Risofladan, Vaasa, Finland - OX-3 | ecosystem: Environmental > Terrestrial > Soil > Coastal area > Acid sulfate soil | place: Finland: Risofladan, Vaasa...
CATGCTCGGTTTGATGCGGCGGGGTCTGGAAACCGGTTTACGGCTCGGCTAGAGTCCACTCCCAGAGGCAACGGGGAGCCCCAGGTAGGCCGAACCTAAGGGACACGGCGCCAGACCTCGACCCTACTTGGAATCTTGTGGCCCTGCATTTTTCCGACGCCATTCAGATTGTCGATCTCTACCACGCCCGCCAGCATCTTTGGGAGGTGGCGCGCAAACTGTGCCCGAATGACGAAGGGAAACAAAAAGCCTGGATGAAGATCCACCAGAAGCGCCTGCTGGATCGGGGGAAAATCGAAAAGCTGGTGGGCGCACTCCGCTCGATCGAATCCGATAACCCCGAAGTAAGGGAGAAGATTCGTATCGAAGCAGACTATTTTGAGCGGAATACAGAGCGCATGCGATACCCCAAGTTTCGCGGCCAACACCTATTTGTTGGTTCCGGCGTTATCGAAGCCGGATGCAAGACGGTGGTTGCTTTCCGTCTCAAGAGGTCAGGAATGTTCTGGACCGTTCGAGGAGCCAACGCCATCCTGGCTCTCCGCTGCTGCCATCTGAATGGCGATTTTGAAGACTACTGGGAGCAACGCAGGGCGGCTTAACTTCCACTTCTATGTCGCGCACCCCCTTCGGCCCGGGTGCGCGGGGCGCTCTTAGAAGGCGCTAGGTTTGCAACGGTTGCGTTTCGCTTCTTGAAGCCGCCGATGTCTTTGCTCTGGAAGGATATGCGAAATGAAAGACCAGGAACATGAGGGAGATTACGACGAAGCAGGCGATGCTGGCTTCGGGGCCCACTTTACCTCCTGTGAGCCAGCGCGGGCCGTGAAATGAGGAGTTGAGCAAATGTCCCGGGGCGGCGAAGCCGCTGTCGGGCACGCCGTAGATGAATGTCTCGCCGTAATCCCATGCGGCGTGCAGGCCGATAGCGAACCAGATGTTTCCGGTGCGACGCAGGGTGAAGCAGAAAAAGAAACCGATGTACGCTGCCGCGAGCGCGCCGGGCAACGCTTCGCCGGCGTTTTGCAAATGGCCCGCGCCGAAAAGGAGCGACAGGAAAATTGCGGCAGGCCAGAAGCCCATGCCGCCGCCAAGAGTGAATTGGCTGTAGCCGCGAAATAAAAATTCCTCAGAAAAGCTGGTGAGCAGAAACGCAATAGCCCAGACGAGCGCGTAACCGACGAGGGCACGTCCCGCGAGCGCCACTGAACCGAACGAAAATCCGTGGAGCGCGGCGATTAGCAGCATCGTCGCGGTGATGGCGAGAAAGCCCCAGACGGCGCCGACCCAGAAGAGGTGGCCGAACGCTTCGCTGGCGGGCAGCCCGTATTGTGCCATTGGCCGCTCCTCGATCTTCGACATGATGAGCGCGGCGACAAACATCGAAATGACGAGAATTCCTTCCTGAATCAAAACGAACGAAACCGTGAACGATTGGGCGCCCGGCTGCGTCGAAGGAAGGTGGAGGACATGCGCAGCGACGGCGGCGACTAGCAAGACACCTGCGCAGGCGAGGAAAATGCCGAGGAAAATCAGCCAGCGCCAGCCGTCGCGGATGCCGTGCGGACCGACGAAGAGCGTCCCGATGCGGTCTTCGAGACTTTCGATTCTTGGCGGTGGAGATTGTTCGCCGTGGTGCTCCGGCATTTGGCGCTCCTTCCTTTGAGTTTCGCGATGAGGCAAAAGCACGCGCCGAACGGTGTGCGGCTTCGCATCATACGCGAAGTGGAGTGTGGCGGCGCGGTTTGTTTCTCGCAGGGTTATGCGCGTGAGCGCGGCGACCCGCCGACCTCAGCGGCTGAAGCTCTTTTTTACGAGCGGTAAGGCGGGGTTGAAGCCCCGCCTCGCCGAGGCTTTTCAAAAGAGCGAGTTCAAACCGGGCGAGAGTTTGCGCGGTTGCGGCGCTTCGGCGCGGCTGATAGAATCGATAATTTGCGCAGGTGAAATTGGGTAGCGCTGTGTCGCAGCTTTCGAGCATTCCTTCGATTACTAGAAGCGCGGGAGCGGGCGTGAGGTCCGCAGGAGGGCGAGTTTGGCCAAATATGATTTAGCGATTATTGGGAGCGGGCCGGGCGGGTACGTGGCGGCGATTCGCGCGGGCCAATGGGGCTTGAAAACGGTGTGCATTGAGAAGGATCCGTTTCTCGGCGGCACGTGCCTGCACGTCGGCTGCATTCCCACGAAGGTGCTGCTGTACCATGCGGACCTGTACGAGGACTTCAAACGCGCGTCGGAATTTGGATTTGAAGTGAAGGACGTGAAAGTGAATTGGCCGGCGATGATCGCGCGCAAAACGAAGATCGTCAACAAACACGCCAAAGGCATCGAGTTTTTATTCAAGAAAAATAAAGTGGAATCGGTGCAGGGTTGGGGACGAATCGCGGGGCCGGGGCGCGTTTCGGTGGAAAACGGCGGGAAGAAAACGGAAATCGAAGCGACGAATATCATGCTGGCCACGGGATCGGACGCGCGTTCGCTGCCGGGCGTAGAAATCGACAACAAAGTGATTATGGATAATCGCGGGATGCTGGATATGCCGACAATTCCGAAGTCGCTGGTGATTGTCGGCGCGGGCGCGGTGGGAGTTGAATTCGCGTCGATTTACAAAACTTTCGGCGCGGAAGTGACGATCCTCGAAATGCTGCCGCGGCTCGTGCCGCTCGAGGATGAGGAAATTTCCGCGGAGCTCGGCAAGGCTTTCCGGAAAAGGGGAATTCGCTTCGAGCTCGAGGCTGCTGTTCAGTCGGTGAAGAAAGATGCGAAGGGCGCGACAGTTACGTTCAACGATAAATCAGGGGCGTCGCAGACCGTTTCCGCGGAGAAGGTTTTGATTGCCGTTGGGCGCCGGCCGATGACGGAAAATACCGGCATCGAAAGGACGAAAGCGAAGGTCGAGCGCGGGTTCGTGCACACGACCGCATACATGGAAACGGCCGAGCCGCATCTTTACGCCATCGGCGACATCGTGGTGGGGCTGCCGCAACTGGCGCATGCGGCGTCGATGGAGGGAATCATTGCCGTGGGGCGCATGGCAGGAAAATCCATGCAGCCTTTTGACCGCAACCGATGCCCGAATTGCACGTACTGCGAGCCGCAAATCGGCTCGGTGGGCTTGACGGAAAAGCAGGCGCGCGACGCAGGGCACAAAGTGAAGACGGGGAAATTTCCGTTCGCGGGGAACAGCAAATCGTCGATTCTGGGGCATCACGACGGATTCATCAAGGTTGTGTCGGACGAAAAATATAACGAAGTGCTGGGCGTGCATTCGATCGGGTCGCTATCGACGGAGATTATCGCCGAGGCGACGACGGCGCTGCAGCTCGAAGGCACGATTGACGACATGATGGCGATGATCCATGCGCATCCGACGGTTTGGGAAGCGATGGGCGATGCATTCAATTCTGTGATGGGCCTCACAATCAACGCGTAGCAGCTTGGCGCAAAGCGGAACGGGCGGTCATTTGAAGAACACGGGCGAAAAAATGTGCTGGGTGGTGGACCTGGGGCTGATGGCGTATCAGCCGGCGTTTGATTTGCAGCGGCGGCTGGTAGCCGCGCGCAAATCCGGCGCGCTGCCGGACGTGCTGCTGCTGTGCGAGCATCCGCACGTGATCACGCTGGGGCGCAACGGCAGGCAAGAGCACTTGCTGGCGTCGGCGCATTTGCTGCGGCAGATGTGCGTCGAATTTCATTCGAGCGATCGCGGCGGAGACATCACGTATCACGGGCCTGGGCAAATTGTCGGCTACCCAATCTTGAATCTGGCGGCGATTCGCCGCGACGTGGCATGGTATGTGCGGCAGCTCGAAGAAGCAATGATTCGCGCGACGGCGGATTTCGGCGTTGTTGCGGGACGCAACGCGGGAATGACGGGCGTGTGGGTGGATCGTTCCGGTGACGCGAGTGGTGAAGCGAACGACGTGGCCGGGCATGCTGCCGCGGTGGAAAAACTGGCGGCGATCGGCGTGCATTTGAGCCGCTGGGTGACGTCGCACGGATTCGCGTACAATGTGTCGACCGATTTACGCTATTTCGATTTAATCGTTCCGTGCGGCATTGCGAACAAGCGCGCCACATCGCTCGAACGCTTGCTCGGCCGGGCGGTGCGGCGCGACGAAGTGACGCCGCGAATCGTCGCGCAACTTGGCGAAGTTTTCGAGCGCGACATGCAGCCGGTCGCGCGGGAAAATTTAGAAGAAGCCTTGCAGGAATGTGAAGCGCCAAGAGCGCACGCGATAGCGTGAAATTCATGCCGAGCATTCGCACAACTTATCGCACAACTCGCCGGTTTCGCTTATCGGTTCGCCGTAGGATAATGGGGTGTCGCGCAGGGAGCAGAGCATGAGCTATCCGCTCACGCGGGAGCAGCATCTCGACCTGTATTACTACATGAAGCTCAATCGGATGCTCGACGAGCAGCTCGTGCGGCTGTTTCGGCAGAACGTTGTTGTCGGCGGGCTGTATTCGAACCTGGGCCAGGAAGCGACTTCGGTGGGAACCGCGTACGCGCTCGAAAAGCGCGACTGGATCGCGCCCATGATCCGCAACGTTGGGGGATTGCTGGTCAAGGGCTACAAGCCACGCGACATTTTGATGCAGTACATGGCGCGCGTCGATTCGCCGACGATGGGCAAGGATGGCACCAGCCATTTCGGCGACATCAAAGTGCGTCACGTGGTTTCGCCGATTTCGATGCTCGGCGATTTGGTTCCGGTGATGGCGGGCGTGGCAATCGGCGGACGCTACCTGGGGCAAAATATCGTGGCGATGACGTGGGTGGGCGATGGCGCTACGTCCACCGGGGCGTTTCACGAAGGCATGAACTTCGCGGCGACGCAACGTGCGGCGCTGGTGCTGGTCGTCGAAAACAATCAGTGGGCGTATTCGACGCCGGTGGCGAAGCAGGTGCCGATTCACGATCTCGCCGACCGAGCAAAAGCGTATGGCATCGCGAGCGCCATTGTCGACGGCAATGATGTTGTAGCCGTTTACCAGACCGCGAAAGAAGCCGTGGACCGTTGCCGCAAAGGCGACGGCCCCGTGCTGATTGAAGCGAAAACCATGCGCATGAAGGGCCATGCGCAACATGACGCCGCGGAATACGTCCCCAAGGAGATGTTCGAATACTGGGAAGCGCGCGACCCGATTGTGCGCTACGAGAAATATCTCACCGAGAATAAGATCTGGGATGAAAAAACGAAGAAAGATCTCGACACGCGCATCGACAAGGAACTGAAAGAGGATCTCGAATTCGCCGAGAAGTCGCCTCTTCCGCCGCCGGAGCTTGCCGAGCAGGGCGTTTATTGCGATGGCTGCCACACGGTCGAAGCGGTCTGGAAGCGTTCGAAGGTCGAAGTGACGCCGCCGAAATCGAGCGTCAAGCCGGAATGGGAAGTCGCGGACTTCGGCGGATTCGATTTGGCCTCGACGATGGCGAAGCAATCCGCCGCTGCCGCGCCGGGCGGCAACGGTGCGAAAGACGCGAAAACTATTGCATCGGGAGCGCCGCAAGCCGCAACACCCAAACCGGAGCAGAAGCCGAATGGCGGTGCCGCAAAATCAGCGCCGCCCCACCCCCAGCAACAGTCTGGGCAGCGTCCGGGACAAAATCGTCCGGAACAAAGAGGACAGGGCTCCGAACAAAAACTCGGGCAGAAATCCGGGCAACAACAGCCCTACCAGAAATCTTCTGGACAGAAAATGACGTATCAGAAATCGCAAGGACAGAAATCGCCGAGTCAGAGGATGATGGACCAGAAAACGAATGGCCAGCCCGAAAAAGCGAGCGACGGACCGCGCGTTCCCTTTGGCCGAGGGCCCAAAGGCAAAGAGGGGAGAAAATAACCATGGCGCCGGTCACGATGCTCGAAGCGATTCGCCAGGCGATTTTCGAGGAGATGGAGCGCGACCCGACAGTCGTCGCCATTGGTGAAGACATCGGCGTGTATGGCGGCGCGTTCAAGGTGACGGCGGGACTGCTCGAACGCTTCGGTTGGGAACGCGTGATCGATACGCCCATCAGCGAGACGGCCATCATCGGCGCGGCCGTGGGCATGGGTTATCAGGGACTGCGCCCGATTGCCGAGCTGCAGTTTATCGACTTCATTGCGTGCTGCTTCAACCAGATCACGAATTTCGTGGCGAAGTCGCATTACCGCTGGGGCGCGCCGGTGCCGATGGTGATGCGCGGGCCTTCAGGCGGAGGCGTTCACGGCGGGCCGTTCCATTCGGCGAATCCGGAAATGTATTTCGTCCACACGCCGGGGTTGAAGGTGATTTATCCGTCGACTGCGTATGACGCGAAGGGACTGTTGAAGTCGGCGATTCGCGACAATAATCCCGTGCTTTTCTTCGAGCACAAATTTTTGTACCGGCGGATCAAGGAAGAATTGCCCGCCGAGGATTACACTGTGCCGATTGGCAAAGCGATTGTGCGGCGCGAAGGGCGCGACCTGACGATCGTGACCTACGCGGCGATGATGCACACGTCGCTCGAAGCGGCCGAGGAACTCGCGAAAGAGGGAATCGAGGCGGAAGTCGTCGATTTGCGCACGCTGCTGCCGCTCGACCAGGAAACGATTTTGCAATCGGTGAAAAAAACGAACAAGCTGCTGATCGTTCACGAGGACACGCGCACCGGGGGCATCGCGGGAGAAATCGCGGCGGTGGCGTGCGAAGGCGCGTTCGAGGATTTGGACGGGCCGATCCTGCGCGTCACGGGGAAAGACACGCCGGTGCCGTTTTCGCCGCCGCTCGAAGAACGATTTTTGCCGAACAAGAATGATGTGATTTCGAGAGCGCGCGAACTGGCGCGATATTGAACTTTTTGAGGAGATACCATGGCGACTGATGTGATTATGCCCCAGATGGGGGAGAGCATTTTTGAAGGCACCGTGACGAAGTGGCTGAAGAAGCCCGGCGAGAAGGTCGAGCGCGACGAGCCGTTGTTCGAGATTTCGACGGACAAAGTGGACGCGGAAATTCCGTCGCCCGCGGCGGGTGTGCTGAAAGAGATCAAGGTCGCCGAGGGGCAGACCGTGCCGATACAAACCGTCGTCGGCGTGATTGACGCGGATGGCGCAGGCGCGGCGTCGGCGGCGCAGGTTCCGGCCGCGGCAAAAGCAGAAGCAAAGCAGCAGGTCAAACCGGAAGCAAAAAGTGAAATAAAGCCCGAAACAAGAACCGAAACAAAGGCCGAAGCGAAGACTGACGTAAATCCCGAAGCGAAACAAGGAGACGAAAAGCCGTCACCGGCTTCCGCTCCGACAAAGACGGAAGCGGCGAAAGCAGATTCAGTTAAGCCCGCGCCGTCACCGGCTCCCGCGCAAACCGGCGCGAGTCCTGGACCTTCTGCTGCGCCGCAGCCCGCCGCTCGCCCGGGCGAGCAAGCGGGAGAAAAAATTCGCAGCTCGCCATTGGTCCGTCGGCTGGCCAAAGAAAACAGCGTTGACTTGTCGCAAATCCCCGGCACCGGCGCGGGCGGCCGCGTCAGCAAGCGCGACATTTTGTCCGCCATTGAGGGTGGCGGCGCACAAGCACGGCCCGGCGCGGAGACGCTGGCGTATGCTGCCCCGGCAGCGTCACGTCCGTCGATGCCTCCTCCTTCGCCACCGGCGGCGACGGGTGTGCAGACGGCGTTTGAGTCCGCGGTGCCGCGCGAGCGGATGTACTTCGGTAATTATTCGGTCGAGCCGATGTCCGTGATGCGCCAGAGGATCGCCGAGCACATGGTGGCCTCGAAGCGCGTTTCGGCCCACGTTTATTCGATCGACGAGGCTGATGTCACGGGAATCGTCAAACTGCGCAGTCAGAAGAAAGACGAATTCGAACGCAGTACGGGATCGAAGCTCACCTTCATGCCGTTTTTCATCCGCGCCGCGGTCGAAGCGCTGCACGCTTTCCCGACTGTCAACTCGTCTGTCGACGGCACGAACATCGTTTTTCACCACGAGTGCAATATCGGCGTCGCCGTGGCGCTCGACTGGGGACTGATCGTTCCGGTCATCAAAAATGCCGAGGAGAAGAATTTCCTCGGCTTGCAGCGCTCCATCAACGATCTGGCCGAGCGCGCACGCACGAAAAAGCTCAAGCCCGAAGAAGTGCAGGAAGGGACTTTCTCGATTACGAATCCCGGAGTGTTTGGCGGCTTGATGGGCTTGCCGGTGATCAACCAGCCGAACGTCGCGATTCTCGGTCTGGGCACAATCGAGAAGCGCCCCGTGGTGATTGACGACGCCATTGCGATTCGCTCAATGGTATATCTCACGCTGAGCTACGACCACCGCGTCGTCGATGGAGCGATCGCGCATCAATTCATGAGCAAGATCAAGCACATCCTCGAGAATTGGAGCGAGGGAGTTCTGTAGGGGCAGTCGATAGTCGGTAGTTGACAGTCAAAAGTTTGAGGCCAGAAACGCGCGCGATCCTAGTTTTCGTTGACGCTTTAACTTTCGACTCTCGGGCTGTTGACCCTGGGCTGACTTTTGACCAGCCGTGAGCGCAAGCCTCGCCCTTCAGGGCGGGGTAAGCGATTGCATTTGCCTGTTTTTTGTTGCATCATCGAGACTCCTTAATCGGACTACCGCGGGGCACGCGGAAAGTAACGCGCTTGGAGATACGAGCCGCTGAAGTAAGGCGCTCGGCCGGCGAACCCGCCGAAGCCGTCTCGCAAAACCAGCGAGAGAGGCAGTAGGAATCCTCGCCATTTATGGCGTGGGAGGATGTCAATATCCCTGCAGTCGCAGCCGCCGCACGCTCCGCGAACATCTCCACCTGCGGCAGCGGCACAATGGTGATTTTATGCTCGTGGAAGAGCCGCACGAATTGGCGCCGCTACCATTTCGGCGCGGACCTCAACCACAGTCGCGCCCGCCGCGGGTAGCCTGATTCGCGCCGCCAGTCTTGTTCCAAGCAATTCGTTAGCCAGAATCCGCGTCCCTTGTGGGTTATTTTGGAACTTAACGACGTAGTAGTTTTCGTCCTCGCAGCGCATCAGGTGTGACTGCGCGCCGCCACGCATTCTCCGTATATGCCCTATCGCCAGCGGCACGTGCCGTTATGCTAGCCAGCGTTTTCCCTCGCAGCAAGAAAAACATTTTCAATTCGGGAATCTCCGCCGCCAGCCAGTAATTTCTCGTGATTGACTCTGTCACGCTCGCATGCATACTGAGCGTCGCCACATGCAACTGGATCCTCAGGGATTTTCCGTATGTCCCAAAAATGGAGACTGACAACATGAAACGCGTTACCAGCCTCGGCGGGGTTTTCTTCAAGATAAAAGGCCCCGGAGAAACTATACGCCTGGTATGAAAAGCATCTCGGCATGAAACGCCAGTCGCCGGAAGCCTTCGTACTCCATTGGCGTGACGCGAAAAATCCGCGCCAGACCGGTGCCCCGCAGGGAGCCTCTTTTCTTCCGATTCACAATATTTTCATGCGAACTTCATGCTGAATTATCGCGTCGCCGATCTCGATAGATTGCTCGAAGCCCCGCGCCGCGAGGACGTAACAATTGACCCGAAACGCGAAGGCTACGATCATGGCCGCTTCGCATGGATTACTGATCCGGGAGGGAATCGCATCGAGCTCTGGGAGCCGCCGCAAAAGCGGGCGAAATCGCGGAAGAAAAACTCAAGAAAGAGCGCCGTAAGATCTCAGCGGACGAACCGCAAGCGGGAAAAGAGGAAAAACCGTTAAAACTTTTTCGGTCAGGCAAAGCATGTGTCCTCGCGTTCGATCCGTGCCTGGGCGCGCCTAGACCTTCAGTCCAATCCAGCGCATCAGTTCCAGAGCATTGCTCTTCGGCACCACGCCGTCTCTCAACTTGTAATCGAAGCTCATCTCGCCATTCGCGATCTGGTCCTCGAAATGAACGTTGCGGGCCGAGCCGTTGAGTGCTGACGCCACTTCCGTGAGCGCCAGATCGTGCGTGGTCACCATGCCGATCGCGGCGCAGCCCATGAGCGCACGCAACAAAGCCTCCGCGCCGACCCGGCGGTCGTGCGAATTGGTCCCTTCGAGCAATTCGTCGAACAGAAACAGCAGCGGCATCTTTTGTGCCGCGAGCGCGAACACTTGCCGGATACGGAGAATTTCCGTGTAGAAATTCGACCGGCCCTCCTGCAGCGAATCGGTGCTGCGAATGCGCGTCCCCAGCGCCAGCGGCGACAATCGCAGCGATTTTCCCCGAATGGGCGCGCCAGCCATCGCCAGCACCAGATTGATTCCCACCGTTCGCAGCAGCGTGCTTTTCCCGGACATATTCGACCCGCTCACCAGCAGCACGCGCGTTCCCGAGTCCAGCCGTACCGAATTCCGCACGCATCGCGCCGCGGCTATCAACGGGTGCCCGAGTTCTTCCGCTGAAAAATACACATCCGCACCTTCCGCTTCGGCGATTTCCGGAAAAGAATCGCTGGGGTGCTCGTAAGCGCAAGCCGCGAGGGACACCAGCGCCTCCATCTCGCCGACCACAGCGATCCAAGCGCGAACGCTACGCCCCCATCGCCGCCGCCACGCCTCAGCGATGAATCCCACCTGCAGCGTGTAGAGCACGGGCAGTTCGATCAGCTTCATAAAATAGCTGTCGCGCGCGTCGATCCACGTGACCATGTGCTCCAATCGCCGCATTGCGCGAGAAGCGCGTTCGATGTCCGCACTCTTCAATTCGCTCTGCAAATGCAACAGCCGCGATGAAACGAACGGCTCGTCTTCGAGACGCTTTAGAATTTCCGCGAAGAGTTTCAGTCCGTCTTCATTGCATCGGAAACCCGTTATCGCCGCGACGGCCCGCTTTTTCAGCCATGCGTACACACCGAGGTTCACCAGCAACGCAATAAAAAATGGAAGAACATCGCCGGTCACCGCCCACGTAACGACCGTCGCCACACAAATGATTGCGAGGGCGACGACCAGGCCACGCACGAAAGGATTGGCGAGCGCCGCCGCGCCCTCCGCCCAGGCGGCCAGCGCTCCTGGGTCTAGTTCGGCGCGCAGACCTTCCCCCTTCAGCGCCACATCCTCGCGCAAGTCGATTTTTTCGCGAATTTCTGCGATGAGCTCTTGTCTTTCATGAATCGCTGCGACGGTCGATGGCGCCAGCAGCCACCGCGCCAACCACTCTTCGCCCATCGCGGTTCGTGCGGAACACAGCAACTGAAATAATCCTCCGCGTCCAAACAAATCAAGATCTTCCGCGTAGACGTGCTTCGCATCGCGGAACCGCTCTCCCGTTTCGCCCGTTCCGACCCAGCGGTCCTCAATCCGAGCCAGCCCGCGCTCGTAAAAAGCTGCCGCCCGCTCCGCTTGCGTGCGCGCTCGAATCACAAGCTCATGCCAAACGGCAAGAGCTACATAAACGGCAACGGGAGCAATCAGCCAGTAAACCGGTACAGAGCGCTTGAACAACGAAAACCACGCGACGATAAGGCCCGCGAAAATCACCAGCAACTTGAAGTTCCCGATGCGCAGATGAACGCGTTCCCGCTCGGCGCGGACCTTCAGCCGCGCATTCCGGCGCTGTGTATATTCATTCGCTGGCGAACTCACTCTAATTTCTCGCGTCAAGCCGCACCAGTCTACATCGACTGCCGTCAACACGGGTGTGGAAGCCTGCCTTGATGTTCAATCGAAAAGGGTACGAAAACGCAGCAGGAGATAATGTTAGTGCTGCAGCCTGCGTCATTGACCGCGGAGAGGTGGCCGAGAGGCTGAAGGCGGCGATTTGCTAACGCTAAATTCACCTTTTGGTAACTAACGGAAAATTCAACTAAATCCCTTTGCCAGCCGTCAGATAGCGCCGTTTTCAATTTTCTGGAGTTTGCTGATTTTTGCCTGTTTTATGCCGTTTAGTGTGACAATTTTGTGACAGACGGTTGATTTTGCCCTCTCGCGCACATGAGTGTAACAAGCTCAAGCTTCTAAGAGCTCGCATTGTGGCACTCTTTGGCCAAGGCGCCGCAGCCCGCCGCGTCGGAACGTTGTGATGATTCTGCTGGACATTCGACGTGGCACGCTTATTCACGGCGGTAGTTGCGACTAGGCGATACATTTTTCTTCCAACAGGTCGCGATAAATTTAGATAAAAAATCTGAGTAATCTGCGGCATTTATCTTGCGAACGTCCAAACTTTCGTCTGGAAGCCGCTACCCCCAGCGAGAAAGAATTCAGGTACCCGTAAAACCCATTCCCCCAGAACGACGTTGTGCGCAGCGACTTCGCCAGCAATAACCACGGCACAGCATGTGCACAGAAAATGCTTCCGGCTGCATCTAACTTGTGTCAAAAATGGAATGAAAATCCTGTGAATAAATTTCCCAGATCTTTCGGCCTTCGGCCCAGCCAGGGAATCAAATTTCGATTTGCCCAGCGATACGACAACACATCAAGCGGGAGGAACGATCGTCATGCAGAGGATATGTAAATCCGCGCTGTCTTACCTGGCAGTTTCCCTGGTGCTGTGCGTAATCGGCGCGTTGGCCGCGCCAGCTCGCGCCTATGACGATCCGTCCGCGCGAGTGGCGCGGCTGAACTTTATCCAAGGGGAAGTTACGTTTCAGCCCGGCGGTGAAAATGATTGGGTCTGGGCAAGACTGAACCGGCCGCTCACCGATGGAGACAGCCTTTGGACGCAACCCGGCGCCAGAGCCGAGCTGCACGTTGGATCAACCGCGATTCGCCTCGATGAGCAATCGGCTCTTACAATCTCAAACATTGATGACAACACGATCCAGCTTCAACTCAGTTCGGGAACGATGAATCTGCGCGTGCGGAGTCTGTACGACAACGATGTGATCGAGGTGGATACTCCCAACTTGGCCTTTACGGTGACGGCGCCTGGAAATTACCGCATAACGGTTGACCCTTACGGGTACACCACGATTGTTACCGTCTGGAACGGCGAGGGCCAGATCACTGGAGGCGACCAGGCGTTCCTGGTTGACGGTGGCTCGCAGGCGCAGGTTTCCGGCACAGATTCTCTCAGCTACGATATTTATGATCTTCCGTATCGGGATGGATTCGATCAATGGTCGGCGATGCGCGATCAACGCGAGGATCGCTCCCGATCCATCCGGTATGTGTCGCCTGAGATGACCGGTTACGAGGACTTGGACAACGACGGCAAATGGATCACGGACAGCAATTATGGCCCTGTCTGGGTTCCGACAAACGTTTCGAGCGACTGGGCCCCCTACCGGAACGGCCATTGGGCCTGGGTTTCGCCGTGGGGCTGGACTTGGGTGGATAACGAGCAATTTGGCTTCGTGACGTCGCACTATGGCCGCTGGGCACACCTGAATAACAGGGGAGCAGGCGGCGGATGGGCATGGATCCCTCCCAAAAGAGAACGAGATAGCCGGAATCACTACATAACGCCCGTGTATTCTCCCGCCTTGGTAACGTTTGCGGGGGATTCAAACTCCTCTCGCGACTTCGGCTCGGGCGGCGGCGTGGCGTGGTTCCCTCTCGCGCCAGGCGAAGTGTACGTGCCGGCATATAAGACCTCCACCACTTACATTACACAGGTGAATATTACAAACACGGTGGTGCAGCAGACAGTGATCACCAACGTGGTGAATAATCCAAGTCGCAGGGAAAATTATGCGAACGAAAGAGTGGCTGGCGCGGTGACCGCCGTACCCAAGACTGTTTTCGTCAATGCGCAGCCTGTGGCGCGAGCAGCTGTAAGGATTTCGCCGAGAACCATCGCCGCAGCATCCATCGTTCGCGCAGCGCCTGTTGCTCCCGTGAAAGCCAGCGTTACCGGCGGAACCGGGACGAGGGCAAATCCCGCCGCAACGAATGCGCCTGTGACAACCCCTGCGCGTCCGCCTGCCCCACCCCCGGCAGTGGTCACGCGTCCTGTTGTGGCTAAAGTGGCGCCGCCACCGCCGCCCGTGCCTTTTGTTCAGAAGCAAAGGGCGCTTGCGCAAAATGCCGGCAAGCCGCTTGACCCGAAAGTGGAGCAGAGCCTCCGCGCCGCAGCGCCGCCGCCGGTACGAGTTGTGAAGGAAGCTCCTCGCGTTGCCGTGGTGAAGGCCGCTGTTGCCAAACCGAAACCTCAATCAATGGCCCCTGTCGCAAACGCCAGGCCCGGCCCGCCGCAGGCCGCCAAGCCGCCAGTAAACACCAAGCCGGCGCAGGCTCCAGCACAAGCCGTTGCGCCGCCGACTCCCGTCGTCAGCCAGCAGCAGTTGGCACAGCAGCAAGCCGAGAAGGCACGCCAGCAGCAACTTGCGCAGCAGCAGCTGACGCAGCAAGAAGCGGCGAAGACACGGCAACAGCAACTCGCACAGCAGCAGGCTGACAAAGCACGCCTGCAACAACAGCAACTCGCGCAGCAGGAAGCTGAGAAGGGACGCCAGCAACAAGCCCAACAGCAAGCCGAAAAGACACGCCTTCAACAGCAGCAATTAGCTCAGCAGACAGCGGATAAGGTGCGGCAACAGCAACTCGCACAACAGCAAGCTGACAAAACACGCCTTCAACAGCAGCAATTAGCTCAGCAGACGGCGGATAAGGTGCGGCAACAGCAACTCGCACAACAGCAAGCTGACAAAACACGCCTGCAACAGCAGCAATTAGCTCAGCAGGAAGCTGAGAAGGCACGGCAACAACAGCTCGCGCAACAACAAGCTGAAAAAGCACGCCTGCAACAGCAGCAATTGGCTCAGCAGGAAGCCGATAAGGGACGGCAGCAACAAGCCCAACAGCAGCAGGCGCGACGGGGAAATCCGCCGCCGAACAACACTCCAGACATCGCTCGGAACAGCGCGGGCGGCGCGGCCGATAACCAGCCCGTTCGCGTTCCCGAGGGAGTGCAAGCGGGAAAATTAGTCTCGCAGCCAAGAGTAACTCCGCCTGTGGATGGCAAAGGGGCGCGCATTCAGGGCGTCGTCCGTCTGCAGGCCCTGATAGGGACTGACGGCCGGGTCAAGAACGTCTCCGTGCTGAGCGGTCCCGCGGCGCTGCACGCGGCTGCGCTGGAGAATGCCCGCCAGCGTCAGTACCAACCGACCGTCATGAATGGCAAGCCCGTGCAAGTTGAGACGGAGATATCGATAAATTTTCAGTAGCCGCGCAATTCGCTTCTAAACGATATGCCGGAAGCATTTCACGCTTCCGGCATTCTGTTAGTATCGCGGCTCCTTCCGGTTTTGTCGCTCTGAAGACATCTCGCAAAAAACATAAATCCCGAGATTTCCAATCTGAACTCCACCGACGAACCCTCAGGCGTGGGAGGTTGCGGAGATCCTGTTCCGGGCCGGTGATCTCGTTGGGGGCCTGCTCTGACGGGAAATTCGTTGTGTCCAGGGTAGGGGGAGCGTACGATGCGCGAGAAAAAGGTTCCAAATCGGAAATTCCGGTTGGTTGCTAAACCTGGCTTGTAGCCGAGGACGTTCTGAAGGCAAACCATGGAGGGGAAAGTATGTTTCACTTAATCTGGTATCTTCTCATTGGGCTAATCTCGGGGGTTGCAGCAGTCAAAGAGGGGACTGTCACAAAATCGGGTCATAAGCTACAATGCAGCAAGAAGTTAGTTTCGGAGAGGTGGCCGAGAGGCTGAAGGCGGCGGTTTGCTAAACCGTTGTAGGGACAAAATCCCTACCGGGGGTTCGAATCCCCCCCTCTCCGCCAGCGTCACAATGGGCCACAAGAATCTTGAGACGACCATGATTTATTTGGGTGTGGCCGACATGAGCGACCCTAGAATCCGAAGCCAGATCGATGCAGCTTTCGGCGATTGAACGGCAGGTGTACGGTCTGCCTCCATGAAATCCACCGCGTCCGATTAGATTAACTGCATAACGTTCTCGGTCTTAACTTCCTGTTTAGTTGGAACCGCCCCTAAAGGTGCACGACGCGTCGGTGAGCTTCGTGGGCGCGGCGTTTAGCTCTTGCAGGTGGTTTTTGGCCAGCACCGCGTTGAAGTCTGCGACCTGCTGCTTTTGCAACGCCTTCCAGGCGGCCACGGTGTCGTTGTAGTCGCGACAGTCGCTCTCCCAAGTCGTGATCTGCGTGGGGGTGGGCGCCATGTCGAGGCCCACCTGCATCATGCTAACCATGGTGTTGTAGTCGTCGTTCAGTGTGAGGAAGGATTGCAGCGCGCCGGGCGCGGGAGCCGGACGACGGAAGAAGAAGCCGCTCCCGGCCGGCATCTGGCCGCCGATCTTGGTCAGGCTTGCATCGAGCGCCTTGGCCTGCGAGGTGACGTCGGCGGGCAGGTTGCCCTGCACCAGGGACGCGAGTTGCGCCTTGACGGCGTTGACTTCGTGATTGCCTTCATAGCTCTGCTGCATGCCGTGATACGCGAGCAGCGTGAGTTGGTTCTGGACGCGCAGGTCGGCCATAAGCTTAGGGCTCTGCCCGACGCGCGGGTCGTTCATGACGGTGACGTGGCGGGTGTAGACCTGGCCGTCCACGGTGAGCTTGAGCGTATAAACTCCCGGAATCACCTGCGGCCCGTGCGGACCAGGGGTGACACTGCCCGCCACCATGTTCATCTGGTTTTCGAGGTCGTGCCGGAAGGCCGGCGGGGTGTCATAGCGCAGGTTCCAGTTGACGCGGTTCAGACCGGTATCGTTGGTCAGAGCCCGCGACTGGGGCGAGGCCAGCCAGTAGCGGGGATAAGCTTGGCCTTCGATGGGCGGCGGCAAAGTGCTGGACATCGTGCGCACCAGGTTGCCGCGCGAGTCGAAAACCTGGAGCTGGATCGGCCGGTCGGCCTTGTGGCTGAGGTAATAGTCCACGATCACTCCATAAGGCGGATTGGGCGCATGGGGTACTTCGATTGAAGTGGGCTGGTCCCAGTTGCTGTTGATGCGGGCGCGAATGCCCGCCTCGGGCTTGAAGAGATAGGCGGAGGAGGAGCTGATGGCCTTGGCGTTGGCGGCGATCTGACGCAGCGGTGTGATGTCGTCGAGAATCCAGAAGCCGCGGCCGTAAGTTCCAATGACCAGGTCGTTCATGTGGTAATCGGTGTGAATGACGAGGTCGCGGACGGAAGTGCTGGGCAGGTTCTGGCGCAGCGACTGCCAATGATCCCCATTGTCGAAGCTGACGTAGACGGTGGTCTCAGTGCCGACGAAAAGCAGGCCAGGTTGCTGCGGATCGGCGCGCAGAATGTTCACCCAGCTTCCCGTGCGCTCGTCGCGTGGCAGGCCATTGACGATGCTGGTCCATGTCTTGCCGCTGTCGGTGGTGCGCCAGATCAGCGGCACGTCGGCGTCCTCACTGGCCGGAATGGTGGGGGCGGCGGGGCCGCGCTGGCCGCCGATGCGGCCGGTGATGTAGGCGGTATTCACGTCATCGCCTGCTGTGATGGTGTTGAGGTTGGCGTGGGGCGGCACGTCGGTGATGTTGCTGACGTTGTTCCAGCGCTTGCCGCCATCGATGGTGTTGTAGATCTGGCTGTTGCTGCTCACGGTCCAGACCACGCCCCGCTTGACCTTCGAGATGGAGAAGTCGTTGATGAAGGGTCCAGCGGGACCGAAGCGGGCAGGGCTCTCCGGCGGCTTCGCCGGCGGCGGCAAGGGCGTGCCGCAGGCCACCTCGGGCGCACCCTTGACCGTGGTGAGGTCCAGGCTGAAGGACTTCCAGGAATGCGCGCCGTCGCGCGAGACCAGCAGGCACTGGTAGGCGACGTAGAGGGCACTGGGATCGAAGGCGGTATCGAACTCCTTCTGAAAGTCGCGGCTGGACCGGTACTTGGTGGTATCAGATCCGAAGTTAGGCGCGACGTTTTCCCACTGCCCGGTCGACATATCAATTTTGATCAGGCCGTCGCCGCCGCCTCCCCCGGGGCCATAGCCGACGCCATAGATGATGTGAGGATTCTGTGGATCGGGCGTAAGGATGCCGAATTCAGATGAGGGCAGCGGGCTCCAGTCGGTGAAGTTGACCTGGCCCCAGGTGCCGCGGCTACTGATCATGACCGCGCCGGTGTCCTGCTGCGAAGCCATGATCCAGTACGGATACTGGCTGTCGGTGGCGACGTGGTAGACCTGCGAGATGGGCTCGGTGTACCAGAGGCTCCAGGTCTGGCCGCCATCGAGGGTCACACTGGCGCCCTGGTCGGCGCCGATCACCATGCGCTTGCCGTTGGCGGGATCGATCCAAACCTCGTGGTAATCCTCTCCGCCGGGCGCCCCCTTGAAGGCGTGGAAGGTGACCCCGCCGTCGGTGGAGCGGTACATGGCAGTGCTGACGGTGTAAACGATGTCTGGGTTCTGCGGGTCTACGAAGACGCCGCAGCTGTAAGCGCCCTGCCCGTTGCTGATGCGCATGTCCTTGCCTGCCATGTGCTGCCAGGTGGCGCCGCCGTCGTCGGAACGGAACAGCCCCGAGCCCTTTTCGATACTGTTGCCGATGATGTAGATGCGCCGGCCGCTGGTGTGCATGGAGATCGCCACGCTAACGCGGCCCGGCAAAGACGGAATCTTGATCTGCGTCCATGTCTGGCCCTCGTCGGTGGATTTGAAGACCAGCGGCGGCTTGGTCTTGGGCTGAGGCCCGGGGCCGCGGAAGAAACCGCCTCCCGTGCCCTGCGTGTCGGCCAGCATGACGCTGGGGTCGTCGTATGCGTACTCCACTTCGCGGGTGCCATCGTAGTCGGCGGGCTTGAGGACATTGGTCCAAGTCTGGCCGCCATCCGTGGAGCGGTAGATACCGCCGCCATGGTGGGTGGCATCGCCGAGGGCGGAGACGATCACCAGGTTAGAATTGGTGGGATCGACTAGTATGCGGTCGATCTTCACGGTGTCATCCAAGCCGATGTGCTGCCAAGTTTTGCCGGCATCGGTGGACTTCCACATGCCGTGGCCGAGGCTGCCGCCGATGGGATCGCCGGCACCGGCATAAACGATATCAGGATTGGAGGGAGCGACCTGGATGGCGCCAACGCTGTCCACGCTCTTCACCCCATCGAAGATGGGGAACCAGGTGACGCCGGCGCTGGTGGTTTTCCAGATGCCCCCTTGGGGCGTGCCGGCGTAGTACACACCGGACTGGCCGATGACGCCGGTGACGGAGGAGATGCGGCCTCCGTGAAACGGCCCGTCGTTACGCCACTTGAGGCCGGCATAGAGGTCGGGATTGACCTGCGCCGCCGCGCCCAATGAAAATAACAGCACGCTGGCGAAAGCCAGCACCCAATAGCGAACCCACGAAATTCGCGTCATGATGTAAGTACCCTCCCAAGAATCCACACGTGCTAAGCGGGGAAGTATACTGCAGGAGCCTCGCAAGTTGGCACTCGATGTGTGCTATTGTTCGTGGTACTGATTCGCGGATGAATTAGAGGTTTTGCTACTTTCACGGCTCTGATTTCGGCACCGCGAGATTCTGCGATCACCACGAGTTACGATAATTTCTTTTCAGTGATTTGAGAGGAGTAGCGAAGCAAATTCATGCAAAGCTCAGCAAAGCCGCGTTTCTATGGGGCAGCGTCCCCTCTCTCCGCCAGAATTTCTCTTCCGTTGTGTAACTATCCTCGCTTTGAGGAGTCCTTGTCGCAATCGAAGAGGCCCAAGGAAACCAACGCATACGAACGGAAAACGCGCAGACAACCCCCGCAAATTATCTTTGCAAAATTTCGCCGGAGTGAATTCGATGACAGAACCAACTAAAGAAGAATTGATGGCGCGCATCGCCGAACTCGAAAAGCAAACTGGATCAAAAACGGGAAGCGGACTGCAATTCAAGGTCGGAGAAAAAGGCGGCGTTAGCGTTTACGGGCTCGGGCGCTTTCCCGTAACACTTTATTACGAACAGTGGGTGCGCCTGCTCAACTCAGCCGACGAACTCCGCGCTTTCCTCGAAGAAAACAAGATCCGGCTGAAATTGAAAAATTCCGTCTAACCAGGCGCCCCGCTGTCCTTTAATCGCTAGACTATCTCTGGCACGACTCGCTGACCATCTTCAGGCGCGTCACCGTCAGGTGGCCGTGTTCCGAGTTGTCCTTCTTCATGTCGGCATCGGCAGCTGCGTCTTTCGCGTCTTCTTTCATGTTGTGAGCCATGGCGTGCGCCACCACGCCAGTGACCGTCACTGTGTGCCCTACGTGTTTCGCAAGAGCCACGCGGCTGCTATGAATTTCCCACGTGCTTCCGTTTTCGCCGGTAAGGGTGAACTCTTTGGCGTTGTCGCCTTGCGACAGACATCCTGTGATGGTGCGTACATCTGACTTCGACTTTTGTGCGTTGTTATTGACGCGGGCAAATCCCGTTGAAGCAGTGAGCCCTGCCAGTACGATAAAAAGCAAGAATCTATTCAGTTTCATTTTTTCTCCTCCTCAGGAGCAACTCGGTTATCAGTTTTAAAATTCCTCTGAAATTATTTGGCCACGGGTCTTCGGGCGAACCCGGCGATCAGGGACACCAGAAATAGGATTAGGAACAGGTAGAAGATCAATTTCGCGATTCCCGCAGCGGCCACCATAAGTCCCGCGAAACCCAGAATCCCCGCGATGATCGCAATCACCAAAAAGACAATCGCCCAGCGCAACATGGCCTAACGTTTCGTTTTCGCCCGGGTTTTCGTCTTTGACCGAGCCCCGGACCGTGCCCGCTTACGCGAAGCTGCTGTTGGGCGTGACACTTTCCTGTGACGCGGCGTTGCGCGGCTTTTGCGGCGTTTTCTAGGTTTTGATTTGCTGGCCACCTTCCCGGCAACCGTTCCCAGCGTGGCTCCGATGGTGCGGGCTACGTCGAACAGTATTCCTTCTTCCTTTTGCGTGCCGCTATGCGCGGAATCTCCCGTCATCTCGTCCTCCCATAAATCTCATTCGACTCCAGCAAGGGCACCCTGCGCCCACTGCTCACAAACGGCCGACTAAGAAAAGAACCAGGATGATGATAAGAACAAGCCCCAAGCCGCCGCTGGGGTAGTAACCCCATGACCTGCTATGCGGCCACGTAGGAAGGCTTCCCACAAGGGCTATCACCAGGATGATCGCCAATATCAAGAACATGCTTATGTTCCTCCCCGTTTCTTAATATTACTTCTGAGGCAGGCCCAAAAACGCGTGTGGCGTTTGCAATAAAGGGGTCTCGACAACCGAGCGAGCAATTTCGAGTAACTTCGTCAAGTGCAGCAAGCGCGATATTGAGGCTCGGTGCGCGCACGAAGCGATTCAACATGTCCTCTCAACATCCCGAATACGATACGCTGAGCCCTCCCCGGCGGTCTATCGGTGAAAAGCCTTAGACTTCAAAGCCACGCGCTGTATCGCATCTGCTCCTGGAATCAGCGGTTGCCACCAAGTAGGGGGGGCTGTCGCGTGTTCTCGCAACGGAACTGAGGGACAACCCATTCCCGCTCGCCGCGCCGGCATAATGCTTCGCCGCGCTGCCTGCTATTCTGCGCATTGCGGCCCGCACGCAAAATCCTCTATAATTCAGACGTAAACGCGAGTTTCTCTGGCGCCTTGCGAAGGAAGTCCATATCGGATCGAAGGGACAGACGGACGCAAGGTTCTCATTCGCGCGCAAAGAAAAACAAAATGGCCAATGTCGCCGAGCGACTCAAGAAAAAGCTTCAAGACGAAATCGCTCTGCTCGATCACGAGCTGCACACGGACCTACCTAAAGAGTTGATGAAGGCGCGTGCGCATGGCGATCTGAAAGAGAACGCGGAGTATAAGTACGCCAAGGAGCGTCAGTCCTTCGTTTCCGCCAGGCTGGGTCAGTTACACGCGCGCATGGCGGAGATTTCCATGCTCAATTTGGACAATCTCCCGCGTGACCGCGCCGCCTATGGCTCAACCGTCCGCTTGCTGGACCTAAAGAAATCCCAAGAAACGCAGTACAAACTCGTCACGGCTGAAGAGGCGGACGCCGCCAAGGGCTTGATTTCCACGTCGTCTCCGATCGGCCGCGCGCTGCTGGGCAAGAAAGTGGGCGACGAAGTTCAGGTGCAAACCCCGGCAGGTGTAAAGGAATTTGAAATCATGCACCTCGCGACCATCTATGAGGATGTCTGAGCGTATATACTAGACACTTAGAAAAACGGTGAGCGCCGTCAATATGCGCATCGAAACTGTCAGCCGGCCCTTTCGTTGGTTGCTCGATCGCGCAGCAGCCATCTTGGATAAAGCCCGCGTCCCCGCAAGTTTACTAACGCTGGCCGGTTTCACGTGCTGCCTTGTCGCTGGAATTTTTTTTGGCGCTGGCCGCTTCACCACAGCCGGGCTTGTCATGATCCCCGCCGCGTTGTGCGATTTGCTGGCGCGGCCGCTCGCGCATCGTCAGCCGCGCACCGATTTCTTCGGCGCCTTCCTCAAATCCGTGCTGCACCGTTACGCCGATCTCGCAATATTTCTCGGACTCCTGGTTTACTACGCTACCGTCAATCGTTTCCTCTATGCGCTTGTCACTGGCTTCGCGTTGGCCGGCGCGGTGATGGTTAGCTATTCACAAGCCCGTGCCGAGTCTCTTATCGATCGCTGCCGGGTAGGCTTTTGGGAACGGCCCGAACGGCTGGGACTCATGATTCTGGGCGCTCTTGTAAATCGCGTGCCTATTGCGCTATTTATTCTTGCCATCGGCCCAAATCTCACGGTTATCCATCGCATCTGGTACACATGGAATCAAACCGAAGGGTATCCCGCTACCGCAGCGTCCGAGCTTGACCAAGCGCCAATCAGGGCTATTCCGCAATCGCAGCAGGCCACGCTGCCGTTTACCGCATCGCCATTTGAAACTCACGTTGAAACGCACGGCGAGCCGCATGTCGACAATCGGTTGCGCGACTTGCTAACGCGCGCTGCAAAGCGAGGCGCATGAGCATGCATGGTCCGCTTGCGCTGGTCGGAATTCTTGTGGTTCTCGCCGGATTTCACCTGCTCTGGCAATCGCGGCGCGAAATCTTCTTCTGGCTCCAGACATACGCGAGGATTTTTCGGGCCTCGCTCAACCAACCGCGGCGTGAATTTCAGTCTCCAAGGCTTTCGCGATTCGGTGTGGGCCATGAACATGTTGTGCGATTGTTGCTTGGTTTGAGCCTTGTGGTCATCATTGGTCCCATGCTTATTTTCCTGGGCCTCGCGTTCTGACGTGAATCCCCCCAATTTCTCCCTGATTGTTCATGGCGGCGCGTGGGACATTCCTGCCGCCGCCATTCCTGATTGCCGCGCGGGAATTCGTCACGCTCTCGGAGCCGGCCGCGAAATCCTCGCGCACGGTGGCGCGGCCATGGACGCCGTCGAAGCCGCCATCGTCGTGCTCGAAGACGACGTAACCTTCGATGCTGGCACGGGCGCGCATCTCAATCGCGACGGCCGCGTCCAACTCGATGCCATCATCATGGACGGCGCAAGCCTCAAGGCTGGCGCTGTTGCCGCCGTCGAACGCATCAAGAACCCCGTCTGCCTCGCGCGTAAAATCCTCGAATCGAGCGAGCATATGATGCTCGCTGGCGCGGGCGCGGAGTTGTTCGCGCAGGAAACCGGCATTGCTCTGTGCGATCCCTCTGAGTTAGCGATTGATCGCGAACGCATGGCTTGGCGGCATTGCCAGGAAGGGAATCACGCTTCGGAATTTCACTTCGGTCACAAACATGGCACGGTCGGAGCCGTCGCGCTCGACGTGCAAGGCAGAATCGTCGCGGCTACTTCCACGGGAGGAACGTGCTGCAAGTTTCCAGGCCGCGTAGGCGATTCGCCGCTTATTGGCTGCGGCTGTTATGCAGATGTGGAAGCCGGCGGAATCTCTTGTACCGGCCACGGTGAAGCCATCATGAAAATCGTGATGGCGAAAATGGCGGCAGATCTTCTCCGCAACGGAACCGCGCCACAGGCCGCGGCGAACGAATGCATTCAACTGCTGGCAAGCCGCACCCAGGCCACGGGAGGCCTTATTCTCCTCGATCGCTCTGGCCGCCCCGCCGCCGCGTTCAACACACCCAGCATGGCTTACGGTTACATCCAACCTGATGACAGCGTCTTCATCTCTTCCTGATAGCTGGCACCGTTCTTAACATATAACTGCTTGCCTTCGGAATCGGACAGGAGTAAATAGAAACTATTGGTCGAACTTCTGTCTTCTTAGGCCCGCGCGGCCCGGTCTTCTCCGGGTTCTACCACGCGCGGGCTTCCTTTTTGCCACGTCGCATCGCGTGCGTCTTCCTCTGTTTGCCTCAACTCGCAAACGGTCGGCTGAGCAGCGAGGAAAGCGCGCTCCTCGCCACGGCACGCTCCCGGCTCGCAGTGGTCTGAAATCGTTTCAGACGAAGGAAAAGCGCGGAGCTCAAAGGCAAGAAAAATGCCGGACAGAAGGAGAAGACGGCCCGGCGCGCAAGCAAGGTCAGCTAAGCTGATTTGTAGAATTATACCGAGTGAGCGGCGACGCGACGACGCAGCGCAAATCCGAGTGCCAGCAAACCAGTTCCCAAAAGACCCAGCGTGCCCGGTTCCGGTGTTGGCGCGGTTAGCGAATCGAGAGTCATATTGCTTCCGCAAGGCGGCCGATTAAGGCTGGCACCGCACGGAGAGATCAAAACCAGAAACTGATCATTGGCATTCAAACCGATCGTCGAAGAGAAAACTTGTGCGCTCGTTGACCCATTGTTGCCTACCCACGCTTGCGTGTTCGTCAACATAAAGCTGCTGCCCAGAAACGGATCAGATCCGTAGCCAAGAATGGCATAAGCTTCTCCCGGCTGGACGCTCCCGAAACTCAGCGTCATCGACGTCGCGCCCAGATTGAACAGGCTGCTGACGTTCAGCCCGATGACGTAGTCGGCGTTCGTACCGTCAAACCCGATTTCGTTTTCTCCGTTCCCCTCGCCTGCAAGGCCCAGACCCGTTTCACTTGGTCCGTCGCTCTTTGCAAAAAGATTCGTAGCGCTGCAATTAGAGAGTGTCGCGCTGCTCGTGGAGTCGGTCGCTGAACATACGTAGCCGTTTGCGGTGATTGTGACCCCGTTTGACATATAACTCTGTGATGTACCGAGGGCTGTGTCGGGTCCGCCAAAGTTAAAATTGAAACTCGCGCCATTCGCGAAGGCCGGCGCTGCCCCCAAAAATAGAATTGCCAAAGTCCATGTTGCAAACCTTATCTTCATTTTCCCGGTGTCTCCCCTTGAAACGTACCCAAATCTTGCAAGGTATTAGCAGCACTTCGACGGCCAAAGACCGCTCACAAGGGAACTTTACAACTACTCATGAATGAGTGGCTTAGGGAATGTTATGTAAAAGGATTGCACTATCCGGTGTGCAAATGTATTCAGTTTTCGATACAGACTTTTCGCACCACGCCGTCGGAGTTTGCGCTCCCCTAGCATCCTAATCCTTGCAAATCGCGCATAACCTCAATTCCGTGCAAAAAAGCGCCGGGCCGAAGGAGAGGACGGCCCGGCACCAAGGCAAAGCAACCGCACGCAAATTTTAAAACTAGCTACGCCGTGTGCGAAGCAAACCGCCGGCGCAGCCCGAAACCAAACGCCAGTAAACCAGTTCCAAACAGAGCCAACGTTCCAGGCTCCGGTGTCGGATCCGTCTGGCTGTCGAGCGTGCCAAGAAGCACATCTCCCGACTGCGATGTAATAACCAAAAACTGATCGTTCGCGTTCAGGGAGAACGTTCCGTTGTAATTCGCCATGCTGTTGCTAGTTCCCACCAGAGAGAGGATCTCGTTCGACAGGTCAACGCTGGTGCCGAAGGGATTGGACGAGTAGCCATAAACACTAGCGTTCTCGCCTTTCTGCACACTTCCAAAATCTAACGTCATGGAGGTGCCACCGGCCTTAAAAAGGCTGCTAATATCCAGTCCCATCACGTAATCGTGCTTCTTGTCGTTCCATCCAATTTCGTTGTCATCTTCGCCGAACAGCCCGAGGCCCGTTTCCCCGCTTCCGCCATTCTTGCCGTCCAGGTCGTGTGCCGCGCACTTTGTCAGGCTTGTGCTGGTTGCGCTGAGGGCGTGGCAAACGTAGCCATAGGCCGTCACCGTCAGGCCGCCCCCAATATAGCTTTGAGATGTCCCCAATTTTCCGCTGGGACTGTTGAAGCTAATGCTTACGCCGCTGGCGAACGCCGGTGCCGCGGCAAAAAGGATTGTACCGAAAACCAATGTTGCAAACTTTACCTTCATTATCCACGACCTCCCGGAAATTTCCTGACCCTGGGATCGTAAAGGCATGTGCAGCGCCAAACTGAGTGACGGACACGAGAAGTTCAAGCAGCTGTAAATAAGTAGCTTAGTGGAAATCGGCTCGCGTGGCGAATCGCAATATGCGCAAGTGTGTTCAGTTTTGTGGATTTCGGTTTCGTGCGCCGCATTGCGTTTTGCACGAGTCCTGTAGCTCGAGTTCTATAGGCGATAGAACGCCCTCGCGACCGCGAATATTTCTGAAGGTCGATTCGTTCCCTGTGATAAAAAGAGCGGCGTGGAAACCCGCACAGTTCCGGCATCCGACGACAAATTGACGATCATCTCCATCGCAGCACTTGCCTGCGTTCTTCAGGATGTTCTGCACGAAGGACTCGGTCACGGTGTCATGGCGTGGCTCAGTGGAGCGCATCGCATAACCTTGAGCACCGTCGCGCTGCAAAGCGACATCTCCACGCGATGGATCTCGGCGAATGGCACGATCGTGAATATTGTTTTTGGCGCGGTCTTCTGGTTTTTGCTGCTGAAGTCCCATCGCTACAGCGCGGCCACTCACTTCTTTTTCGTGATAGCCATGGCAGGTAATCTTTTTAGCGGCACTGGTTACTTCCTTTTTTCCGGCGTCGCCAACTTTGGCGACTGGGCTGCCGTGATTCATGGTCTGCAACCATACTGGCTGTGGCGCGTTGGCCTCATTGTGCTCGGCTTGATTACTTACGTTGCGTCCATGCTGATCGTCGCCAAAAAATTGCGGCCGTTTCATCGCAAGGACGCGAATCCACGAAGAATTCGCGGGTTGGCCTGGATTCCTTACTTCACGGAGGGAATTTTGGCCGGCCTTGGAGGCTTGTTCAATCCCGTCGGATTTTTCTACGTTTTAGCTTCGGCGCTGCCCTCCACGCTGGGGGCTAACGTAGGCCTGCTCAATATGCCGACAATGTTGCGAAATCGTTTCGCGCGCGAAGGAGAAGAAGTTGGCTCCATCCCGCGAAGTGTTTCGTGGATTTCCGCGGGCGCTGTCATGAGCCTCATATTCATCTTCGTACTCGCCCGCGGCCTCACGTGGACGCGATGACTTCGCCTTGCGGCCTTGCGGCAGGTTGAAGCTACGGCAAGCCATGTGTTAGCATCCGCATTTCCGCAGGGGGCGACGCGGTCCGCCGATGCGCCTCACAAATGTTTGCGCCCGTCCTTTTTTTTCCGGCCGTCCGGCCGCCGCTACAAAACTGCAATCGAGTATCCTGCGTCAGAACTTCGTCGCACGATTTTTAGGGGACCAGTCCTCCGGAGCCTGTGTGCCAACTACTGTTTTTGTCCGGGCACGGCTTCAGTCCATCCTGAGGCGCGAAGAGCCGTGCCGCAAGCACCTCGAAATCAGGGCGGCTTCAGCCGCTGAGGTGTGTCGTCGTGAGTTGTGGCAGACGCTTTTCATTTCCGACATTAGGGCCTTTAAAAATACTGGGGTTTCGACCCCTGCGTATCGTCCTCTCCCACAGTTCCATTTACGCGAGGTGAATCATGAAAGTCTATAACACGGAGAAAATTCGCAACGTGGGCATTGTAGGCCACGGCGACACGGGGAAAACGCAGCTCGTGTCGTCGATGCTGTTCACTGCGGGCATGACGCCGCGTCTCGGCAAAGTCACCGACGGTTCAACCGTCACCGACTGGGACGAGGAAGAAATCGCGCGAAAAATTTCCATTCACACCGGCCTCGCCTACGCCGAATGGGGCCCCGCCGACAAAACCAAAATCAATTTTCTCGATACACCCGGGTATTCCACTTTCATCAACGACACGAAAGCATCGCTTATTGCCGCCGACGCCGCATTGATTCTCGTCGACGCGGCCGCTGGCTGCCAAGTGGTTACCGAAAAAGTTTGGGATTACGCCACCGAATACGATCTGCCTCGCGCCTTCGTCATCAACTGGATGGACCGCGAACTCGCTAGTTTTGACCGCGCCCTCGAATCCATTCAGCAGGTTTTTGGACGCGGCGCTGTGCCCATCCAACTGCCCATCGGCGCCGAGAAAAATTTCAAAGGCGTCATTGACCTCGTCGCGATGAAGGCCCTCGCCTACGCTCCCGACGGCGACGGCAAAGCCAAAGTCGAGGACATTCCCGCCGATATGGCTGAAGCCGCGAAAGCCGCGCACGAAGCCCTCGTCGAAATGGTCGCCGAAATTGATGACGAGCTGATGCGGAAATTTTTCGACAAGGGCACGCTGCCCGTCGAGGATCTGAAAAAAGGTCTGCGCGAAGCCGTGCTCGAAAAGCGCATGTATCCCGTGCTTGTCAGCTCCGCGCTGCGCAATGTCGGCAGCGACGCGATTCTCGATTTCATCGTCGACACATTTCCTTCGCCCGCCGAGCGCGGCAAAGCCCCTGCCTACAAAGAGCCCGCGCGCAAGGGTGAAACCATCGAGCGCACAATCGCCGACAAAGAGCCGCTCTCCCTTTTCGTTTTCAAAACCATCGCTGACACCTTCGCCGGCCGCATCAGTTATTTCAAAGTTCTGAGCGGCGTGCTGCACAACGACGCCAATGTCGCAAATTTCAATCGCAACACGATCGAACGTTTCCAGCATGTCGAAATCCGCCAGGGAAAAGCCGCAACGGCCATCAATGAGCTTCACGCCGGTGACATCGGCACCATCGCAAAATTGAAAGACACCACCACCGGCGACACGCTCGGCGACAAATCCGCTCCGCTGTATTACCCGCCCGCGCATTTGCCGGAGCCTTCCATCACTTTCGCCATCGAGCCAAAAACGCGCGCTGACGAAGACCGCATCGGCGTCGCCATTCATCGCATTCTCGAGGAAGATCCCGCGCTGCGTTTCAGCCGCGACCCGCAGACCAAGGAATTTCTCCTCGCCGGCGCGGGCCAGCAGCACATCGAAGTCGTCGTCGCGAAATTGCGCAAGCGCTATCACGTTGACCTCGCGCTTCATCCGCCCAAGGTCGCCTATCGCGAAACCATTCGTGCCAAGGCCGACGCCGAAGGCAAGCACAAAAAACAAACCGGCGGCCACGGCCAGTTCGGCCTCTGCCGTATCAAGATGGAGCCGCTCCCGCGCGGTGCCGGCTTCGAATTTGTCGACGACGTTTTCGGCGGCGCCATTCCGAAGAACTGGATTCCATCGGTTGAGAAGGGAATTCGCGACGCGTCCGAGCGCGGCTTCCTCGCCGGCTTTCCCGTGGTCGATTTTCGCGCCAGCCTCTACGACGGCAAATATCACGACGTCGATTCTTCGGACATGGCGTTCAAAATCGCCGGCGCGCTCGCCTTCAAGGAAGCGATGAAGCAGGCCAAGCCCGCGCTCCTCGAGCCCATCATGAAAGTGGAAGTTTACGCGCCCGATCAATATTCAGGCGACATTATGGGCAATATCAGTTCGCGCCGCGGGCACATCAGCGGCAGCGAAACACGCGGGCAAAATGTGGTTGTGCGCGCGCAGGTTCCGTTCGCGGAGATGTTGAGCTACGCGAACGATTTGACGTCGATGACGCAGGGCCGCGCCAGCTACTCGATGGAATTTTCCCATTACGATTTCGTCCCCGCCGAAATCGCCCAGAAAATCATCGCCGCCCACAAACCCCATGCCGCCGCCGAGGACGAAGAAGCCGCCTCCGCCTAGGAGAACTTCAGCATGTCTCTGGTATCGGCAGCAGTTCGTGGCGGAGATTAACTAATGTCACCTGATGCCTCACCTTTCTCTTGGAGCCCAATTCTCGCTGGCGGAATCGCGCTCGCCGTGGCTACTTTTGTACATCTCCTGGGCTGGTATTTTTGGAATCAGAGAGCGCGCGGAACATCTCTCCGGGAATTTCGTAAAATAATTGTTGTGATCGGTACAATCTGCTTCGTCGCAGCAGGGGGAATATGGCTTGCATTCTCGATCACCACCGCGTTTGATTCTTCTTGGCCGCATTTCTGGAACGTCGGGATTCCACTCATTAGAATTGGTGTCTGGCCTGCCATGGCATCTGTGCTTGCCTCTGGCTTCAGCAGAGGCCTAAGCCGAACCAGTTTTCTGATTTCGGGAGTACTCATTTTCTTCTTCTGGCTCGTCGTTGCAATGACCGCGTGAGCCAAATTGGCCCTTGCGCGCAGCGCCGTAAAGTTGCAATCTGCCCCGCATGAAATCTCGCACAAAAACCAAAGTAAGCAAATCAACTCAGTCCTGGGCTGACGCCACCATCGCGATCCAGCGCGGCGAGCAGAAGCACGGCCGCAGCGGCCCTGTCGCGCCCGAAATCGTTCGCAGCTCCACGTTCACATTTTCTTCGACCGCCGAGATGAAGCGCTGGGCCGAAGGCAAAAGCTCCGCCTACATCTACACGCGCTACGGCAATCCCACGCTCGCCATCGCCGAGGCAAAAATCGCCGCCCTCGAAGGCGCCGAAGCCGCCATTGTCGCCGCCTCCGGCATGGCCGCCATTTCGAGCGCGCTGCTCGCCGTGCTCAGCTCCGGCGACGAAGTTATTTCCACCGCGCAGCTGTATGGCGGAACGTACCGTCTGATGCGCGATCTGTTTCCGCGCTTCGGGATTCGCGTGCGCCACGTGGAACCGGATCTCGCTGGCATCGAGGACATCGTCACGCCACGGGCGCGCGCGTTGTACGTTGAGACTCCGACGAATCCCTCGCTGCGCTTGGTCGATTTGCGCCGTGCTGTCGCCATAGCACGCGAATTCAAACTCGTGTCCATCGTCGACAACACTTTTGCCAGCCCCATTCTCCAGAAGCCCATCGCCCTCGGATTCGACATGGTCGTTCACAGCGCGACGAAATACCTCGGCGGACATTCGGATTTGGTCGCGGGAGCCGTCGCCGGCTCGCACGCTTGGATCCATCGCGTGCGCGACAACATTATTTATCTTGGCGGCTGCATGGACCCGGCCGGCGCATACCTGCTGATTCGCGGAATGAAAACGCTCACCGTGCGCGTCGAGCGCCAGTGCAAAAACGCAATGGCCATCGCGAAATTTCTGGAACGCCATCCGAAAGTCGCACGCGTCCACTATCCCGGACTCGGTTCGCATCCCGATTACAAATTGGCGCGCCGCCAGATGCGCGCTTTTGGCGGCATGCTTTCCTTCGATTTGAAAGGCGGCCTCGCCATCGCTCGCCGCTTCTGCGACCGCGTGCAGATCTTCGCGCTCGCCGCCAGTCTCGGCGGAGTCGAATCCCTGGTCGTCCTGCCGATTTACACTTCGCATTACAATATGTCGCGCGACGAACTCCAGCGAGCCGGCGTCGAGCTCGGCACTGTCCGCGTCTCCATCGGCCTCGAGGACCCCGCCGACCTCATCGCCGATTTGCGCCAAGCCCTGGCCTAGCGAAATCTGTCCTTCAGCCTTTCGCTGTGAACCTATCACTCGCATCTCATATTGCCTGTCCCCATGTCTACTAAATCAGGCTAGTACTCGATGTCGCTCTTCGGTCAACCCCTCCTCGATAACCTGGTTGACCCGCCCATTCCCGCCCCGTACAATTTTTGGTAGGGCGCTGCCAATCGAGGGGGCTTTCGAGGGCTGGAGTCGGGCGCTGCAAGTACGTCGAAGGGAAAGTTACGCGAGCGGAAACGCTTGCGAAAGCCAGCCGCCATAAGTACTAGCGGCTCGGAGGGCGAATGAGGAGCAGAAAAGGGATCTCACTCCTGGCGACGGCACTTGCGTTGTCGTTTTTGGCCGTTGCCGGGTGCGAAGACACGGCCAAGCACGCTTTACAGGTCCGCCCGCCCGCTCCCACGCCTCAGGCTTCGTCTGCGAGCTCGGCAAACATCGGTGCGCTGCCTTTCCCAGGGCATGTCGTCAATTTGCAAGATCTCGCAACCGGCCCTCATCCTGCTGTCGACGCCTTAATTGAGCAGGTACAGGTCACTTATGACGCAGGTCAGCAAGCCTATCAGGCCGGCCAACTCGATGTCGCCCGCAGGGATTTCAATGCAGCGCTTGATCGCCTGATGAAAAGCCGTCTGGAAGCCACCGGTGACCCTCGTTTGAAAGACCTTTTCAACCGCATCGTCGATACGATGCAGGACTACGAGATGGAAACCGAGCAGAAAGACGAAGCGGCGGCTGATGCCGGCCCAGATGATGCAGACAACTCCGATACTACCGATGACACGCAAGTAGCCGCGCCGCCCGAGTCCACAGCGCCCATCGAAGAAATCGCCAATATGGAAAGCTTGCCCGCGACAGACCCGCGCCTCGCGGCCATGGCTGAGAAGGAACTGATCAGCGTGCCTCATGACTTGCCGCTGACCGTCAATCAATCCGTCTTGCAATATTTGAGCTTCTTCGAATCGCCCCGGGGCCGGGAAATCGCCGAACTTGGACTCCAACGCGCCGGTCGCTACCGCGCGATGATCGAATCGACATTGAAAAAGGAAGGCGTGCCCCAGGACCTGATTTATCTCGCCCAAGCCGAATCGGCCTTTAAGCCGCGAGTTGTATCGAGCATGGGCGCGCGAGGTATCTGGCAATTCATGCCGTACACCGGCGAGGAATACGGCTTGAGCCGCAATTACTGGATCGACAAGCGCGACGATCCCATCGCTGCGACACGCGCCGCGGCCGAGCACTTTCGCGATCTCTATCAAATGTTCGGCGACTGGTATCTGGTGATGGCCGCGTACAATTCGGGCCCGCTCAATGTAGCGCGCGCGGTCGAGCGCACAGGTTACGCTGATTTCTGGGAATTGCAGCGACGCAACGCCCTTCCTGAGCAAACCAAGAACTACGTGCCCATTATTTTGGCACTGGCGATGGTGGCTAAAGATCCGTTGCTCTATGGCATCCACGTCGATCCGGATCCGCCGCTTGCGTCTGACACGGTCCAACTCGATCATTCCGTCAGCCTGCGTCTTGTCGCTGACGCCACGGACGCGAGTCTTGACGATTTGCAAGCGCTGAATCCCGAACTGGTGCGGGGCATCACGCCGAACGAGCCAGGCTTCGCGCTCCACGTTCCTCAGGGAACTGCTGCCGAACTGCAGAAGGAACTTGCGTCCATACCCGCGGACAAGCGCACGACCTGGCGCATTGCGAAGCTCCAATCCGGCCAGACGCTCGGCGAAGTCGCGCGCCAGTATCACGTGACGATCGCGTCGCTCGAAAACGTCAACATGATCGATGCGCACGATCCGCCCGCCGCCGGCACCGAGCTGATTGTTCCCGCAGCGCCGCCACGCGCGCGCCTCGTGCACTATCGTGTCCGTCCTGGCGACACACTCGACCGAATCGCTTCCCGTTTCGACGTCAGCGTCAGCGAGTTGCAACGCTGGAACCGCATCCGCGGCTTACGAGCCCCGCGTGGCCGCCTGCTGCGCATTTACGAAATCACTTATCCGGTTGCAACGCCGGTGCGCAATGCCAGTACCCGGCCACGCAGCGCTAATCGAGGACGCGATGGCCGAGCCGTATCGGCGACCATGAAGAAAACATCGCGGGCAACATCGCACGGCCGCGCGGCCGAGCATCGCGTGCGCCGAGGCGAAACCTTGTGGTCCATCGCCCATGCTTACGGCACAACCGTAGCGGCCCTGAAGCAGGAAAATGGGTTTTTGGCCAGTCGGGAACTCAGGGCAGGCGACCGTCTGACTGTCGCGCCGGAACAATAAACTTAATATAATTCAGTTACTTACGGCGGCTTACCTTCTCTCCAAGCCCGTTTCCCGTCTGTCTCAAATATGATTCAGTCTCGTCGCCCAGGCCCTCTAACTTTTGCGCCTTGACAAACTTCCGGCTCTGCGATTAAAACAAAGCCAGTGGGAAAGACAGCCGCCGAGCTCTTTACCCCGCGGAGGAAATATGTTTGACGCCAAATTCCATGAAGAGGAAGAAGACAACGAGCTCCCCGGCTTCGAAGAAGAGGAAGAAGAACAGGGCGAGCTCGGCGGTGACGAACATGAAGAAACCGCCGAGGAAGTAGTCGAAATCGAAGCGGAGACCGACGAGGAAGGCGAAGAAGCCGAACACCCGGCTGGTGCTCGTTCCACCTCCAGTCGAGCCCCGGCCAAGGCCGCGCCTAAGCCGAAAGCAAGGGCGAGCGGGCGTGCCAAGGGTAAAAAGAAAAAGCCAGCCAAGGCGAAGAAGGCCAAGAAATCCAGCTCGAAAGCGAAGGCCAAGTCTAAAGCGCGCCCAAAGAAAAAGTCCCGCCGCAGATAGCCCAATAACAACTTCCAGCTAAGATCCTGTCCCGATGCATTCCGTCGGGACGGGACTTAGGTTTTCCTCGCCGCTGTTTGTGACGAAGAAGCGCGACGCCGCCCATCGATTTTCACGATGTGGATCAGCGCCCGTCGATTGCCGCGTCCTGGGGCGTTGCAGGACGATTGTCGCGGTTCGCGCGTATCACGCCTGTCTGATCGGTGTAAAAATTGCGATAGCCGTAATTTCTCGGCACCGCAATAAGCGCATATCCATGCGCGTTGCCGTCTGCATCAAGCTGGCTCGGCGTGTACCGTAGTGAGTACCCCCCCGACATTGCTTCCTGCGCTGCGGCCGTTGCGGGCTGGCCCAGCGTTTCAAGCGAGTCGGGAAACGAACCCGCGCCGTTCTGATAAATGCCGAGTTCCTTCTGCAACTCTCGTAATGAAGTCAGAGCCGCCTTCTCCGCCGCCGGGCGCGGATTCTCAAATCGCAGCGGCAACGCGAACCAGACAATGCCCCAGATCCCAAGCACCACAATCGCAATCGCGACGGCGAGCTTTACTGCACTGCGTTTTTTCGCGGGTTTCTGTGACTCGCCTGGCAAAGGCTCTCTCTGGTTCGCCCCGCAGTAAGGGCACACCTCGCTCGCGGAATTAATGGGCTGGTCGCAATTTCGGCAGACGTACATCGTTCGTCGTGGTTCCAATCTGATTTTTTACGCGGGATCGAAGCGCGCAAATGGCGACAAAAACCTCAAAGCACCACTACTGCTTCGGCTATTGTTCTTCCGCGTGACCAACGAGAACCAGTCCCAGCTTCGTCGGCGTCGAGCCCATTGCTGCATTCACATACAGCACCCAGTAATCATTGCTCGTGTCATGCGCCACGCCCGGCAGCAGGGTGGGTGCGCTGTCCGTCGGCACCAGACTCCATACCGAAGGATGCCCCGCGCCGGAGGCTTTGCGGCTCAGAGCGTAAAGATCATTATCCGCAAGATTCGCGGCTGCAGTGTCCGCCCCCGCTGGTGTGAGCAGCAGAAAATCGCGATAGTCGGACACGCCCTGATGATTTCCGTCCACCGGTTGCAAAGCGTAACGCAGCACGTACGTGCCCGGCTGAATCGTCTGGTTGCGAAAATCCTTTACCACTGCGTCAAAATGGATGGCGCCTACGAACGAGCCATCCACCAGCTGCCCGTAGGTGACGCCCAGCGCTGTGTTCGCTTGCGCCGCGACCGGAATTCCCGCGCGCAGCCAGATTTCGCACAGCGGCCCGGCCGGCCCCGTAACCGAGACGGAAGTCGGGGCAAGCAGCGCCCGTATCGGCGCCGAAATCTCCGGCGGTATGGGTACGGCGCCCGCCGCCGCTTTGTAATCCTGCGCCGCCGCTGCGCTTGATAAGCACAGCGATGCGACAACTGCGAGTCCCGCAACGTATTGCACAGACCGACGAATCATTTCGATTCTCCTGTATGAGAAAATCAAATCCATACTGTATGCGATGATTATCGCGTCCGTCCGGTTTCCGGACAATGGAAATCAGCAACGCAGGGATGTAATCGCTTCGAATGGGTCTGTCGTGTGCCGGATGACCGGCCTGGGGACCTACTCATTATCTTATATGCGAAAAAAAAGCCCGCCAACGGCGGGCCTTTTGCTCCTGAAGGGATCCAGAATTATTCCGCGAACTTGCCGACGAACGAGCTGCGGCGGTCCGAATCATCCCAGGTGACGCCGAGCGAATTTCCCTGATAGCTGCTGTCCCGCGCCACGACGGGCATCGCATGTTGCAAATGTCCGGCGAGCGGCGCGTAGTACGTTTCTTCATTGTGGCAAATCATATCGCTCATGTTGATGGCGCGCGTGGAAAGTTTCACCACGTTCCCGACCGCAAGCGTCTCCCATCCCATGCGTCCGGAATCCGCGGCAAATGAAATCGGCGCGGGCGTAACAGCGACCACGTCGTTCAGCAGCCCAGCCGACTGCGATTGAGCAAACGAGATCAGCGCCGCGCGCTGCGCATCATTGGCGCGCTCGTCCACAAAAAATGCCGCCTTCGCGGGCAGCGGATCTCCATAGGGATCGCCCAGCGTCGCATTCGCGCGCACCACCGCGATCACGCTCAACCCTGACACTGATACGCCGCCCCATTCGCCATTCGCCACTTGCCACGCGAGCACGGCGTCCTGCCCGGTCAAACCCACTTCGGAATTTGCGAAACACGGTCCGGTGTAGACGTCCGCATCGCGAAATTCCATGTAGTTTCCGGAAACGTGATTTGCCTGAGTCTGGGCCATCGCCGGCACGGTCATCAACATCACCGCAGCAGCTAGCGCCAATTTCGTTCTCATATCTTTTGACCTCCCGTGTTTGCTCGCCGTCTTTTGTCTTATTGTCTCACTCTCAATTTTGGTGTGCAAGCAATTGGTCGAATTCAGTTCCGGCTTGAGCGCCCCACAGTTATGCGATACGCGCCACAGATACCTTCCAATTCCGCGAGGCTACGTCTCAAGAATGAATGCGCATTTTCCCTCGCGCGAGACTGCCGCGCGCAAGGTACGTGCACTTTGTTTTCTCAGGTCTTGCCCTGACGTCGTTTACAGTTTCTTCTGTATAAGCATTTTTTCTCGACGGAACGCAAAGCCGGAATGTCCGCAATGTCTTGCATCCGCCGCATTGGTTTCCCCAATAACTCGTTTCTCTGCTCTCGCCCCGAATGGCAAGCCAAATGCTTCATCAATGTCTGGTGGCGTGCGGGCTGCGGATGCTTCTGGCGCTAGGGTCAAGTTTTTTACGGGGGAAATTGGGATGCGTAGAACGTGCGGTGCAATTCTTTTTGTCGCATTTTTAATTCTTTTGGTCATCCCTACGGCATTCGCTGATGCTGCAGGCACAAATGTTCAAGCCGTCGGAGTTTACGGCGCAGGAACTTCCGTCACGCCATTTTCCGCGCCTAATATGTCCTTCAGCTTGCAATTCAATGTGCCGAATTCGGTTGTGAATGCCAACGCAGGCGCCGATGCATTCGGGTTATTCGCGCCGGTTACGTTCTCCTTCGGATCGAACGCCGTCACTCTGACTGCGCAAATCGATTTTTACTCTTCCGATTTGGGTGGGCTCTTCGACGTGAATCTTCTGTACGGCGGCAATGACTACCTCTGGGGCTTTTACGGGCCGCAACTCTATAAGCCGGACCCTGGAATCTACACGGGGACTTTCGCCGGAAATAATTCGAGCAATTTCCAGGTTAATTTCGGAAACCCGGAGTTTGTCAGTGCGAGTACGATTAATACAACAGCTGCTCTGCCAATGCCGGAGCCGGCGCCTCTGTTGTTGCTCGGCGTTGGACTCCTGGGCATCGGCACGGTGAAGCGGCGCCTGAACGCTCGCGGCACTCGCCGGTCATAGTCACTGCGCCGGTCATAACCACTAATGGACGACGCTTTCTCTCTTGCTGACTCCTGACTTCAGCAACTCGGCGCACCTTTCGGGCACGACCGGGTGGCTGAAATAATATCCCTGTCCCTCGCCGCAGCCCTTATTTCGCAGAAAGTTAAACTGCGCGTGCGTTTCTACACCTTCCGCGATCACGCGTTGCTTCAGGCTCTTCCCGATGCTAATCATGGCGCTGAGGATCGCGCCGTCGTCTGGATTCGCGCTGATCTCTTGCACGAACGACCGGTCCACCTTCAAAGCATCCAACGGAAAGCGCCGCAAATAGCTAAAGCTTGAATAGCCCGTCCCGAAGTCGTCGACGGCAAGCTGCACGCCCATGGCTTTCAGCGCGCAAAGCGTGGACACGGTGGATTCGGCATCGCTCATCAGCACGCTCTCGGTCAACTCAAGCTCGAGATTGCGAGGATCCACGCGTGTGGCGATCAGGACCGCGCGAACGCCGGAAAGAAAATCCTTGGCGCGAAATTCGCTGGCGGACACGTTCACGGCGACAGGCACGGCCGGGAGTCCCGAATCGATCCATGCTCGCGCCTGCTTGCAGGCTTCGTGCAGGACCCACTGGCCGATGGGAATAATCAAACCTGACTCCTCGGCAATAGGCACAAACTGCAAAGGCGGAAGGATTCCGCGGTCCGGATGCATCCACCGTATGAGCGCCTCCACGCCGGTGATTTCTCCGGTCGTAAGCCGGATCTTCGGCTGATAATGCAGCAAAAACTCGCGCCGTCCCAAGGCGCAGCGTAAATTCCCTTCCAGCGATTGCCGTTCGACCACCCGGGCATTCATGTCCGGCCTGAAAAACTGATAGTTATTCCGGCCATGCTCCTTGGCGTCGTACATCGCGGTGTCCGCATTATTCATCAGCGTTTCGGCGTCCTGGCCGTCATTGGGATAAGTGCTGATGCCCATGGTCACGTTAATATGTAGTTCCTTGTTGTCGATATGATGCGCCGCTGTTACCGCGTTCAGAATCTTCCGCGCGCCGAAGGCCGCGTCTTCCTGATGCTCCACTTGTGAAAGCAGCACGACGAATTCATCCCCACCGAGCCGGCTTACTGTGTCCGAGCGGCGTACAGTCGCCAACAGTCTTCCCGCCACGGATTGCAGGAGTTTGTCGCCAGTCGCATGTCCCAGAGAATCATTGATCCTCTTGAAGTGGTCCAAATCCAAAAATATCACCGCAAGTTGTTTGCCTTGGCGCTGTGCGAAGGAAATTGCCTGCGTGAGCCGGTCCTGGAGCAACATACGATTTGGCAAATCGGTCAGAAAGTCGTGTTGCGCCAGATGGGACATTTCCAGCGACTTCGCCCGCACCGCGCTCACGTCGTGGAACACGATTACCGCCCCGGTTATATTTCCGTGCCGGTCATGAATCGGAGCGGCGGAATCTTCGATCGCCGATTCAAACCCATCGCGTCGTATCAGAATGCAATTTGCCGTCAAGCCTATGATTCCATCTTGCTCAACGGCCAAATCCAGGGGGTTCGGCGCCGGCGCGCCCGTGGTCCCGTCGATGATTTGGAATACTTCGGCGAGGGGCATTCCCGACGCTTCGGCGCGGGACCACCCGGTCATTTTTTCCGCCACGTGATTCAGATAGGTGATCTTGCCGGCGGTGTCCGTGCAGAGTACCCCGTCCCCGATGGAGTTAAGCGTGATCTGCGCTCGCTCCTCTTCAACGTGCGGCGATTCGTCAATCGCGCGCCGCATGGCCCACATCAATCGGTGAGGATCTAGCTGATTTTTCAAGAAATAACCCCGCGCCCCGTTCAGTACGGCTTGTTTTGCCAGGTCTTCGGTTTCCATCCCGCTAAGAACGAAAATCGGAATTTCCGGAGCGGCCGCAAAAAGTTCATTGAATACCTCGACGCCCTGGCCATCGGGCAAGACCAAGTCGAGCAAGATGGCCTGAACTCCTCCTGCCCGCAAGCGTTCGAGGCCACTCGAGAGCCGCGTAGCGCACTCAACGTTTAACTTGCCGCCGGTTGCTGTAGCTAGTGACTCCAGAATGATCTGCGCATCCGCACGATTGCCCTCGACGAGCAGTACACATTCGTTTATTTTCCGCTTGCCCATCGCAGTTCTTTTCTCTCCTGATCACGTTGTGTGACGCCTGTCTGTTTTCGCAGGTACCCGTTCCACAACGGGGGTCCTCGCGCCGCATGCAGCTCGCCTGCGGTTTACAAGGCCGCATTTTTGTTGTGCCGAGGGGCAGCTCGAGGAGAGGACTCTGAAGCCCGAGGTTTGGCGTCCGGTTTACTGCGCGGACGCCTGTTTAGCTGGCTGTGGCGTTGTTCTTTCTCTCGGCGGCGTCTGCTGCCATGAAACGCAGCATCTGCTGCTTTAATTGTGCGTCCACTTCGTCGGCAATGGTAACGACGTCCGGAAGCAAGTTGCCAAATTCAATATGCTTCGTATTTCTATGCAGCGTCGTGAAAATGCAGACCTGCAGGAGCCGAGACTCCTCCACCACATTCGCAACGGTGTAGCCTTGTTTACGCCGCAAATCTCCATGGTGACCCGCGGCGACCGAGATGGGGGCCCTGGTCCCCTTGGTTAGGCGCAAGCGGGCAATCACATCGTGGAGTAGTCTGGGTAGATGCCCGGTTCGTTCTTCATAGTTCAACGGGATACGCGTTAGCTCTGATTCTTTCTCCACCATCGCCATCCAGTCGTGAATCGTAGGTTCAAGCTCGCGTTCCAGAATACCGGCAACGCTCTCTGTCGGAGCGGCACGGGCGCCCCCGTTCCCATCCTTGGACATCAGTGTGAGCTTCGCCATCGCCCCCTCCTTCTTGAACAAGTCTTTCTCTGGCAAAAGTGTGCCACCGCGGGTGCGGCCATACTGTGCAATAAAGCTCTGTGTGCTGAAGCAGCAACGCCACAGCCGTACAGGCGAGCGGGTCGCGCGTGTGGGGTCCGACTGCACGCCGATTGGCATTGGGCCTGCATAGTCGCGCCATTGCTTCGTTGACGATGGCGACCGACGGCGCATTTTGCGGCGTGTCCGCGCCCGTGAACACGCGCCCGCGCAACGCGTGCCTTCCCGGCACATTTGCCTTTGTAGGCGACTATGGCCGGGCCGCGCTTGGCTACGCCAGGAGTTCGCTCTCCTGGCGCCCTGCCTTATGGTTGTCATCCCGAACCCGGTCGCCCGATTTTGGCGAACGGCGGCTAGGGATCTGCTTTTTCGACGGGACGCCTGCCCGGCTGTCCTACGAAAACGCGCTTGAAAATCCGCGCGCTGCAAATGAAACCATTACCGATCAAGGCTTTCTCGTTTGGCGCACAGGACAAGTCGGGCACCACAGAGGCAAAGGCGCGGCAAAACGCGAAGGCGAGGCCGCGACGCACGTGTCGCGCGGGCGCAGCAAGCAGCGCCCCTACGAAGACGAAGGCGGGGGGTGCTAGGCCGTCTGGCAGCAACCGCGGGAGGAGCGGCATTCGTCGACGCCGACGAGCTTGCCGTCAGGGCCGAGGGTCGATTGCGTGCGCGAGCACCAGAACGGTCCTGCGTTGTGCGCGTCGGAACGCTCTTCTTCATGCTCGTAAAAAAGTTTCTTCGAGCGCACGGAGCGGCAAATTTCGCCGGTGGAGATGAGCACGTTGAGGCTGGGTCCTACTATAGACTCGCCCAGGCGAACAGGTTTCATCATGGTTATGCGCCTCCCTTCATCGCGGCCGCTTGCTCGCCCGCTGCGGCGAGAAGCGCGCGCTTCACGCAAACGCGCGCAAGTTGCACTTTGTATCCGTTGCGGCTGAGCGGCGTTGCGCCCTGGACTGCTGCATCGCCGGCTTTTGCGGCGTTTTCTTCGTTGATCGTTTTTCCCGCGAGCCATTTGCTGGCATCTTCGGCAGGCCACGGTTTTGGCGCGACGTGCCCGAGAACGATTCGCGCCCTTTCCACTGTGTTGCCGCGCATCTTCAACGCAACTGCCGCGGTAGCGAGCGGCCAGTCCATGCCCGCCTTTTGTCGCACTTCGTACATTGCGCTGCGCAAGCCGCGCGACGCTGCGGGAATACTGAAACCGGTTACCATTTCGTTGGGAGCAAGCGTGTGTTCGCGCTCGCCCTGTTTTTGTGGAATCACGAAAAATTCGTCCACAGCGCTCTCCCGCGCGCCGTTGGGACCTTCAATATGGATTTTGCCGTCAAATACCATCAGGGCCGGGCCCAGGCTGGAAGGGCTGATGAATTTCGCCGGACCAGAGTTGCCGAAGATCGCGTGATAGCGATTGTCGCCCTGCGCGACGAGTGATTGGCCATTCTTATCGAGCGCCAACAGTCCAAATCCGTTGCGGTAATACCAGCAGCGCGGCCGTTGGCAAAGCCACCCGCCGACGGTGATCATATTGTGAAGCTGCGGACTCCGGATTCCCTCCGCCGCCTCGGTGATGGCGGTAAATTGCTCACGAATCACGCGGCTCGAGATCAATTCGTCCATCCGAACGGCGGCGCCTACATGCACGCCTGCCGCCGATTCTTGAATGCGAGTGAGTCCCGCGATCCCTTTGATGTTCACCAGACGTTTGGTGTTTTCGACATCGTCCTTGAGCAGCGAAATCAGATCCGTTCCGCCGGCGAAGACCGACGCTTGTTCCCAATCGGAACCGAGCAACCCAAGAGCTTCTCTCACGCTGGCTGGCTTTGCGTACTCGAATGCGTCCATTAGGCCGTTCCTCCCTTCTCCACTGTGCCAAGCGCTGCCAGAACGCGGTCGGGTGACAACGGAAGCTCCGGAACGCGCACGCCGATGGCGTTCGCGACAGCGTTTGAAATCGCCGCGCCGGGCGAAATCACGGGCGGCTCGCCGAGTCCAATCGTCCCGCGCTCGTCGTAGCCGGGCCCCGTCATCATATGCACTACAATTTCGCCGATGTCGCCGATGCCCGCGAGTTTGTAAAACTCCATATTTGGATTCAAGCAGCGGCCCGTTGCTGAGTCCATCACTTTTTCCTCAAAGAGCGAATACGTGATGCCCATGATCGCTGCGCCGTAGACTTGGCTTTCCGCCGTTCTTACGTCGATTACCAAGCCGCAATCCTGCACGGAAACGTGCTTGATGATTTTCACGAGGCCCGTTTCTGTGTCGACTTCGACTTCGCTCATCTGTACGCCGCCGACTCCGCTTGACATTAAGTCGTTGGAAGTTTTACCGGTTCCTGTGATCGATGATGCCCCCATCTTGGCGCACGCCTGCTTCCACGAAATCGATTTTGACGCATTGCCCTTTACTTGAATTTTTCCGCCCCAGGCTTCGAGCTGATCCGCCGTAGCGCCCAGTGTCGGAGCAACCTTCGCAAGCAATTCGTTCAGCGCGGTCGTGGCGGCTCGCCGCGTCGAAGTGCTGACGCCGCTAACGGTGGTTGAGCCTCCGGAGGCCCCAGCCGGCGGATACTTGTTGTCGCCGATATTCACTTTCACCCCATCCAGTGGTAGTCCTAACGTTTCCGCGGCCACAATGCCGATCACCGTGCGCGTTCCGGTGCCGAGATCCTGGCTGCCCAGCGAAGTCTCGACCGAGCCATCGGGATGAATCGTCACAAGCGCGTTGCTCAAATTTCCGCGTCCGCCCCACGTGTGGAGCGACAATCCCAATCCGCGCTTCACTGTGCCGGCCTCGCCTTTTCCGCGCGGGTGCCATTTGCTCTTCCATCCCATCAGTTCCGAAGCCTTCGCAAATTCCTCCTGATAGGTTTTTGCGCGCGCGCCTGTCAGGCTGATGTTCTTGAGCATGAAGTCGAGCGGGTCCATATTAAGTTTCGCCGCCAAGTCTTCCATTGCCGCATTGGAAATCAGTGCCATTTGTGGATGATTCGGCGCGCGCCACGCACGAGCGGGTCCGATATTCGTCAAGATTGCCGTATGTCTCGCGCGGACGTTGGGCACCTCGATAACGTACGGCAATCTGGGCGCTCCCGCGTTGCTTGGGCCACCGGTGCCCCACGATTCCGAATCCCACGCCACCAGCGTGCCGTCGCGCTTTGCGCCGACCTTCACATGCGCATGCAACGACGGCCTAGCGCCCGCGACCATCATCTCGTGATCGCGCTCGAGCATCATCTTCACTGGCCGTCCGGCCTTCTTCGACAACTGCGCACACGCTATGCCCCAGGTGTCCGCCGCGAACTTGCTGCCGAACCCGCCCCCCATGTAATTCGAAATCACGTGGACGTTGTTCGCCGCAACCTTGATCCCTTGTTGGCCGAGGCCGTCGACAAATTCCCCGGCTATGCCGCTCACGTTCTGCGTGGAGGACCACACGGTTAAATCGTCGCCATTCCATTCCGTCACCTGGCCGTGCGTCTCGAGGCAGCAATGGGCAATAACGGGGACGCCGTAATTTCCCTCGCTGATCACTTCCGCTTGCTGAAATCCCTGATCCGGATTGCCGGTTACGCGCGCTTCGAGCTGTTTCGAATGCTCAGCACCCGCGTGTTCTGGATCCGTATCAGAGACCAAAAATGGCATCGGCTCGAAATCAATCTTGACAGCATCCGCGGCTGCTTCGGCGCGTTCCTCGGAGTCTGCCGCGACGGCGACGATTTCCTGCCCGGCCCATAGCACTTCCTGTCCTTCGGGCACGATTATAGCGACTGCTTTAACGCCGGGCATGGCTTCGGCGGCGCTCGTGTCGATCTTTGTGACTTTTGCGTGCGCGTAGGGCGACGTCGTCATCTTGCCCCACAACATTTCCGGGCGATTTATATCGTACGAATATTTCGCGCGCCCCGAAGACTTGACCGGGCCGTCAATTCTCTTTTCTCGCTTTCCAATTAATGCGCGACGATTCGCAGGGGGCCAATGATAGTCAGCCATTACGCTCGCCCTCCTTTCGTTTTCATCGTTTTCGCGGCTTCCAAAACAGCCTCCCGAATGCCCATATATGTTCCGCAGCGGCACAGATTGCCACCCAGGGATTTTTGCAATCCTTCGTATGTGGGATTTGGTTCGTGCTCCACGTACGCCGTGCACGCCATCACAAATCCAGGCGTGCAGAATCCGCACTGTTGCGCATCGTTATCCCAGAACGCCTGCGACATGGGATGCAATCCTTCTGTTGGCTCGAGCCCTTCGATGGTCGTTATGTCGTGTCCCTGTGCGTCGATTGCCAGCGTGGTGCAGGAATAAACGGAGCGCCCATCCAAATGCACGGTGCAGGCGCCGCATGTCGCACGGTCGCAGACTTTCTTTGCGCCGGTCAGGTCGAGATGGTTTCGCAATGCGTCGAGGAGCATGACTCGCGGCTCGAGATTCAATTTGCGCACTTGCCCATTGATCTTGAGCGTCACCGGCACTTCGCCGGGCCCGACGACGCCGCCCATGCCGCCAGCTCGCGGTCGCGGCGCGGCTTCGAGCACGCGATCCGCCAGAAGCGCTCCGGCTGAAGCCGCCACGCTGGCGATTCCGGCGCCTTTGATGAAGCTGCGTCGTGACAGGTCTCGCAGCTTCTTTTCCTGAGCATTTTTTTCGCGCTTCTCATCGGGCTTTTCGGCGTTGTCCATACGCGGCTTATCGTCATTCGACGACATCAATGCACCCCCTGCGGTCAAAAATCAAAATAGGAAGAGCGTTTCGGTAGAAATGCTGTGCGGGTCGGGCCCGAGGAATCTTTCGAGTCATTGGCATCGGCGGGTTCCCTCAGAACGTCGGGGCTATGATAGTTTCAGCGTGCAGCGAAAGTCAAAGGCTTAGTCGGTCGTGGAGTTTGCCGATTAGTTCCGACCCCCGCGCCTCTAAGTCGCCTTAACTGTTCGGGGGCTATCCGGCTTAATATTCTGATTGAACCGCAAGACGTTGTTTGGGTCGTACTTTTTCTTGATCTCCACGAGGCGAGCATAGTTCGGCCCGTAGGCCGCGCGGACAAGCTGGTTACTCGTATCGCCCAGCTGGTTGACGTACACTCCATGCGCAAAAGATTGCATTATCGCGCGTAGCCTGGACCTAAGAAGCGAGCTTGCGGATCGTCGCCTCATCAAGCGATGCCGCCTTCTGCCCGCGTGCTTCAAAGAAGCGCGACCCTCCACGAAGCACCTTGATCGGCATCCGTAAAGCGCGGCTGCCGCAAACGTCGCTTGCCGGACGAAGCGTCTTCGGGTAGTAAGAACCCATATTCAATACCGCCATCTCTCACGCTCAGCCGAAGACCCAGCGGTGAGTTCCGCAAGCGAGACTTCAGTGGGGAATGTTGGTTTGTAATACGCGCTGCTGTTTTTGCACCGTGAAGCCTACGATGCCCTCTTCCCGCCGTCATTACCTTTGGCCCCTGCCAATCGAATCCCCGAGGCAAGTCCTTTCGTCCCGATTGACGTTAGCGCGACGAACGCAGGCCGCCAGCGCGTTCGCCTGTCCGGTGGCGCACAATTTCCGTGGCAATGCCGTGATCCGGGTGCAAAATAGGCGCGGACCGAATTTTTCGTTATGGAGGAATCGAGATGATCGAGCGGAAGCGATGGCCTCTTGTGATGGCGCTGGGTGCAATTTTGCTGATTCCGGGATCTGTAATTTCGAAGGGTGAGGCAGGGAGCCGCCAGAACGCCGCGCCCGCCAAGGCCGATTCCACGAAACCTGGCGCCCGTCAGGCGTCACTCGCCAAACTCGCCGGGGACTATACCAGAGTCATAAAGTTCGTTGGGCAAACGGGCGCCAATGCCGCTCCGTCCGCCGGCACAGCCAAAATTTCCATCGTTCTCGGTGGCAGATTTATTCTTGAGGAAAGCTCGGATACGGTTTTTGGCCGCCCTGTCGAAGGCTTGCGCCTGTATGGCTATAACAATGCCACAAAGCAATACGAAATGGTCCGCATGTACACGATGTCGACGGGCATGACCATGATGAAGGGCACGAGCACCGATGGCGGCAAGACGATTGACTACACTGGCGACACCGATACGTCAGCGGACAAGATGCCGCTCCACGCCAGGCTTCGCCGTGTCAATGACGATCAGTTCATTGTTACGCTCTCGACGGTCGGGCAAGATGGCAGGGAATCAGCCTTTCAAGAAACCGATTACACGCGCAAGAAATAATTTTCGTTCATCCCGCACGCCCGATTAGCAAGGCGGGAGTTGCACGCCGCAACGAATCGGCGCACGCGTGCGTCCAAGGATTTATGAGGAGCATCTAACTTAAGCAGTGGAAATTTAGGCTGCTGAGGGCAATACTTGGGGTGGAGACGCAAATGAAGCAGGCATTTCGTAAGTCAGTCAGCCGCGGATTGCGATTTCGCTGTCCGAAATGCGGCGAGGGCTGCGTTTTCCTAAGTTTTTTCAAGATGCGCGATGAATGCGCGGTGTGCGGCCTGTCGTTTTACCCAGAATCGGGTTATTACGCTGGCGCGATGTATTTGAATTACGGCCTCTCTGCCGCAATTTTCCTGACGATATTTGTTCCCACTTTGTTTATGCCCGACTTCACGCATCTTTCCTACATGACTAAGAATCTCCTCTGGATCGGGTTTGGAACGGCGCTGTGTCTCGCGTTGGCGCGGCCATCGTATAGCTTGTGGCTCGCCGTGGATTATTGGATCGCGCCGTGGAATTCCGAGCCAGAAACGAAAAAAGATGAGACAGTCGAACTACCGCTTGTCAGTCTGATTATTCGCACGGATAACGACGAGCCTCGGCAAGGCACTAGAAACCGCTGGGAACATTAGTAACCGCAGCGATCGAGTTCGCCCCTCCAAAAATCCTGCTCATTGAGCTCATTGAGGACGCGGTTTCGGGATTCTTTTGTCGCCGCGCAATTCCTCGTCCGTGTATTTGATGTCGCTCTTCGCGAAGGCGAAGAAATTCCACGAGCCATATTTCTGCTGTAACTGCGGGAGAACAGCAGCGACCACAGCGTCGCCGGATTTGCCGTCCGCTTGGGCTCTTCGAATCGCGGCGCGCAAATCCACCAAGTAGCCGCGAAAATCGCGTACGTCCTGCGCGCGGCCGGGTTCATCTCCGTGGCCGGGAACGAATGTAGCCGCGGGATAGTCCGCGAGAAGCGTGTCGAGTGTGGCGATCCACGGTTTCGTGGAGGCATCGATTAAATTCGGCAGCGTATGATTCCAAAACAAATCGCCGCAAAAAACGACGTTTGCGGTGGGATCGTAGATAACTGAATCGCCGCCGGTGTGCCCGGGGAGCGAGCGCACGATCAAGCGCCGCGCACCGAGATAGAGAGTGACGCCGTCCTTGTAAGTGATGGAGGGCAGGCCGAGCGATGCGACCTCTTCTTTTTGTGCGGCGGTGATTTTCGGGCCGAAAAATTTCGCGTTTTCGGTGCGCTCCCACGCGCGCACGTTCTCCTGTGCCAGAATTGTGGCTCCGGCGCCTGCGAAAATATTATTCCCTGCCACGTGGTCGAGGTGATAGTGCGTATTGACGACGAATCGAATCGGCAGATTTGTCTTTTTGCGAATTTCATCGAGCAGCGTTTGCGCGGCCGCAATGTTTTCGAACGTGTCGATCACCGCGACGCCGTCAGCGCCGATCACAAATCCGGCGTTTGCGCCGGAGCGCGCGGCCTTTGCAGCCGGATTGTCGATCGCAGCCCAATCGTCGTGGCCCAGATCGTGAAGCGTGAAGGGAGCAACAGAGGCGGGCGGTTGCGCCTGCTGCTGAGCGGGCGCAGCCATTCCAAATGTGCAAAGCAAGAGCGCAATCGCCAGGAAATTTGTGCGCATGCGCGGCTCCTTAAAGATTTTTCAAAAAGAACTGCGTGATGCGCTCGAAGAGCTGAATGCGGGCCGGGCGATCAGCGATCGGATGGCCCCGGCCGGGGAAAATCATCAGGGCGGCTGGATATTTTCCGGCGGCAATGAAACCGTTAAGCATCTCGGCAGTGTTTGCGAAGTGAACGTTGTCGTCGCCCGTGCCGTGAACCTCCATCAGCTTGCTCTGCAAATGCGACGCGTAGGTGACCGGTGACGAATCCTTGTAGCCCTCGGGATTTTCCTGCGGCGTGCCCATGTAGCGCTCGGTGTAAATCGTGTCGTAGAGTTTCCAGTCCGTGACGGGCGCTACGGAGACGGCCGCCTTGAAAACATTAGGCGCGTTCAGAATCGAGTACAGCGTCATGTAGCCGCCGTAGCTCCAGCCCCAAATGCCGATGCGCGAGGGATCGACGAACGATTGCGACTTGAGCCAGCGCACTCCCGCAAGCTGATCCTGCAATTCGATTTTGCCGAAGTGATGGTAAACGGGTGTTTCGAAAATGTGGCCGCGTCCGTACGAGCCTCGATTATCAACAATGAAAATAATGTAGCCCTTCTCCGCCATAAGTTCGTGCCACAAAAAATTTATTCCGCCCCAGGAATTGCGGACAAGCTGGGCATGCGGACCGCCATACACGTTGATGAGCACGGGATATTTGCGGGACGAGTCGAAATCGCGCGGCAGAATCATCATGGCGTGGAGCGGAGTGCCGTCGTCCGCATGAACGGTGAAAAACTTCACCGGTGATAAATGGTAATCGGCGAGCTCGGCGACTTCATTTTTGTCGAGGACAGCGACGCGTGTGCCGTCAATGCGATCGAGTTCCTGGCGCGGCGGAGTCATCGCGGTCGAAAACGTGTCCACGAAATACTGGGTGTTCGGCGATATCGCGACGGAGTTCGCCCCATCGCCACGCGTGACGCGCGTGAGCCTTTTGTCCGCGAGCGAAAGACGATAAAGCTGCGTTTCGGTTACGTTATCCTTGTTTGTGACGAAATAAACGTAGCCGCGCCCTTCATCGACCGCCAGGCCATTCTCTCCGCCGGGACCGAAACCGGAGATATCTGAAATCTGCCAGTCGCCGCTGGTGAGCTGATCGATTTCCTTGCCTTCGATGCTGTAGAGATAAAGATGGCGGTAGCCGCTGCGCTCGCTGGACCAAAGAAATTTCGAGCCGTCGGAAAAAAAGTAAAGATCTTCGCTGAGATTGATCCAGTATTTGTCGGTCTCCGTAAGGATCGTTTTCGAAGCGCCGCTCGAGGCATCAGCGAAAAGCAAATCGAGACGCTTTTGCGCGCGATCCAAGCGTTGGATGGCGAGTTGTTGCGAATTCGGCAGCCATTTCACGCGTGGAAGATAGACGTTGGTGTCGGTGCCCGTGTCCATCCATGTGGTCTCGCCTCCATCCACGGAAATCACGCCGACGCGCAAAATCGGATTCGGGCTGCCCGCCTGCGGATAGCGCGTGGTGAGGGTTTCGCCCGTCAAGGAGGCCATATCGATGATGGGATAGGGTGTGACCGGACTTTCGTCAAATTGCAGATACGCGATGCGTTTCGAATCCGGCGACCACCAATACGCGGTGCCGAGGTCGAGCTCCTCGGGATAGACCCAATCAACCTGGCCTTTGCGCAACGATTCCTTTCCGCCCGTTGTTACGGCGTGCGATCTGCCCGAAGCGACGTTCACGGCCCAAATATTGTAATCGCGAGTGAAGCTGACCCACTGGCCGTCGGGTGAGAATTTTGGGTCGCCAACTTCCTGCCCGCCGCTGACGAGATTTTTGACGCCGCCGGTTTCCGTGTTGAAGAGGACGAGATTTCCACCGCCGATGAAAAGCAGCGACTTGCCGTCGGGCGACCACAAATACCGCGTCTCGGCTGCGCGGCCAAAGCCGGTGCGCTGCGCAACCTGCTTTTTCGGACGAGGCATCAGCGACGCCAGCCTTTTAGCGTCCACAAGAACGCGGCTCTGGCCAGTGGTCGCGTCAACAACCACGAGTTCCGTGCCATCTTGCGCGTGACGCAAATAGCTCACCTGTTTGCCGTCCGCCGTCCATGCCAGCCCGCGCAACGTTTCACCGCTGAGGCTCGGATCGCTGTAGAGTCGCTCAACGGTCAAATCTTTTGCGGCAGGTTGCGTTGCGGATTGCGTCCCTGCGATCGCCGGGAGCGAAATCAGCGCGGCGCAGACAAGCGCAGCGGCGGATAAGAGTTTTGCAGCGGGTGCGTTTGCAAAAGAGCGCATGAAGGCCTCCGGATGAAAGCGCGCCATTCTATCCTGTGCCGCGGGATTGTGAAATGGGATTTCGGGCAGCGGGTTTCGGCGGGCAGGAGGCCCGTCTGAGAGATTGAGATCCTCACACGAAGCAAGAATTTATGTTTCGCCGAGGGTCCAAGAAAATGCAGATTCCTCGTCGCCGTCGCTCCTCGCAATGACAGGTCGTTAGTTTTTCCGCGAGCTCCAATTCTGCTGCGGTGCGAAGAATTGCAGCGGCAATCTCGCGAATTCAGGGCTAAGCGAGCGGCTCGTAGTAGCGAAGTCCCGCACAGCCGCGGCAGACCGTGCGGTCGTCAGCCAGGACCTGACGGTTGAAGTTGATGCCTTCGCCGCATTTTTCGCAGATGATGCGAGGCGCCTTGTAGCCCGGCAAATCTTCGGGGCGAATCTCGACGCGCACGGATTGCTTCTCGAAAAGATCCTCGTCCGGAAGCGCGCGATAGGCTTTTTGTTGCGCCTGCTCTTTGTCGAGGTCAGGAAACATAGTGCGGGCGCAGTCTTTTGAATCTTCGCGCGCCACAATGCGGAAGGCACGACCCGTCTGCAACTCGACGAACGTGGCCGCCATTTTTCCCCAGTCGAAAAATTTCAGGCTGCGTTTGCCGAGGCGGCATTGGGTAACCAGCGCAATGGCGTCGGTGGCGCAGCGGTCGATTTCAACGTATGTGACGAAACGTTTTCGCTCCCGCACCGGATCATCAATTCCCAGTTCGCGCAGGCCGAACATCGCCATCCGGACGCCCAGAACCTGGCCCGCGCAAATATGTCCATGCGCTTGCGCGGCCAGTTCGAGATATTCGTCGAGGGTTTTCATCCGAGGACCTGTGTAAAGGATACGGCTTGTGGACGCGAAGCGACAACAAAACTCAGTCTGGGCTACGTGGCATGCTCGCAATGCGGAGAGGCGGCGAGGGCGGGACGGTTTCGACGATGCACTATGAATGCCGCGATGGTGACGGCTACGCCGAGTGCGAACAGGCAGCCATCGCGCACCAGAGTCCATGCATCGAGCTTTTCATTCGGCCCGAAGCAGCCACAGTTAATCGCGAGATGCAGCGCATAAGAGCGAATCACCACGCCGTAAAAAAGCGCGAGCAACAGCGCCGACGCCAGCGAAACATACCGTAGCGCCAAGCCAGTGAGAAGCAACACGCCCACAGCAAACTCAACCCACGGCAATGTGTGCGCGAAGGGACTCACCGCGCGCGGCGGCAAAAGCTGGTATGAATCCACCTGCATCGCAAAGAACGTCATCGACAGGCCCAGCGAGGCGGGCGTGATTTTCAAAGACGCCAGCGTCCACGGTACAGCACTTTGCGGACGCAATTTTCCATACGCTGCCGCGAGAAACACCACGGCAAGCGCCAGACGCCCAATCAATAGCAACGTGCGGCCTGCGCTCCAGCGAGAGGATGACGTCATATTTATTTTTGACTCAGGAGCTGATCGAAGAATTGCCTGAGGATCGGCCAGGAAATAACTCCCTGCATGGGCGGATATTGCTGGCCACGAGCGGAAATCACAATCGTGGGTGTGGCGCGCACGGGGAGCAGTTCGCCCTCGGCCAAATCGCGCTGGATGCCTGCATCGACCAGGCAGCCCTTGATCTCGCTCTGCGAGTTGCTCTCGCAGCCGTGCATCAAGCGCTCGACTCTTTTGAACTCCGCCGCAGTGAGGGCCGACTCGACAATGGGCTTGATAATTCCCTTGGGATTCTCCGTTCCGTACTCCGACCATGCCATTTGATTGTCGAAGATGGCGCGCTCGACGGCTTCAAACTTTCCGATGCGCGCCGCTGCGTTTACCCAGCGCGCGGCTTGGCGGGAATATAGGTGGATCGTCAATGGGAAATCGCGGTGAATCAGATAGACTTTGCCCGATGCGACATAGTCGTCAATCAACGGCCGCAACGTTTGCTCGTACAGCTCGCCGCACACGGGACATTCGTAATCGTCATAAACGATCATCTTGATCGGAGCATTCGGACTGCCCAGCGATTTTTCGGCTGACAGCCGTTCCCACTCTGCGGGCGTCTGCGCGGCGGCCGATGCAACGCAAGCTGCGACGCAAAAAAACAGGAAAAATGCGGCACAGGCGGCTGCCAGGATTCCAAATGCGTTCCGGTTCAAGCTTTTCCCTTTGTAGAAAAAAGATCGCATCATAGTGTTTATCTCTGACTGAGGATTTGGTCGAAGAACTGTTTCAATACGGGCCAGGAAATAACGCCAGCGGCCGGCGGATAGGATTGTCCGTGCGCCGAAACAATAAAAGTCGGCGTTTGCGTAACCGGAACCAACCGGGCCGCCGCTATATCGTGCTGAATCTCGGCGTCCATCGCGCAGCTCTGGATTTCGTCGTGCGAATCGCTTTCGCAGCCTTGCATCAATCGGTCAACATGTTTGAACTCCGCGGGAGTAAGTGCCGCTTGCACGAATCTTTTCATGTCGCCGTCCGCAATGCCGTGTTCGCCCCATGCGGCTTGATTATCGTAGAGGACTCGATCAACAGCCTCGAAATGGCCCGTGCGTGCGGCGGCGCTCGCCCAACGCGCTGCTTCCCGCGAGTATTTGTGCATGGGGAGCGGGAAATCCCGATGGACCAAGTACACCTTGCCAGACGCGACGTAGTCGTCAATCATTGGCCGCAGAGTGCCCTCGTAAAAACGGCCGCATGCCGGACATTCGTAATCGCTGAAAACCACAATTTTGATTGGCGCCGTCGGATTGCCCAGGGATTTTTCCGTCGAAAGACGGTTCCAATCCGGACTTGTGCGCGAATTCTGCGCTCGGACCGGCGCGGCGATTAGAGCCAAGCATAGCAGGACAGCTGCTGAAGACAGGAGAGCAACGACGCCAAACGAATGCCGATCCAAGTTTTCCTCCGCATTATCCAAATCGATTGGGCATTCTAGCGCGATTCGCGCTCATGCGGCTTCGCAAATCAGCGCAGTTGTCGCCAAACAGGAACTCATTGCCTCCACCGGGAATGCCCCCTGAGGTCAGATGCGGATGCCAGCCGATTTGGTTCGACGAAGAGTTACAGGCTTTGCGCAAGGGGCGACGGCGTATGGCGTCAGCTGTTGGTTCTCTAAGTCCATGCAGCGTATACAGATAAACGTAGTCAAGAAACTTGACAACAGCGTGCTCAATGTGTAGAATGCTCCTCGCCATAACTTGCATTGGTTCACGCAGTTATTCTATGTCAGCCGGTCGAGGGAGGGGCTTTACCAATGAGCAAAATTATAGGAATTGACCTGGGAACCACCAATTCGGTCGTCGCGGTCATGCAGGGCGGCGAGCCGACCGTTATTCCGAACCAGGAAGGCGCGCGTACTACTCCGTCAGTCGTGGGTATCACGAAGTCCGGAGAGCGGTTGGTGGGACAGGTGGCCAAGCGGCAATCGATCACGAATCCGGAGAACACTGTTTACTCGATTAAGCGGTTCATGGGCCGCCGATACGACGAGGTTGGCGAAGAGATGAAACGCGTCCCGTACAAAATTGTCCGGGGCCCGCACGACGACGTGCGCGTCGAGATTTCCGGCAAGGTGTACAGTCCTCCCGAAATTTCGGCCATGATTTTGCAGAAATTGAAGTCAGCCGCCGAGGATTTCCTGGGCGAGAAAGTCACGAAAGCGGTCATCACCGTGCCCGCGTATTTCAATGACGCGCAGCGGCAGGCCACCAAACAGGCTGGAGAAATCGCGGGACTCGAAGTATTGCGCATCATCAATGAGCCGACCGCGGCGGCGCTGGCCTATGGGCTCGACAAGAAAAAAGACGAGACCATCGCCGTGTACGACTTGGGCGGCGGCACGTTCGATATTTCGATCCTGGAAGTAGGCGAAGGCGTCGTCGAAGTGAAGTCGACCAACGGTGATACGCATTTGGGCGGCGATGATATCGACCAGCGGATCGTCGACTGGATGATTGCGGAATTCAAGAAAGAGCAGGGCATCGACCTGAGCAAAGACCGCATGGCGATTCAGCGCCTGAAGGAAGCGGCTGAGAAAGCCAAGATTGAGCTGTCACAGTTGGTGGAGACGGAAATAAATCTACCATTCGTGACGGCCAACGAATCCGGGCCGAAGCATTTGCAGCAAAAATTGACGCGCGCGAAGCTCGAACAGTTGATGGAAGATCTGCTCCAGCGTACGGTGGGTCCGGTGAAGCAGGCGCTTTCGGACGCGGGCATCACGCCGGATAAAATTGACGAAGTGGTGCTTGTTGGCGGTTCGACGCGCATTCCGCGTGTCGTCGATATCGTGAAGAATTTGTTCAACGGGAAGGAGCCGCACAAAGGCGTCAATCCGGACGAAGTGGTCGCGGTGGGCGCGGGAATTCAGGGTGGAGTGCTCGGCGGCGAAGTGAAGGACATTCTGCTGCTCGACGTAACGCCCCTGTCGCTCGGCGTGGAAACCATGGGTGGCGTCATGACCGTTCTGATCCCCCGCAACACCACCATTCCTACCCGCAAGGCGGAAATGTTTTCGACCGCTTCGGACAATCAGACCTCGGTCGAGATTCACGTGCTTCAGGGTGAACGGCCCGTTGCTAGCGGGAATCGCACGCTCGGGAAATTCCATTTGATCGGGCTGCCGCCGGCTCCGCGCGGCATGCCTCAAGTGGAGGTGACCTTTGACATCGACGCAAACGGAATTTTGAATGTGTCGGCGAAGGACATGGCCACGAACAAAGAGCAGAAGATCACCATCACCGCTTCGTCGGGCCTGAGCAACGAAGAGGCCGAGAAGATGCGCAAGGAAGCCGAGTCGCACTCCGAGGAGGACAAGGCGAAAATCGCGGAGGCTGAGGCGCGGAATCGTTGCGATAATTTGGTTTACCAAACGGAGAAGTTGATCCGCGAGAATCGCGACAAGCTGGCTGAAGGGGACGTAAAAGCTGCCGAAGAGGCGGTCGAAGCCGCGAAGCGCGCTCTCGCAGAGGGCGGGGTCGATCGCATCAACGGTGCGGCCGAGGAGTTGACCAAGGCTTCCCACAAGTTAGCCGAGGCCATGTACAAGGCTACGTCGGCAGCCGGTGCGGCAGCCGGCGGCGGCCAAGGCGCGCCGAATTCGGGGCCTGGTTCGGCGCCCGAGGGTAACGCGAGCACCACTTCGGGTTCGTCGATGCCCGGGCAAGGCGATGTGGTTGACGCAGAGTTTGTGGATGTAGATGAATCGAAGAAGCCGAATTAATCACCGATGCCGCGCTCCGGCGGATTTATCACTCGGGCCGGGGCGTCTGCATCACCCGCAGGGAAAGAAGGGCCGAGTTGGAAACGACGGGGATCAAGCGATCAGGGCCGCCGCAAGCGGTGCAGAAAGTTCGCGACAACTATTATTTGGTGCAGGTGATGCTGACGGGCTCACCTTCGGCGGACTGGCGGCGGCTCTTCTACGAAACCAAGCATGACCCGGCGGCGGAATTTCGTCCGCGATCCGTGGAAATTTCGGGCGCGCTCATGCGTTTCCGCTCGGAACCCGACGCCGTCCAGCAGCGAATCGGGATGATTGATCTTTGGGTCCAGCATGCCAACGAGAAAGAATTGTCCATGGGCAATCGCAATAGCGACGACCAGCGTCGCAAGCGCGAGGAGCTGGCGAGTGAGTCTGAAGAGCTAGGCCGGTGGAACACCCGTTGGGCGAAGCTCTGACGCGTAAAACAAGTTTCTCGCCTTCGCCCGTCTGCTCTGCATGACCGGGCAGATACCAGACAAGCTCGGAATCAGACTAGAGGCACGAGCGCAAAATGCCAACCACGACAAAACAGGATTACTACGAGCTCCTGGCGGTCCCGCGCAAGGCGCCCCTCAAGGAGATCCGGCAGGCCTACCGCAAACTTGCGCGCAAGTATCATCCCGATCTGAATCCTGGCGATAAATCCTCGGAAGAAAAATTCAAACAGATCCAGGAAGCGTATGAGACGCTTTCCGACGCAAAGAAGCGCCAGATGTACGATCAGTTTGGCTTCAACACTCCGAATTACGGTGGAGCGCCGGGCGGGGCAGGCGGTGGTGCAGCTGGAGCGCCGGAAGACGTTCATTTCGATTTTGGCGGATTCGATTTTGGTGGCGCGGGCGGCACAAGTTTTCGTGACCTGTTCAGTCAGGTATTTCGCGGCTCGAATGCGGCGCATGCCGGCGAGGAAGCCGAACCCGGCAGCGACCTGGAATATCAAATCGACATTAAATTTGCCGAAGCGATGCACGGCGCCGTCAAAAAGATCACCATTACGCGCCTCGACGTTTGCTCCGCTTGCCATGGCGCAGGCGCAACGCCGGGAACGGGCCAGCAGGTTTGTCCGGAGTGCTCCGGCTCAGGCCAGGTGACGCAAGTCAGCGGGCGCATGCGTTTCCAGATTAATTGTCCGCGTTGCGGCGGCTCGGGCAGGTTGCGCACCGTCTGCCGGACTTGCGGCGGCGAAGGCCGCGTGCGGCGGGCCGATACGATTGATTTTCGCATCCCGCCCGGCGCACAGACGGGTTCACGCTTTCGCGTGCCGGGACGCGGGAATGCCGGGACGCACGGCGCGCCTCCTGGGGATTTGTACATCATCACACGCGTGGAACCACATCCGTTTTTCGAGCGGCGCGGCGACGATCTGTACACCGTTGTGCCGGTCACCGTGACGGAGGCGGCCTTGGGCGCGAAAATCGAAGTTCCCACTATCGACGGGCGCGCGCAGGTTCGCATACCGCCTGGGACTAACAGCGGGAAGGTCTTGCGGCTCCGCGAAAAGGGCGCACCCTCGGTGCGGCGACCAGGGCATCGCGGCGACCAGCTTGTCGAGGTGCGCATAGTGGCGCCGCGGCCGGAGGATGAACGCGTGCGGCAGTTGCTTCGCGATTTGGCGAAACATGATGCGGAAGACCCGCGAAGCGAAATTTTCTCGCGCGCGACGCTGTGACGTGCTCGCAGTACGCACGCGCTAACGAGCGTATCGGAATATAAAATGGCGAAGCCGAGAAAAAGGGCGAAGGCCGGTTACATGATCAGCGCCGTTGCGGAGCTTTACAAGCTGCATCCGCAGACGCTGAGACTCTATGAGCGCGTCGGACTTCTGAAGCCATCGCGCTCGCAGGGCAACACGCGCCTCTATACCGATCAGGACCTTGAGAAGCTGGAAGTGATTCTCACCCTGACGCGCGATCTGGGTGTGAACCTCGCGGGAATCGAAATAATCCTCAATATGCGCGACAAAATGTCCCAGATGCAGCAGCAGATGGAAGCATTTATCGGATTTGTGCGCGGCGAGTTGGCCAAAGGCTTCAGCGCAGACGAACATCGCGTCGTGCGCCATGCCATCGTCCGCGCCATGCCTCCCAAAGCAATCCGCATCGACAAGTAATCGTCAATACCAGATCATTATCCTTTAGCGCAGCCGCCACATACTCACCTCGAGCTTTCTTTCGAGCGCCGCTCGATGAAGCGCTTGGTGAAAATCACCACGCCAAAGATTTGCGTCCATTCGGAGACCACATTCCCGACGACCTGGCCCCACCTGCTTCCCGCGTCCATGCGCACATACAGCACGACCCAGCACAATCCTGTCACGATCAGGAAGATGCTCAAGGAATGGTCACGAAAAAACTCGAAAGCCGGGCGCAGCATGGTTTTCGGCAGACGACGGCTCTCCGCCGAATTTTTTTCGTATAAATACTTTGTGGCCAGTAGCATAACGACCACTCCTGACCAGTCCGCGATCGCATTCCCAAAAAATGAGCCCAGATGGGTGGCCGGATTGGAGACGCTGTAAAGGCAAATCCACAAGATCAGAATGCTGCCGCAGACGATACTCAACGAGTGCGGATAAAACCAGCGATGGCGCGTGTCAGGCTTAACCATGGTCGAGTCTCCTGGGTCGAAAGCTGCGATTGGCCAGGAATTGGATTACCACAGAATAATCGAGGAGGGCGAGCCAAATTTGCTCGCACGGTGGAGGAACTTTTCATTCCTCAGCGCGACGCCGGCTGGATTTCAGTTTCGGGAATTGACAACGCAGACCATCACGTAGCGCGAAAGCGGGGCTGACCCCGCTGGCGATTAGCCTTGGGGCCAGGGATCAGCAGGGACGATGTCGGGATCGTCAAACATGTTTTCGCTGGTGATATTCTCGATCGGAGCATCGCCTTCAGCGCGAGGAGCAAGTTTCTTCTGTGCGCGGCGCTCCGCCTTCATGCGCTGCTTTTCCTGACGCTTCATTTCTTTTTGGCGTTTCTGAAATGTGGATTTTGATCGTGTCGCCATAAAGGCTCCTTGAATTCGCGATACAGCCTTCAGCGATTGTCCCAAATAAAATATACGGGTCAAGCCGCGCGAAAGGCCGCGTTTTGATGCTAGAGCAGCAGAATCATCCGCCGCTCTCAGGCACAAACCGCCGGAGAACTAGCATTCCGGCGTCTTTTCACTACCAACGAGGTTCGCGAGGCTGGCGCGCGGCTTCCCGATAGTCCTCGTTAGAGAACCGTTCGCGATTACCGCCGCGATTACCGCCGCTGCTGCGTCCCGGTCCACCGCTGCGTTCCGGGGCTTCGCCCTTGGGGCGCGCTTCATTCACCTTCAGATTGCGCCCGGCCACTTCTTTCCCATCCAAGCCGGCAATTGCCTTGGCTGCTTCCGCGTCGTTCGGCATTTCGACGAACGCGAATCCCCGGGCGCGGCCGGTTTCCCGATCCATCGCCAAATGAACGCGTGTGACTGCTCCAAACGGCGCGAAGAGCGCGCGCAAATCCGCTTCCGTCGTTTGGAAACTCATGTTGCCCACAAACAAATTCTTCATGCTCCCCAATCTCCTTCTCTCTTGAATCGACAACGCAATGCGCCAACGGAAGGGTCCCAGTGTTTCCCAACAGCGAGGAAGCGGATAGAGTCAGGCGAAGCGGGCCCAGGCGGCGGCCAGAAAGGCGACGACCAATCCGTACTTCTCCGAGGTGCCAAGAGATTATAACACGAAGTGGCGAATCGCGGATGCGACCCACCAACCGCATCATGGCGGGCGCATCACCGGGCCCAGAAGCGAACAAAGTGGTTCCGCAGTCCACCCATCGCTACGAAAGCCAACCGGACGCACTGCGCGGTATCCACAGGGTTCCACAGCCGTGCACAAGCGTCGGCTTGCGCTGTGCCCGCCCTGCGCTTATCCTTGCGCCATGGCACGAGAGGACTGTCCCCATTGCAGCGGCACGGGATGGCGAGTTGTCGAGCAGCCGGACTCGAATAGCGACGCTCGCGCCTTCGCCGCCAGCGATGCAGCCCACGCCGGTTCAGCGGCGGGCCAACCGAAGACGGTCTGGGCCGTGCCCTGCGATTGCACGGTAGGCGACCGGCACTCGCGCGTTTTGGACAGTGCACGCCTGCCCAAGCGTTACCTGCATTGCAATTTCGAGAATTATGACACCGACCAATACGGGCGCGAAACCCATGGGACGCAGGCGCCCGATTGGAATCGCAGCCTCGCTCAAGCCAAACTGGAAGTCCAGGGCTTCGCGCGCAATTTTCCCGTTGGCACCGAACATGGCCTTTTGCTGATGGGCACCTGCGGCGTCGGCAAGACGCATCTTGCCGTTGCGGCGCTCGAGGAAATCATTCTGCGCGGGCACAGCGGGCTTTTCTACGATTATCGCGAATTGCTTAAGCAGATCCAGAATAGCTACAACCCTGAAAGCAATTCGACGGAGCTGGGCGTCCTTGAGCCGGTGCTGAAAACCGAAGTGCTGCTGCTCGATGACCTGGGCTCGTCGAAACCTTCTTCGTGGGCGCTGGAAACCGTCGGCCACATTCTGAACACGCGCTACAACGAGCACCGTGTCACGTTGCTCACCACGAATTTCCTTGATGTCCCCGCACCCAGCTTATCGGCATCGGTCAGTGCAGCACCGCGAAACACTGCGACGCGGCCTGCGACCGCTGAAGATTCGCTGACCGATCGCGTCGGCACTCGGATTCGCTCCCGGCTCTATGAAATGTGCCGCACGGTGGAGATTTTCGCGCCCGATTATCGCAAAGAGATTCGCCACGCCGGCCATTTTCATACCTAGCGCCTCAATTACGGACGAGCAACAGCAAAGTTTTCCGCTTCGTCCGGCATGAACCGAAAACTTCTGATTCCGTAGGCGATTGCGCTGCAACTGCCGGAACCAGTTGCCCGATGACCACGAAAAAGCGCGCTATTTCGTGCGGCACAGGATCGTGTGCTCTGGGTCAATCACCAAACGCGATGGCCGGATGCGCGTGAAGTAACGGAATTTCGTCCCAGGGCCCGTGGTGAACACGCGACCCAGGAATTGCAATTTTCCCTGTGCATGCGCGGCATAAATCGGTACGGACTCGGTGAACACATCCGGGACGTTGTCCTGCTCCAACGTTCCCTCGATTTCAAATCTCCCTCCCCGCGAATGGACTTCATAGTTCACTCTGTACGTTGGAATTCCCGTTTCTCGCACCCATTCCTCGAAAAACCATTCCATCGAATGGCTGCCTTCCAGGTCCATCGACGGCGTCATGTACCGTTCGACAACCTTCTGGAATTGCGCGGTGGAGAGCGATTGAAAGCGATAATCGCTCAGAACCGCGCGCAGCAATTTAACGAAGCGCGCGTCGGGATTTTTGGCTTTTGGATCGCGCAGCATCACGCGCAACATGTGAATCACCCACGCGCCTTTGTCATACACAATGACGTCATACGCGTCGGGTGTTTTGGAAGAGTTCAGCCGGTAGCCGAAATCAAGCGGACCCGCATCCGCGATGGGAGCATTGGTTCCCGGAGCTTTCGCAAGCAACATGTCGCGATATTGCATCAGCCAATTTTGCACTTCATGCTTCCCGGGATTGTGGGCGGCGTCGTACATCAATGACTGATAGTCGGCCATCGCTTCTTCTAGCCAAATGTCACGGTAGGTTGCCGGAGCCACCAGGTTCCCCCACCACTGATGGGCGACTTCATGGTAGGGAACGAGTTGCGCAATTTCTTCCTGCGCGCGTTCCGCCACGCCCGCCTGCTGTTGTGCTTGAGGCGGAAGGAAAACGAGCGTAGTAAGGTATAGCAATCCCGGCCAGCCTTGCCCAAACGAACCGGGAATTTGCGAGACATCGAGCTGCGGAAAAGGAAACGGTCCGTTGATAGTTTCAAAATAATGAACCGAGTCAAGCAGCCTGCCGCCCAGATGTTTCAGTACAGCCGGCGGGTTCGGCATTGGCGGCGCACCAAAACCGTCGGGTCCTGCAAACGTTCTGGGCAACGTGCCGGGGGGCAGACGAGCCGCAGCGTTTTGTTGGAGGCGCGCGACGATTGCCTGTTCCAGTTGCTGGTTCGCGTAGAGTGCAATAACTGGTTTTCCCGGCACTGTTTGTGTCGCATAGTCGCCTAAATTGAACCCCGCGACCGCGATGGGCTCCGTACTTTGCCAGTGGCCAGTCCGTTCAGTGCCCTCAACCCCGGTTTCAGTTTGATGGCCCGTCGCAACCAGAGTCAGTCGCTTCGGCCAGTTGAAAGTCAGCTGGAACGAAGCGAAAAGCTCCCGCCCCGCCAGATGCGGGTACCAGCTTCCGCGCGCGCCGACAAAATATACGCTGTTGCCCGCGTCCTCGATCACCGTGCCTTCGTAGGCGACATGCAACCGGTATTCAGTTCCGGCGGTCATCGTCGCCGGCATCACGACAAAGAGCACGTCGTTTCCGCGCCGCGCGATTTCCTGGCGCCGCAGGTCTTGATTCTGAAAAAAAACAAGCTGCTGCCCGTCCGCGCTGGTCACGCTCGAGACGTGCAGAAACCGGGAGAGCTCCAGCTCGATGATGCGATCTCCGGAGCGCAGCGCCTTCCAGTGAATGGTGGTCGTCCCTGTCTGGCTGAGGTCTTCAGCGATCGTGGTGTTCACCGTGTAATCAATCGGCGCGAATTCTTCCTCGTGTGGAGGCGCGTTCGGAACCGAGAAGGATGTCCAAACGTCGAAGAGCGTAACCCCGTTCGCTTGGTGCGGCTGGCCGATCATCACTGTTTCCGCGAGCCGTTCGTCGATGAGTACGTCGAAGGCGCCAATTGTGCTCGAGTTAAGGGCTGCGTAGAAATAGGGTAGCGGCGTGCTAGAAAGCCAGTCTTGCATAATACGGAGGGACGATCCCGGATTGAGCTTTGCGACGATGGGATCCCAGTTTTGGACAAACGCGGGATCGCTGGATGTTGAAATCTTTTGCTCGCTCAGTTGACGTTCGATTTCTTCCGCCGTGTCGTCGTCAAACCGCAGATACGCTTGCCAGAATTCCACATCAACCAACGGAACCTTCAGAAAACGCAAAACGGAGGCGCGCTCGGCTTGATCCGGGGGCAGAGCGAAGACGCGTCCGCGACCCACGAAAACGGCGCCCGACGTCCGGCCATCGAGCGGCGCAAGAAATGCTAGCGTGCCTTCGGTGAAGGTGAATGAGACTCCATATCGCCTCAGGATGAGGTTATGAACATCATAGATGCGAGCGCCGTCGACGCGCAGCGTGCTCAGTGATTGATAAAGCTGTTGCGGCGGCAGAGATGCAATCGCCTTTTGTGAAGAGGTGCTAGTCGTAGTGGAAGCAGCGTCTTGCTGTGGTTCGAGCCCGAATGCGGCGGTGGTCGCCAGCAGAATCGTTAATGCGAAAATTGTCGCCGTTCGCAAGGGTTGACTCTAACAATAGAGATGCGATGCAGCAAGCCGGGCAGGAGTGGGCTAGAGTGTGGCAAGCAGTCCTGCAAGCAGAGCGGCGCGCTCGGGTAGAAAACGGATGATGACGTGCTCTCTAGGACTGTGCGCGCCATCGCCCACGGCCCCAAGCCCATCGAGCGTAGGAACTCCCAGTGCTGCGGTAAAATTCCCGTCCGACCCGCCGCCGGTCGAAGCTTCGCGCAATCCATGTCCCATTTCGCGCGCCAGTTCCTGAGCGTGAAGAAACAATGCGTGCGCCTCGTGTGTGCGTTCCATCGGCGGACGGTTAACACCGCCGCGAACTTCAATGCGTGCGCCACGCAAAATTGGCCTCAAGGCGTGCAACTTGCGATTTAAGTCCAGGGCGTCGGCAGCGCGTGCCACGCGCACATCAATAAACGCGCGCGCGTGATCCGCAACAACATTTGTCACCGTACCTCCTGCGATCACATTCGCCTGCACCGTGATCCCCCTTCGCGGATTACTCAACTTCAGAAGTCGCGCAATTTGCAGGGCCAGTTCATGCACCGCATTTACACCGCTCTCCGGATCAATCCCTGCATGCGCGCTGCGGCCGGTCACAATCAATTCCGCCTCTCCAACACCCTTGCGTTCGGTTTTCAGTCGCCCATCAAGGCCCAATGCGGGCTCGAGGACGAAAACGGCGTCGCTTTGGCGCGCAGCGCTTTCAATCGCCCGGCGCGAAGTTTTGCTGCCAATCTCTTCATCGGAGGTCCAGAGGAAAACGATTTTCTTTCGCGCCGGAATGCGTAACGCTTGCAGCGCGTCCACGGCAGCGAGCGCGAGGGCGTGTCCCCCTTTCATGTCGAATGTACCTGGACCCCAAGCAAGGCCACGCGCCACGCGGAAAGGCGTTTTGCCAACCGTGCCCATGGGGTAGACGGTATCAAGGTGGCCCAGGACGAGGAGCTGGCCCTCCGGCCGACCTCGTCCTAGCTGAACCTCGGCCCGAACGTGGCTGCCTGATTCGCGCTGCCGAAGCAATCGCACACGGGCTCCGCGGCGCTTCCACTCCGCGGCAATCATCCGCCCGAAGCGATCGACCGCAGCCTTGTCGTGGCTCGGCGATTCAATATCGACCATCCGCCCGAGCAGGCGCACGATCGCCGCTTCGCGTTCGCGCAGCCAATCAAACAATTCGCGCATCGGTATCATTGCGTCGCGTATCCTAACAACCGCTCGCGCATTCGGCAATGGCAGGCCATCGTGCCATCGGGAACCGCAACGGAACGCGATACCGGACTGTTGAACAAAGAGGCTGGCCGCTCAGGCATCGTCCCATTTGAGTCGGCAGCCAAATTCCCATTTTGAGTGCGTCCGCGCGTCCGGTATATTGTTTAAGCGTTCGCACGAGGTCATTTTACAGGAGTTTCTACTGGCGAAAGAGACGATCCCCGGGAAATCTATCGCACCTCTCAAGATGGCAAGAGTATGAGCCAGGACATCACTAAACATCTCGAACGCGCGCGTAAATTCCTGGAGAGAAATAAGCTTCAGGATGCCATCGGTGAGTATCATTCGGTCATCGAAATTTCGCCCGGGCAGCCCGAGGCGATTCAGATGCTCGCCGACCTCTATGTCCGCACGGGCGATCTTGTCCAGGCCGCGCATTTTTTCGGATTGCAGTTTGACAAGCTGGTCGAGTCCGGAGATACGGCGCGCGCGTCGGCGATTTTCACGCGGCATTTGAGGGTTTATCCCCAGCCGCCGAGCCGGCTGGCACGCTATGGGTTCCTTCTGCAGAAACAGAACAAGACGCCCGAAGCGATGGAATTTTATTCCCACGCGGCTCAACAGTTCCGGGACCAGAATGATTTGAAATCGGAATTCGAATGTCTTCAGAGAATCGCGCAACTCGATCCGGAAAACGCTGAACGCCAGGTGCAACTCGGGGAGCTGGCGGAAAAACTCGGAAATGCGGAAACAGGCGGACGCGCTTATCTTCGCGCGGCTCAATTGACGCAAGCCGCCGGTAACGGCGGCCGGGCTTTGGAATTATTTGCCAGCGCCCATCGGCTAAATCCGGGCGATCGCAGCGTGGCGTTGCTGTTTGCGGATGCACGGCTGCATCACCGTGACGCCGCGGGCGCCGTGGAATTGCTTCGACCCTTCGTCCCGCCGGACCCCTCCGACACGGCCTTTCTCGGACTCTATGGCGAGGCCTTGCTTCACACGGGTCAGCTGGATCTGGCCCGCGAGACGATCTTCGCGCTCTGTAAGCAGAAGCCCGACGCGTTCGACAAGCTTTTCAGTCTCGCCGATCGCTACCTCGAGACCGGAGGAGACGAAAGCGCCATCGCTGTGCTCGAACAGACCAAAGAATGGATGTTCGCCGTCCGCAACGAGACGGCTTTTGCCGCGCGCGTCGATACCATGGTCGAAGCTCACCCGAAATCGCTGCCCCTCGCGGAATTCTGGGCGAAACTCTACGACCAGATGAATCGGGAAGTGAAGTATTTCGATGCCTTGGTGCGGTTGTTCGATCTGGATCTCGAGAATAATAAAATTCCAGCGGCGTGCGAAGCGCTCGACCGGTTGGTTGAAATTGATCCCTACGATTATCGCATTCACGAGCGCATTTCGAAGCTCGAGGGAAAAGCCAGCGGGTCGTTTCTTCGCAGCATCAATGCTCGCGCGGCCAAAGCTTCCGGCAGCGCTCAAACATCCACTTCTTTTGGGGCCGCCGGATTCGGCGACGCGGCGCGCGCTCCCGCGACCGAGGAAGAAAAATCCCAACGCGCTTTGGACGACTTGATCGTTCAGGCGGAGATTTTTCTCCAGTATTCGCTGCAGAGCAAAGCTACGGAGCGTCTGGAACGAATTGCAGAGCAGTTTCCCGGCCACGAGGATCGTAACGAGCGTCTGCGCGCTCTGTACGAGCGCGCGAATTGGTGGCCCAAGGGAACTCAAAACCGGACAAAGTCGGCTCCTTCAGCGTCCGGGCCTGCGGCCGCAAGTCCTTCGTCGGCGGTCGACACGCATCGCGATTTGGCCGAAATCGCGGAAATCACCCGTCTGATGTATCGCGAAGTGACCCCGCGCGAAGTCCTCGGCACAGCGGTGCGCGAAATCGGCAAGTACCTCAATGTGCGGCGTTGTGTTGCGGTGGTCGGCGCGCCCGGCGAGGCACCGCAGATGACCGCGGAATTTGCCTTTCCCGGATTGAAGCCCGCGGCTTCAGCTCTGTTGGCGAAGATTGCCGCGGGACTGGCAAGTTCCTCGCAGGATCCAATCGGGGGCGTCTCGACCACTTCCGAACGTCTCCGCGATCTGCGAGCGCTCGATGTAGACGCAGTCCTCGGTGTCGCGCTCACCGACAAGGATACGCAAGCCGCGGCAGGCGTCCTGTTCATTGGCGATGCCGCGTCGCGCCAGTGGAAGCCGAACGAAAGCTATTTTCTTCAGGCTGTCGGAGATCAAGTGATGATCTCCGTCAATCACACTCGGCTCCGCTCGCTGGTGCGCACGCTCGCCGTTGCGGACGAGAAGACCGGGTTGCTTGGCCGTGGCGCCTACATTGATTGCTTGCTCGCGGAATCCAAGCGCTCCCGGACCCAGGGCACGCCCCTGACGCTCGTGATTTTGCAACTGGATCGTGGCCCCGAAATATTGCGCCAGGAAGGCGACGCTGCCCTGGAAGGCTACATGAATCAGGTCGCCCGCGCGCTCGAACCATTGATTCGTCAGGGAGACTTGGCTGTGAAGTACACCGCATGGTCTTTGGCGTTTGTGCTGCCGGATACGTCGCGCGAAAAAGCCGAACCCATCGCGAAAAAACTAAGACAGGCCGCTGCCCAGGTTCAGCCGTCGTGGCAGGGAACCGCCGTGAGTCTCAGCGCGGTTGTGGCCGATGCCAGCGCGCGCTTGGCGGACGAAAATGAAGATCGCGTCACGGAATGGATTAACCGCGCGGAAGTTGGCTTGGACGAAATCCGGCATCGTGGCGGCAATGCCATTGTCACGCAGGCGGCGCCGCAACCGAATTAATTCATACCTGGAACGGTATATCGAGGAGGATTTATGTTTCCCACGGATGTGGTGATTCTCGCTGGTGCGCGCACGCCGATGACGCGCTATAACGGCGAATTTGCAGGCGTCACCGCCATTGATTTGGGCGTTGCGGCATCGAAGGAAGCGCTGAAGCGGGCCAATGTTGATCCCGCCGAGATCGAGCACGTCATATTTGGCAACGTGATGCAGACGAGCTCGGACGCTATTTACGGAGCCCGGCACGTTGGTCTGAAATCTGGATTGAAAATCGAAACGCCCGCCGTCACGGTAAACCGCCTTTGCGGTTCTGGCGTCGAATCGATCAGCCAGGCCGCGCAGCGCATCCTTCTTGGTGAAGCAAAAACGGTTCTCGCCGGCGGAATGGAAAACATGACGCAGTGCCCTCACGTGATTCGCGGCGCGCGCACTGGTTTCCGGCTTGGCGAGGGCAAACTCGAGGACTCACTGATGTCCGGGCTCTACGATCCCTTTAGCGGCTGCACGATGTCCGACACGGCGGAAAATCTAGCGATCGAACACGGCATCACGCGCCAGGCTGCTGACGAGTACGCCTTGCGCAGCCAGCAAACGGCAGAGGCGGCGTTTCGCGCCTGCAGAGTGAAAGAAGAAATTGTTCCGGTCGAAGTCGGGAAGGGCAAGAAAGCACACCTGGTCTCGCAGGACGATCATCGCCGTCCCGAAACAACGATGGAAACTCTCTCAGCCCTCCCTCCCGCGTTTCGCAAGGATGGAATCGTCACTGCCGGGAATGCCAGTGGAATTGTCGACGGCGCCGCGGCCGTCATTTTGACGCATGAAAAAATCGCCAAGGATCGCGGATGGAAACCGCTGGGCAGGATTGTTTCGTGGGCCACGGCCGGAGTCGAACCCAAGCTGATGGGCATCGGTCCCGTACCCTCCACGCGCAAGGCCCTTGAGCTGGCCGGTCTGACGCTCGATCAGATTGATTTGATCGAAGTGAACGAAGCATTCTCGCCCCAGTATCTGGCCGTTGAAAAGGTGCTGGGTCTTAATCGCGATAAAACGAATGTCAATGGCGGCGCGATCGCTCTTGGGCACCCGCTCGGTGCCACGGGCACGCGGCTGATTCTCACACTCCTGCTCGAATTGCGGCGGCGCAATCAGCGTTACGGCCTGGCCACCGCGTGCATCGGCGGGGGTCAGGGAATCGCGATGATCGTCGAATCGATGGCGTAGTCTTGCCTGATGACAACGAATTCCAATTCTAAGAAGGAGAATGAATGGCCATTGAAAAAGTGGGAGTCGTAGGCTGCGGCCTGATGGGATCGGGAATCGCCCAGATTGCCGCTCAGGCGGGATGCACCGTTGTGGTTCGTGAAGTCAGCGAAGAGCGCCTGAATAAAGGTCTCGCGTCGATCGAGAAGAGTCTGAATAAATTCGTCGAGAAGGGAACGCTTTCGTCGGCGGATCGCGACGCGGCGCGAGGCCGTTTGCGCGGTACAACGAAGCTCGAGGATTTGAAAGACTCGGACCTGGTCATCGAAGCCATCATCGAGCAATTGCCCGAGAAGCGCGAGCTTTACTCCGCGCTCGATAAAATCTGCCCCAAGAATACGATTTTCGCCAGTAACACGTCTTCGCTTTCAATCACGGAGATGGCGTTTATGACTGCGCGCCCGGACCGCTTCATCGGCCTGCACTTTTTTAATCCGGTGCCGCTGATGAAACTTGTCGAAGTGGTCCGCACCATCGCCACGGATCCGAAAGTTTACGACGAAGCCGTGGCGTTTGCCGGACGCGTCGGCAAAGTGCCGGTGCGTACTTCCGATCGCACGGGCTTCATTGTCAATCGCCTGCTGGTGCCGTATCTTCTCGACGCGGTCCGCATCCTCGAAGAGGGAGTCGCGTCCATCGAAGACATTGATAATTCGATGAAGCTTGGCTGCGGCTATCCCATGGGGCCGTTGACGCTGCTCGATTTCGTCGGCAACGATACGACGTATTACATCGCCAACATCATGTTCGAGGAATTCAAGGAAGCACGTTTCGCGCCCCCGCCCTTGCTGAAGCGCATGGTCTTGGCTGGATGGAATGGACGCAAGGCCGGCCGCGGTTTTTACGATTACTCAGATCCCGCCAAACCGCGAGCAATTCAACTCACATGACGCAGAAATTCAAGCGACGGAGCCGAGCCCATGTCCTATGAGAATTTGCTTTTCGAAGTAAAAGATCAGATCGCGTTCATTACGTTCAATCGCCCGAAAGTATTGAACGCGCTCAACCGCAAAACGGTCGAGGAGTTGGGCGACGCGTTGAATCGCGCGCGCGAGGATGCCTCCCTGCGTGCCCTAATTCTCACCGGCGCAGGCGAAAAATCGTTTGTTGCGGGCGCAGATATCAACGAGCTGGCTCAGCGCACGCCGGTCGACGGAAAAGACTTTTCGCTTTTCGGCCAGGAAATATTTCATCGGCTCGAAACCATGGGCAAGCCTTCGATTGCAGCAATCAACGGATTTGCATTGGGAGGGGGCTGCGAGCTTGCGCTTTCCTGCACCATGCGCATCGCCAGTAAAAATGCGCGCCTTGGCCAGCCCGAAGTGAAGCTCGGAATCATTCCCGGCTATGGAGGCTCGCAACGGCTCGCGCGCCTGTGCGGCAAAGGGATCGCGCACGAATTGATTCTTTCCGGCGAAATGATTTCCGCCGAAGAAGCTCTGCGCATCGGCTTGGTGAATCACGTTGTCGAGCAAGCGGAACTAATCCCCACCGCGGAATCCATCGCGAAAAAAATCGCTGCGAACGCGCCGGTCGCTGTCAAATTCGCCATGGAAGCGGTCGAGCACGGAATGGAAATGCCGCAAGAGGAGGGGCTTTTCCTTGAAGCAACGCTCTTTGGGCTCTGCTGCGCGACGGAAGACATGCGCGAAGGCACGCGCGCGTTCATCGAAAAACGACCCGCGCAGTTCAAGGGAAAATAGCGTTATGCCAGACCACACGCTTGAAAAAATGCCCGGAAGGCTTCGCCCCACGCCAACGCAGGGCGAACTTTCCGCCGCAGGCTTGCATTTCGGGATTGTTGTCAGCCGCTTCAACAGTTTCATCACCGACCGACTTCTCGCCGGCGCGCTCGACGCGCTCCAACGGGCGGGCTCGACGGAAAAGCAAATTGAAGTCGTTCGCGTCCCAGGTTCGCTTGAAATTCCCGTCGCCGCAAAAAAACTCGGCCAATCCGGCCGCTGCAGCGCTATCATTTGCATCGGTTGTGTTCTGCGCGGTGAGACGTCCCACTTCGAACATGTGTCCAGCGAAGTCGCGCGCGGCGTCCAGATTGCGCAACTCGACACGGGCGTGCCCATGGCATTCTGCGTGTTGACCTGCGAAACACTCGAGCAGGCCATCGACCGCGCGGGCCTCAAGAGCGGCAATAAAGGTTTTGACGCGGGGCTCGCCGCAATCGAGATGGCGAATCTGTTGCCCAAGCTGGCTTCCAATCCCGTCCGGAAGCCGCGCGAACCGCGCAAATCGACGTCGCGCAAATCGAACCCCCGCACGTCTCGCCGCAAAAAATGACTCTTCGCCGTAAATCCCGCGAGTGCGCCCTGCAGATGCTTTTTCAGTGGGACATGAACCACAAATCGCCGGCGCGCGTCGAGGAATCTTTCTGGAAATCCGCACCGGCGGCAGAATCCACGCGCCGTTTCGCCAATCAGCTTTTTGAAGGCGCGGTCGCGCAGGCCGAAGCAAATGACACTATGATCGAAATGCTCTCAAGGAATTGGCGCATCGAACGCATGCCGGAAATCGATCGCGCCATCCTGCGTCTTGCAATTTACGAACTTCGCGCCGGCACGGCACCCGTGAAAGTGGTCATCGTCGAAGCGCTTGAGCTCGCCAAAAAATTCTCCACCGCCGAATCGGCGCCGTTCCTCAACGGAATCCTCGACGCCGCTTTGAAATCTCTCGACCAAAAACCGAGAGCCGAAAAATAAAATCCCGCCCGCAACCACATTGCGCCGTTGCCGTCGCTCGTCTTTGCAGCCTGTATCTTATTGATTTTCTTGCCCAGCCGCATCGCGCGCCCGCCTTGCAACTTTTACTCTGCTGACGTGTTCCATACAGGGCAAGCGATAGCGATATTCACGTAGCCCGAGGAGAAAATGACATGAAGATCGAGACGATGATCCGACGAAGCCTCTTCACGTTGGCCGCTGCCGGGTTGCTTTCGGCCGGGGCATGGGCTCAATCTTCGGCCACTCCGCCGCAGTCCGCCACCGCGAGCCCGCAACCGGGCGAGATTCACAACGACCACAAGGACCTTCGTCAGGATAGACGCGATGTTCGGGCCGACAGAACCGATATTCGCAGCGATCGCCGCGACCGTAATATCGATCAGCGCGACATTAACAAAGACCGGCGCCAGCTCGCCAGGTCCAACGCCAGGAACGGTGCTGATAGCAAGCGCTCGCAGGCACTGCGGCACGAGATTCGCAGCGACCGCAAAGATCGCAACCGAGATACTCGCGATATTCGTCACGACCGTCGCAACGTTCATGCCGCTCGGCGCGATGTCCGCCATGATCGCCGCGACGTTCGCCACGATGTGCGCCAAGGTCGCCGGGGCCGCTAGCCAAGAGCTAAATGCAGGGTTCTGCGACGCAGCGCATTCGCAGAAAGACAAAGCCCCAAAATAAAAGCTAAAAATCGGCATAGGGGGGGACGGTCGCCCGTCCTCCCCTGCCACAGCACCGTACCTGCGGGTCCGCATACGGCGGTTCAGTGAGTTGAGCTCTGACGGGCCGTGAGGTTCGAGTCGTCATTCGCCACGAGGCTTCGCCGCTCTGCAGGTTTCCGTTTCGGCTTCACCGTCTTCTGAACCTGCAAAACTCAGCCGAGGCTGATGGGCTGGCGCAGTGCTACCCGTGAGTTCGACGTTCTACTTCTCGCTCTCACTGTTTGGGCCTTCCTCACTTGCGTGAGTACTGCGCCCGCTGCTGACTTCTGCTGCAGGATCAGGGTGAATTACTCCACTCTCAGTCCCGAATCCGAGACGTGCAGCAGATCTCCCGCGACAAGCTCGACACCTTTCGATACGCGACCGCCGCATTTACCACCAGCATCCTTGATGGATACGGACTTCGCGATCATATGCTCGCTCGTCCGACGCCGTAGGCCTCAAATCCAGTTCTTGTTCATCGGCCCGTATCTTTGCTCCACGCTTCCTTCAGACCCCACCTCACGGTGACGCCCTCGCGCTTCGCTACCCTTCACCTCCATCAGCTTGGGACGGGACTTCCACTCGCTAGCTGCCGAACATGCACGGCGTACATAAAGAAGGCCGACTCGTTTTGAGCCGACCTCTCTTCCATTTCCCACTTGCGAAGCCGCGGCCGTCACCGCGCAACGACAGGCACGCAATTTCCTGCTTCAATCTCTAAAAATCGATGTGCCCTTCGAAGATGCGCACGGCCGCACCGCTAACGCGCGGCGTCAGTTTTCCCTTTTCGTTCGCAACTACCGCGTGAATCTCGCTGGGCCGTCCTATTTCAACGCCCTGCGTAATCGAAAGATGCTCCCCGGCTCTTAGTTTGTTGTGCCGCACCAGATAGGCGCCCAGAGAACCGCCCGCCGATCCCGTAGCCGCATCCTCTGTGATTTCCCAAGGCAGCATGCCTCGCGCGAACGCCTTGCCGCGCCCGCCGAGCGCGAAGCAATAGGCCATTGTGCCATTGCCATTGAGCGCGTGGAACAGGGCGCGCGGGTTCGCGCGGATGCGTTTCAGCGTCGCTTTCCCTTTCAATGGAACCATTAAGTTAAAAATCCCGCTGGATACCAATTCAATCGGCAAGGCGGAATCAATATCGCTTGCGTGCAGCCCCACCGACTCCGCCAGCGTGCCGCGCGAAATGGTTGGAGTCTTGAACCGCGCTTCTTTCTGCGTCATCGTCACGCGCGCGGGTCGCCCGCCGCGAAAAGTGATTTCGACCGGCAAAATTCCCGCGCCCGTCTGTTGCTGGATTTGCACTTGTCCTTCCGAGGCGGGCACCACACCCAGTTCGGCGAGCAGAAACCACGTGCCAATCACAGGATGCCCGGCCAGCGGCAATTCGCGCGTGGTCGTGAAAATTCGCAGCCGCGCCAGCGCGCGATTGCTTGTTGGCCGCTGCACGAACACCGTCTCCGACAAATTCATTTCGCGGGCGATCGCTTGCATCTGCGGACGCGACAAGTTGTCCCCATCGGTGATGACCGCGAGCGGATTCCCCGCGAATGGCTTCGAAGTAAAAACGTCAAGCTGATATAGCCGTCGTTTCAATTGCATCTCCGCGCGGCGAGTGAACACCCGCCGAATGCTTTCCGATTTTGCCACTGTTCTGTCGCTTTGCACATTTTCTATTCTGTGTCGTTCCCGATCCGTGCAGGACACTTTGACGCCATGAATCCTAGAGTTTCCTCACCGTTGCGCAGACCTCGCCAAGCACACGCTTGGTCGTTTCGCCGCTTGTGGTTTCCGCATAGACGCGCAGCATCTCTTCGGTTCCGGATGCGCGCACCAGCAGCCACCCGATATCTCCGAGAAATAATTTTTCGCCGTCCATATTTTCTTTGCGCACCACAGGCCATTCCAGCACTTTGATCATTTTCTTCGAACCATAATACGCGATGGCGTTTTCCTTTTGTCCAGGGCGCAATTCCAGATCGACGCGCCCGTAGTGATGCGCGCCGAATTCCTTTTCGAGCATGCGCACAAGTTCGCCCAACCGCTTGCCATGGCACGCCATCACCTCGGCTAGCAGCAGCGCGGTCACGGTCGCGTCGCGCTCCGGCAAATATAGTCGTGTAGCGATGCCTCCACTTTCTTCTCCTCCGATCAGAATGTCGTGCTCCAGCATCACCTCGCAAATATATTTGAAGCCGATCGGCGTCTCGTAAACCTTCCGTCCAAACCTCCGGGCGATTTCGTCGATCATTTTCGTGGTCGAAAATGTTTTCGCCACGTTCCCCTCCAGCTTCCGTGTGCCCGCCAAATGCCAGAAGAGAATCGAAAGAATCTGGTGCGGCGTGATGAACGTGCCGTCCGCATCCACCGCGCCAATGCGGTCACCATCGCCGTCGGCCGCGAATCCCGCGTCGTAGCCGCCTTTCGGTAACGCCGTTTCCAATGCCGCGATGTGCGGTTCGATCGGCTCGGGATTCACTCCCCCGAATAATGGATCACATTTCCCGCGAATCTCATCGCACGCCACACCGTGCCGCGTGAAAAGCTCGCGCAACAGCCCCGCCGCCGAGCCGTGCATGGGGTCCGCAACAAACCGTAATTTCGCCGCGCGCAGCCGCTCCCAATCGACCAATTTGCCGAGCGTTTCCAGATAGGGCGCGCGCACGTTGAGCGAATGAATCAGATCAGTTCGCCCACTCAATTCAGGCTCATCGGTCATGAGCGCAGCCGCCAGCTCTCTTTCGATCTGAGCGGTAATCGCCGGAGACGCGGAGCTTCCATAGCTCGCCTTGTACTTCACGCCATTCCAGCGGTACGGATTGTGGCTCGCCGTGATCATGATTCCACCGGCAGCGCCCCGCTCGTGCACCAGCAGTGAAATGGCAGGCGTCGGAGACGGACCATCGGACAACCAGACAGGCGTGCCGCTGGCTGCGACAACTTCCGCAACCGCGCGCGCGAACAGCGGTCCCCCGAATCGCGCGTCATAACCGACCAGCACGCCGTTCTGCGGCTTCTCCGCTCGAATCACGTATCGCGCAATCGCGGTCGCAACTTTGCGCACATTCGCGACGGTGAAATCCTCGGCGATCACGCCGCGCCAGCCGTCGGTTCCAAAGTGGATTTGCGTCACGGTTGAAAAGTATATGCGATACCGGTTAGCGCGGAAAGGAGTCCGCTTCGGGGCAAATCCGGCTGGTGGGCTCACTGAACATATCCGCTAGAGCAGTTCGCGCCGCCGGTTCTCTTCCAACCATTTCACGACTTTGCCCACATCTTGCGCTCTTCCACGCGGGCAAATCAGCAAAGCGTCGTGAGTCTCCACAACGACCAAATCCCGCACGCCAATCGCCGCCACGAATTTCTTTGGGCTCCAAAAAAAATTGCCCGTCGCATCGAGCGCAAACGAGTCCCCCACCGTGACATTCTCACCTTGTTTGCGCGCCAGCAGTTCATACACCGCGGCCCACGAGCCGATATCGCTCCAGCCGATTTTCGCGGACAGCACAAAAACGCGCTCGGTTCCGAGCTTCCCGGATTTTCCGTGCGCAGCACGCGAACGAGTCGCCGGCTCCATAATGGCGTAATCCACGGAAATGTTCTCGAGTCTCGGATAAATCCGGCGGAGGGCTCGCGCATATCCGGGCGTGCCGATCGACTGTTGCAGTTCGCCAAGCGCATGCCACGTTTTCGGCAGAAATTTCCGCAGGCACTCCAGAAACGTCGAGACGCGCCAGAAAAACATTCCTGCGTTCCAGAAATATCGCCCTGATGCCACATATCTTTCCGCGCGCGCCACGTCCGGTTTCTCCGTGAATCGCCGCACAACGTAGGCGGGCAGTCCGTCAAGCCGCGCCGCCACTTCCACGCGCTCGATGTACCCGAATCCCGTCTCTGGCCCTGAGGGTGGAATTCCTAGAACGACCAGAGTGCTCGGTCGCGTAGCCAACTCCATCGCGGCGCGCGCAATTTTGCGATACCGCGCCGCGTCCGCAATGTGATGATCCGCCGGCAGCACAGCCATCAACGCGTCGCCATGCTGTTGCGCCAAATGAATCGCCGCGAGTCCGATGGCCGCCGCGGTGTTTCGTCCAACGGGCTCGGCTAGAATTTGTTTGCTCGGCACGCTTGGCAGCTCGCGCCGCACGCCGGCGATTTGTTCGTCATTCGTCACCACCCACAACCGGTTCGCTGCAACTAGGGGAGCCAGACGATCCGATGTTTCCCGCAACATGCTTTTCGAGCTGACAATGTCGAGAAGCTGCTTCGGCGTGCGTGTCCGGCTGCGCGGCCAAAAACGCGTGCCTCGCCCGCCGGCCAGCAGCACGGCGCACGCAGTAACGTTCTCGACGTTTTTCATGCGGAGATCTCGGTCGGCACATAAGCGTGCAGCATTGTCGTTCGCGATTCTGGCACAAAACGAAGATCACGTATCACGGCCGGCACCAACCATGTTTGGGCCCGCATGTATTCCATTTCCGCTTGCGCCCCGGGAATCTCAATTTTGCCGCGGCCTTCCAACACAACGAGGATCTCCATCAGGCTCTCTGCTTTGACTCTATGCTCCGGTTCGGCAAAAACCGACCTGAGCACTGCGAAATGCGCGCACTGCACCAAAATGCTCACCGAGTTGCGGCTGTTTTTTACTTCGACCGGCGCTACTTTACCGCCGCGCTGTGCACCGAAACGAATCACGTCCATGGATTTGTCAATGTGCAGCTCGCGCCCCTTGCCTTCAGGCGTCGATCGATTGAAGTCGAAGACGCGATACGTGACGTCTGAATTTTGCTGGATCTCGCAAATCGTCATGCCCGGGCCAATCGTGTGCACCGTTCCGGCCGGAACGAAAATCGTGTCGCCTGCGTGCACCGCCACGCGCTCCAAACATCCTTCGGCCCTTCCGTCGGCAATCGCGCGCCGGAAACACTCGCGGTCCACGCCAGGCCGCAGCCCCACGCGCACTTCCGCTCCCTCGCGCGCAGCGATCACATACCACATTTCCGTTTTCCCCACCGCGCCCGCGGCCCCTTCATTTTTTCGTGCGTAATCATCGTCGGGATGCACCTGAACGGAAAGTTTTTCTTCGGGGAAAAGGAATTTCACCAGCAGGGGAAACGGCACGTCGCGTGAGACATTTCTGTCCGACCACTCATCGCTCATGCGGGGCCACGCATCGCCGAGTTTTTCTCCCGCGAATGGCCCGTCTGCGAATCGGCAGTCGTTCCCCGTCAGCCACGCTTCGCCAATCGGCTCCGGCAACGATTGCTTGTCAGGGAAAAGGGGAGCGAGGTTTCGCGCGCCCCAAATGCGCGGCACGAATTGCGGTTCCAGCCGGACGGGACGCGGTTTCACAACTTATCCGCGCATCGCGGCCGAGCTCACGGCCGTCTCGGCGCGAAAAAAATTCGTCATCCGCCGCAGCCCCTCTTCGATGCGCTCCATCGACGTTGCGTAAGAAAGCCGCAAATAGCCCGGCGCGCCAAAGGCCTCGCCGGGAATCACAACAACGTGCTCGCGCTCGAGCAAATCTTTTGCCACCCGCACCGTATCGGCCTGGGATGTACCGCTGCCATTCCCCATTGTTGCGCCCGCCACATTGGGAAAAACATAAAAGCTTCCCTCCGGCTCGTGGCAGCTCACGCCGGGAATTTCGCGCAGGCCCGCGATAATCCGCGTGCGTCGCTTCGCAAATTCCGCAACCATCGTGTTTACCGAGTCCAACCCGCCGCGAAGCGCCTCGAGCGCCGCATATTGCGCGATCGAAGTTGGATTCGACGTCGACTGGCTCTGCAGTTTCAGCACCGCGTCCGCAAGCTGTTGCGGCCCGAGCGTATAACCCATCCGCCAGCCCGTCATCGCGAAGGTCTTCGAGAGTGACCCGGAAATAATCACGTGGTCTTTCGCGCCCGGCAGACTGGCAATCGAAAATGGTTTCGCCTTGCCGTAAACGAAATGCGAATAGCATTCGTCCGAAAGCAGCCAGATGTTGTGTTTCTTCGCGACGTCAAGAATTTTCGCGAATTCGTCTTCCGGAATCACCGCGCCAGTCGGGTTCGACGGCGAATTGATGATCAGAATTTTCGTGCGAGGCGTGATCGCCTTTTCGATTTCCGACGCGCGCGGTATGAAAGCATTTCGCGCATCCGTCTCCACAATCACGGGCGTGCCATCCGCGCATTTCACAATGTCCGGATAGCTTACCCAGTACGGCGCGACGATAAGCACTTCGTCGCCGGAATTAATCAGTGCCTGCGTCACATTGTAAAGAGAATGTTTCCCGCCCGCATTGATGATGCATTCCTTCGCCTCGTAATGTGTCCCCAGATATTTTGCGTGCCATTCCGCGGCGGCCTGCCGCAAGGGCATGATCCCGCCCGACGCCGTATATTTCGTCTTGTTTTCATCAAGAGCCTTCACGGCTGCGCGCTTGATATAATCCGGCGTCGGGAAATCCGGTTCTCCGGGCCCGAAATCCACCACGTCGATTCCCCGCGCCACCAGCTTCTCTTTTTCCATCAGCACAACCAGCGTGGCCGACGGTTCAATGCGTTTCACTCGCTCCGAAAGTTCCATTTTCATCCACCCCATGGGCTGGAATTCAGCCTACTTTTGCTTTCAAACGCTCTTCCACCACCGCCGGCACCAGATCTTTTACCGAACCGCCCAGGCGCGCAATTTCCCGCACCAGCCGCGAGCTCAAGTAGCTGTACGTTTCAGCCGGCATCATGAACACCGTTTCGATCTTCGGTTCGAGCTTCCGGTTCATCAATGCCATTTGCAATTCGTACTCATAATCGGAAATTGCGCGGATGCCTCGCAACACCACTTGCGCGTTTTTCTCGCGCGCATAGGCCATCAGCAACCCTTCGAAGACGTCGACTTCCACGTTGGGCCACGGTCGAGTCACTTCGCGCAGCATCTCCAAACGCTCGCTCACCGCAAATAGAGGATTATCTTTTTCCAGATTCTGCAGCACGGATACGATCAGACGGTCAAAGATCTTCGCTCCGCGCCCGATCAAGTCGAGATGCCCGTTCGTCACCGGGTCGAACGACCCGGGATAAATCGCCAGTATGGGTTTGGTTCCCACATTCATCGAGCCGCATTCTAACCTAGAATCCTTGCCCTCGCCGCCAGAATTCCGCGCTCATCGCGCGCTGTGACGCGCGGGGCGGCGCTATTATATTCAGTCGCGCGATCTCCGGGCGCCGAGGTGCGGTGTTCTTCATATACAATCGCACAGCACAAATGACTGACCCCGATTACCTCGCACTCCTCGAAATCGCCATCGCCGAGGCGCGCATCGGCCTCGCCGAAGGTGGTATTCCTATTGGTGCCGCGCTTTTCGATCATGACGGAAAGCTTCTCGGGCGAGGCCACAATCGCCGCGTTCAGGAAAGCGATCCCGCAATCCACGCGGAAACCGATGCGTTTCGCAAAGCGGGACGCCAGCGAAGCTATCGCGACAAAATCATGGTCACCACGCTCGCGCCGTGCTGGTATTGCAGCGGCCTTGTGCGCCAATTTCGCATCGGCACCGTTGTGGTCGGCGAATCAGCGAACTTCAGCGGCGCTCTCGATTGGCTGCAGGAAAATGGCGTCGAGGTTTTCGATCTGGCAAATCAGGAATGCGTGGACATGCTGGCGGATTACATCCAGAAGAATCCCGCCTTCTGGCGCGAAGACATCGGCGAAGAGTGACACTCATTCGCTCGCCTGTCCTTTTGAATGTTAACCGGCCACGGCCCGCATGGTTTGGGCGTTTTCCCTTTTCTAATCACTGATCACCGGCCACTCGCCACCGTCTTTCTCACTCGTGGCGCAGCGCCGTCATCGGGTCCACGCGCATCGCGCGCCGCGCGGGAACGTAGCACGCCGCGAGCGCAACAATCGCGAGCGCAATTGACACGACCGCAAATGTCAAGGGATCGGTGGCGCTCACGCCATAGAGTTGGCTCGCCATCAAACGCATTAGCCCCAATGACGCTGCCAGTCCGATACAGATCCCGATACTCGTCAGTTTGAGTCCCTGCCCAACGACTAGACGAAACACATCGCCCTTTTGCGCGCCGAGCGCCATCCGCAGGCCCAGCTCCGACGTCCGTTGTGCCACGGAATAGGAAACCACACCGTAAATCCCCACCGCCGCGAGTACTAACGCCAATGCCGCGAATATGCCGGTCAGCGTTGCCGAGAAGCGCCGCGGCGAGACAGAATCCGAGAGCAATTCATCCATGGTCATGACATTCCCGACAGGCAGAGCAGGGTCGACTTTGCGGATGACGCCGGCTGCTGCCGCAGAGACTTGGTGAGGGTCGGATGCCGTGCGAATCATCAGATACGGCGTCCAACCTCCACAGAAATACACGTCATAAGTTGGAGCAGCGTCGAGTCCGAATTGATGCACGTCGCCCACGATTCCAACAATGGCAACCCAGCACGGCTTCGGATCAAGTGAGCAAAGATTGATACGCTTGCCGAGGGCATCGCCGTGGGGCCAGAAACGGCGCGACATCCCTCCGTTAATATCAATATCCAGTCCACTCCAGTCTGTCTGTCCCACCGTGCGCCCACTGAGCAAAGGAACGCCGACCGTGGAAAAATATCCGGGACTTACCGTCCGGATTTCAGCAAGCGGGCGTACCCCCGCATCCGGGATCGGCCGTCCCTCAATGACGAATCGTGACGCTTGCTTAAGGTGCGAAGCCAGCGGCAGCACATCAATTCCGGCTGCGGATTCCACTCCCGCCAGCCCTTCGACTCGCTCGACGATCTGCAGGAATTGCAATGATTGCTTCTCGGTGAGTTGTCTTTGTTGCGCAGGCGTCAGTTTGCTGAGCTGCGCTGGCGGAGTTACAGCTTGGGGAATGTGCATGCTCAGAAGATGGTCAGTACGAAATCCTGGGCTCACATTTAGTAAGTGATGCAAGCTGCGCAGCAACAATCCCGCGCCAACGAGCGGCACAAGCGCCAGGGCAATCTCTGAAACGACGAGCAAGTTGTGCAGCCTGCGGTTGGCCAATGTTCCGCTTCCTCTGTTCCCCTGTTTCAGCGCGATATTCACATTCGTCTTGCGCACTTGCAGCGCAGGCAACAGACCGCATACGATGCCTACAACCAAGCACAGCACTGCAGTGAAAAGGAGCACCGCGGCACCCAGATGTGCCTCGTGGACCGCGGTGAGATTCGCGGGCGCCACCGCTCCTAGAAATTTCACGCCCGCGGCGGCCAGCCCTATTCCCAGCCCGCCTCCGAGCAGCGCCAGCAGCATGCTCTCGGTTAGCAATTGCCGTACCAGACGCCCCTGATTCGCTCCCAGCGCGGTCCGCAGTGCAATTTCTTTTTCACGGGCGGTATTTCGCGCCAGCAACAGATTGACGATATTCGTACATGCGATCAGCAGCACCAGTCCCACCGCTGCAAACAGCACCAGCAAACTCTGCCGTATTTGCGAGGCGGACGGGTCCTGCATTGGCCGCACCACCACGCCGAAATTCTTGTGCTGCGCCGGGTACGCAATCGCCGATTGCCGATTCAGCGCTTCGAATTCCGCGCGTGCCTGCGCGATTTTCACACCCAGTCTTAGCCGCGCAAGTCCCACAATTTGGTGATAGGTGTGTTCGCTCAAATTGTCAGGATACTGTCCCAGGGGCATCCACAGGTCTGACGAATCGAGCAGACTAGAATCCTCCGCAAGCACGCCCACTACCGTGTACTGCAGGCCATCTAGGATAACGGCGCGCCCTACGACTCCGGGATCTCCCCCGAAACGGCTTTGCCAGAACCGGTGCGTCAACACCACAACTGGCGCGGCACCGCGCCGGTCCTCCTCGGACATGAACAGACGTCCTGCGACCGCCTTCTCACCCAGCATGGAAAACAAATTTGACGTTGCGTAACTAATCTCCACACGTTGCGGATCTCCGTCGCCTGTCAGATTTGCCCCTTGTTGCACCCACGAATACGCGGCCAGTTCCGAGACCGTCGTTGCTCTCTTCTGCCAGTCCTGAAAATCCCCAGGCGACAACCCTCCCAGCGGAACTGAAGGCAGATAGGTATTCCACACTTCGATCAAACCTTCTGGATGGTCGTAGGGCAGAGGCCGCAGCAGGACGCTTTCGATTACGCTGAAGATCGCCGTGTTCGCGCCGATGCCGAGGGCGAGCGTCAACGCGACGATAATGGTGAAGCCGGGATTTTTGCGCAGCATGCGCGCGCCAAAGCGGATGTCCTGCCACAGCGTTTCGAGGAAACGCCCGACGCGAATTTCGCGCACTTTTTCTTTCACTTGTTCGACGCCGCCCAATTCCATTTTCGCCTCCCGCTGCGCTGCTGTCGCGCTCATGCCGCTGTGAATCTTTTCTTGAGCGAGCAGTTCAATGTAACCGTGCACTTCAGCGTCGAGCTCGGCATCCGTTCGCCACTGCCGCCACCAATTCCGAATCGCCTTCTCGAGCCACACGCCCGTTCCTCATTTACTGACTATGGCTTCATGTTTTTGATTTTGCTCATCACCTCATCACTGACGACTGACCACCGTCGTCTCACGCTTCGAGCGCGCGCTCGATCGCCAGCGAAATTCGTCCCCAACGCTGGGTTTCCGTTTCGAGCTGCCGCCGGCCTTTTTTCGTCAGCTGATAATATTTCGCGCGTCGATTATTTTCCGATTCTCCCCATGAGGAGTTGAGCCATCCTTCCTCTTCCATGCGGTGCAGCGAGGGGAAAAGCGAGCCAGGTTTCACCTGAAAAGTTCCCTTCGTGATCTGCTCGATGCGCCGCGAAATTCCCAAGCCGTGCATCTTGCCCAAAGCGAGAGCCTTCATGATCAGCATGTCGAGCGTTCCTTGCAGCAGTTCGGTTTGCACCGGTGTCATTCAACCCCTCCTATAGACGCTCTGTAGCGCGCAAGGCTAGTCCCGCTCCTATCGAATGTCAATACGCATGCCTGCGCATGCCTGCGCAGAAAAATTCCCTGGTCTCTAAGGGGGGCAAATACTAAATGGTTGGATTCGCTTACAAGCGCGAGAAATCAGCGGAGAAAAATCAATGGATCAGCGTTTTGTCATCAGGCGGTTGGCTTCGGTGAAAGGCATCGCTTCTCCCAACGCAGCCGTGAAATCGCCGTTGTCGCGAAGCTGTTTCGCGATACGCGAAACAGCAGTCATCGTCACGCGCATTGGCCCGCCGCCGACGCTGACGCGCGCCACGCCGAGCTTTTCCAGCTCACGCGCGGGCGGCGTTCCCGCCCTCCCCAAAATATTCAACGGCCCGCGCACGCCGCGCACAAGCCGTTCGATCGTCGCCGCGTCCTGCACGCCCGGAGCGAATAAGCACGCTGCGCCAGCGTCTCGATAGGCGTTCAGGCGCTCGATCGTGCGTTCGGCGCGCGTCGACGGCTCGCCAACTTCTTCCAGATAAATATCGGTGCGCGCATTCAGCACGAGGTCGACACCCTTTTTCTTCGCGGTCTCGACCATGGCGTGAATTTTCTCTTTCTGTGCCGCGATTTCAAACAGTTCGCCGGAGCCTTCGCCAATCGCATCTTCCAGATTCAGCCCCACGGCGCCAGCCTCGACGCCCGCGCGAGCCGTTGCAGACATTTCCTCGGGAGTTTTACCGTATCCGGCCTCCATATCCGCCGTCACCGGCACGGAAACAGCGCGAACGATTCGCGCCACCACTTCGAGCATTTCGTCGCGGCGAATCACTTGCCCGTCCGGATATCCCAGCGAATTAGCGATGCCGGAACTCGTGGTGGCAATGGCGGGAAAGCCGGCATCTTCGAAAATTCGCGCACTCGCAACGTCCCATGCATTCGGAAGCACCAGAATGTGCGGACCATGATGCAGCGAGAGGAAAAGTTTGGCCTTTTCAGACTGTGTGAGGGATGGCATTTCGATTAACGCGCGCGCCGCCGCAGGATCGCGTTTAGTGTTCTTCTTCTGCCGAATGCGCGCCGACCGTCTCGTCCGGAACATCGCCCACGCGTCCCTTAACGCGGTCGTAAACGGAGTAAGCGCAGGTCGAGCCGAGCGCCTCGTTGTAATACGTGGGCACGCCGAGCGCGGAGCGAAGCTCCTCGTTGAATTTCCGCAGGTCAGCAAGCTCGCTGACAATGGCCGGCAGCTTGCGCTTGTCCTTGGTGATCAGAAATTTTTGATAGCCAGCGTCCCAGAGCTGCGTAAACTGGCCCATTTTCATGATCGCGGGAAGCTCGGTCATTTGATACTCGCCGTCGGGCGCTTTGCGGAATTCCGCGCCGCAATTGTATTTTTCCACGCGCGCCACTCCGCCGGAGCTGCGCACCGTGAATCCAAATTGCGGCAGCGCCGCTTCGATTTTCTTCGCCGGAAATTTTGCATTCACATACCACATGACCACACTAGAGTAAGTATTTCCATGCAGCATTGTAAAGTCAAAAAATCCGCCGCGAATCTGGCGCAACGCCGCAGAATCAGCGTTGCCGGTCCTTGAGGCTCAAACCGTCATGTGTTAGGGTTTTGCCCATGAATCCCTACGCATCGCATTTGGGGGACCGCGATCCCCAGCAAGTGATCGCCGCCACCGCCGCCCATCTCGCTTCTGCCCTTCGCACGCTCGGTCCCGAACGCGCGGAGCAATCGCCCGCACCGGGAAAGTGGAGCGTACGCGAAATCATCTGCCACTTGGCGGATTGCGAAATCGTCTTCGCGTACCGCCTGCGTCAGGCGCTCGCCGAGGACCATCACGTCGTCCAGCCCTTCGATCAAGACAAGTGGGCGAAAGTCTACGCCGCGTACGACGCGCCCGCCGCCCTCGCGGTGTTTTCGTCGCTGCGCCGATGGAATATCGCGCTGGTCGGCAGCTTGAAACCGGAAGCATTCACCAAGCGCCTAACGCATCCCGAACGCGGCGAAATGCCGTATAAAGAGCTGGTCGAAACAATGGCTGGCCACGACATCAATCACCTCCGCCAAATCGAAGCTATCACGGCCCGTGTCGCCTCCGCGAATTAGCGTTTTTTTTCCATCCGAATGTGATTGCGGCAGTTTGACCCGCATCTGCGGCCATTCCCTACTAACCTGGGGGTATTTTTGGTAAGCTGAGGCATATTCGTTGAATACGCGGGATTCCTTCCTGCATCCAATACGTCTTAGACCACTTTTTGATTTCTATTGGCGCATCTGGAGCGGGGGGAGAGAGAACGTGGCGTCAAGACCGATTATCGAGGGATACGCGCATCGCGCCGATAAACCGCTCGGTCAGAACTTGCCCGAGTTGGTGGGCCATACGCCTCTTCTGCGCCTCGACAGTCTGACTGCGGAATTCCCCAATGCTGAATTTTATGCCAAGGCGGAGTGGGTGAATCCCGGCGGCTCGGTGAAGGACCGGGCAGCCCTCTACATGATCCGTGAAGGGGAGCGCACTGGCGCACTTCACCCCGGCAAGACGATTCTCGACGCGACCAGCGGCAACACAGGCATCGCGCTTGCCATGTTGGGAGCCGCGCTCGGCTACTCCGTCAAGCTCTGCATCCCGGCGAGTGCGTCTCACGAGCGCCTCGCGACGTTGCGTGCCCTGGGCGCAAACCTGATCTTGACACCGGGCGAAGAAGGCTCCGACGGCGCGATTCGTCGCGCCTGTGAAATCGCCGGCGAGAATCCCGCAAAGTATTTTTACATCGATCAGTACACCAATCCAGCCAATCCGCGCGCGCATTATGAAACCACCGGTCCGGAGATTTGGACGCAGACAAACCGTACGCTTACTCATTTCGTCGCAGGGCTGGGCACCAGCGGCACTTTCATGGGCGTCACGCGGCGGTTGAAAGAATTAAATCCTGCCATTTGCGCCATCAGCGTTCAGCCCGACGAAGCATTCCACGGCCTCGAAGGCCTGAAGCACATGGCCACGGCGATAGTGCCCGCGATTTACGATGCGTCGCTGGCGGACGCGAATCTTACCGTGCGCACCGAAGACGCATTTGCGATGGTGCGAAAACTCGCGCGCGAAACAGGATTGTTGGTCGGCGTTAGTTCCGGCGCGGCCTTGTGCGCGTGCCGCAAAGTAGCCGAAGGACTTGAGCGCGGCGAGCAAGCCGTGATCGTCACGATTTTCCCTGACTCAGGCGAACGCTACCTGAGCGAACGTTTCTGGAACGAGGAACGCGAAGAATAGAATCGCGATGCTCATACTGAAGCAATCTCTGTTCGAGCAAATTCAAGCGCACGGCGCGCGCGATTATCCCAATGAATGCTGCGGGGCTTTGTTGGGAAATGACGGTGGAACCGATCGCACGGTTTTCGGCTTGGTGCCGCTCGCGAATCAGCGCGATGATTCGCCGCGCAATCGGTTCGAGATCACTTCAGACGACGTTCGCCTCGCTGAGAAAGAAGCCAGCGCGAAGGGTTGGGAGCTGATCGGCTGGTATCATTCGCATCCTGATTCGCCCGCGCGTCCCAGTGAATTCGACCGGGAGCACGCATGGCCCTGGTACAGCTACATTATTTTTCGCGTCGAACATGGCGAGCCGCAGGAAATGCGCTCCTGGCGCCTGGACGACAATCGCGTCTCGTACGCCGAAGAGGGCATCGAATATATAGCGGGCGCGCCTGCATGAATCGCAATTTCTGAAGACCCAAGGAGACAACACTCATGGCTGTGAAGGTAATTATTCCGACGCCTCTCCGGCAATTCGCCGGTAAGCAGGAGAGCGTCAATCTCGAAGCCGGCACTGTCGGCGACGCATTGAATGCGCTCACGTCGCAATTCGGCGACCTAAGAAAGCATCTGTATTCCGACGACGGGCGTTTGCGCAGCTTCGTCAACGTATACGTCAACGACGAGGACATTCGTTATTTGCAGAAAGAGAAAACCGCCGTGCAGCAGGGCGACACCATCAGCATCGTGCCATCCATCGCCGGCGGTGCGAAGGCGTAAAATCAGAATCGCAAAATTAAAGGACAAGGAATCATGGCCACGCGATTGACGCAACCCGTTCCCACGCCCGCCGCCGAACCGGCGCTGAGCAAGCAAGAAGTTCTTCGTTACAGCCGCCATCTGATCATGCCCGAAGTCGGCATGGACGGGCAGCTCAAGCTGAAACGCGCCAAAGTACTGATGATTGGCTCTGGGGGACTCGGCGCGCCGCTCGGCCTTTACCTTGCGGCTGCGGGGGTCGGCCGCCTCGGCATCGTCGATTTCGACACAGTTGATTTCACGAATTTGCAACGGCAGGTCACCTTCGGCACCAACGACGTAGGCCGGAAAAAACTCGAAGCGGCGCGCGAACGTCTCTCGAATCTCAATCTCGAAATTCAAATCGACACATTCGAGACTCGTCTTACCAGCGACAACGCCCTCGACATTCTGCGTGACTACGACATCGTCGTCGACGGCACCGATAATTTTCCCACGCGCTATCTTGTTAATGACGCCTGCGTGCTCCTAGGCAAGCCCAATGTTTACGGCTCGATTTTCCGCTTCGAGGGCCAAGCCAGCATTTTCGGCTATCCCGGTGGTCCTTGCTATCGCTGCCTGTATCCGGAACCGCCTCCGCCCGGCCTTGTGCCCTCATGCGCGGAAGGTGGAGTGCTCGGCGTCCTGCCGGGAATCATCGGCTGTATTCAAGCCATGGAGACAATCAAGCTCATCGTCGGCAAGGGCGAGCCGCTGGTTGGGCGACTGCTCCTTTTCGACGCGCTCGGCATGCGTTTTCGCGAATTGAAACTGCGCAAGAATCCTGAATGCCCCGTCTGCGGCGAGCATCCCACCGTGACCAAACTTATCGACTATGCCGAGTTCTGCGGCATTCGCGGCGAAGAAGCGCCCGCGCAAATCTCCGCCGCCGTTCCCGAAATCACGCCGAAGCAGCTCAAGCAACGCCTCGACCGTGGCGACGATCTATACATTCTCGACGTTCGCGAGCCCCACGAATATCAAATCTGCAACTTGAACGGCCACCTCATCCCGCTTGGCGAACTTCCCAAGCGCGTCAGCGAACTGGACAGTTCTCGCGAGATAGTGGCACACTGCAGAAGCGGCAAGCGTTCTGCCGAAGCCGTCGAGGTTTTGACGAAAGCGGGCTTCCGCAAAATTTGGAACTTGAAGGGCGGAATCCTCGCTTGGTCGGACGAAGTCGACCCGTCCGTGCCGAAATACTAGGGTTGTTGCGGCGCAGCAACTTTCGAATTCACCAATCGTTAGTGGAGAGTCAAAAATGGCGGGAACTAAAATTTTAATAAAGGACAACGGTTCGATTCGTGTCGAAGGCGATTTCGAACTCGTCGATTCGCAGGGGCGCGTCTTCGGGCTCAACGGCCGGACGGCGGTCTCGCTTTGCCGTTGCGGTCACTCCGCCAACAAGCCATTTTGCGATGGCTCGCACAAGGAATGCGGCTTTGCGAGCGTCATCGAAGCCCAAAGCCTTCCGCCCATTCCGCCTCCAAAGATGTGATCGCCCTATTTCGGCCCGCGGGGCGACGCTCTCCTCTCCTACCCGCTTTTCCACAGTTTTCGGAGAAATCCACACCAGCACCTAGATGTTTTACTCGGTAACAATTTCACCCCTGATGAGCCCATCGAGGGGGATCCGCCACGTTCTCCAACGAAGTCAAAAGTCTCATAAGACAAATAGAATTTGTAGCTTACATAGATATGCGCCGTCGTCTCTGAACGGCCAACGGGTTGCTCTCTAACTGCTGTTTGGGCAAGCACTTGTGTGTCTTGGGGGTCTATTGCAAAGGCCGGCCGGTACGCTGAAAACAATCACGAAATTGAAGTGGGTCTTCGTCTGGCTCGTCGTCGGAGCCGCTTTTTCCGTATTCCTCTGGACGCTTCGCCATAGCGGTTTTTATCCAGATCCGCTGCTCGAGCGCTACCTTCAACTTGCGAGCAGCGTTCTGGCATTCACATTTGCCGCGAACGCCTTGGTGCGCTTCCGCGGCATGCACGATCGCATCACGCTGATCCTCGCATTTGCCTTCGGCCTGGCGGGTCTCATCGAAATGGGTGCAAACCTGGCCCCGGGCCTGAACAGCGGCGCCTCACTCACTGTTCCCCTTGCGTGGATGGCCAGTCGCACCTTGCTCGCAATACTGCTGGTGGCAGCATTGCTGGTCGACCGGAGCCTGCCGGTGTCGCGAGAGCCAAACAAGGAAATCGCGTGGGCGCTGCTCATTGTCGGCGCCGTTTCCTATCTCACCAGCGTCGCGTTTTTTGCTGTTCCTTCGGTCCCCAGGATTTATCCTCACACCTTGATCCCGCGTCCCTGGGATTTGCTGCCGGCCGCGATTTATTTGGTCGCCACCTTCGGCTTTTGGAAGCGCCTCGATCACCTCGATTCGCTTCTGGACCGCGCTCTGTTCCTGTGTTGCGCGGCAAATGTGGCTTGCCACCTGGCCATGAGCCAATCATCGATACGCTTCGACGCGGCCTCGGGTGCGGCGCAACTCTTCGAGGCCACGGGTTATGCCATCGTCCTGGCCGGCGCGCTTCTGGACAACGCGAAACTGTTCGATCAGGTCAGCCGCCTGGCGATCAGCGATCCGTTGACCGGGCTATCTAACTATCGCCGTTTGCTCGAAGTAATGGATGCTGAACTTCAGCGCGCCCACCGCACGGACCGCGGATTCGCCGTGCTTCTTCTTGATCTCGACGGCCTGAAGAAAATAAACGACAACTACGGCCATCTGGTTGGCAGTCAGGCGCTCAAGCGTCTCGCCAACGTTCTTCGCTACCACTGCCGCGGCATGGACACTGCAGCGCGATATGGCGGTGATGAATTCGCGCTCGTCCTTCCCGAAGCCGAGGAAGCCGTTGCGGTTCAGGTGGCTCATCGCATTCGCAAACGTTTGCTCGATGACGGGCTCAAGCCGCGCATTTCAGTGAGCGCCGGAGTCGCCGTTTATCCGCGAGACGGCCTGACCATCGAAAAGCTTTTGCATTCGGCCGATAATGCACTGTACGCAATGAAAGCAAATCGCAATTTGGAGGATGGAGAGAGTTCGCTTGACGATCCTTGCGGCAAACAGGGGGCTGGGGAATGGCAATCGGGGGAAAAAGGAAGCCTAAGAATCATCAGGTAGAGCGGTGCGAGCCGCGTTTACCGATGCAAGTCGGAGTGCGTATCTCCGGGAACACGTTCATGCCCGGCATGGAATCCACCTTCACTGAAAACGTCAGTTCTCGCGGAGCACGCGTGCGCAGTGTGCGGCGATGGCGCATCGGCGAGAGCATCTGTGTTCTTTCGCCCCAGGCTGGATTCCGCTCGCTCGCCCGGGTGGCGTATTGCGAGTCGTCCGCGGCGGGCTATTCAATTGGCATCGAGTTTCTCGAACTCGAAGGCCAGTGGGTTCTGGCCTCGGCGTCCACGTCAGGATCCGTCGCCTGAGCCTTGTGTGTTCGCGCGGGCGGCTGGTCTCGCGCGCGGCGTTACTGCACGAACCCAACGTTTGGGTCCGGCATCGCGGGCCCTTCTGGGATCGCTCCGAACTGCGCTTCGTACCGCGTAATGTTCTCGCCCAATGCGCGCAGCAGCCGTTTCGCGTGGCCTGGGCTCACAATCACGCTGCTTACCAGCTTTCCTTGCGGCACGTTTGGAAAAATATAAATAAAGTTCAGCGTGAATTCTTCCGCGTTGTGATGAATCATCGCGAGATTGGTATATTGCCCGACCAGCTCCTTTTCGTCGGCCTTGATTTGCACTTGTTGCTGGGGTTTTGGCGCTTCGCTCATCGGACCCTCCCGCGCGTCTCCGCTCACTATAGCAGAACTGCCTGTCGTGCGTTGTCGCCGTGTCCGCGATTTTTATTTGTTCGGGATCCTCGCGGCGGAAATCGTTGACGTCCAACCATGTTAAGTGTAGTTTATCTTGCTAGTTCAACTCGGTTAACTGATGGCTTATCCGAAAGACAACCAACCCGCTTCCGCGTACTCGCCCGCTCAACCCACCACCGAACCCGCCGTCATTTCATCCGGCGCTCGCGAACTCGTCGGTCTGCTCACGCACGAAGATCGCGATCGCGCCCGTGACCGGTGGCGCGTCGCGCGCGCGCGTTGGAAAGGACACGGCTGGAAATCATTTGGCGGACTGCGTCTGCTGTGGTTGCTGATCGGTCCAGGCGTACTGGTCTTTCTCGGCGAAAATGACGCCCCGAGCATGCTTTCGTATTCCGGTGACGGTGCGCGTTTCGGCATAGGCTTTTTCATCCCTTTCGTCATTCTCACATTCGCCATCGGTCTGGTCGTTCAGGAAATGACGGTGCGCTTAGGAGCCGTCACGCATCGCGGCCACGCGGAGCTTATCTTTGACCGCTTCGGAAAATTCTGGGGCTTTTTCTCGATGGGCGACCTCGTGCTCGGAAATTTTCTCACGCTCGTGACGGAATTCATCGGTGTCCGCGCGGGACTGGGTTTTTTTGGCATTCGTCCGTCCGTCGCTGTCGGCGCTGCGCTTATTTTGGTCCTAGGTGCGATCACCACGGGCCGTTATTGGACCTGGGAGCGCATCACCCTCGGTCTCGCCATTTTCAACGGACTGTTCATTCCCGCCGCGCTCCTCGCTCATCCCGCCTGGTCGCAGGTTGGCCACGCGTTGCTCACGTGGACGCCGCTGCCCGGCGGCGACAAAAACGAAATTCTGTTGCTGATACTTGCGACTCTTGGCGCCACGGTCACGCCCTGGATGATTTTCTTCCAGCAGAGCGCCGTCGTCGACAAGGGCATGCAGCCGCGTGACATTTCAGCAGGACGGCTGGACACGATTCTGGGGGCGTCGCTCGCGGCGACATTCGCGATCGCAGCGATTCTCGCCACCGCGCCGCTGTTTCAACACGGAATCAGCGCCGCTGATTTTCAGAGCGCACAATTCGCGCAGGCGATCGAGCCCTGGATCGGGCACGTGGGCGCGTCTCTTTTCGCGCTGGGCATATTTGAAGCGGGTATCGTCGCGGCGATCGCCATTTCCACTTCTTCCGCGTACGCCTTCGGCGAAGTCCTGGGCACAGCGCACAGCTTGAACCGTCCGCTTCGCGAGGCATGGCCCTTCTATGTTTTCCTGTTGGGCTCGGCGTGCGCCGCCGCGGCCCTCGTCTTGATTCCGCACGCGCCGCTCGAATTCATTATTTTGACGGTCAACGTGATCGCGGTCCTTGCCATGCCTCCGGCGCTGGCGTTTTTGCTTTTGCTTGTGAATGATCGCGACTTGATGGGCGACCATGCCAACGGTTTTTGGGGAAATTTCGCGGGCGTCACAGTCACCATTCTATTGGTTTGCGCCGGCCTCGGCTTCGGGCTGTTCACGGTTTTTCCGAAACTGCTGGGCGGCTGAGAATTCGGCGTGAGATTTGCAGATTTCTTAAGCGAGGTTCAAATTGAAATTTGACGACACAAAGCGCAAGAACGAAGCAGAAATCGAGTCCGCGGCGGCGAGCAACGAACAGCCGAACCTGCAAGATCCCAATGTTGTTCTGTCGCTCCTGGAAGCCGACCAGGTGGTCGCGACAAAAACGCGCACGCGATTCGGCAAGCGCAATCTTTCCGCCGGCACGCGAGTGTTATTGTGGGGCTTGCGCATCTATGTGTTCGCGATGCTCGTCATCGTTCTGATTTCGGTCATTCGCGCTGTTTACCCGGGCCATTAGGCACAATGCTTTCCCGCATGCGCCGCCGTTGCTCCAGAATGATTTCGAAATGTAAATCCATTGTCGGAGAGCCGATGGTTCCTGCGCTTCGAAGAGCCGCACAAACGCGATTGTTGGTGGCCGCGTTTTTTGCCGCCGCCATGGCCTGTTTCGGTTGCGGAGGATGGAATGTGCCGCCCGGAGCGAAGCAACTGAAGAACCCGATTCCTGCAAATTCCGCGACGCTCGCTGCCGCCCGCCTTCTCTATCGAAATAACTGTGCGAAATGCCACGGCCTCGACGGCGATGGAAAAAAGCCGCCAGATTCGATGTACTCCTACAGCACGAAACCCACGAATTTCACCGATGCGAAACTTATGGACGCAATGAGCGACGGCGAAATCTTCTGGAAGATAACCAACGGCAGAAAGCCCATGCCCAGCTTTAAAAATCGATTGAGCGACGAACAGCGCTGGCAGCTCGTCAATCTTCTGCGAACTTTCGCGCATCCCGCGAGTACACCTGCCGGGAATCCTTCGCAGCCGGCTCGCTAAATTCTCGCTTCCGCCAACTGTCACCGCGGAACAGCGTGCTGGAAAGCTACTTCAAATTTTCCAGCGCCTGCGCCACTTCTTTTATTTCCGGAACCTGTAAAATTTCGTAGTTTTTGAACCACACCAGCTTTCCATTGCGATCCACAATCGCGATGGCGCGTCCCGTGATTCCCTTGTCGGGCAAATATACGCCGAACTTCTCAGCGACAGCTCCGCGCGGATGAAAATCGGCGAGCAGCGGATAAGAAATACCCATTTTCTGCGCCCACGCTTTGTGGGACCACGCGCTGTCGACGGAAAGACCCAGCACTTGCGCATCGAGTTTCTCGAAATTCTTCATGTCGTTCACGAAGCAAATGTGCTCGTTCGTGCACACGGGACTCCAGTCCAGCGGATAGAAAACAATCACCACGTTCTTCTTCCCCTTGAAGTCGCTGAGCTTCACATCCTTCTGGTCCTGATCCTTCAGCGTGAAGTCCGGCGCAGTATTTCCCACCGCAATCGGCATGTTTCCTCCTCGAATGTTTTTTGTTCCTGATGATGGCGGCGAGAGACGCAACGTCCCTAAGCCGCGAAATTATTTTTGCGCTACGGCGACATGCTGCAGGCGCTGGCCGAGTTTTTCCTGCTCCTGCTGGAGTTCCCCCGGCAGGCGTTTACCGAACTTCTCGAAGAATTTCGCAATCGCGTCATGCTCGTCGGCCCAAACGCTCGTGTCGACGTGCAGCAATTTCTCCATCGTCTCCGGCGAGATATTCAATCCATCCAGAGTGAGCGAGCCGGGCGCGGGTACGTAACCAATCGGCGTTTCCGTGGCCTTCGCGCGGCCCTCGATGCGCTCCAGCATCCACTTCAGCACGCGGACATTTTCGCCGTAGCCGGGCCACAAAAACTTTCCGTCCTCGCCTTTGCGGAACCAATTCACGTGGAAAATCTTCGGCGGATGCGCGACGCGCTTGCCCATATCGAGCCAGTGCCGGAAATAATCGGCCATGTTGTATCCGCAGAAGGGAAGCATGGCCATGGGATCGCGGCGCGTGACGCCGACGGCTCCCGTCGCCGCCGCGGTGGTTTCCGACGCCATGCTTGCGCCCACAAAAACGCCGTGCTGCCAATCGCGCGCCTCAAATACGAGCGGGGCCACTTTGGCGCGGCGACCCCCAAAAATAATTGCGGAAATTGGCAGGCCTTCGGGGTCTTCAAAATGTTTCGAGATCGAAGGAGTCTGCTTCGCGGGAACCGTGTAGCGCGAATTGGGGTGCGCGGCTGCTCCCTTGCTCGGCGTCCACCTCTCGCCTTTCCAATCGGTCAAGCCGGATGGAGGCGCCGCCTCGATTCCTTCCCACCACGGCTCGCCTTCCGGAGTCATTGCGACGTTGGTGAAAATGGTATCGTGGTGCACGGCTGTCATCACGTTTGGATTCGTTCTCTCATTGGTTCCCGGTGCGACGCCGAAAAATCCATTCTCGGGATTGATGGCGCGCAGCATCCCGTCTTTGCCGATGTGCATCCAGGCAATGTCGTCGCCAATGGTCCAAACGCGATAACCCTGATTTTCGAGCGCCGAGACCATCATGGCCAGATTGGTTTTTCCGCAGGCGCTGGGAAAGGCCGCGCACATGTACGTCACTTTGCCGGAGGGATCTTCGAGGCCCAGAATCAGCGTGTGCTCGGCCATCCAACCCTGTTCGCGCGCCATCCAGCTGGCAATGCGCAGTGCGAAGCATTTCTTGCCAAGCAGCGCGTTTCCGCCATAGCCCGAGCCTACGCTCCAAATCAGTTTTTCTTCCGGGAAGTGCAGCACGAGGCGATGTTGCGGATCCATGTCGCCCAGGGAATGGAGTCCTGGGACGAAATCCGAAGAGTTGCCGAGGCGGTCGAGCGCTTCCGTGCCCATGCGCGACATGATGCGCATGCTCGCGGCGACGTACGGGCTGTCGGTGATCTCGATGCCCACTTTGCTGTAGGGCGATGTCGCGGGACCGAGAATGTAAGGCACCACATACATTGTGCGGTCCTTCATCGCGCCGCGGAAGAACGGTTCGGCCTTCTGTTTCGCTTCGTCCGGAGCCATCCAGTTGTTTGTGGGGCCGGCGTCGGATTTTTCGCGCGTGCAAATGAAGGTGACGCCTTCGGTGCGGGCCACATCGTTCGGATTGCTGCGGTGGAGGTAACAATTCGGATACGTTTTCGGGTTCAGCTGGATGAAAGAACCCTCTCGCAGCATTCCTGCGACGATGTGCTCGTATTCGCGCTGCGATCCATCACACCACACAATATTTTTTGGTTTCGTGAGGCGAGAAACCTCCTCAACCCAATTTTCCAACGGAGTGGCCACAGGCTCTCCTATTCTTGGTTGGCGCGCGGGATGTTCACCAGCAGTCTGGCCGGGCCCTTGCGCGTCGCGTCTGCTCATTTATAAATGCAAACAATGCGATACAAAACAAAAGTTTATGCCGCCAAAGCACGAAATGCAACAAAGTGAAGCGTGGCGGATGCGCGATAGGGTTAACAAGAATGGAGTCTAAGCGGGGTGCTATACTTCGGCGATGTACGCGCGAAAGCTGCGAGTCGAGATTATAATCAATGGCGAACGCAGAGCCTGCCCGCTTGAGTGGCTCGACGCTTTTTGCATGCGAAATTTCACCGGTTCGGGCGAATTCGACGATACGCTGCCAATCGCAGAAGGCGAGATCGAAGCCAGCCTGCGCGTTGATCCCGCTCGCTTTGCGTATGCATTTGAGGAATGGCTAACAAAGCGGGGCAAAGGGAATGGCCAGCCAGTTCTTGTTGAGATTCAATTGGAACCGTTGGAACCGTCGCGTTCTTGACTTCGCGGAGGGGGCGTGATAAAGCACTGTCGACGAAGCGCGATCCCTATTACGTCTCCGACGGTGGAAGCGCGATGAAAAGGAGCAAACGATGGCTGAGAAAGACCCAAGCGTGATCAAGCAAGAGTCGTCCCAGACGCTAACGGACGAGCAAATCGTCACCGAACGGAAAATGCCGCGCAGGTCGTTTTTGGCCGGAGCAGGCGCCCTGCTGGTCGGCGCTGCCGCTCTCGCGTCGAGTGTGCGAGCCCTCGCGCAGCAAGGAACCGATCCCGACAAGAAGAAGGCCTCCGATCCGGATTCGAAGGCTAAGAAGAAGGGATCTGATCCCGACAAGAAGAAGGCTTCGGATCCGGATTCGAAGGCTAGGAAGAAGGGATCTGATCCCGACAAGAAGGACAAGAAAAAGGGATCTGATCCGGACAAGAAGGACAAGAAAAAGGGATCTGATCCGGACCACGCTAGGCTTTAGCCCCGGCGAAAAATTGCAACGGTAAGTCCAGAATCGTGGCGCGGGGGAACGCGCCTGTTGCGGGGTTAAATGTCTTCTCCGAGGGCCGGTTTTAGCTCGCAAGCTAGCGAGGAACGCGTGTTTTCCCCCGAAACGAGTCCCTCGATCGACTGGCTGATCAACCCAGTCAGCAAGGAAGCTTTCTTCGAAAGTTACTGGGAGAAACAGACACTCGTCGTCAAGCGCAACCAGCCAAATTATTTTACTTCGCTGCTTTCCCTCGATGAAGTAGACCGCGTTCTCACCACACTTGACCGCCGCTATCCCGACATCACGCTGAAGAATGCCAGTCGGGAAATCAAGTCTGACGATTACACGGTCGACGATGAGACCCTCGACGTCGCCAAGGTCTATCAGCTTTTCGGTGAAGGCTCGACGATAACTTTGGCTTTCCTCGATACCGTCGTGCCCTCGCTGACCTCTTTCTGCCGCGCGCTCGAAGCCGAATTCAGCTTCCCGTTCCAGACGAATATTTACATGACTCCGCCCGGGGCTCAGGGTGCGAAACCGCATTATGATACGCACGACGTATTTGTGCTGCAGGTGGCGGGCTCGAAAAAATGGAATATTTACGGAACGCCCGTCGAGCTGCCGTTGCCGGCGCAGGATTTTGACTCGGCAATCCACGAGCAGGGCGCGAGCATTCTTGAATTTCAACTCGATGCTGGCGACGTTGCTTATATTCCTCGGGGCATCGTTCACGATGCGCGTTCGACAGACGTGGTTTCGCTGCATATAACCGCGGGGATTCTAAGGTACACGTGGACGGATCTGCTGCTGGAATTCGTGGCGGGGGCTGCTCTGAGCGATCCAGCGTTTCGCAAGGCGCTTCCTCCCGGCTTTGCGCGGCCCGGCTTCGATCGTGCGCAAGCGCGAGAAACGTTGCGAGGCCTGTTGCAGAAAATTTCCGCTAGGCCAGACTTTGATGCAGCGCTCGACGCCGGCCTTGAATACTTCGTGGATCGATTGATGTCTGTGTCTCCACCGGTGCTGCGAGGACAAATGATGCAGCTTGCCGCGTTGGACGGGCTGACGGTTGACAGTGTGGTGGGTGCGCGGCCCGGCACGATCACTTGCTTGCAAAGGAACGGAGAGTCCGCGATTGTAGAATGCTACGGTCGCAGAATTGTCTTTCCGTCTCACGCGCACGACGTGGTTCAGTTTGCGCTGAACCACGCCAAGTTTACCCCGCGCGATCTTCCCGGCGATTTGGACGAAGTGGGCAAGCTCGCGGTGGTGCGGCGGCTGATTCGCGAAGGCCTGGTCGCCAACCTCTCAATTTAGCCTCGGGCTGCGGCATCGTTCTCCGCAGAAAGTCGCGAAAACGTTATGTGTCAGGGAGAAAGTTGCGATTTTCCGTCGGGATGGAGTACTCGTTCGCGTGGCACGAGAAGCGGTCGCGTGAGTGCGGCCTTGATTTCCGGCAAAGCGATTCGCGCGGCGGCTACGCCGGCGGCGATCAGCTCGGGAGTTTTCTGGAAGTCGTCCCAGTGGATGTCTTTTACTTCGGGTCGCAGGATAATGTCCGCGTACCGCAGCCAGCGCTGCGGCGTCTGGTCCTGAATGATCGAAAACGAGCGGCCAATCACTTCAATTGTGTTCTTCGGCTTTTGGTCCGGCTGGCCGGGATCAAGATGAACAGCGATCACCACGTCGGCGCCCATGTGCCGCAGCGCTTCGGTGGGAACCGCTTCGGTTAAAAAGCCGTCGACGAGCACCTGCCCTTCATATTCGACCGGCAGAAAAAGTCCCGGAAACGCGCACGAAGCGCGCAGTGGCCGCGCCAGTTCGCCGCTGGTGAAATATACGGTATGCCCGCTTAGCAGGTCCGTCGCAACAATGGCCAGCGGAATTTTCAAATCCTCGAACTTTCTGGCGCTTGTCAAGCGATGCAAATACATCTCCAACCGCTCATTTGTCGCCATGCCCATTCTCGAAATGGTCCACCGTCCGAAATCCCGAAAATGAGTTAGCATGCCCTGGCGCTCGAGGTCGTCAAGCGTGCAACCGGCAGAGTAGGCCGAGCCAACTAGCGCTCCGACGCTTGTGCCGGCGAGCAAATCCACGGGAATATGATTTTCTTCGAGGACGCGCAGCACGCCGATATGCGCAATTCCGCGCGCGAATCCGCCGCCCAATGCCAGGCCAATGCGCGGGCGGTCAAGCGGCAAATTGTAGGCGAACGACCGCAGCCCTTTTACTGCCGTCCCAAGCCAGCGAAACACGTTGCCCATCGTTCTCCCGGTGCCAAGAACCTCTGTCCCTGTGAATATGACTATTGTAGCCTGTCCGAGGACACAGGGGTTTTTAGGTTGACCCACCCTGTAGCAGTTCTGTAACCTCCCGATTGCTGCCGGCCCAGCAATTGCTGACGCCGATGTGTCATCGGGAAAAACACCGGGAAAAACAATGACGATTCGCATCGAAAAAGCCGCCGTTCTGGGCGCTGGAACGATGGGCGCGCGCATCGCCGCGCATTTCGCCAACGCTGGACTGCCCTGCTATCTGCTCGATATCGTCCCGCGCGAATTGAATGCTGAGGAAACGCGCAAAGGCCTGACGCTCGAATCGCCGGCCGTGCGGAATCGCTTCGCGCTGGCGGGCATAGAGGCCGCAAAAAAATCCCGTCCCGCTGCGTTTTTCGTTCCTGACTTTGCCCGCCTGATCACGCCGGGAAACTTCGAGGACAATCTTGCATGGTGCGCCCAAGCGGACTGGATCATCGAAGCCGTCACCGAAGACCTCGCGATCAAGCGCGGCTTGCTCGCGCGCGTCGAGCAGCATCGCCGCCCCGGCACCATTGTCAGCTCGAATACTTCCGGGCTGCCGATTCATCTGGTTGCCGAAGGCCGCTCCGACGATTTTCAAGCGCACTGGGCGGGCACGCATTTTTTCAATCCGCCTCGCTATATGAAGCTGGTTGAGTTGATCGCCGGGCCAAAAACGAAGCCCGAAGTTCTGGCCGCTCTCGACGAATTTTGCGACCTTCGCCTCGGCAAAGGCGTGGTGGTCGCGAAAGACACGCCGAATTTCATCGCCAATCGCATTGGCACATTTTCCATGCTCAACGCGCTGCGTCTGATGGGCGAGCTCGGCATGACCGTGGAGGAAGTGGACGCCTGCACAGGCCCCGCGATTGGCCAGCCGAAGTCCGCCACGTTTCGCACCGCCGATCTCGTCGGTCTCGATGTGCTGGCCCATGTGGTGCGCAATATTTACGACAGCGTGCCGAATGATGAGTCGCGCGAAATTTATAAATTACCTCCGCTGATAGAAGACATGATGAAGCGCGGCTGGCTCGGCGAAAAAACGGGCGGCGGTTTTTACAAACGCGTCAAGAAAGGTGGCGAAAGCGAAATCCTCACGCTCGATACGAAAACAATGGAGTATCGCCCGCGCCAGAAGGCAAAATTCGCCTCCATCGAAGCAGGGAAGATGATTGACGACACGCGTGAGCGGCTGCGCTCGTTCGTCGGTCCGATTCTCGAAGGCAAAGTCGTCGACAAAGCGGCGCGTTTCATCTGGGGCGCTCTTTCGCAGACGTGCCTGTACGCCGCGTGGCGCGTGCCGGAAATCGCCGACCGCATTGTGGAAGTGGACCGTGCGATGCGCTGGGGATTCAATTGGGAGCTGGGGCCGTTCGAAATTTGGGACACCATTGGCGTCGAACCGATGGCACAGAGGCTCAAGTTGCTCGGTGAGCCAATACCGCCGAGCGTCACTTCACTCTTGGCATCTGGCAAAAAAACATTCTACGAATCGGCAGGCGGCCACACCAGCTACTTCGATCTGGCGACGGCGGAGTACAAGCCCCTCGAGGAACCGCTCGGAATCATTATTCTGAAATCGCTGCGTGAGCAATCGAAAGTCGTCGAGGGCAATTCCGGCGCAAGTCTGATCGACTTGGGCGACGGCGTGGTGTGCTGCGAATTCCACGCGAAAATGAACTCCATCGGCGGAGACATTGTCACCATGCTGCATGCGGGCTTGAAGCGCCTGCACACCGATTTCGACGCCATGGTAATCGCCAATCAGGCCGTGAATTTTTCCGTGGGCGCGAACCTGATGTTGCTGCTCGTCAGCGCGCAGGAAGAGGAATGGGACGACATTCACATGGCCGTCCGGCAATTTCAAAACGTCAACATGGCGATTAAGTACGCGCCGCGTCCCGTGGTCGCCGCGCCGCAGGGAATGACGCTCGGCGGCGGATGCGAAATCAGCCTGCATGCCGCGCGTATTCACGCCAATTCCGAACTTTATATGGGACTCGTCGAGACTGGCGTGGGCTTGATTCCCGGCGGCGGCGGCACGAAAGAAATGCTGATTCGCGCCAACGAGCACGCGACGGGCGGCGAAGACCTTGATTTATTCCACGCGCTCAAGCCTGTCTTCGAAAATATCGCCATGGCCAAAGTGGGAACCAGCGCCGAAGAATGCCGCGCGCTTGGTTACCTGCGGCCGTCGGATTTGGTGGCGATGAATCGCGATCGCCTGGTCGCCGACGCAAAAGAGACCGCGCTCGCCATGGTGCGCGCCGGCTATCATCGGCCCGCGCCCGCGCAGATTCGCGTTCTTGGCGAGGAATTCATCGCCGCCGCGAAGCTCGCCATTCACCAGATGCTGCGCGGGGAATACATCTCCGAATACGACGCCCTCGTCGCGCGCAAACTCGCCAACATCCTCGGCGGCGGCGCGCTCTCCGCGCCGCAGCTCGTCTCCGAGCAGTACGTCCTCGACCTCGAACGCGAAGCCTTCGTCTCCCTCTGCGCCCAGCGCAACACGCAGGCTCGCATCGCCCACACGTTAAAAACCGGCAAACCCCTCAGAAACTAAAGCACGAATTTTGTGCGTTTCCCTATAGCATAGCAATAATCGTGTGGGAGTCATAAGAGGCCTCTCAAGTGGAGAACGTTCTGCCGCGGGCCCATGGGCGCTCCGCTTCCCTCTCGCTCGGCATGGGCGTTCCGTCTTTTTTGTAGCTAATCTCTTCTTCTGGCTCTGTTTTTTCGGCGCTGCCTTGGGCCTTCAGCGGTACGACAACGCATTCTCAGGTGAATTCGGCAGTTATCCGGATGAGGCGGCCCCTTATGTGACCGGACTGATGTTTCACGATTATTTCTCGCGCTGTATTTCTTCTCTCCTGTTCAGTTCGCCGAGAATTTCTACCTGCACTACCCGAAAGTCGGCATCGGTCACTGGCCTCCCTTTTTTTACTACTTCAAGGCGTCTGGACGCTGATCTTATCGACTTTGCGGGCCTCCGTGATGTTCCTCATGGCCGCACTGTTTGCGTTTGTCCTGTACCTCATGCTTAAGGAAAAATTTGGGGGTGCCGCATCTTTTGCGGCCGGCATCGTTTTGCTTACCTCGCCCGCAGTTCAGGCGCAATCGGCAATGGTGATGGCGGATATCCCGGTGGCGCTGTTCAGTCTGCTCGCGGCAATGAGCTTCGGCCGATTTCTTGACACGGAATGTTCTCTCGACGTTGTCGGCTTCGGAGAGTGTTCTCTGCCATCGCCATATGACGGCGCACTTCGCTATCTCCCTCGCCTTCGCAACGGGGCGGCGACGGAGTCCGTGCTCCGCCTAGCAGTTCTTCCCACCGCTCTCCCGGGACGTTTCCACACCAAAATCAGCCAATATATGGTTTTTTCAATTGGTAATTGCATCCACAGTCCCGCAAACGCAACTGACTCAGAACGCGCCACTTACATTTTCTTGATCGGCAATGAGTTTCGCTTTTGCGCAGTCCAGTTTTTTTCGCCCCTCCCGATTTCCATATCCTGGTCGCGCCTTGCAAAAGATCTCAAAGCGTCCCCCCACAGTTGCTTTTTTTCGTCCCGTGGCGTCCAATAACAGGAACAAGCGCAGCAAATTCTCGCGCGATTGCTTTCGAGGTGCAGCATGAGGGAAGCCGTAATTGTGAGCTCAGTGCGAACGGCCGTCGGTAAAGCATTCAAGGGAACGTTGCGCGCCGCGCGTCCGGATGATTTGGCGGCCACGGTGATGCGCGAAGCCATCGCGCGCGTGCCGAGCCTCGATCCGAAGGAAATCGAAGACGTGATTTTGGGTTGCGCGATGCCGGAAGCGGAACAGGGAATGAATGTGGCGCGCATCGCTTCGATTCGCGCCGGCTTGCCCATTGAAATATCCGCGATGACCATCAATCGGTTCTGCTCCTCGGGATTGCAATCCATTGCCATCGCCGCGCAGCGCATCATGGCCGGACAGGGCGAAGTGATTCTCGCGGGCGGCGTCGAATCCATGAGCCTGATTCCCATGGGCGGAAATAAAATTTCTCCGAATCCGTGGCTGATGGACCATTATCCCGACACTTACTTGGGCATGGGATTGACGGCGGAAAATCTCGCGAAGAAATATGGCATCACGCGCGAACAGGCCGACGAATTTTCTTTTCAGAGTCATCAGAAAGCGCTTGCCGCAATCGCCGGGGGAAAATTCAAGCACGAAGTAGTGCCCGTCGAAGTAGATTTCACGGCGCTCGATAGCTCGAATGGCGGCCGGCCGAAAACGTCGAAGATCATGTTTGACACGGACGAAGGTCCACGCGCCGATACTTCGCTCGAAGCGCTCGCGAAGCTGAAGCCCGCATTCCACGCGAAGGGCACAGTCACCGCGGGAAACAGTTCGCAGATGAGCGACGGAGCAGCAGCGGCGGTGGTGATGTCCGCCGAGCGCGCGCGCTTGCTCGGCGCGAAACCCCTTGCGCGATTCGTTTCGTTTGCGACGGCAGGCTGTCCGCCGGAAGAAATGGGCGTCGGTCCCGTGTTTGCAATTCCAAAGGCGCTAAAACTCGCGGGCCTGACTCTCGATCAGATCGACGTGATCGAATTGAATGAAGCATTCGCCGCGCAGGCTCTCACGGTCATCAAGCTTGCGAAACTAGATTCCGCGCGCGTGAACGTAAATGGCGGCGCCGTGGCCCTCGGGCATCCGCTGGGATGCACGGGCGCAAAATTAACCGCGACGATTCTCAATGAACTCGCGCGGCGCGGCGATCGCAACGGGCGTTACGGCTTGGTGACGATGTGCGTCGGTGGCGGCATGGGCGCGGCGGGAATTTTCGAGCGCGCCGCCTGATCTCGCCGATTTTTTCGTGATTTTCGCACCTCAAAATATTCAGGCGTTTACCCGCGGCACGGAATCCCGCTAAGATAGCCGAGCCATGGGTCACACGCTTTCGATTCGGCCATAAATTCAGCTTCACAGGAAAAAATGCCGGCAACAGCTACTTGGTATTTTGCGTACGCCAGCAACATGAACTCCGCGCAGATGCGCACGCGCGCCGAAATTCTCGAAGAGCATCGCGGAACGCTCGAGAATTACGAGCTTGTATTCAACCGCAAAGCGCGCGGCGGCGTGGCCACGGCGAATATTCGTCAAGCGCCTGGAAAAGTTGTTGAAGGCGTGCTCTACCGCATTCCGGAGAGCGCGTTCCGCAATTTGGACCGTTACGAAGGCGCGCCGCAACAATACCGGCGCATCGAGGTGACGGTGACCTACGGCGAAGGAAAGAAGGCCGCCGCGCAAGTTTACATCGCGACAAAGGTCGATAAGGGGCTTCGCCCGGCGCCGCATTATTTGCAAACAATTTTGGACGGCGCTGCGGAGCATAAGTTTCCCGCGGAATACGTGGAGAAAATCAAAGAGGCAGCGCAAGGCGGATAAGAATTTTTGGTTGCGCCGTCGCGAACGGCGGCGATGTTTTTCGTGTAGCGAGGAGGGCATATGGCCACGACGACAGTCACGCAGAATTTGATGCGCGGCGGTGGATTCTTGATTTCCGCGTGCCGGCCGGAAGACGTGTTCACTCCGGCGGATTTGACGGGCGACCAGCGGCTGATCGGCCAGACAGCGGAGGAATTTGTCGCGAAGGAAGTGTTGCCGCTCACTGCCGAGCTCGAACAGCATAAAGAAGGCTTGATGCCGCAACTGCTGAAAAAGGCGGGCGAACTGGGCCTGCTCGCGGGTGGCATTCCGGAAGAATATGGCGGTGCGGGACTCGACAAAGTTTCCTCGACAGTCCTTTCGGAAAAACTCGCGGCGTACGCTTCGTTCGCCGTGACGCATGGTGCACACGCGGGAATCGGCACGGTGCCCATTGTTTATTTCGGCACGGAAGAGCAGAAGAAAAAATATCTGCCGCGGATTGCGACGGGCGAAATCATTTCGTGCTACTGCTTGTCTGAGCCGCAGGCGGGCTCCGACGCGCTGGCTGCACGCACTCGCGCCGTGCTCTCGCCTGACGGAAAGAATTGGATCCTGAACGGGCAAAAAATGTGGATCACGAACGGCGGATTCGCGGACGTGTTCGTGGTGTTCGCAAAAGTGGATGGCGAGAAATTTTCCTGTTTTCTGGTGGAGCGCGGCGCGCCGGGATTTTCCGCAGGCGCGGAAGAAAAAAAGATGGGCATCAAGGGGAGCTCGACGACAGCGCTCTTTTTCGAGAATACGCCGGTGCCGAAAGAAAACCTGCTGCATGAAATCGGCCGCGGGCACATTGTCGCGTTCAACACGCTGAACGTCGGACGCTTCAGCCTGGGCGCGTATTGTTTGGGCGGCGCGAAAAAAGTGTTGGAGGCGGCGTCGAAGTATTCGAAGGAACGCACGGCGTTCGGCAAGCAGCTTGCGAAATTCGGGCTGATTGACACAAAGCTGGCGGAGATGGCGATTCGAATTTACGCCGTCGAGTCGATGATTTACCGCTCGGCCGGGCAGATTGACTTCGCTATGGCGAATCTGCCCGAAGGAATGACAAAAACCGAGCAGGCCATGAAGATGCTCGAGGAATATGCGATTGAAAGTTCCATCAGCAAAATATATGGCAGCGAAGTGGTTGATTATTGCGTTGATGAAGCGGTGCAGATTTTCGGCGGCTACGGATATCACGAGGATTATCCCGTGGCGCGCGCGTATCGCGACAGCCGCATCAACCGCATTTTCGAAGGCACGAACGAGATCAACCGCATGCTCATCATTCAAATGCTGATGAAGCGCGCGATGTCAGGCGGGCTGCCGTTGATTCCTGCGGCGATGAAATTGGCGGATGAAGTTCTCGCGGGGCCCTCGATGGAAGAAGGTCCGACAGGGCCGTTGGCGCAAGAAGAACGGCTCGTGGCGAACGGGAAGAAGATTTTTCTGTTGGCAGCGGGCGCGGCGGTGCAGAAATTCCGCGAGCAGCTTGCCGAGCAGCAGGAGATTGTTGCGTCGCTCGCCAACGTGGTGATGGAAATTTACGCGATGGAGTCATGCCTGAGGCGCGCGCAAAAAGCGGCCAGCGGGAAGGCAGGCGAGATAGCGTCCATCATGGCCGATGCAGCACGCGCGTTCATTGCCGACGCCGCCGACCGCATCGAGCGCGAGGCGCGAACGGCGCTGGCTGCGACCGTCGAGGGCGACAATCTGCGCATGCAGATCGCCGTGCTGCGGCGGTTCGCCAAGCGCGACGCCGTGGATACGATTGCGCTGCGCCGCCGCGTCGCTGCGGCGGTGTTGGTTGGCGATCGGTATCCGTTCGAGGGCCGTTGAAAAAAGCGGCCACGCGGAAACGACCGGGCACTGTTGCGGGAAAGAGGCGCGAGCCTATTCGTTCCGACGCGCGGTCGCGAACCGGTGATTCGGTTGCTTGGATCCGCACGCTTGCTGCGCCGTATTTGAAGGGCTACAAGCCCGTGGCCGCGAAGGGCGGAAGTTTGCAAGGGTATTGGTTCGTCGCGTCGGCCAAAGCGCGGGCCCGAAAGGGAAGCACGCATGCGGGAAAACCTCCGGCCAGCGGACAATCGGCCGGGTTCTTCGTCGGCTATCTGACGGGGAGTGCCGGTTATTCGTTTTTCTCGCCTGAGCCCCCTGAATGCCTGATTTTCGCGTGGGTCAGTCCGGCGGGCGGTTCGCTTCACCGGAGGCTTGTTGCCGAGTCCGGCAGTTTGGTTCGCAAAACCTTCGAATACATTCGCTGGTTGACGCATCGCCCGCCGAGGTTCGTCTTTCACGAGAAGGAGCTTCCGGCGATGGCGCGTCATGGGTCGATGCGAGTCTGGCCTGCGGAAAAACACCAGCATTTGTCACAGAACTTTTTCATTGAAACGCTGGCATGGCTGGTCCGCAGCGGCTTGGTGCGCAAGCTCAAAGAAGAGGCTAACTGAGCGGCACAGCTGCAAGTCCCCGTAGCAACGAATCAGGAGTGGATACACTACTTCGATGGGGAAGAGGATATGGGGCGTAGAGAATAGAGAACGCAGTTGATGTCTGCTTGCGAAAGCCTGCTGTTTGCCTGTGGCTCGGTGCCCATAGAAAGGTCGATCTCGCGGTCTTGTTCGTCGAAGGCGTAAATAGTGACGGGGTTATTCCGGGCGGGACTGCCTTCCTGGAAACCGCGAAGCCATTTGGTCTGAAAAGAGTACAAGCCACCCTTTGCCGCCGCTGTCCATACTCCCTTGAGTGTCAGGAGAGTGGAATTGGCTGCCATTTGCCGCGGGGATGAAAGCAGACGCAAGTCTCGGGGTGTTAAATACAAGATCTTGGAACGGAGCGCGTAGTTTGAGCTTGTGGGCTGATCACCGAAGACGTCCTTTATGTCGGTTCCGCGCTTCCTAGCCTGTAGTTTCATTGCTTTCAACTCATCAGTACCTTTCGAAATAGAAATGAAATCTCCGCTTGAGAAATTCAGTACCGCGATCGACTCGCCTTTGCTTTCTTTCTTCACCTCAGTCCACGGCGACTCGAATTCATAGCCCAAGGAGGAGAATTGTTGCCCAGCGGATCGCTCAATCGAAAGGTCCGTCAGCGGTGTGGGCACAACCCACAATCCAGGCTCGTTTCGAATCTCCCACTTCGTATAAGCAAGGAGGGCGATTGCGGGGCCATCGATGACGATGAAAATACAAAGCAAAATGCCAATGATTGCGCTGAACACTCGGACGGGTCTGATGCTCATTAATCGAGAGACGCTCGGGTGTCGATGGGCCCTCGGAATGGCGAGCATGTCAGATTGTACACTTCTTTTCAGCTAACTCGCCTGGGAGGTAGTGTCTCAGTTTCATTTAATGAGGTCATAGGTGCTGATTTCGCCCGTGACCCAATGCCACCAGCTCATCCAGAACCGGCGGATTGTGTTGCGGCCCTCTTTGGTAAAGGCGATAATGTTGACTAGTCCGGCCAAAATATAACCAAATATGAGCAGGGCAGCCACTGGCAGGAAAACGACAAAGCGGACTGCGACCCAAAATCGTTTCATTTCGTCAACTCGACGATTTCCTCTAGGCTCCAAACGTGATCGGCTAGACCAGCTTGCATGGCTGGTGTGACCCTCAGCGTTTTGTGAATCCTTCCAAAGTTATAGTACATGAAGTGAATTGCAACCATCGCGGCATGATTATCGATCTTTTTGCTGAACGCATTGGTTAGCCGCGTGAAACGGCGCATCTGCATACGCATCGTGAGGTTTTGGCGTTCGACAAAGCTGGTCGAAATATCTTTCGCCTTCGGATTGCCTGACATTGGAATTGTGCGGCAGCTTATGTAATCCGCAGGGCTGTAGCGAGCTTCGTCGCCACGATCAGAGCCGTAAACCTTGACTAACATCGCGTAGTCAATCTCAGAGCCGAATGCGCTCTCCACTGCATCGGCATAAACGCGATGCCCGTCCGTAGTTAGCTGGATGCGATGATTCAGCCGTGCAGCCAGATCGTGCATGAGGGCATAGGCCGTGGAAGCGCCGCGCGTGCCAACCTGCCAAGAGCAAATCAATTTCGTATCGGCGCAGAGTGCCGTCCACGTCCAAACATCACCATAGCCGAATTGCCCCTGTTTCTCAGCCGGAACGTTCTTTTGCTTCGCGTAGCAGAACGACCAGATTTCATCGCACTGGACGCGCTTGCAAGGTAGATTCACTAACTTTTCTTTCTGGAAGCTCTCGCATACCTCGCCAAGCTCGACCAGTAGCTTTGTTACCGTATTGATCGAAACGTCCGCTAGGCGGCTTGTAGCTCTAAGGCTATTGCCTTCAACGAGTAGACCCAAAATCGCAGCACGTTTGTCTATTGGTAGGCGGTTCATGGTGAACTGAGAGTAGCATTGGGAAACCTATTTGTCAAGCATATAAGTCAGTTTAACGACTATCGATAATTGTTCTTGACAACCTATTATCTGTAGCTTACACTGCATTACGGTGGACATCGTGCATGGACGTCGAATTTCGGGAAAAGTCATTGGCTCTGATAGAGACCGACCGTGCAGCAGAGGTCCGCTTACCTATTTCGGTTGTCAATTCACTGAGGCACAAATTGCACGTAATCAGGCAAGCGCCAGACGAAAGAACGCTGAGAAACTGGAAGAGTCTTCACTACGAAAAGATGGAGGGCGAAGAAAGGTCCATCCGAATCAACAAACAATACCGACTCATTTTCACGCTCGACACGGAATCCAAGCCGAACAAAATCACGATTCTAAGAGTCTGGAACCATGACTAGAGAGGGGGAAGCCATGGCAGCGAGCGCAAGTTGGATTATGCATCCTGGAACTTACATCAAGGAAGAAATGGAGGAGCGCGATTGGAGTCAGCGTGATCTGGCATTCATTTTGGGGTGCTCAGAGCAAGCAATTAATCCGATTCTCAATGGGAAGCGTGGAATCAGCCCAGAACTGGCGAAGGCTCTTGGTGATGCCTTTGATGTCCCTGCGGAGTTTTTCGCCAATCTTCAACAGGCTTACGATCTTGCCCAAGCTCGTAAACCTGATCCAAGCGTTGCAGCGCGTCGCACAATGCAATCCGCTTATCCTGTCCGCGAAATGATTAAACGCGGCTGGATAGAACAATCGGATACAGCAATGCTTGAGACGCAGCTAGTGCGCTTCTTTAAGGCGAACAGCCAAAATGAAATTCCCTATTTCCACCATGCCGCGAAAAAGAGCAGCTATGAGGAAAGAAACATACCTGCTATCCAGTTGGCTTGGCTTTTTCGCGTCCGACAAATCGCTGAATCTATAAGCGTTCCCAAGTATTCCGAGAAGGCGCTTCGACAGGCGGTCGAGAGCGATCTACCTCCCTTGATGACCGCACCTGACGAGGTGCGCCATGTTCCAGCAATCATGCTGGAATGTGGGATACGGTTTGTCGTAGTCGAAAAGCTGCCGAATGCAAAGATTGATGGCGTTTGCTTTTGGCTTGATGAATCTTCCCCGGTCATCGGAATGAGCACTCAGCAAGACCGAATCGACAATTTCTGGTTTGTGTTGAGGCACGAAATAGAACACGTCTTGCAACGGCACGGAATGGGAGTAGAAAAAGAAATTGTTGATATCGATTTGGATGCCGACACAACTTCATTTTCTGAGGAAGAACGGATCGCCAACCTGGCTGCTGCCGAGTTTTGCGCTCCAATAGAGCGGCTTAACAATTTCCTGCTGAGGAAAAAACCTTTCTACTACGAAAAAGATGTTATTGCCTTCGCAAGAATTATTGAAAGACATCCCGGTATTGTCGTGGGGCAAATTCACAAGCGTTTGAATCGATATGACTACCTGAGAAGGCATCTTGCGAAGATTCGCCAGTACTTGCTTCCGGGCTCGATTGCTGATGGATGGGGGCAAACAGTTCCAGTTTCGCTCTGATCATGGAGGTTAGCCGTGCCAAGAAAAAAAGAACAATTGCAAAACATTTGGCATAGATATGACTCAAGACAGGATCACAAGCCATCCAGCTTAAGGCAGGCCGTATCTTGGGCAGTCGAAGAAGGCCTGCTTGAGCTGCCGGAGCCCGATCCCTATGGTGATTTAGCGGAGGAGATGGGACAGGCAATTCGCGAAGAATACAAAACAGATGCGCAGGGGAGAAGATACCGCGTTAACCATGCTGTTCGCGCGACTAAGAGCGGAGTCCAGCTTACCATGTGGGGTGTCTTGGGTTTTGCCAAGCCCGAACACTTCGAGAAGGCTTTTGCGCAACGCCGTGAGTTGATTGTTGGCGAAACCTTCCAACTCAAAATAGACATAGATGTTTTCAACGATCTGAATGCTGGCAAACATCCCGCATTTCAACTCGTGCTTGATTATACGGACGACGTTGCAGAGCGTGAGGAACTAATGCTGCGCCACTATACTAGGCGGGTAGCCTAATCTTTCTTCTTCCAACGGGCACGGGCAGCTAGTTTTGCGATCTCGTGACGTTGATCCGGGGTAAGAGTCCTTGCCCGAGATTTTCCACCTGCTAAGCCGCCAGAACGCCCCTTGCGCTTGGCGTTCTTCTTGGACGCGCTTACAGTGTCCGTATCTTCTCCCGTCGCTATGTCTACAATCAGCTTGGCAAGTTGGTTTGGGTCACGCGGACGCTTCGCCATAAGCCAAGTATGCCACAATCCACAGGGGGTATTTCAGCGTCTCAGAATGAAACTGAGACACTACCGCCTGGGACGTACCTTTGGTCAAATGGTAAGTGCCCTAGCTGGAAGCCGAAAACCGAACCCCCGAAACTCTAAGCGGGGTGAGGCGAAACTCGCAAAATGGGTCACATTCTGGGAAATTGGCGCGTCAAATGCCGCATGTTCTGCGTTTCCGTCTTTTATAAATCATTGATGTGCAAACAGTTCCGCGATGGGTCGTTCGGCCCCTCTCTTGCATCCAAACGAGCGGGGGTAGGCAAACGAACATGCGCGTCGATTTTCAGGGCTGGGTTCGGAAGTGGCGAGTGCCAAAGTGGGTTTGGTGGGCTGCTGTTGCACTGATTGCCTTGCAGATGTATTTCTTCCAGGAGCTGGTGGCAGCGTATTTGATTTTTGGCGTCCTTTTTGGCAGTTTCCTGGTACTGCTGCTAGCCGTTTACCTGGTGAGCGAGGCCGGGGATCGCGGGCTGGGCTGGATGGAAATGAACGGCCGTGTGGCGGCCAAAGCGGCGCGCCAGCAATGGGTCCGCGTCGAGGCCATTAGTAAAAAGACATTCCGCCGTCTACGTTCAGAGTCTGCCCAGTAATCGCGCTGGCCTGAGGCGAGGCCAGAAAGAGCGCGGCTGCGGCAACTTCATCGGCCGTTTGAGGCCGTCCCTGAAGTATTCCCTGCAAGAATCCCTGAAAGAGCTTGTCTGCGTCCTCTTGCAGGCGTTCCGCAAGGGCTTTGCCTAGCGCCTGAGACATTTCTGTTTCGGGTACCGGGCCGGGGCAAATCGCGTTGACGCGAACGCCATTGCGCGCCGATTCCGCGGCAAGCGTCCGCGTTAGGCCGACCAAACCTGCTTTTGATGCTGCGTAGGGACTGTTCCACTGAAAGGCGGCTTTGGCTGCGACGCTGGAGATGTTGATGACCACGCCCGAGCCGCGGCGATACATTTCCGGTAGAACGAGGCGCGCCAGCAGAAACGGGCCGCGGAGATTTACGGCCAGGACTTCATCCCATGCCGCGGGCGAGATTTCTTCGGCGGCTTTCACGGGGCCGAGCAGGCCGGCGTTGTTCACGAGAATGTCGATTTGGCCGAAGCGTTTGCGGGCTTCTTCGACGATTTTCTGGCAACCGGATTCCTGCGACACATCGGCGGAGATGGCCGCTGCTTTCTGGCCGGCGGCTTGAATTTCGGCGGCGACGGCGCCAACTTCCTTCGATGTGCGAGCCGCGACGAGGACGGCTGCGCCTTCGGCCGCAAATCGACGAGCGATGGCACGGCCAATTCCTCGGCCGCCGCCGGTGATTATGGCAACCTTGTCCTTCAGGAACATGTAAATCCTCCCGCCAACGAAATCGAGCAACAGAGAATACCATCAAGCAGCTGCAGAAGTGGCCGAAGCGTGGGATGAACGGCAGATATTGAGAGCGACTTCTTGGCATGTTGCAAGGACGGACCTCAGCGGCTAAAGCCGCAGGTCTTAATCGTTTACGGCACGGTGAGAACCATGCCCTGACGCAGCCATGAGTCGCATTTTTCGGTAACACGGCACCCCGCTCTCCCAAAGCGCAAATGCCTCATGTCAGCCGGCAAAAAGGCGCTCGCGGCACACGAGCTACAAAGGCAGCACGTTTTTCGGTGACACGAAACTGACCCAGCACCTGCGAGCGAAAGCGGGTGACGTTGTGAGGCGGGATGGGGTAACATAAGAAACTATGCATGGGAGCCTGACGCACATTCAAGGTACTGGCAATGGCGGGACAGGGAACGGCCGTAAGGTGTTGGTGCGGGTGCGTCCACGGGGATTTTGCGCCGGGGTTGTGCGCGCGGTGGATATCGTCGAACTGGCGCTTGAGGCGTATGGCGCGCCGGTATATGTGCATCACGAGATTGTTCATAACCGGTACGTGGTGGAGCAGTTGCGGCAGCGCGGAGCGATATTTGTGGAGACGATCGGCGAAGTTCCCACGGAGGCGGTGCTGGTTTTCAGCGCGCATGGTGTTCCGCCGCGAGTTCGCGAAGAGGCCACGGAGCGCAGCCTGCGCGTGATTGACGCGACTTGCCCGCTGGTGACGAAGGTGCATCTGGAGGCGCGGAAATTCGCGCGTGAAGAGCGCACGTTGATTTTGATTGGCCACCGCGATCACCAGGAAATTGTCGGAACGTCAGGAGAAGCGCCGGAGCAGACTGTGGTTGTGGGCAGCGTTGAGGAAGTCGACGAGTTGCAGGTGGATGATCCGGAGCGGCTGGCGTATTTGACGCAGACTACCTTGAGCCTTTACGACACGCAGGAAATCGTTGCACGTTTGCGGCAACGCTTTCCGAAAATTGTCGGGCCAGCGTCGGACGATATTTGCTACGCGACGCAGAACCGGCAGGAAGCGGTCGAGTCACTAACGCGCGAAGTGGATATGATTTTGGTGGTTGGGTCGGCGAATAGTTCGAATTCGAATCGGTTGGTGGAAGTAGCGCAGCGGGCCGGCGTGGCGGCGCGGTTGATTGAAGACGGCAACGATCTCGAAGCCGCGTGGTTTGAAGGCGTGGTGCGATTGGGGCTGACGGCGGGGGCTTCGGCTCCGGAAATTCTAGTCGAGCAGGTGAGCCAGCGGCTGGCGAATTTTGGATTCACGGACCAGCGAGATCTCGATTTGATCCGCGAGGACGTGCGGTTCACGCTGCCACCGGAGCTTGCCGCGCGGCGGAAACCCGTAGCAAGTTAAATCGGCCGAATAATCCACTCAGAGGAGCAATGCATGGCGGTGCGGATTGTGCGCCAGCCGAAGCAGGTTGTCCTGTTGGGCGCGCCGACAAGTGCGGCGGCGCTTGCGGCGGGGCATGAAAAGGCCCCACAGGCGCTGCGGGCCGCGGGACTGATCGAGCGGCTGCAATCGCTGGGCTACAGCGTCACTGATATGGGCGATGATCCTGTCGCGACGTATCAGCCAGACAACGAAAGCCCGCGTGCGCGGAATGCGTCTCGAGTCGTGAAGGCGCTCGAAGCGTTGAAGCCGCGCGTGGAAGCCGCCTTGAAAACCGGAGGACTGCCGTTGGTTATCAGCGGGGATTGTTCGTCCGCGCTTGCGGTGGTGGCCGGCGTGCGACGGTATTATCGTGGCGCGAGCATCGTGTACATGGATCGCGATGCGGATCTGAATGTTCCGGCGACGTCGCCTTCGGGATGCGTCGATGGCATGGTGGTGTCGCACCTGACGGGGCGCGGCGCGGCGGAGATGATTCGTTTCTGGGGCGAGCCGCCGCTGGTGCGCGATCCCGACGTGGCGCTTTTTGGCGTCAGTCGGCTAGATCCGTCGGAAGAGGAGATGCTTTTGCGGGTTCCGCTTCGGGTTTTTCGCGCGAGCGACATCCAGAGAATGGGCGCTGCAGCCGCCGCGGAGATGGCCATTGAACGCATTCACGGAGGCAGGAACGAGCTGGTGGTGCATTTGGACGTGGATGTGATTGCAAGCGAGGATTTTGCTGCGACCGATTTGCCGGCGGCGGGCGGGTTGCGGTTGGAAGAAGTACGCCAGGCCTTGGAAGTTTTTGCGAAGCAAGAGCGGCTGGTGGCTTTTGAAGTTGCCGCATACAATCCGGATCGCGATGGCGACGGACGCGGCGCTAAAGCAATTATCGATTTGATTTCGGCGGCTCTTGGCGCGAGGCTGGAATCGCAGGCAGAACCGGGCGCTGCCAATGTTGAAACTTCTGTAACACCCACGACTGCAACGGAACCTGCTGATTCGGCTGCGGCCGACCTTCCACCAGATGATTCTCCGGCGGCCGATTCTCCAGAACAGGCAACATCAGCTTCCGGAGAGTGAGCTTCCCTTTCATCTCGGTGGCTTGCGCCCGCGATTTGGAAATGCCCACGGTATGTCTGCTTCGCGATAATTTCGAAAATACTCTCCATGAATTTTGGTTTTGGGTGCGCCGGTGAAGCGTCGTGGAAGGCCCGCCGTGGTGCCGCGGCGGGCGCTAGCCGAAGGGCACGACCGTTCGCCGATGCTCGAAAATCGCGCGGGGAAACTGCGTTTGGACATGAACGAGAATTTGCTGGGCTGCTCGCCGAGTGTGCGCGCGGCATTGCAACGCCTCAGCGCGGAAGCTCTGTCGATGTATCCCGAAAAAGAAACTGCGATCGCCAGGCTAGCGCCGGCATTTGGAGTTCACGCGGATGAGATGCTGGTGGTTGGCGGCATCGACGACGGACTGCGGTTGATCGCGGATGCTTACATAGAGCGCGGGCGGACGGTGCTGCTGGTTGAGCCGACGTTCCCGATGTACCGCTTCTATGCGGAGCAACGGGACGCGAGAATTCGCACGCTGCGCTACGACGGCGAAATGCGATTTCCTTTGCGCGACGTACTGCGGGTGCTGAATACGGGTCCGTCAGTTTTCTTTCTTGCGAATCCGAATAATCCGACGGGGAGTCTCCTCGGCGCGCGCTCGTTGGAGAAGATCTTGAACGCGGCGAAACGGACCCTTGTGGTGGTGGATGAAGCATATTTTGAATTTTCAGGCGTGACTGTGTTGCCAAAAATTCGCCGCCGACGAAATCTGGTGGTGACGCGTACGTTTTCAAAAGCCACGGGAATTGCGGGATTGCGCACGGGGTGCATTTTCGCGCATCGAGAGATGGCAAAGATTCTGAAACGGGCGCAAGCGCCTTTTCCGATTGGCACAGCGGCGCTGGCCGCGGCGGGGGCGGCGCTGAAGGACCGCGCATTTGTGCGGCGCGCGGTGCAGGAGATTCGACGTGGCCGCGAAATTCTTGAACGAGGGCTTTCGCGGCTTGGCGTCCGAGCGTTTCCGAGCGCCGCGAATTTCGTGCTGGCAGACTTTGGCGCGCCCTGTCTGCCAATCATTGACGCGCTCGCGCAGCGCGGTATTTTGGTTCGTGACCAAGCGAGTTATTTCGACCGGCCGGGTCTGGTGAGGATCACGGTGGGCGCAGCGGCGCAGATGCGGAGATTTCTTCGCATTCTCGAAACTCTTCTATGAACGCTCCGAAAGTTGCGGGAAGCGCAGACCTGCCAGGGAAAGTGATCATCTTTGATGTGGATGGCGTGCTGGTTGACGTGCGCGAATCATACCAGCGAACGGTGCTGGAGACGATGCGACATTTCACAGGAAAACGTGTGGGGCGGCGGGAGCTGCATGAATGGAAAAATCGATCGGGCTTCAATGACGATTGGACGCTGACGCATGCCTGGGTGAAAAAGCTGGGAAGGCATTTTTCTTACGAGGAAGTGAAGCGACAATTCGAGGATTTTTACTGGGGCAAGGGCTGCCGCGGAAACGTCGCTCGCGAACGATGGCTGCTGCCGGTGAAGCAATTAAAGAAACTGTCTGGCCGCGCGAAGCTTGCGATTTTTACCGGCCGCACGCGCGCGGAGTTGAGCCACACGCTCAAACGATTTGGAGTGCGGGGATATTTTTCGACTATTGTTACGGTCGAAAGTGTTTCCAGGCCGAAACCTGATCCGGAAGGCTTGTTACAAATTCTGGACGGTCTTCCGGCTTCGGACGCGATTTATCTGGGTGACAATGTGGATGACGCGCAGGCGGCGCGAGATGCAGGCGTGCCGTTTGTGGGAGTGTTGCCCTGGGGAAGCATAGAGCGTCGGGTTCGGGGTGCGCTGTTGCGTGCGCTGGGAGCGCAAACGATTTTGGGAGAAGTTACCGAGATCGAAAGTTGGCTGGAGCGCTGGAGACGCGCGCCCCAGAAAGCAGTAAGACCCACAAGGCAAATGCGAAATTAGGACATCAGTCTTATCGTTCGAGTTTGGATTCATTATTTTAACCAATGCCCACTCTTCCTACTGCACCGATCGCGCTATTAGGACGTCTGGATCTTCCGACAGACGGAGTGCGGGATTATTGCGTGCAGTTGAGCGCGGCATTCGGACGGCGCGGCGAACGCTTAGACATAGCGGAGGTGCGTTGTGAAAATCAAGGATGGCCGGCGGCGATCCGTCAACTTTGGAAAGACAGCGAAAAATGGCGAGGGCGCTGGGTGCTGTTTCAATACACGGCGTTGAGTTGGTCGCGGCGAGGATTTCCCGTTGGCGCGTTGGTGGTAATCCGGATTTTAAAACTACGAGGCGCAAAGATTTGCGTGGTGTTTCACGATATCCGGTACGATCAGGCGCGTGGCTTGAAACAGCGCGTCAGGGTCGCTTTCCAATACCGCACGATGCGGACAGCTTTCCAGTGGGCAGCGCGCTGCGTTTTGACTGTGCCTGCGGCGCAGGTTCCGTGGCTGCCAAGGAATTCCGCGAAGGCGGCATTTATTCCCGTCGGAAGCAACGTTCCAGAAACGAGTCGACAGGCGGGGAACCGCCGTGCAGAGCTGCACGGCGTTCCGACCGTGGCTGTGTTTGGCGTTACCGGGGGCGCACAGGCAAGTAAAGAATCGGAAGACATTTCATATGTGGCGCGAACTGTTATCTCAAAAATAGGGCGTTTGCGGCTGCTGATTATCGGAAGAGGATCCTTGGAGGCCGCGGCTATACTGCGGAAGGATCTTGACGGATCGGTCGTCGAAGTCTCCGTGCTCGGCGTGCTGCCGCCTGAACAAATTCGCGAAAATCTGGCGACGGCGGACGCGTTGCTGTGCATTCGCGGCCATATTTCGAGCCGCCGCGGAAGCGCGATCGCGGGCATCGCTTGCGGTTTGCCGATTGTGGGATACCGCGGCGAAGAAACGGCCTTTCCGGTCACCGAGGCAGGCGTATTGCTGGTCGAGAACGGCAATCGAGACGCCGTGGCCGAGACTCTTTACCGAGTCTTGAGCGACGAAAAATTGCGCGAGGATCTGCGCCAGCGAAGTCTGGCGGCGGAGCGGCAGTACTTTTCGTGGGATGCGATTGCGGGCCAGTTTTCGCGCCTGTTGGCTTGACGATGGGAATGAAATGCAGTCCAACAGTTGTAAGAACGGCGTGTCCTAAGACATTGCAAACGCACAAGGCGATATAATGGCCTAAGTGCTCGCTTGCCCAGACTTTATGGCAGACGAACGAATATCGTGATGTGTGTGCCCGGGTGGCGGAATGGCATACGCAGAGGACTTAAAATCCTCAGGCCGCAAGGCCGTGTGGGTTCGACTCCCACCCCGGGTACCAAAATTGCGCTTGCGCGACTACTGAATGACTTACGAGGTGCGATTGAACTTCGCCCCGGCCTGAGCCCCGAATTATTGCGAAGGCTCAGGCGGGAAGAAGCCACATGGAACGTTACTGGTGGTGCGAGCCAGAACCACCGGGGCCGCGATCTCTATCATGGTCATCACGGTCGCCGCGCGGGTCGTGATTCCAGTCGCTGTCCGAACGCCATTGCTGATCGCGTCCGTTCCACCACTGGTGGTACGCGGTGTAGCAGCGCTGGCGCTGCGCACGAAGCGCCATCCACGCATGGTCCGCCTGAGGGCTGCGGTTCCCGTGTTCGCGCATTTCTTCCGTGAGCTTGGCTTCGGCTTTCTGAGTGCGCTCCTGACACTTTTGCATGCCCTTGCGGTCGCGCTCTTGGGACTGATGCTGGTCGTCGCGATCCTGGGCGTGCGCAAGCTGCGGAGCGGCGGCTCCGATGAACAGAAGCAGAGCGCCAGCCGTTGCGGTTCCTACGGCCGCTTTCTTGATCCTGGTATAAATGTAGCCTCTCTTTGCGTTCATTGATCTCTCCTGTAAATTCTCGGCGGCTGGTTACGAGTACGGCTCGATACGTGGCCGGTGTGAACCTGTGGTAAATCCGGTCTGAACGCCAGCTCGGACACGAGCTTCCTGGGGCCTGACAGCGGACCACATCAATTATCGTGGGGCACGGCGCGGGGAAAAGATATAGGGACAACTCCCCATAAGCATACAGGAGAGTCCGTACGCCGTTTCGGTACAGCTGGGGGGTACCGCAGCGAGAGAAACTAAGCAAGTCCGAGGCTCGCTATAGGAAAAGGGCCTCGCTTATTGCTGCGTCTCCGGTTTCACGTATTTATCGAACCAGCGGAGCATTTCCCAAATCATGTGCTCGATGGATTCGCGCGCTTGATAGCCGTGGGCTTCATCGGGCAATTGAACGTAACGCACTGACGCACCGTTGCCTTTGAGGGCCATATACAAGCGCTCGGATTGAATTGGAAACGTGCCGGAGTTGTTGTCGGCCATTCCGTGAATCAACAAAATTGGTGCGTGAAACTGATTCGCGTACATGAATGGCGACATTCTGAGGTAGACCTGCGGAGCTTCCCATAGCGTACGGCGCTCATTTTGAAAGCCGAAAGGAGTAAGCGTGCGGTTATATGCGCCGCTGCGAGCTACGCCGGCACGGAAAAGATCGGAGTGCGCGAGGAGATTGGCGGTCATAAATGCGCCGTAGCTGTGGCCACCGACGCCGACGCGATGCGGATCGATTACGCCCATGTCGGTCGCTTTGTCGATGGCTGCTTTCGCGCTGGCGACGATTTGCTCGACATATTTGTCGTTGGCCGTTCGCGGCGGACCGATGACGGGCATCGTGGGACCGTCAAGAACCACATAGCCATCGAGCAAAAACCAGAGCGGCGACAGGCCCGTGAATTCAGTGAAACGATTCGGCGAGCCAGCGACCTCCGCAGCGACGCGCGCGTTAGTGAATTCGCGCGGGTAAGCCCAAATCACGGCGGGGCGGCGCTCGCCTTCTTTGTAATCGGCGGGAAGATAGACGGTCATGGATAGCGACACGCCATCCGCGCGCTTGTAATTGACCAGCTCTTTGCGGATGCCGCGCAACTGCGGCGCGGGGTCAGCATAATGCGTTAGCGCCTGGGGAGAATCATTGCCGGCAGTACGCAAAAAATAATTCGGCGGATCGGTGGGCGTTTCGTGGCGCGTGATGAACTTGGAACCATCGGGAGACGCGAGCGCCACGACTTCTTCGTAGCTCTTGTCGTCGCAATGGAAAATGCGGCTGGCCTGGAGCGATTGCGTATTGAAACGGTCGAGGAAGGGGCGGTCGCCTTCAGGAGATGCGCCCGGTCCGGTCAGGAAAATGTCCGTGCCTTCTTCGCGCATCGCTGCGTGGTCGTTGGGAAGCACATCGATGACGGGCTGGCCCGGATTTTTGTAGCGCTCCTGAGCGCTCATGTCCCAAACGAGGCGCGGCTTCGCGGAAGGATCCTGAGGATTCAGAAACCACGTGCGTTGCCACAATCGGCTGCGGTCGAATTCGCGCAACATCGCGAGATCGCCGCGTTCGCCCCAAAGGAGCCCGGCGAAACGATATTCGGTGCGAGCGAGTTCGGCGGCCTCTCCTGTGAATGGCGCTTTGAGCCACATAATGCGGTCGCGATTCGGTACTTTTGCATGCGGATCTCCGCCGTCCAATGCGTCGACCCAAACGAGCGTCGCGGGCGCAGTCGCTTGCCACTGATAGCTGCGCGGGCCGGTGGGGACGCCGCCAATGGGGATCGTTTCCTGCAGCGACAGATCGGCGAGTTTGTAGGCGACGCGTCCAGAGCGATCCCAGACTTCCACTGTGTGAGCAAAATTCTCGAATGGGCGAATGTAAGAATAGGGATGGTGGATGCGCGCGATCAAGATATAACGTCCGTTTGGGGCAGGATCGGCGGCCTCGAAGATTCCAGGCTTGCCAACGGGCGTGGCTTTGCCGGTGGAAATGTCGATGAAGGCGAGTTGGGATGTAGCGTAATAATCAAATAGCTGCTCGTCGCGCGGGCTCTGGAGCAGATCTTCGAATGTGGGAGCAGGCGCTGCCTTGCCGAAGCTTTCCTGGATGATGGGACCTACAGGGACACTCGATTCAGCGGGAGCGCGGCCGCGATTCGCGGGAACGATTCTGCACAAGAGCATTTTGTCTCCGGGTTCCCACGCGCAAGGATCGCCCAGAGTCGAATTGACTGCCAATTCCGGCAGATGATGGATCGTACCGGTGGAGGCATCGCCGATCCATAGCTCGACGCTCTTGTCGGCTGTGACGGTGAGGAAAAAATGTTTGCCGTCAGGCGCCCACTCGGGCCGGCCAAAGCCTGGACCTGCCGGGAATACGATGGGCTTGCTGTGGCCGTCGGAAACCCGCACCAACGCGAGATGCAAAAATCGCTGCGGATTGTGCTGGCCGGAATTGGCCGGGTCAATGCGGACACCCGCGATACGAAGCATCGGACGCGCAAGCTCGGAGATGGGCGGATAGCGAACGGGTTCCGCGACGAGAATTTCGTCACCTTGGGGGTTGGGAAATGCCAGCGGTGGCGCGGGAGCGAACAGCACGTCAAGAATTTTCTGCGGCGGCTTCTGGTACGTGGTCTGCGCAACCAGACCGGGTGCGGCCGCGAGCGTCGCGAGCGCGAGCAAACCGAAAAGCTGCGCGACTCGGCAAATTGAAACGCGAATCCTGAGCGCCATGTGCTTCTCCCATCGTGCAAAACGTTGTGTGCGAATCCAAGCGTACGCGGTGAACTGCATGTAGAGACGTTATGTGGCAGAGGCGCGTTTCATTTGCGCCGCGCGCCTCCGGCACAAGAGTCTGCCTGCGTTTGCTGGAATCGTTGTAACGCGGGAGCGCGGCGGGTCGTCTGTTGCATTGCGCCTTCCACACAAGGTGCAGTGCGCAGGGTGAGCGCGCTTTTGCGCGTCCGTTGACGCGAATCAAAATCACTGCGGTATTCATTTTTCAGTCTGAATGGGGTATACATACGCCTCTTCTGCAATCGTTTGGGCAAGGAGTGACCTCGTGAACGTACGGCGAATCTCCGTTTTCGCGGCTTCGGTGGTTTTCGCATTTCCATTCCTGACTGTCTCGGCGCAGAAGTCAAAAAAGAAGACGAAGAAGGAAGAAGCGCCGCAGCAACAAGCCGCGAAACACGAAGAACAAAAGCCGGCGGATCGCTTGTCTCCGGCGACATTTGCCGGGCTCACGCTGCGATCGATTGGGCCCGCGCTGATTTCGGGTCGGATTGTGGCCATCGCGGTGGATCCAACGAACCGCGCGCACTATTACGTTGGTGCGGCTTCGGGCGGCGTGTGGGAGACGAAGAATGATGGCGGGACATGGAAGCCCGTATTCGATCATGAAGGCTCATATTCGATTGGCGCGCTGACGATTGATCCGCGAAATCCGTCCGTGGTGTGGGCAGGCACGGGCGAGGCGAACAGCCAGCGAAGCGTAGCGTATGGCGATGGGGTCTATCGGTCGGATGATGGCGGAGTGAGCTGGAAGAATATGGGACTGAAACATTCGGAGCATATCGGCCGAATCGTCATCGACCCGAAGGATACAGACACGGTTTACGTTGCGGCTGCGGGGCCGCTTTGGAGCAGTGGCGGTGATCGCGGGCTTTACAAGACTACGGACGCAGGAAAAACGTGGGACAAGATTCTCTCGATTGACGAGCATACGGGCGTCGGTGACGTTGCCATGGATCCGGAAGATCCCAATGTTCTCTATGCGGCCGCGTGGCAGCGCGAGAGAAGGCAGTACACGATGATTGATGGCGGCCCTGGGAGCGCGATTTACAAATCCACGGACGCCGGAAAGACCTGGAACAAAGTGACTCGTGGCCTGCCGAAGGTGGACATGGGACGAATTGGGTTCGCGGTTTCTCCCGCGGATCACAACGTTGTGTACGCCGAGATCGAAGCCGCGGATCGCAAGGGCGGCATTTTCCGTTCGACGGATCGCGGCGCGACGTGGGAGCGCCGGACGCCGTTCAACGCGCAGGGCATGTACTACGGGCAGCTTACGGCGGACCCGAAGAATGTCGACCGGCTGTACATCATGAACGTAATTCTGATGGTTTCCGACGACGGCGCGAAGACCGTGCATCCCTTGGGCGAGAAATGGAAGCACGTTGACAATCACGTGATGTGGATCGATCCGAACGATCCGAATTACATGCTGGTGGGCTGCGATGGCGGTTTGTACGAGAGTTACGACCGGGCGAAAAACTGGACGTGGAAGGCGAATTTGCCGCTGGCGCAGTTTTATGACGTGTCGCTGGACAATGCGAAACCGTTCTACTTTGTTTACGGCGGTACGCAGGATAACTTCTCGGTGGGCGGGCCTTCGCGCACGATGAGCGCCGCGGGAATCACGAATGAGGAGTGGTTCGTGACGTCGGGAGGCGACGGGTTTCATTCGCAGGCCGATCCAGAAGATCCCAATACGGTATACGCGGAGTCGCAATTCGGCGGACTGGTGCGTTACGACCGCGCGACAGGCCAGCAAAAAGGAATCAAGCCGCAAGAGGCCGCCGGCGCGCCGCCTCTGCGCTGGTGGTGGGATTCACCAATCATCATTAGTCCGTTTTCGCACACGCGACTTTATTTCGGCGGAAACATCTTATTTCGCAGCAACGATCGCGGGGACAATTGGAAAGCGATCAGTCCGGATCTGAGCCGGCAAATCGATCCCAACACGCTGCCGGTGATGGGCAAGATATGGGGCCCGGACGCCGTCGCGAAAAATGCTTCCACGTCGACCTATGGCGAAATTGTGTCCATTTCAGAATCGCCCCTGAAAGAGGGCGAAATCTATGTGGGTACCGACGACGGCTTAATTCAATTCACGCCCGATGGTGGAACAACGTGGAAGAAGCACGAAACGTTTCCCGGCGTGCCGGAGCGCGCATTCGTGACGCGCGTGGTCGCGTCCAGTCATGACGTGAATACTGTTTATGCCGCGTTCGATAATCACAAGAGTGGCGATTTCCATCCCTATTTGCTGAAGAGTACGAACCAGGGCGATACGTGGACTGCGCTCTCCTCGAATTTGCCCGAAAATGGCGCGGTTCTGGCCTTTGCGGAGGATCCGGTGGACGCGAATCTTTTGTTCGCCGGGACGGAGTTCGGCCTGTACTTCAGCATGAACGGCGGCGAGAAATGGATCCAGCTTAAGGGCGATTTCCCAGTGATTTCGGTGCACGATTTGCAGATTCAGAAGAGAGAAAACGATCTTGTGGTCGCGAGCTTTGGCCGCGGATTTTACGTCCTCGACGACATTTCCGCGCTGCGCAATTTGAAGCCGGAAGAACTTGAAAAGAACAGCGTGCTTTTCCCCGTGCGCAGGACGCCAATGTACATCGAATCCATGCGCGTTGGGTTGCGCGGCAACGGATTTCAAGGCTCGGCGTTTTTCAGCGCGCCGAATCCGCCGTTCGGCGCGACATTCACCTACTATCTGAAGAGCAAGCTGCTGACCAAAAAAGAAAAGCGCGAGAAAGCGGAAAAGGTCGCCGAGAAGGACGGTAAGACGCCGCCGTATCCGACCGCGGCCGAATTTCGCGCGGAGGCCGACGAGCCGCCGCCTTCGCTGTTCTTTACTATTTCCGATGCGGCCGGCAAAGCTGTGCGCCAAAATGCGGCGACAAACGCTCCGGGCATTCATCGCACCGCATGGGATTTGCGCTATCCGGCCACGGCTGTTCCCGCCCAAGAACCAAGTCCCGAACAACGGATTTTTTCGCCGGGAGCTTATCGAGGGCCGTTGGTGATGCCGGGAACATACACCGTTACGTTGTCGCAGCAAGTCGACGGCGTGGTGACGCAGCTTGCCGGGCCGCAGTCGTTTGAAGTTTACGCGCTCGGTGCGGGAACGATGAAGGCCGAGGATCACGCGGCGCTGGCGGAGTTTCAGCAGAAAGTCGCGCGCCTTTACAGCTCGCTCTATGGCGCGCTGCAGACGGCAAACGACCTCAACTCGCGCCTCGGCGTAATCACGCGCGCACTCGAAGAGACGCCCGGGGCTTATCCCAAGCTGATTGCACAAGCGGATGCGCTGCGGCAGAAGAACAATGAACTTCTGCGAACGTTGCGTGGAGACAACGTGATGCGAGCGCAAAACGCGGCGGTTCCGGAATCCATCGAAGAGCGCGTCCAGACGATTATGGAGAACGAGCGCATGTCGTCTTCGCTCCCGAGTGGGACGGACCGCCAGGGCTACGAGATTGCGTCGCAGGAATTTGTGCGAACGCTTGGTCAACTGCGCAATTTGGTGCAGGTCGATCTCGCGAATTTGCAGAAAGCAATGCAGGATGCCGGTGCGCCGTGGACGCCGGGGACGATTCCTGAATGGCCTGAGAAGTAAGCCAACACGTATGACGGCGGCCAGTTACGCGACTGAATATTTGCGAGACGATTTTCGATATTTTCATTTTTTGCATAGGAGGAATCAGATGCGTGCAATCACGCGTGTTCGTTTGTTTGCTTCACTAGCAGTTCTTGGAACTTGCGCGCTTGCGGCAGTGGTGCCTGGCGCGGCGCAGACGCTCAGCAAGGATTCGCTTGCCGGGATGAAGTGGCGGCTGATTGGACCGTTCCGCGGAGGGCGCGTGGAAGCGGTCACGGGCGTGGCCGGCAATCCCAGCGTTTTCTACTTCGGAGCCGTCGCGGGCGGAGTTTGGAAGACGACGGATGCCGGCGGCTCGTGGAAGCCGGAATTTCAGCACGAAGACGTGTCGTCCATCGGCGCGATTGCGGTGGATCCGCAGGATCCCAATGTGATTTACGCGGGCACGGGCGAACCAGCTCTGCGGGGGGACATTTCCGATGGCGATGGCATGTACAAGTCGGTTGACGGCGGCAGTGCGTGGACCCATATCGGCCTGAACGACACGCGCCACATCGCGAAAATCCTGATCGACCCGCATGATCCCAATATTATTTTTGTTGCGGCGATTGGCCATGCGTATGGACCGAACGAAGAGCGCGGCGTTTTCCGTTCAACCGACGCCGGGAAGACATGGCAGAAGGTTCTTTACAAGGATGACAAAACAGGCGCGATCGATCTGACATTCGCGGCGCAGAATTCGCACGTGCTTTATGCCGCGCTGTATCAGGAAGTGCGGACCCCGTGGGGTTTTTCCAGTGGCGGGCCGGGCAGCGGGATTTACAAGTCCGTCGATGGCGGCGCGACGTGGAAGCAGCTCGAGGGTCACGGATTGCCAGATGGAGTGCTGGGACGCATCGGAATCGCCGTGGGCGCGGACCCACAGCGCGTTTACGCGCTGATTGAAGCGAAAAAGGGCGGGCTGTATCGCTCGGACGATGGCGGAAAGAACTGGCGGTTTATTAACGGCAACCACAATTTCACGCAGCGCGCGTGGTATTTCATGAACGTTTATGCCGATCCGAAGGATACAGACACGCTTTACATTTTAAATACCGGGATGTATCGCTCCACGGATGGCGGCCAGACGTTCAAGAACATCAATGCGCCGCACGGCGATCGCCACGATCTGTGGATCGATCCGACGGACCCAGCGCGCATGATCGAAGCCGACGACGGCGGCGCAACGATTTCCGAAGATGGCGGGCAAACGTGGTCGACCGAGAACAATCAGCCGACGGCGGAGTTCTATCACGTCGCGACCGACAACCGGTTCAATTATTACGTGTATGGCGCGCAGCAGGATAATTCTACGGTTGCGATTGCGAGCCGCAGCGACTCAGGCGCCATCACGGACAAGGATTGGTACGACGTTGGCGGCGGCGAGAGCGGATTCGTTGTTCCCGATCCGAAGAATCCGAACATCGTTTATGCCGGTTCATATGATGGCTTGATCACGCGTTACGATAAGGCAAACGGTCAGGAGCAGGACATCAGTGCGTGGCCGCTTAATCCAATGGGATCGGGCGCAGCAGCTCTGAAGTACCGCTTCCAGTGGACGGCGCCGATTGCGATGTCGCCATTCGACTCGAATACGATTTATCACGGGGCGCAGGTGCTGTTTAAGAGCACGGATCAGGGTCAGAACTGGACGGTGATTAGTCCGGACCTGACGCGCAACGACAAGACCAAGCAAGGTTCCGCAGGAGGGCCGCTGACGCAGGACAACACTAGCGTGGAATATTACGATACGATTTTCGCTGTCGCCGAATCGCCGGTCGAACGAGGATTGATTTGGGTGGGCAGCGACGACGGCTTGGTGCACATAACGCGCGACGGCGGCAAGGCTTGGTCAAATGTGACGCCGAAAGGACTTCCAGATTGGAGCCGCATCGACCTAATCGATCCATCTCCCCATGCTGCCGGCACGGCGTACCTTGCGGCTGACCGCAGCCGCTGGGACGATTTCCATCCTTATCTTTACAAAACGAACGACTACGGCAAGACGTGGACTAAAATCACGAGCGGACTGCCGGACAATGTTTTCACGCACGCGATTCGCGAGGATCCAAAACGCAAGGGATTGCTCTTTGCCGGAACAGAAATGGGAATTTACGTTTCGTTCAACGACGGCGCACAGTGGCAATCGCTCCAGTCGAATTTGCCGACTGTGCCGGTCCACGATATGACGATTCACGGAAACGATTTGATCATCGCGACGCACGGGCGTGCTTTCTGGAGCCTTGACGACATCGCGCCGCTGCGCCAGCTGAATGCCGAAGACGCGAGTGCGGACACCTATTTGTTCAAACCGGCAACCGCGTATCGTTTCCGTGGGGGTGGCTTCCGCCTCCCGGGAGGTTTCGCGGCGGGCGAAAATCCGCCATCGGGTGCGGTGATCGATTATTCGTTGAAGACCGAACCGAAGCAGCCGATCACGCTCGAGATTCTCGACTCGAAAGGAAAATTGATTCGTAAATATAAGAGCAAGGGCGAAAAATCGGCAGCGCCGCCGGCGTTTTCATTCTTCGGCGGCGGACGCGCCACGCTGCCCGCTAAGGCTGGGCTCAATCGCTTTGAATGGGATCTGCGCTATGAGCCGCCCAGCGTTGTGCCGGGCGCCGTTGCGTGGGGTGGACGGCCAATCGGTCCACTTGCTGTTCCCGGCGAGTATCAAGTGAAACTCACGGTCGCGGGGAAAAGTTATACAGCTCCGCTGAAACTCGTGGAAGATCCCCGCATTCAGGTGTCGACGGCGGATTTACAGAAGCAACTCGATTTCAGCCTTCAAATTCGCGATCGAGTTGCGCAGGCCCATGACGCCGTGAATCAGATTCGCGAAATTCACGAACAACTCACTGCGCTTGAGAAGCGGCTCGCGGATGACGAGAAAACGAAAGCCACAGCCGATGCGGCGAAGGATCTGGACAAGAAATTCACTGACGTTGAAGACGCCTTGATTCAGGTGAAATCGAAATCCGGCGAAGACCCGCTAAATTTTCCGATCATGATCGCGGATCAGATGATGGCACTCAACAGCACAGTCCAAAGCGCCGATACAGCGCCGACTCAATCGTCGCGTGAGGTGTTTGATCTATTGAACAAACAGATCGATGAACAACTGGCGACGTTCCATCAACTGAAGAGTAAGGACCTTGCGGATTTCAACAAGCGGATTCGCAGCGAGAATGTGCCAGCGATCTCGGCTTCCACTCCGTCCCGAGACGAATCTGGCGGTAAGTCACACTAGCGTCAGAAAATTAAATGTTGAGGGGCGCGCAACGTTTCCTCCTCGTTGCGCGTCCTTTTGTTCGTGGCTTGAGGCGAGCGTCCCGCATGTCGTATGATTTCCGGCAAAATGGCGCAAGTTAAAGAACCCATCTGGAAGCCCGTTACGCACTGGATCGGAGCCGGCGGCGGCTGGCTGCTTCGGCACGTGGTCAGTGCTCTGGCCGCAACTGGTATCACTCCAAACGTGCTGACCGTTATCGGCATGGCGGTGAATGTGTGGGCGGCTGTGCTTTTTGCCTATGGCGAATTTCGTGCTGCCGCCGCGGTTCTTTTTCTCGCCGGATTTCTTGACATGGCGGACGGGCAAGTCGCGCGCCGAGCGGGCCGCGTCACGGCATTCGGTGCGTTTCTCGATTCCACTCTCGACCGCTATTCCGATCTTGGTCTTTACATGGGCTTGGTGGTTCATTACACGTTGATCGCGCGACCGTTCTACATGGGACTTGCCGCGGTGGCGATGGCGAGTTCGTTTATGGTCAGCTACGCGCGGGCGCGCGCCGAGTCGCTGATTCCGTTGTGCAAAGTTGGCTTCCTGGAACGGCCGGAGCGGCTTGTCTTGCTCATTCTTGGAGGTGCGTTCCGCAGAATGGCCCCGGTACTGTGGGTGATCGCGACGTTCTCCACGCTGACGGTGATCCATCGAGTGGTCTACACGTGGCAGGAAATTCGAGCGGGACGGCTGATTCCCGGAAATCGTGAACCGTTTTGAGTTTTAATTTGCGGCGGCGTTATTTTCCAGACTAGCTTTCGCCTGACGCGCAATGTGTTCTTCGACTGGCGCCGCTACAATGGCCTGGACGCGATCGCGTAATTCTTCCGCTTGCTCCTTGGACATTCCCTTCGTCTCAATCGTGTCATGCAAATAGACCGTGATCTTTCCGGGATTGAGCATCCAATCGCCGGTGCGATGGAATTCGTACGAGCCGACAATGCTCATGGGCACGATGGGCACGCCGAATTTGATCGCCAGCCGGAACGTGCCCTTTTGAAATGGTTGCACGTGGCCGTCGCGCGTACGCGAGCCCTCCGCAAACGCGATCAGACTGGTTCCGGAATCGAAGGATTCCCTCGCCTTTTGCATCATGCTTTCGAGGCCCGCGCGGCTGCGATCGCTTTCGTCCGGCACGGGAACATTTTTTCCGAAGCGCCCCATCATCCAGCCATAGACGGGAATTTTGAAATGCGATGCGAGCTCGAATCCGCGTACGAATTGCGGGATCGCGGAATAAATGACGAATGGATCGAAGATGTTCACATGGTTACAGACAAAAAGGCTGGTGCGCACGGGATCAAATCCCCGCGAACAGCGCACTTCGAATTTCACTCCGGCGAGCCGCAGGATATTGCGGAAAAAAATCCGCTGCGGGCGGTCGTTTTTTCGAGGATCTACGACCATTCCGAGCGCGACGAGCAGCGTGCAAAGCACGAAGAAATGCAGACCGCTGACGGCCCAAAGTAAAGCCGAGCGCAGTTTCAGGTAGAACGATTTCATACGAGAACGTCCAGCGCTCCCGGAAGCACGTCGAGGCGCTCGCACTGCAGATGGAGGCTTTCGCCGTCCACCATCACCGTCACCGGCGCATCGAGCGAGAATTCAACTTCGCGCACAGCCGCGCGGGACGCGAGAGGATGCTCGATGTGCGTGCCGTCAAAAAGAGTATGAAGGTTGCGAAGCAATCCAAGGCGTCCGATCGGGCCCCAGCGCACATACTCAATCAAACCGTCATTGGAATCGGCGCCTGGTGCGATCATCATCTTGCCGCCGGTGAATTTGCTGTTGCTGAAAGTCAAAAACAGGCAGCGCCGCCCGTCAAGTTTCGCGGAGCCGTCCGTACGCAACGGAAACGCGCGGCGATCCAGGCGCGCGAGGCAGGTCAACACACCCAGAATGTAGCCAAGCTCGCCCCAGCGTTTGAAGCGGCGATTGGTGATGTCCGCCACATCCGCTGCAAAACCTAGCGTGAGCAAATTGATGTAGTGCAGTTCGCCGGCGCCATGCTTCAGGCGAATTACGTCGCACGGGCGGCGGTTGCCGTTCAAGATTGCGTGTATCGTGGCATCGACATCCGCCACGCCACTATGATTGCGAAAATCGCGGAGAAAAGAATTGCCGGTGCCAAGAGGTAAGAACGCCAACGTGCGTCGTTCCGCCGCGCCATCAGCGCGCAACGGGAAAATGCCGTTGACGATTTCATAAGAGGTGCCGTCACCACCGACGGCGATGAAATTCCGATGGCCAAGTTTTTGCGCCTCGCGCACGAGTTCGATGGCGTGGCCGGCGGCATGCGTTTCGGCGACGTCGATTTGAATTCCGCTTGCGCGCAGACGCTCCAGCGCCGCCGGAGCCGACCGTCCGCAGCGTCCGCCCCCCGCAGCCGGATTCACAATGGCGAAAAAACGCGTCTGCACTCGGGGTCCTCAGATGGAAATTATCGCCGATCGGTCCACTGTTCGGCGAATCTCTTCGGCCAAAACGTCGCGCTTGATTTTCAGCGAAGCAGTGCGCGGGAAATCGCGCGTCCAGATCGCGCAGCCGCTCACGCGCTTGAAATCGGGCAAACGGCGATTACGTTCGATGATTTGCGAACGCAGTTCATCATTAAATTGCGCGTTGTCATCGAGTCGCATCACAAGGAGGAGTTGCTCGCCGGTCATTATGCGTTGGGGCCAGATGTAATTTGCCGCAAAAATGCTGAACTCCTTCACTGGAATTCCTTCAAACGCGTTCTCGATGTCTTCGGGATAGATATTTTTGCCGCCTTCGGTGACGATCATGTTTTTCTTGCGACCGAACAGCTGCAGATGCCCGGTCGAATCGAGCCGGCCGAGATCGCCCGTCATCAGCCAGCCATCCACAATCGTTGCCGCCGTCATCTCCGGGTCGTCAAGATAGTGCGACATCACCGTCTTGCTGCGCGTCGCCACTTCGCCGATACCCTCGGAATCGGGATTCGCGATGCGAACCTCAGTGCCCGGCAGAGGTCTTCCAACTGTATCGGCGCGGAAGGGCTTGAAATCGTTCAGCGTGATTGTAGTGCCAGCTTCCGTTAGGCCATAACCGTTCCCGACAGGAATTCCGAGATCGTAAAAAAATTGCAGAGTCGATGGCTCGGTGAACGCGCCGCCAACGAAAAGAGCCCTCAATTGACCGCCAAAAGCTTGGTGAATGTCTCGGAGCAGCAAGCGGCTGAGCCACAGATGTGGCCGGCGACGTGTCAGCGCGCGGTTCAGCGCAATTGCGCGGTCGAGCATGCGACGCCGCGAAGGTGGCAACGCGTCAAAACGTTGGCGCATGCCTCGCTCGAGGCTTTTCAAAATCATGGGTACCAGCGTCATATAGGTGATGTGGTAGCGCGTGAATGCATCGCGGATGAATTCAGGGCGCAGCGTTCGCAGATGCACTACGGCCGCCCCGCAGACGAACGGACCAATGAAGCCGATCATAAAATCAATCGCATGGTTTGTGGGCAGAATACTCAGGTACCGCACGCCGGGCCAAAAGGGAAACAACGACGCGAGCGTCCGGCATTGCTCGAGATAATTCTCGTGCGTCATCACACAGCCTTTGGGCCGTCCACCGGTGCCAGAGGAATATACAATCGCAGCCCAATCGCTGCGCGCGCACTCAACGAACCCGGGCTCGCGACTGTCGCGGAAATCTTCCCACCGTTTCGCCCCGTGCAATTCTGCTGTGGCGGGAGCTTCGGTGACAATAACGGTTTTCACTTTCAGTTTCGCAAAGCCTTCTACCTGGGCGATGGCGCGCCACAAGTGATGCTCGACAACCAGTATGTCCGAGTTGGAATGCGCGAGGAGTTGTAAATGTTCGGTCGCGGTGAGTTTGTAATCGAGCGGCACGAGCACGCCACCACAATAAAAAATCGCGTAGGCGGAAATCAGCCACTTCGACTGATTCGTCATGATAATCGCAGCGCGATGGCCGGGTACAAATCCGGAATCTTGCAATGCGCGAGCCAATGGCTCGGCGGCTTCCTTGAACTGTCGATAAGTGAAGCGGTAATTTTCGCGGTCGCGGTCGGCTTCAATCAGGCAAATTTCCTCGGGCCAGCGTTCGAGCGCGGCGCGCAAGGCTGCGCCCAAAGAGGAATATTGGCGGAGGTCAAGCATCACAAGCGCGCTTGGATGCGCGCGGCAAGAGTGCGGAAATCGCTCACGCCCTGGAGTTCGTAATCGGGGAACTCGATGTGAAAATGATTTTCGATCCGTGTGAGCAAATCAAGAGCCTGCAAACTGTCGATGCTGAGCTTCTTGAAAAAATCGTCATCGGGCGACAGTTGCTCGCGCGGCACGCCGAAATGGCTTGCCGCCAGCTGCAAGACTTCTTCCGTGACGTCCTGAAGAGATTGCATAGGCCTCTATTTTAGCGATATTTCGTACAAAACGACATTCGCGGCGCGCACGGACCAACCATATCACGCGATTATTTTTTACTTCAGATACTGATTGATCCAGCCGACCCAACGCGTCATTACATCTTCCACGCGCACCGGGTCGCTTGGGAAATGGCCGCGCACAGGATAGGCAAAAAATTGCGTTGTCACGCCATTGTCCTTGAGCGCGTGGTACATCTCGTACGATTGCACGATGGGAACGCGAAAGTCTCCCGTGTCGCAAAGGATCAGCGTGGGCGTTTTAATTTGTGATGCGTACGTGATCGGCGACTGCTCGCGGTAAATCTTCCAATTGTCGCCGACCCAAGGGGAGCCGCCCATTGAATAGTAATCGGTGCGGTTCCCGTCGGAAACGGTAGCCTCTGCAACCAAATCATTGACGGCCGCGCCAGAAACCGCTGCTTTCCAAATGTGATAATGTCCGATCATCCAGGAAGTCATGTAGCCGCCGTAGGACCAGCCTGAGACAGCGATTCTGTTCTGGTCGACGAACCCCATTTTTTCGACGGCCGCCAATCCTGCCATTACATCACGTCCCGGGCCGTCCCCTGCATCACGGTAAATTGCTCGCTGGTACGCGTTACCAAGATTGTCGCTGCCTCGGTAATTCGGCTCGAAAACAATGTAGCCCTGCGCCGCAATGATTTGCGGCAGTGCACTAAAAGTGGCTGTCGAGCTAGCTTGCGGGCCGCCATGAATCAGCAGGACGAGGGGATACTTGTTTTCCTTCGAAAAATCTGGCGGGTACGTGAGCACTCCATCCTCGTGAAAGCCGTTGGGACCATCCCAATCGATGCTCTGTACCCGCGCGAGATCGAGTGCGGCGATTGCCGAATTGTAATTCGTCAGCCGCTTCGGGGCCGCATCCGCCGAGGACATGTAATAAAGTTCGCCCGGCTGACCCGGTGTGCTGCCGGTGAAAGCGACATCGCCTTTTGAGCCGACCGTCATATCCAGCCAGAATGACCACGACGGCTGAATTTCGCCGATGTCGATTTTCCGTGCTTGCCCGTCAAGCGGTTGCAGCCACAGCGAAACGCCCGTGCCGTCGTGGCCGCCGACCAGGAGAGATTGTCCGTCCGGCATCCAGATAGCGCGTTCAACATCGCGATCAATCGTGCGTGTGACGTCCGTGCCGTCGCCGCCGCTCGCTGGCGCTACGAAGATTTCGTTCTCATTGTTGGGATCTCCATCGCGCGAATACCAGTAGGCGATTCGCGAACCGTCGGGCGAGTAAAGCCCGGCGCTTTCGAATTTTTCGTGCGTTGTAAGCTTTTGCGTTTTGCCCGTCGCTGCATCGAGAATTTCCAACGTCGCTTCATCGCCATCGCCGGGCTCGGCCGTTTCCTGCCGGGTGATCACGATGGATTTTCCGTCTGGTGACCAGGAAAGCGGCGAGGAAGGTGGCGAAGGCGGGAAAACGATGGGCAAGCTCCAGGAACCCGAAGTAAGCCGCTTCGCGTCGCCGCCGTCCGCGGGAACAAGCCACACATGCGAGGGCATTGCGGCAGCCGTCTCCACATAATCCGTGTCGCCAACTTCAAAAACGTCGTGATGCGCTTTAACAGCCTTCTTGTCGGCGGGATCGGGCGTGACATAGGCGAGCATTGCGCCGTCCGGCCGCCAGGCGAATTGTTCGACGCCATCCGGAGCCGTGGTGATTTGTCTGGCGTCGCCGCCATTCATCGGCAGAATAAAAATTTGCGGCGCGACATCCTTGCCTTCGCCTGCCATTGCGAGAAACGCAAGCCGGTCGCCCGAGGGAGACCATCGCGCGGAACTTGCGCCCTTGCGTCCAAAGGTAAGCGTTCTTTGTGCGCCGTCAGCAATGTTGACGAGGACTAATTTGCTGTCATAGCGATCGTCTTTCATATTGGCCCGCGCCACGGTGACGACGATTGATCTGTCATCCGGAGAAATCTGCGGATCCGCGACCCGCACGATTTTCTGGAGATCCGAAATTTGAAATCGCTGCGTTTGCGCGTTCGCGACGGGTCCCGTCGCCGCAAAACTCATCAATGCAATCACGATCGCCGACGCGCAGACAAAACTTGATTTCAATACGCGGCGTGTTGAAGTGGGATCTGTTTCAGCGGCAGGGCTGTTGTTTCGCACGATGGCGGCTCCTTTTTCGTAGAATCGCAAGCCAGCATTCATGGCAAGTACGGCATTGTATCCGTGCTTTCTACAAATTTCCTTAAACCTTCTTCGACGGCGGGACGGCTGAAAAGCTCGCAGAAAATCTCGATCTCGCGCCGCAAATCCTCGTAAGGAACCGGCTTGATGAATCGCTTTGCGACAACCGCGGTCTCGCGGTCGAATTTTTGAATCTGCGCCGCTGTCGCGCGCGCGGCCCGCAACACTTCACCTTCGGCCGCCACTTGGCTCAGCAGTCCAATGGCTTGCGCCTTCGCTGCGTTAATACTTCGGCCTGTCAGTAGTAGATCGCGGACCACCGCATTGCCCAAATCACGCTTCAGTCGCGGAATTCCACCGAACCCGGGAATCAGTCCGAGGCGCAGCTCTGGGAAACAAAAGCGTGCCATCTTGTCCGCGATGATCAAGTCGCATGCAAGCGCCAACTCGAATCCACCGCCAAACGTGACGCCGTGAACGGCTGCGATGGTCGTCATTGGCGCGGCGTCAATTGCATTGAGGACGCGATGGATGCGCTGCAAGAAATTGCGGACTCCCGCGATCCTATCGGCGGTCCGCAGCGGCTGTGACTGGCGATAGAGTTCGCGCAGATCAGCGCCAGCGCTAAATCCCGTGGATAAGCTACTGTAAATGATCAGCGCGGCGGCGCCTTTGCCGGCAGATTCGAATGCACCCACAAACTTCTCGAGGTCCTCGAGCGTCCCCGCGCCGATTTCGTTGCAGGGCTTGCGGTGCAACTTGAGCTCGATCACTCCATTCACGCATTCCCAGGAAAGCGTTTTGCCCGCGAAACTCTTCATGCGACCCGCTTTCGATAGAGCTCTTCAATTTGATTCTTCATCCTGGCGGCAATCGCGTCACGCTTGAGTTTGCCCATCGCCGTCAGCAACCCGCTCTCGATCGTGAACGGCTGGCGTTCGAGATGGAAGGCGCGAATTTGTTTGTAATGCGGCAAACGTGAATTCACTTTATCAACCGCCGTTGAAATTTCGGTCTCCGTTAAAACGGAATCCGGTTCCGTCGTGACAATCGCGGCCAGGTAGCTGCGTCCATTTCCAACAAGCACGATTTGGGCCGCCTGCGGCAACAAGGCAGAGAGCTCGTCTTCGATGGGTTCAGGCGCGATATTGTGCCCGGAGTTCAAAATAATCAAATTCTTAATTCGTCCGGTGATTTTCCAGTTGCCGCGCGAATTCACTTCGCCTTGATCTCCTGTGTGGAACCAGCCGTCGCGAAGCGCGGTTGCGCTCTCCTGCGGGCGGTTCCAGTAGCCGGAGAAAATATTGGGTCCGCGCACCAGAATCTCTTGATTGTCGCCAACTTTTATTTCGATCCCCGAAATTGCCCGTCCCACATAGCCGGGCTCGACAAACGCAGGGTCGTCGAGCGTGCAGATCGCCGTGGTTTCCGTGAGGCCATAAGCCTGCAGCACAGGGATACCCAGCATCATGAAGAATTTCTGCGTCTCGATGGAGAGAGGCGCGGAGCCGCAAATCAGCGCCTTCAATTGCGGGCCGATAGTCTTGCGGATCGTCGGGAAAATCAGCGCCTTTGCGATGGCGAGCCAAATCCGGTCGCTAAAACTTGCCTCGTTTGTTCCGCGCCGCAAATGGGCACGTTTTGCTTTGCTGAATGTCGCCGCGATCCATCCGCCGCGCTCACGAATCTGACCCTCGATCTTGGTTCGCACCCGTTCCAACAGCGTCGGCACATTCAAGAAATAATTCGGCGCCGCGATTCGCATTTCATCGGCGAGTTTCGTCAAGTCGGTTGACAGAGAGATCACGCTATTGCGCGACAGATAGCTCAGAAGCGAAATCCACGAGGCGGCAAAATTGAGCGGCGTCCAGTGGAACACCTGATCCGGGGCGTTTTTTGTCCCCATCAATTTATCCAGGCTCGCCACGGTGCAGGAAAGCATGTGATCGACGTTGCTAATTGTTAAGACAACGCCCTTCGGCTCGCCCGAAGTTCCCGAGGTGTAAATGATCGTTACGGGATCGCCCGGTGAAAACTTCGACGAGATGTAGCCAATCGATCCACCATGAGCGAAGACTTCTTCAAACAAGGAAATAGGAGGCATGTCCCTGTCTGCATGTCTCAAGGCGTTGCACAGTTCTTGATTCTCGCAAATAATTCTTGACGCGCCGCTGTCGCGCACCATGGCCGCGAGTTCCGCGGGTGACTGGCGAGAATACAGCGGGACAACGATGATCCCCTCCATCATCAGCGCAAGATCAAGCGCAACCCAGCGAATGCTATTCGGTGCGAGTAATGCGCAGCGGTCGCCTTTCTTGAGCCCGCAAGCTCGTATGAAAACCGCTGCCTTTGTCGCCAGTATCGCCAAATCTTTGCCGGACGCCTTCGCTATTTCTGTGCCACGAATTTCTTGCAGCACGGTCGCGTCGGGGGTGTCATCGAGCCGCTTCTTAATCTTGAACAAGAAGTTCATGCGTCGTACGTCTCGAGCAGGCGCTGAAGGTTCGGGCTCAGTGGCGGCAAATACTCTTCCCAACTCAGCGAGCTCTGCCGCAGCGGGAATTCAGGATAGCACTTGGCCACAAATCCTTCGAAGTACATACCCATGCGTGCCATCAATCTAAGATTCTGCGCCACTGTCCGGCCGATACCGTCGCGCACGGATTCTTTTTCGCGGCAAAGTTGTTTCAGTCCCGCGAACAAATTCGCTTCAAGATCAGCATCGTCGACCGTAAAAAGCAGATGGCTATGGCCGCGCTGGCGCATCAGGTTGCGAATTCTTTCGTCCATCGTGATGCCGAGAGATGCGACACCGGCGGGCATGGAGGTGACAATCGCGTGGTAACGCGAAGAAGCCATTAAATGACATGCCCGCAAAATACTCACGATCTCGTACATGTCGTATTCGTCGGAGCAAAAAATCGGCACGCCGCCTCCCGCCTGTTCGGCGAAGCGTTCGCACGCGTTGCGGTCAAGCATCTCCATGCCCACACATACCAGGAACACGGGATGTTCTTTGCGAAACCGCGCGACGGCTCCGGCGAAGGCGGAAATATACCGCGCGTAAGCTGCATCCACTTCGCGCCCGGACTTATGAAAATAAATCGAGCGGTAATGGCTCTGTTTGTACGCACCGGTCAGCGTTCGTGCAGCAGCCTTTGCAAGTGACGCTTTTACCGGCCACCAAAATGGATTGATCGGGCAAGCGACAAGCACCGGCGCGCGGCCGTCCCATCCCGAGTCGCGCAATATTTTCTCGCCGTATTCCGGGCCACGCGGTTCAAATGTCCATGCCGTGTCCGTGCCCAGTTCCGTCGTGATTCCCAACTTGGCCAGCAATGTCTGCGATTCTTCGCTTCGCGTGATGACCACGGAATCCTTGCAGTAACGGCGGCACATTTTTTCAACGATTGGATCCATATATCCCGCTTCCGCACCATAGCCAATGGAAAGCCTGTTCTGCGCAGACGCCAATCCCAGCGAGCCGATCATCATCGTCGCCAGTGCATTTGCGAATTTGCTTTTGAACATTGAACCTTCGCATGCCACTACGCCGTGGTATTGGGGCACCTCGCGAATCAGAAACGGAGGAAAGACGTCGGGGAGGCGCACCTGACGCGTACCCGCGAAATATCCGCGCGTCAGATCGAAATTCTGCGTCATCACACCGAGGTCAATGTTTTCGTCGCCCAGCACGCGCCGCACCTGCCGCAGAATTTCTTCCACGCGCAAATCAGAGCCCGTGTTCCGCGCGCCGCAGTAGCACGCGAAAAGCAGCCGCAATTTCTCGCCGGGACGCCAACTATTTCCGTGGCCGAGCATCCAAGAGAACTTCGCGAGCTCGATCGATCCCGCGACCCATGCTTCGAGAAACAAATCCATCATCGCGATATTTCCTGCGAGGGGGATTCCGGAGACGCGGGAGCAGCCTCTGCTGGCCAGTCCTGGTAAGGATAGGCGAAGCGATGATCGCGGGTGAACTTCAGCAGCGGAAAACAATATTGCGAGAACGGCGCTGGCTTTCGTCCCATTTCCGCAACCACGCGCGAATTATCGAACACTGTGTTCCATGTCAAATAAGGAAGAAATACCTTGAGCAGAGTAGCCAGCTTTCCTGCTTTCCCAAAACGCCCGGCGAGCAAGTTTACCATCCCCGATGTGGAGCGTTCGAGCGACGGCACAAACACGGGCGCACTCTTGCCCTGAGCTTCGGCCAACGCGCGGGTCAATTGCAGGTACGTTTCGGATTCGCCGCCGGAAGACAAATGATAAATATCATGCTGGGGCTTTTCTTTCTGATGTAGTGTAGAAATTGCGCTCGCCACGTAGTCGACGGGCACGATATCGACACGATCTTCGGCACGGAAGGGAAGCGCCGGCAGCCCCGCCAGAAACACAAACGCTTGCACCATTTCGAATTGATTCGTTTCCGGGCGGCGGCTGTCGCCGAGCACGATGCTGGGGCGGAAAATAATCCGGGAAACATCCGGCAGGAGCTCATGAACCATGTGTTCGCTGAATTTTTTCGTGCGCGCATACGGATCGTAATCCGAGCGCTCCCAGTCAATCGACGAATCCTCCCGGACAATCTCGCTTTGCCGCTGCCCGGCAACGGCGACGGTACTAACGTGGGAGAAGCGCCGCAAGCCGTGATTGTCACGTGCGCGCATGGCCAGTTCGATCACTTGTAATGTGCCGCGCAAATTCACGTTCAGACAACTTTTTTCTGACTTCCGATTGAGCGACGCGGCGCAGTGAATGATGGAATCGGTGGTCTGCACGAGCGGCCGGTATGCGTCATCGTCAAGTCCAAATTTTGGCGCGGTCAAATCGCCGCGGAAAATTCCGATGCGTGACGCGAGGCAGGAACGGAAACGCGGGAAATCCATGTGGAGCTGCAATGCGTGCCACAATCGCTCGCGCGCCTGTTGCTCATTTTTCGCGCGTACGAGAAGGTTCAGCGGCTCGCCGCTCTCACCGAGAAGGTTCGCGACGACGTGCGCACCGATATAGCCGGTTGCTCCGGTAACGAAGATGGCCACTGGTTAGCGGTCTCAGGATGCCGCCGCCGAGGCAGTTCGCCCAGCTGCGGCTTTGTTGACTGGCTGGCCGGGGCGCGGCCTTTCCTCGCGATTTGGCGCGTCCACCGGGCGGCCTTCGATGAGAGGATAGCACCACTTTCGCAGAGCCGGAATGTGGACGTTAATCCAATAATCCCACCAGTCGATTGAGCGCGAATCGAAGCCGAAATCCGCTTTTTCTTCGGGTGGCAACGCGTCCGAGAGCCGCTCAATGTTCATGGCTTCGAATGTGTGCTCGTGGCGCAGAATGAACGGCTCGAAAAGCTTCACGAGCTTGATGACACGCTCGAGTTCGCGCTCCCGCCGGGCAAACGGCGAGCGGTTGAAGCCCACGCTGGAGACGCCGCGATTGACCGCTTGCACAATGGCTTTCTGCGCGGGAGCGGAAAGCGTTTGATAGCGCGCTTTCGAGACGGGAATCGCATCGAAGCGCGAGCGAAGCCAGTGCTTGAAACCATTTTGCGTGCGGTAGAATTTTCGATGCGCCAGACTGGTCAGTTCAATCGAGCGGCGCATGTTGCAGGGGTTCGTCACGGAGGTCGCAAGCTGGTAGAGCGGCTCGTGTTTGCGTTCCATGAGCGCCGCGGCGATCAGCGTCATCCCTCGCGTTACCAGATCCACGGGAATAATGTCTAGGCACTTACGCTCGTTTGTGGGTAGTTGCCGGAAATATGTGCCAAGCAAATAGGAGAGCGACGCCGATGTATTGATTCCTTCATTCCATCCGAGGAATGGCTTCTCAAGGGACGATTCCACGATGGAAGGACGCACAATCGCAATGGGCAGTCCCGCACCACGCGTCGCGATCAGCGATTCCGAAATGCCTTTCGTCAGCGTATAGGTGTTGGGCCACCCGAGTTCCTGCGCACGGCTCGTTCCGGCGTCAGTGAGGGTTTGCCGCAGCCATCGCGTGCGATTTTTGCGAATCTGGTTGTCAAGAGCCGCGCCGGCCAGGCTTTTCGCAGCAGTGGGCTTTTCGATGGCGGCGCGGCGAAGCTCATCCATGACTGGGGTGCTTTCGGCCTGCGCTTCTTTAGCGTGGATAAGCGCGCGCAGAGCCTGCCACTGTTTTTCCACCTCGAATTCGGGATCGTTCGTGGGCGTGTAATTCGGCACGAGCGTTTCGATAATTCGGCCGTCGCGTTCGCCCGCCACGTAGCAGGTCGAGAGATGCAACAGAGCGGCGTGATCGGATTGGCGGATGAAATCGATCAGATACGCGACGGAATCCACGTTGCTTGCGATCGCGTCCCGCAAATCAGGATTAAAATCGGTGAGACCCGAGCTATTAATGATCAGATCCAGTGAACGGGAAAGCCCGGAGCGAACCGCTTCGTCGAGACCTAGTCCTGTTTCGCTGAGATCGCCGTCAAGCACTTCCACCCGCTCGGTCAAAAACTCATCGAAATGCGCACCGTGCCTTTGCGCTAAAGGCTCGAAGACAGGAGACTCATCAACGATTTTGCGAAAGCGCTCTGCCGCGCTGATCGAGCGACGCCGGCGAACCAGTACGTAAACCTTGCCGATGTCCGGCACATCCGTCAGCAAATTTGCCAACCATACTTTCCCGATGAATCCGGTGGCGCCCGCAAGAAGAATGTGTTTTCCGCGCAATGATTGCCGGACTGAAAGTCGCGCAAGTTTCCCGTCGGGACGGCGATGCACCACGCGAAGATAATTTTGTGGAGCAGGCCGTGCGGCGGAGAGTATCGCTCGATCCAAAGTTTCCGGATGCGTTCCAAAGCCCAGATTCTTGGCTAACACTTCGCTCCCAACGCGGCCGTTCGGGTTGCTGCCGATTAGCCGCGCCAGCGGGCCCCGCGGACGAATGACAGGGTCGAGAAGCCTCCCCGTGGCGAGCCCATCGCGAAACTCCAGCCGGTTCGAAACCAGCATCTCCACACCCAAATACTGGGCGAGCGGGCGCATCACTTGGTCAAGCCCCTGGCTTACGAGGACAATCTCCTCTCCCCGTGCCTGCGCTTTCTTCAATTCGTCGACGCCTTGCTGCTTCAACGTGGGCTTCAGGAGGTACTGAAAATATTCCTCGCCGAGCAGGTCAAGCCGGTCGCGGCTGACGCCGCGCAGGACGGTGTGCAGCAAGCGCGTAGCAAATGCCCGGTTCGTAAGGTAGAGCACCGGTCGCGCGAGCGCCAACGTGAACATCCCACTGCGGCGCGCCCATCGTTCCAGAAAGCTTTGCGCGTTCCAGGCGAAAAACGCCACAGGGCGCACGGCCGTCAGGTTGAGCAAGCTGCCTTCGACGCGCCAATAGGTGAGATTTTCGCGCAGTTCGAGCCGTGTCCCGCTCTGCGCCAGTCCGCCGCCATCGCCACGGCTTGCGTCCGGCTGAAATGTCCTTAGGGAATCCATCAAGAGAGCTAGGCCTTCCAGGGAAAGTCGAAAATAGCACTGTCTTGGGCGGGAAGCAAGGACTCGTGCGGTAAGTCAAGCATTTTCCGGCTGATAGCGGCACTCTTTTGTAGATTTCAGCTTGCGGTGTTCGCTCGAGCAATAGTCACAATCGCGAACGCATAAAAAAGAAACATCAGCGCCAGATACGCCTTTGCCTTGCCGTTCGCTCCGCGAAATTCATGCCATGCGAAGACTCCCCACAGCGCCGCAACCATCGGCGAGGATTGACCGATGGCATAGGAAATTGCAACGCCCGTGAAATTTGCTGCGACGAGGTTAAAGACGGTCCCAATGCCCCAGATGAAGCCACCCGCGAGGCCCAAGATGTGCCCGCTTGCCGGCGCGCGAAAAAAGCCGCGCATCTGGACCGGTTCGCCGACCAGCGGCCTGCGCATCAGGTACACATTGAAGAGGAAACACGAAAGCAGTGCGCCCAGCGTAAAAAACACCGAGGTGGTGTAGGGGCCAAGGACCGCGCCCGCCGTCATCGCATGGGTCATAAAGGGCGCCCACAAACCCATCAAAATTCCAGAGACGATGCAAACCACAACGCCCTTCCGCGAAACGACGCGTCCGCCGCCGAGGGCGCCGTAAGCTTTGCCGTCCATAATTACGGCGATCACGGCGAACACCACGCCCAGCGCCAGCAGCGCTGCATCTCCCCGTGGCTGCAGCAAATAGCTCAGCACCACGCCCACAACCAGCGCAATTCCGATGGACACGGGAAACGCGAACGCCAGACCAGCCATGCCAATTCCGGCGACCAGCAATAAATTTGCCAGGTTGAAAATTGCTCCGCCGATCAGCGCGTAAGTCATATTGCCGCGGTCCGCGGTCTGCAGATTTATCAGAAAGCTGGATGCGCCGCCGTGCAGACTGCCCATGGTGAACGCGAGGATAAGAGAAATCAGAAAAATGCCGACGGCGTAATCCCAGTAGAACAGCTCGAAACGATAATTCTTCACGCCCTTGTAGGTGTTGGCCCACGACCCCCAGCAGATGGCGCTGGTGATGATCATCAGCAAGGCGGTTGAAAAAGTGTGAGGCGTGAACATTTGGGCCGTCTCCGCTCTTGAACACGTTTTTGAATCGCAAAATTGGTGGGCCCGAGTATCTTCGCCGTGGAAAACTACAATCCTGCGGCCAGCGCTGGACGCTGCGCTCGAATCAGCGCGATCACATCGTCCCGCTTGGCCATCGCACGCGCGCCAACTTTCATGCAGCAAAGGGCAGCGCAAGCATTGGCGAATGCGCCCACGTGTTCGAGGCCCCATCCCTGGAGCAACCCGTAGGAAAGACCACCCATGAATGCATCGCCCGCGCCGGTGGTATCCTTAACTTTTGCCTGAAACGCTTGTACACGAACCACTTTGTCCTTGCTGGCGATCAGGCAGCCGTCCACTCCCATCGTGATAGCCACAAGTTTCGGTCCCATGGTGAGCAGTTTCCGCGCCATGCGCTCGTAATCGTCTTCACCTGTGAGTTCGAGTGCGGCCGCCTTGCACGGTTTCAGTACGTCGACCAATTTCAGACCCAAAGTCAATTCTTCCTGCGTGCCCAGGTTGGACTGACAGAAAAAACTAGGAGAAACATCCAAATCGAAAAGCACGCGCACGCTTGCATCGCGAGCCACTTGCATCGCTTCGCGCAACGGCGTCAGCGGAAGTTGCGAAGCCTCCGTGTGAAAGTGCTTGGCCTGCTTGATATGCGAAGCGAAATGCGTGTTCACCTGATGCACGCTAATTTTTCCCGTGACGTTCGGGAACATGTAAATGCAGCGTTCCCCACGAACGTCCACGGGAATCCACGTCATGGACGAAAGCTCTCCCTTGACGATTTCGATTCCCGACAAATCCATCCCGTCTTCCGCGAAAGCCTTCTGAATAATTCGCCCGTTCTCATCGTCGCCGATCAGACCCAGCCATCCCGATTTGGCGCCGAGCCGCGCCACCTGCGTCAGATTGTTGGCTGTCACGCCGCCAGCGTGAATTTCCAGACGGTCAGCGTTGATTTTTTCCTCCGGAGCGAGCAACCGCGGCACGATGGCAAAAAAATCCACCGTGCAACTGCCGATCCCGACGACTTCGGTTGCGTTACCCATGGTTCCCCCATTTCCGTGCGTGGCCGAACAGATCTCTCCGTGTGTGAGGAATCCGCTGCTTATAAATCTCCATCTGCACAGAGTCAACCCCAAAACGAAGTTGCACTACATTTTGTCGCGCCCTGTCCGCTGGTTCTCTAACTGGAATTCTATGGAACGGAAGCCTGAGTGTCCTTCGGAAAGTGACTTTGCGGCGTCGGCCGCGTCATCAAATCAACGAATTCCCTTTCGAATTTGGCTTTATCCAGGTCCGCATTTACGGTAACTGACTGTTCACCTATTCCGGGGTTGTGTCCCGGGGCCCAAGTAAGAGTGTCGCCGTAAGTGGCGCCGCGGTCTATGGAGACGTCGAGGTAAAGTTTTTCCGTGTGCGTGATGACTGCGGGGTCGAGCCAGGAAATTGCGGCAAGTTCGTCCCACATATATTCCGGGTCGGCGTATTTCGCGATGTACTGAGCGACGGGCGTTTTGGTTTTTACGATTTCGGCGATCATTTCCTTTGTGAGGCGCGTCTTGATGGAAATGTCCACGGGCGTATCGATGATGCGCGCCCAGTGCGCGTGCAAAACGGCGTGAGTGGCTTCCGGGTCCATCCAGAAATTGAATTCGCGCCGGGGATTGAGGCGAAATTCGGGATCGTTGGTCTGCGGATTGATGCTACCGCCCATGACGACGAGTTGCTGCGCGAGTGCAGCGAATTGGGGATCGATGGTAACGGCAAGAGCTAGGTCGGTGAGCGGGCCGGCGGCGACGATGGTCACTTGATGCGGATAGCGGTGCACCATGCGAACGAGGAAGTGCGCGGCGTCTTCGTTGGCAGGCTTGGTGGTGGGCGCGCCTTCGACGAGCGGCGGGATTTCAAATGGGCCGTGAGTTTTGCCGGCCGGCCAATTCCACGCGCCCTGGTAGAGGACTTTGCCATAAAGCTTTTCCCATGCGGCGATGAATTGCGGAGAGTTGTCGATGGGGAAGACGGCGCCGGGGACGACAGGAATGTCCGTGCGCCCGATGATTTCGAGCATGCGCAGCGTGTGGGCGACTTCCTCGTCGCGCCACTGATCGCCAGTGACGACGGTGATGCCGAGGACGTCCGTTTGCGGCGATTGAATCAGCGCGAGGATTGATTGCTCGTCGGTGGTGGCCGGGCCGCGGGCGTCCTGGTCGATGATCACTTTTCGGGGGACGACGTTATGTTCCCCGTGTGCGTGAACAGGTGTAGTGATTATCACCGCGACGAACAGCAACAATATTGCGCGCATGCGCTGCATCGGATGACCTCACTCCTCGCTACCGAATGGCTTCATAGACGACCATCTTCGCGGCGGGACGACCGCTTTCCTGCTGCTCTGGGGCGTAGACGCGATGAGTATTTTCATCCACAGCCAAACTGTGAACTGCGTATTGCACGGGAAAATCCTCGAGCTTGCGGAAATGATTCGGATCGTCTTCGTGGAACACGGAAATCGCTCCGCTGTAGCACGCAACGTAGATGCGTCCGAGGTCCCCGTCGAATTTGATGACGTCCGGGCCTTTCGCCATGGGCAGATAGGCGATGGGTTTGTGCGAATCGAGGTCGAAGACGGTCATCAGATCGTTGTCTTCGCACGAAAGAAACGCGCGGCGATTTTTTACGTCGAGGGCCATGCCGTGATTCCCGCGGCAGCGGCCCACGGGATATTTCGCAACGACGGTGTCGGTGGCGGGGTCGATGACGGCGAATAAATTGTCGTCCTGCAAATTCACGTAGACTTTGCGGGCCACGGGATCGTAGCGCGGCATTCCAGTTTCGCTATCGAAGTGGAGCGTCTTGACAATTTCGTCTTTTGTGACGTCGACGACGGCTTCGGCTTTGCCGCGTTCGTCGGAGACGTAGACTTTGTGAAAAGGCGCGGCGTAGGCGCTGCCGTCAGGTTTCGATTCCGTGGGGACCTTCTTGATGATTTTCATGGTGCGCATGTTGATCACGCCGATTTTGTTTTCGAGCCAGTCGGAGGTGTACACCTTGTGGACATCGGGCGCGTATACGACGCCTTCGATGCCGGGAACATCGGGAATCGCCTTGACGAGTTTGTTCGTGCGCAGGTCGATGACGTAGAGAATTCCCGCGCCCAGATGCGCCGAAAGCAAATAGTGATCCGCGTAATCGATGGTGAGGTAATCAAAGCGCTTTCCCTTTGGCCCGGGTAGATCAATTGTCGCGATGGGCTTCAGTTCAGCGGCAATCGCCGCGCCGGCCACTAAAAGGGCAAGAACGGCAAGCGTCAAGCGGCCAATGCGAAAACGCGTTCCCCGCATAAGGAGAATTCGGTTCATTGTGGGCGCTATTCTACGCTTCGGATTTCTTTTGCAGCAGGGAAAAGAATACGGGCATGAGCAGCAGAGTGATGAAGGTGGAAAGCAGCAGGCCGCCGATGACGGCGAGCGCGAGCGGTTTTTGCAATTCGGCTCCGGCGCCGAGGCCGAGCGCCAGCGGCAAAAGACCGAAAAGCGTGGCGAGCGTGGTCATCAAGATGGGGCGGATGCGGATTTTGCCCGCTTCGACGAGGGCTTCGGACAGCGGCATTTTTTCCTCTTCCCAGAGTTTGTAGACATATTCGAAGAGGATAATGCCATTCTTGACCACCAATCCCACCATCAGAATGATGCCCATGAATGAGGATACGTTGAGCGCCGTTCCAGTCACGAGCAGCATCGCGAAGACGCCAACCAGCGACAGCGGCGCGGCCGAAATGATGATCAGGGCCGGCGCGAAGGAACGGAATTGAACGACAAGGACGATGAAAATCGCGCCGAGGGCCAGAAACAGCACGAACAGCAAGTCGTGAAACGCAGCCTGCTGGCTTGCGTATTGCCCGCCCAGTTCGTAGGTGTAGCCGACGGGAAGCTGCACGTGGCTCATGACGGTCTTCACGTCGTTCATGACGCTTCCCAGGTCGCGATTCTCGAGTTGCGCCGTCATGGCGATCATCAAACGCTGATTTTCGCGCTCGAGTGCGCTTTCTCCTTGCGCGTGGCTGATGCGCGCGACGGATGAAAGCGGAACAATCTGCTTCGAGGGTGTGAGGACGGGAAAGTGGAGGATATTGTTGTAATTCATGCGGAATGAGTTGGGGAAGCGTACGCGAATGGGAACCGTGCGGTCCGATTCGCGCAATTCCGTTTTCGTGACACCTAGCAAGCCGGAACTGACTTGCTGCGAGATGTCCGCGGGCGTCATTCCGAGACGGCCCGCCGCGCCCTGGTCGATATCAAACAAGATTTCGGGATTGCCTTTCTCGATGGATTTGAAATCGACAAGGCCCGGAACGGTTTTCAGCTTGGGCGCAATCTCGCCGACGAGTTTTTCCAGTTCGTCGATGTTATCGCCGTACAATTTGACTTCCACGGGTTCGCGGGTGCCTTGCAAATCGCCGAGCATGTCCTGAAGAATTTGCGAGAACTCGACTTTGACGCCGGGGATGTTTTGTTCGATTTGCGCCCGCAAGTCGTCCATGACGGCGTTGATGTCGCGGCGTTGGGAGGCTGGCGTCAGCTTCACGGTAAGATCGCCGGTATTTTGCTCGGTGACATACAAGCCGTTTTCGGCGCCCGTGCGGCGGGAAAACGCCTGCGTTTCCGGCATGGCGGCGACGCGCTGCTCAATTTTTTGCAGGATTTGATTTGTTTCCTCGAGGGAAGTGCCGGGCGGCGTGCGGTAATCGAGAATGTACCCGCCTTCGTCCATTTCGGGCAAAAAGCCGGTGCCCAAATGCGTGTACAGAAGGCCCGCCGCGACGACGCAGCTCAACGCAATCACGGCGACGATCAAGCGGTGCCCCAAGGACCAGCGCACCGCCCTTTCGTAACCGGCAAGCACGGGCTTCATTACCTTCGAAGAGCTGGGACGATGGGTCTTCGATGTCAGGAAACTCAACGAGAAAAGGGGAATGATTGTCAGCGCGTAGATGAGCGAGAGCAAAACCGAAATACCGAGCGTGAGGCAGAGGGCTTTGAAAAATTCTCCGACCACGCCCTGTAGCAAAGTCAGCGGCAGAAATACGACAAGAGTTGTGGCTGTCGAGCCAATTACCGCGCTCAGGAGCTCCTGCGTCGCGAGTTCAGCGGCTTCACCAGCGGGTTCTCCGAGGCCGATATGGCGGTAAATATTTTCGATAATGACTACGGCGTCGTCAATGATCAGTCCTATGGCTATGGCCATCCCGCCGAGGGACATCAGGTTCAGCGTGCCGTGGAACGCACGGACGAAGAAGAACGTGCCGATGACGGAAAGCGGCAGGGACGTTGCGGCGACGAGGGTGGTGCGGACGTCACGGAGAAAGGCGAAGAGGATCAGGACCGCCAGAAATGCGCCAATGAGGATGGCGTCGCGCACATTTTTGATCGACTCGGAAACGAATTCGGCCAGGTCGTAATCGACGGAGATGTGCAAAGTCTTGGGGATGGCGGAGCCAAGATTTTGCGTCATGGTTTTGATCTGGTTGCTGATTTTCAGAATGTCGCCGCCAATTTGTCTGGAGATATTAATCAAGGCCGCCGGTTTGCCGTTTCCCGTGACGAGCAGAGTCGGATCTGCCACGCCGATCTTGACCGTGGCAATGTCGCCCAGGCGCACGGGCACTTGGTCCTGAACGGCGACGACAGCGTTTCGGATGTCGTTCAAGGTGTGAAATTGATCGTCGGTGAGGATTTGGTACTGAGAGTAATCCTTGGGAAGGCGGCCGACAGCGGCTACCTGATTGGTGGCTGCTAGTTCGTTGGCAATGTCGTCGAGCGTGAGGCGGTGCGATAGCAATTTTTGCGGGTCGGCCACGACGGAGATTTCGCGCGTGTCTGTTGCCTGGACTTCCACTTGCCCAACGCCCTGAACGCGCGTGATAAGCGGGCGCAAATCGTAGTAGGCGTAATCGTAAAGGTCCGCGTCCGGGACGTTGCCATTCAAAATGAGGCTGAGGACCGGGTAGACCGTGGGAGATTCCCATTCGACAGATACTTGAGTTGCGGCAGGAAGCGCGCCGCGGACAGCGCTGACGCGCGCCTGAACCAACTGGAGCGCGTACTTCATATCCGTGCCGGGATTAAACAGGATTCCGATTTCAGCGGCGCCACGAATCGTTTTCGAACGAACACGATTCACGCCCTGCACCGTGCTCACAGATACCTCGATCGGACGCGTGACCATCAGCAGCATGGTGCGGGTTGAAAGATCGCCGGAATGCACGAGAATCATGATGCGGGGGAAATCGAGACTGGGATAGATATTGCTCGGGAGCACGAAGAAAGAATAGGCTCCCGCGACGGTTAGAAAGGCCGTCAACAGATATACCGCGTAGCGATTTCTCCGGCAGATTCGAACGATGTTCATGATTTGATTTTGATCTTTGTGGTTTCGCCGAGGCCGTATCCGCCGTCCAAGACGATGGTTTCGCCAGCGGTCACGCCGGAAAGAATCTGGACGCGATCCTTGGTGTCAATTCCCAGCTTGACGTTAACTGCCTTCGCCGTGTCTCCCACCACTTCATACACGCGCGTGTTGCCGGCGGCATCGTGGTAGATCGCTTGCGGCGGCACGGTCAGCGCATTGGCGTGCGTTTCCACGGGTACCTGGGCGTTCAAATACATTCCCAGCTTGAGCGTGCCCTTGGGATTGGCAATTCGAATGCGGATGCTGCCAACATTTGTGGCGGGATCCACGGAAGGGGAAATGGCGACGATTCGCCCGTCGAACGTGTCGCCGGGAAGAGCGTCGCTTGTGACCGGCAGCATTTCGCCCAGATGTATTTTCGCAAGATAAGAGGCGGGCAGATTCCCCGAGAGTTCAACTTGGGCGATGTTCGCGACTTCCACAATTGGCTGCGTCGCGGTGCCGTCGACTTGCTCGCCGATGCTCGCGAATCGTTTCGCCACCACACCGGTGAGGGGTGAACGGATTTTTGTCTGTTCGAGTTGACGCGCGGACGCCTGTTGGCTGGCCGCAGCCTGGCGCTCGGCACCCTGGGCGACGCTAAGAGCTGTTTTTGCGTCCTCGAGCGTCTTGCCCGCGACGATGCCGCGTTTGAAAAGCGTCTCATATCGAGTGACGTTTTGCTGTGCGTTCTGCACAGTCGCCTGGGCCTGAGCCACGGCCGCCTGCGCTTTTCGCAATTGGTCCTGATAGGCGCGAGCATCAATCGTAGCGAGCACTTCGCCGGCGCGCACACGGTCACCCTCCGCGACATTTAAGGAGGTGATTCGTCCGGCTACGAGCGAACTTACTTTGACGTCCTTGTTCGGCAGGGCCACGACGTTGCCGCTGACCGGGGCAGTGAGCCGAATATTCGCGCGCGCGACTTTGGTTATGGTCACTTCGGCGGTCATTTGCGAGGCTGCGGGTTGATCGCCGGCTCCGCTCGAACATCCCGAGACGAACATCACGGGCGCGAGGACCAGCGCTACGTTCAGCCCGATTGACATCCACAGCGATTTTCTTCGCATTATCTTTCCGCTCATTTCTCTACGTATTGAGTCGCATTCAGTCGAGGGGTACTCCGACAGTGGCTTCCAATTGCGCAAATGCCTGGTGAACAGCATACAAGCTCTGTAAATATTTCTGCTTTACCTGCTGGACATTTTGCTGCGCGCTGAGCACGGCAAGAATATCGGCTTGGCCTGCGCGGTAACTATCTTCCGCCAGGCGCTCGAGCTTCTGGGCGGCGGGCACCAGCGATTTCCCGTAGAGCCGGGCCTGTTCCTCGCGCGAGTCGAGCTGAAGAAACGCGGACTCTACGCTGCCGTCGACGGAGCGTTGCATGGCGGCATACTGGTCCTGCAGAGCCACGAGCGCCGCGTTCGATTGCGCGATTTCGCCCTGGTAGTGCATGAAAATCGGCATTTCCATGCTGGCCTGGGATCGATACCCGTATCGAAAATTGCGCGGTGAGTTGAAGTCCACGCCCAGCTGAAGATTCAGATTCGGAATGCGGTCGGCCTCATACAAGGCGCGCTGGCTCTGCGCGATCTTCTCCTGCTGCGTGATCCTTTGAAGATCGTAGCTCGAATTTGCCGCGCGCGTCAGCAAATCGTTCAAGGAAGGCTCGGCGGGCAATTCTTCAAGCGGCGTAACCAGACCCCAATTTGTGGCCGGAGGCTCGTTGAGCAAGGCATTGAGGACGCTGAGCGCGACTTTTTCATCCTGCTGGGCCACCTTATAATCCGCTCGCGCCTGTGAAGCAACAAGGTCGGCTTGAAATACTTCGAGCTGCGGGACGTCACCGGCTTTGTATCGCTGCTCGGCGATGTCGTGCAGGCGCTGCGCCAGTGTGACGGCGTCACCTTTCTCCGCCGTGAGGCTGCGCGCGAGCGACAGGCTGAAAAAAGCGTCGCGGACGCTCTGGCGTGTGAGACGTTCGAGAGCCTCGACGTTGTCGTCCGTCAGAACGCCCTGCGCGCGAGCCAATTGGATACGCCGTTTGCGCTTGGGGCCCAATTCAAATGGCAAATCGAAGAATAGGCCCTGGTGCGGGTCATCTCGCAGAGACGTGAAGTTGGCTGTGGGATTCAACCGTTGCCCCGCAATCTTCACCCCGGCGGCAGCCACGGCCCGCTGTGCTCGCGCCGCAATCAGATCCAGATTCTGCCGGTTGGCCATGTCCAGGGCCTGCGCGAGAGTCAGCTTTTGTGGTGACTGTTGCGCCGCCGTCGCGAGCGCCGCGGTGCAAATCAGCACAAGTATCCCGATGTATTTCACGTTGAATTGTCTCCTCTCGCCACGGACTCCCCGGCAGCGAAAGGCCGTTGTCAGCAAGCACACGCGTAAGCAACGCCTCGACGCGTTCCAGTTTATATGCCTCGTGGCCTGGCAAGCTGAATCGGACATTAATTTTTATTTAGCTTTCTGGCTCGCTGTCTTTGCCGTTTCGGGGAAATGAAATCGTGAACGTCGAGCCCGCGCCCGGCTGGCTCGCGCATTCTATCGCCCCGCCCTGCGCGCGCACAATAGCCTCCGCAATAGCGAGCCCCAGTCCGCCGCTCTGCGCTTCGGTCGCGTCCGTTTGCGGCACACGGTAAAAGCGCTCGAAGATATGCGGCAAATGCTCGGACGGGATTCCTATGCCCTGATCGCGGAACTGTACGTTCACGGTTCCGTTCACGGCCGCCATCTCCACGCGAATCTTGGCTTCGCGGCCGGAATACTTCAGGGCATTATCGAGGAAAATCAAAAACAAATTTCGCAGAAATATTTCATCGCCCACGTAGGGAACTTCGTGTTCCAGGTCGCGCACAATGGAGATTTGCTTGGCTCGCGCTTTGGGCGTCACCAGAGCGCAAGCTTCTTCGAGAACTTCGTTCAAATAGAGCGGCTCGCGCTGTAGGCGCAGTTGCCCGGCATCGGCCATCGCCAGCGTGAACAGTCCCTCGACGATGCGGCTAAGCTTTTTCAGCTCGCTGTCAATTACTTCGAGCGCGCGGCGATATTCCTCGGGCTCGCGCCGTTCCTTGAGCAGTAGTTCCGTCTCGCCCTGCAAAATACTGAGAGGAGTGCGCAGCTCGTGAGACGCATCCGAGACGAATTGCCGGAGTTGCACGAGCGCGCTTTCCATGCCCGCGAATAAACGGTTGAAAGCGTCGGCCAGTCGCCCCAGTTCGTCATCGCGTCCGGTGGACGCCAATGGCAAAGCACCCTGCGGCGATCGCGGCGGCAGAGCGCCGGGAGGTGCGATTTTGACGCGCTCGGCCATTTGCGAAGTCTGCCGCGTGAGCACGGCAATTGGTTCCAAGCTACGGCCTACATACCACGCGGCGACGCCTCCCATAATCAGCAGGCTGCACGGAAAAAGGATGAAAAGCAAAGCGCGGAAGCGCTCGAGCGTCTCACCGATGTCCCGCGTCGGCATGGCGAGGATCAGGGTTTCGTCTCCGGTGGCGCGGTGAATCGTTGCCGCGTCCAATCGCAGACGCCCGAATTTGGGATCGCGGATAGTTTGGGGATTTCGCGTGGTCGCAGGGAAGGAAATCGCGTGCCGGGCGAGATTCTTGGAGAAAGCGACCGGCCGACCGGCCGCGTCGAGGGTTTCAAAATATTCGCCGGGAATATCGAGCGCAGCGATGTCCTCGTCGTCTGTGTCGGTCGCCAGGTCGGCGGCCACAGGGGCTGCCGCTTCCATCAGGCGATGGTCGAACTGGCTGTGGACGACGCTTCTCAACGCCAAATAGAAGGCGACGTACGATCCGGCGAGCAGCACTCCCACGACGACGCAGAAGAGCAGCATCATTCGCACGCGAAGCGAAAGCGCGCGCCTCATTCTGCGGCTCCCATTCTGTATCCAACGCCGCGCAGCGTATGCACTAGCTTCGAACCGCGTCCGTGGTCGATTTTCTGCCGCAGCCGGTTGATATACACCTCGACCAGATTCGTGTCGCTGTCGAAATGGCTATCCCACACGTGTTCGATGATTTCGCTGCGTGTCACGGAATCCGGAGAGCGCAGAAGCAGCAACTCGAGGAGCGCAAATTCTTTGGACGTGAGAGGCACTCTCGCGGTTCCGCGCGTGACGCTGCGTCGGTGGCGGTCAAGTTCCAAATCGCCGCAACGCAACTTCGCTTCACCGCGCCGGAACCCGCGCCGCACCAGCGCTCGCACGCGCGCCTGCAATTCGGCAAGCGCGAACGGTTTCGTCAGGTAATCGTCCGCGCCTGCGTCGAGTCCTTCGACGCGCTGTTCCACAAGACTCCGCGCCGTCAGCATCAATATGGGAGATTGAATTTCGGCCTGCCGCAGTTTCCGGCACAGCTCAATGCCGCTGATGCCGGGCAGGCGCACGTCCAGCAGGATCGCGTCGTAAGGATTTTCCAGCGCCAACTGGAGGCCCTCTTCGCCCGTTGCCGCGACATCCACGGCGTAGGCATTCTCCCGCAGCGCGCGAGCTACGAAACTCGCCACCTTGCGCTCGTCCTCAACCAGCAGTATCCGCATCGAGGTATGTTCCGGATTGACGGGCCTCAATCACCCGGAGGCCATTTAAGGCGCGTTTCCGCGTGGCGCCAGCGACGGAGCTATTTTGCCGCGTACTGGCGGTGCGCCTGCAGGCGCGTCTGTATCACGCGTAAAATCGAATCGCGCGCGATCATCCCGATGATATGCCCTTCCTGCAGCACCGGCATTTGGTTGACGTCCTCGCTCTGCATCCGCTCGAGCACCCCTGTAACGGGATCGTTCGGCGTCACCCAGTGAATTGCGCTCAGAGGCACCATCGCCGCCTGAATCGAAGTGTTCGTCCATGCCTCGCGCGGAAACCTTTGCACTTGATGAAGCGTCACCAGTCCCACGGCCATGCCATTGCCCGTTACTACGTGACATCTCCGCCCCGTTCGCAGCACTTCCTGGACGTAATCCTCGAGCGAAATATCCCGCGCCACGGTAGGTACGTCCGGCGACATAATGTCCACAGCGCGCAGTCCGGCAAGTGTGTTGCGAACGGCAACCTGCGTGTACGTCTCCTGCGCGGCCGAGAGCAGGAACCAGCCGATGAACACAATCCAAAGTCCGCCGACCCAGCCGCCCAGAAATCTCGAGATCATGCTGTCGCGTTCCATGATCCCCCAGATGCCCAACATGATCATCATGTACGCGATCACTTGCCCGCTCCGCGAGGCGATCTGGCTCGCTTTATCGAAATTCTTCGTGATTCCCCAAATGATGGCTCGCAGGACTCGGCCGCCATCCATCGGAAAACCGGGAATCAGGTTGAACGCGCCCAGCATCGCGTTGACCCCGCCCAAATATAGGGCGGCGGTTTGTACCACACCCGCGGGAATGATTGCGTAAACGCCAAGGAACGCCGCGGCCAGAACGAAGCTCGCAATCGGCCCGGCGATGGCAATGTTGAATTCCTGCATGGCGCTATCCGGCTCGCGGGAAATGCTCGCTAGCCCTCCGAAAATAAAAAGGGTGATTTTGGCCACGGGAATCTTGTAACGCATGGCAATCAAGCTGTGACTAAGCTCGTGGAATACAACGGAGCCAAAGAAAAGGAAGCTCACAACGATTCCCAGAATCCAGTATTGCGGCACAGTCAAGCCCGCTTGTTGAGGCAAAATTTGAGTGGCAAGGGAAAGAGTGAGCAACAGAAAAATGATGAACCAGCTCGAGTGAAGGTAAATCGGGATGCCGAAGACTTGCCCTACCCGAATCCCTGTTTGCGGTTGTTGCATATTTCTCGGATAGCCCCCGAGCTCCAATTATAGCTAAGACAGCCGCACGCGCGTCCTTCTTTCACGTTGTGTCCCGCTACCCACGCCCAGAGCGCTGCCGCAATGCCGTATCTTCTTTCACTCCAACAGCCCGCCGGTGGAACCCGCCATGCCATGTGCAACGGTGAAGCGCAGTCACACAGCATTGCCACACAGGAGGCGGTCATGCGGCGGGTGCAAATCGGCAAGAACGCTCGATGGACAGTTTGCCGCAAGTCCAAGTACGCGCTCGCCACGGCGCTGGTTCTGGTGATCGCTTTTCTGGGTGCGAGCGCGGCCGCGCAACAACGCCCCTCCCTGCGCTGTGACAACGCGGAACCTGCCCCGCTCGCCACTGAGCGTCGCATCGTCGTCAGCATCCCGGACCGCCAAATCGCCGTTGTTGAAAACGGACGAGTCGTCCTGAAATTTCGCGTCTCCGTCGGAGCGCCCGCAAGCCCCAGCCCGGCGGGCGAATTCCGCGTCGTCAATCGCGTCACGAATCCCGTTTACTACCACCCCGGCGAAGTGATTTCGCCAGGGCCCGTCAATCCAGTTGGCCCGCGCTGGATTGGCCTGAACATCAAAGGCTACGGCATTCACGGCACCAATGAGCCACACCTCATCGGACGGAATGTTTCGCACGGCTGCATTCGCCTTCGCAATCGCGACGTAAAAGTTTTGTTTGCGCACGTGCGCGTCGGCGACGCTGTCGAACTCCACGCCACTCGCGACGCAGAGACGACTGAGCTTTTCGGAACGAGCCTGCCCCCTGTGTTACGCGCATCCGCGAACGAGGCTAAGGCAGAAATCTCGGCACAAACGAATTTTCGCTGACGCCTTGGTTTTATGAGGGCCAGCGGAAAGATAGAAGGAGCAACGAAAATGAACGCGACAATTTCAGGAATCTCAGCGGCAATTTTAGCCAGTACTGTCGCGGCGTCCTTCGCAGTTGCATTCGCTCTCGAATGGCTCTGCCTGCGAAGCGTAATGGCTCTTATGCCCGGGCGTCAAACGCTTGCCCAATCGCGGGTGTATAGCACTCCCGCTCGCACGAAATTTACCGGAGACTTTGCGCCTGGCCAGAAACACTGAATCGTGAAAAGGGGGAATGAATATGATTTTCTTACGGCATTTGCTCATCGCGGCGGGAATCGGTTTGCTCTTCGTTGCCGGGTCCATCGCGGGGTACGATCTGATCTACTTCTACGAACTCGACCGCCTGGTCCGGCGCATTTTCTCGAAAAACCCGCCGGACGAAATCGCCAAACCGCGCCGGATTATTTCCATCCGTTGGCACGACGGCGGCAAGATTGCCGCAGCGGCTATCATCGCGTTGCTTATCGCCTTGAGCATCGTCGTAATACCCGACGGCGCCGCCGGCGTGCGTGTCAGCCAAATTTCCGGGATCCGTCCGGGAACGCTCTACGCTGGCGTTCATCTTGTCGTCCCGCTGATCGAGCGCGTGTCGGTTTACGATATTCGCGAACAAGTCTTCGCCACCGCAGCGCAAGATGGCGAAAAGCCTCACGAAACCGTGCTGAAAGTTGAAGCTCGCGAAGGCCTGCCGCTCGGCTTATCCGTCCTCGTTGACTATCGCTTGGATGCCAGCCGCCTTGCTTACGTCGAAGCGAATCTGCCGCAGCCCATCGGCGAAGAAATCGTCGGGCCTGTCGTCGAAAGCGCCTTTCGCGAAGTCGCGCCGGACTACGTTGTGCGCGACGTCTTCTCCGTCAAGCGCGACGAATTTCGTCAACGTGTAGCCGGTCTCATCACCGCGCGCCTCGCACAAGACGCCATCGTCGTCAAGGAAGTGCTCGTCCGCCGCATCGTCCTGCCGCCCGAATACGCGCAGGGCCTCGAAAACATTCTCTTAAAAGAGCAGCAAAGCGACCAGATGAATTTCGAGCAGGAGATCGAGCAGAAGCGCGTGAAAATCGCGGAGTATCAAGCCGACGAAAACAAAATTCGCCAAGTGAAGCAAGCCGAAGCCAGCGCGCAAGCGCGCGTCATCGCTGCAAAGGCGGAATCCGACGCGATGCAGTACACGCTGCCGCTCAAGCAAAAGCAAATCGAGCAGGCGCGCCTGGAAGCGAAAGCGCGCAAAGAAGCGACTATCGAAAACGCGGAAGCTGATGCGCAAGCGAAAGTGATCGACAGCCACGCTGAGCAGCAGCGCCAGCAGCTCCTGGCCGCAGCCGACGCGAATCGCATTCGCATCACGGGTGCTGCCGAGGCGCAGCGCATGCAACTCGAGGCCGCCGCGCTTCGCGGCAATCCGCTGCTCATTCAGAAAATCGTTGCCGAAAAACTCTCCGACAAAGTTCGCATCATGATGGTGCCCATGGACGGCAAATTTTTCTTCACTAATGGCGTGCTTGACGCGCCAATGGGCGCCGCGGATCCGCCTCCCTCGGGCAGAAACGGAGACGGACCCGGTGGGCAAACAAGCACTCCATCGAATGGACGCCCATGAGAGTTCCCGGCCGGCTTAACGGCTCGTGCAGTCGGGTAACTGCTGGTGAAACCCCCTGTGGGTGGCTTGGCTGCCGCCGCGGCAAAGCCACCCGCCAGCGGTTTCCTGGGTGCGCGGCCGTGTCGCTTGGAACGACACACTGCCGGCGCGATCAGCCAGACTCAAAAATACGCTGTGCTATGATGGCGCCACGTCACGCTTTCGTGATGCAACTCGATGCGGCCCTTCCGCCGAATTTCTGCGCTTTCGTTGCTGTTCGCATATTCGTTTCCGCTTTTTGCCGCGCGACAATCGACGGCGCAGTCCTCCGTACAGGTTCCCACACAATCGTCGCCGCAATCTTCAACGCAACCGCTTGCGAGCCCTCCGCTGCAGTCCGCGCCCGCACTCCCCGCCAAATCACTGGACCATGATCCATTGGCCGCCGCCCGTGAACTCGCTCGCAAAGTCGCCGGCTCGGTTGGTGCGGCCATTCAAGGCAAGCTCACCATCGCCCCGAATTTCGTCAATTTATCCTCGCTCTCTTCTTTCGAATTCCAGAAAGCCTGCGACGCTTTCCATGACGAAATCGAACAGCGGACCCAGGCGTTCCGTGCGGCAAATTCCCAGACAACTGAACCTGCTTCCGTCAGCATCACGCTCGCGGAAGATCTTCATGGCTTTTTGTGGATTGCTCAAGTTGTGCAAGGCCAGTCGCAACGAACCTTCTTCGTCTCTGTCGCCCACGACACGGTCGTCGAGCCGAGCCAGCCCGGTCCTTCACTCACTCTCCAAAAGGAATTTCTACTCAGCCAACCCGAGCCTATCCTCGATGTCGATACGCTCCCCGCATCAACAGGCCTTCCCGCCCGCCTTTTAGTTCTGCAGGCGGAGCGTGTCGCACTTTTTGCGAAGGTTAACGGCGCGTGGCAAATTCAGGCCGAAGCTCCCATCCAGCATGACCACACGTGGCCCCGTGACGTTCGCGGCTTGTTACAGCAGCGTGAAACGGAAGAGGCGATCCTGCCGGGAACTGTTTGCGCGATCACGACGACAACCACATTTGAGGTTTCTTGCAGACCGGGTGACGAAATCTGGGAGCCTGCCGGATCCTCTCTTTTTTTCACGCTGGAGCCTCGACTTTCGCCTACGACCGGCCTGTTCACGTTTCCGCCAGGCACTCAAGGCGAGAAGTTCGAGTCGATCGCGGCGTTCGAGCGAAATGGCTGGATTGGAACATTGCCCGACGGCCGCGCACTTCTCTTCGAGGGATCCTCCACGCCCGTCGCATCTTTTCCGGGATGGGGCGACGATATCGCTGCGCTTTACTCGACGACTCGCACTTCCTGGCCGTTGCTGGTAACGCGCGCCGGCGATTGGACCACGCCCGATTCCGTTCAGGCGTTCGACATTGTCAACCGCCAGGCCGTTGGCATTAGCGGCGAAATCGACTTCGACGGCCCGATCACGGCGCTTTGGTCCGAGGATGAGAACACTGTGCTCGCGGTCTCGCGCAATCTGAAAACGGGAATGTATGAGGCGTATTTCATTCACGCGGTTTACAACCAGTAGCCTGGTGCCGATCTTGCTCTTCGCGGCTGCGGTTACGTTCGCCGCGCGGCGGCCGCGCTATGGCGGCACGTTGACTATTGATTTGCAGGGGCGTGTCACTTCGCTCGATCCCGCGCAGAAGCAGGGAAGCGTTGCTGATCAAGTTGCTCAAGGACGCCTACTGCGATTGATCGCCGATCGCTTGGTCACGCTGGACCAATTCGGACAGCCGAAGCCCGAGCTCGCAATTTCCTGGCAGCACGACGACAAATTCATGCGTTGGAGTTTCCGTCTTCGCCCGAACATTGAGTTTCAGGACGCCTCACCCCTCACGCCGGATTCCGTTGCCGCTTCGCTGCAAGCGATGAATCCCGGGTGGCACGTTGGCGTTGCAAGCGATTCCGTCATCGTCGAATCCGATTCGGCTTTGCCGGAACTGCCTTACGTTCTTGCCGAATCGCAAAATTCAATTTTGCTTCGTAAGCCCACTGGCGAAATTATCGGTACCGGCCCGTTTCGTTTGACGACCTGGGAACCCGGCCGCCACGCCGTTTTCGTCGCGAACGATGATTATTGGGGTGGCCGGTCTTTTGTCGATGGCGTCGACGTGCAAATGGGTCGTACTGTCCGCGAGCGCATGATCGATCTCGACCTTGGCAAAGCGGACATTACCGACGTCGCGCCCGATCGCGCACGTGTCGATGCCTCCCGAGGCGTAAAAATTTCTGCTTCCGATCCTGACGAGTTGCTCGCGCTGGTTTTTGTGACTTCGAGAGCGCGCGCGAAAGATATTCGCATCCGCCAAGCGGTTTCGCTGGCGGTAGACCGTGCCTCGCTCGTGGATTTCGTTTTACAAAAAGAAGGCGAGCCGGCTGGCGCGTTACTGCCGCAATGGTCCTCAGGCTATGCATTCCTTTTTTCAAGCGCCCCAGACACGGCAACCGCGCGCCAGCTCGCTTCGCAACGCTCTTCCGGCCCTGCGCTGAAGCTGGGCTATGATTCCACCGACCCTATCGAACGCATGATCGCCGAACGCATCGTCGTAAACGCGCAAGCCGCGGGAATTCCAATTTCCGCGCGAGCCATCGTTGGCGACGCCACAAATCGCCCCGCGAACGGCGCCGCGGCTGTCGGCGAGTACACCGCGCGCATTTTGCGCCTTCCCATGATTTCGCCCGCGCCCGGCGTGGCTCTTCAGGATTTTCTGCAAACGCTCTCATCGTTCGCCGATTTGGACCCTTCGCTCATCGCGCCGCTGAACCATCCTGCAAATCCCGAGCAACTTTATTCGCGCGAGCAATCCGTCATGCAGACATATGAGGTAATTCCGCTGGTTCACGTTCCCGAAGTGGTGGGCCTGAGCGCGCGCGTGCGTGACTGGATGCCCGCGCGCTGGGGCGCGTGGCGGCTTGCGGACGTCTGGCTCGACGGGGCATCGCAATGAGTTTTCGCGCGAAGATGTTCGTGCTGTTTCCGCTCGTCGTTGTTGCGGCGGTCGCGGTGGTGGGCCTGGGCGTTACGGCTTACACGCGCCGCGCGTTCGACCAGCTCGACGCTTCCCACACGGACGCTATCGTCTCGCAATTCCAACGCGAGTTTGAGAATCGGCGCCAGTCGATCGTGAGCGGCGTACAGGACATTTCGAACTCAGAAGCGACGCTCAACATGGCGATTCATCTCAGTGCGCACGATATCGATCCGTCCATGTACGGGCACGATGCCGTCAGCATCGCGTCGGATCACCGTTTCAATTTCCTAGAATTCGCTGGAAATGACGGCAGCATTATTTCTTCCAGGCAATGGCCCGCGCGCTTCGGTTACAAAGAGGACTGGCTGCTCCAAAAAGCCGATTGGCCGGCGCGCGGAGCCTTCCTTCAGAAAATGGACACGCCGGACGGCCCAGCGCTGGGGCTGATCGCCGTCTCCGTGCTCACCGTTGCCGGCTCGAATCTTTACACCGCGGGCGGCGAACGGCTCGGCAAGACCTTTCTGTCTTCGCTGAGTTTGCCGCAGGGAATGCGCGCCCTGCTTTATGTGAATCTCCATTCGAATTTCTCGCCGCAGAATTTGACAGGTGTGAATGGCCCCGTGGAGCTGGCCGACCGCTTCGCGCCGCTGGTTGCTCGTGAGCTCCAGCAACCCAGTGGAATCACGACGACGATTCACTGGACGCGCGACGCCGCGAATGATGAAGTGTTTCATTCGCTTCCGCTGCTTGGCCCGGGGAAAAATCTCCTTGGGATTTTGTTTGTCGGCAGCTCGCGCCACAATTTAGTCATGCTCGAGCGCGGAATTCGTCGTTTGGCGTTGCTCGTCGGCGGAATCGCCCTTGCACTCGGAATCTTCCTCAGCTGGTGGGCTGCCGTGCGCGTCACGCGGCCGGTCGGAAAGCTCGTCAAGGGAGCGAAAGAAGTGGCATCGGGAAATTGGGACGCGCGCGTTGCGATTCATTCGCGCGACGAAATCGGCACACTCGCGGGCGCGTTTAATCAGATGACCGCGCAGCTCGCCGAACAACGCGAGCGGTTGATTCAAACCGAGCGCGTCGCCGCGTGGCGCGAACTCGCGCGCCGCCTTGCCCATGAACTGAAAAACCCGCTATTCCCGCTGCAAATCACCGTCGAAAATCTTCGCCGCGCGCGCGAACAGCATACCGCTGACTTCGACGAGATTTTTCGCGAGTCCACGGAGACGCTGCTCGCTGAAATCCATAACTTAAAAACGATTGTCGGCCGCTTCAGCGATTTCGCAAAAATGCCCCAGCCGCAGTTGGAGACCGTGGACGTAAATGAAATGGTCCGCGGTGTGACTCGTCTCTTCGAGCCGCGATTTGTCGCGCCCGGCGAGCCCGTGATTACTACGGAACTGCATCTCGATGAAAAGCTTCCGATGATCCAGGCGGACAGCGTGCTTCTTCACCGCGCCATTGGAAACCTCGTCCTCAACGCCATCGACGCAATGCCCAACGGCGGAAACCTTACTCTTCGCACCGTGGCGCATGGCGGAGGTGTGCGCTTGGAAATTTCGGACACCGGGGCAGGCCTTACGCGCGAAGAATGCCAGCGCCTTTTCACGCCGTACTACACCACCAAACAGCACGGCACCGGTCTGGGCCTCGCCATTGTGCAGTCGGTTGTCAGCGATCATGGCGGACGAATTTCCGTCACGAGCGATCCAGGCCATGGCACCACCTTCCGCATCGATCTTCTTGAACGTCCGCCCAGTATGGCGGCTGACGAGCCCGCGTCCGCCGGCGGCGCGAAGCCCGAAACATTCGTCGCGGAAAGGAAGGCGTGAGTCGCATGGCAGTCAAAGCCCACATCCTGATCATCGACGACGATGCGAACACCCTTGCTTCTCTCTCCCGCGCCTTTCGATTGTCGGGCCATGAGGCGACCGTTTGCGACAACGCCGCGCGCGCTCTAGAACTGGCACGCGACGGCCATTTCGATTTGATTCTTTCTGACGTGGTCATGCCGGGCAAAGACGGCATCGCGCTGCTGGAAGAAATAAGGACCGCGGGCATCGCGTCGCCTGTCGTAATGATGTCAGGCCAAGCGACGATTGAAATGGCTGTCCGCGCCACGCGGCTCGGCGCCGTCGATTTCCTTGAAAAGCCGATCTCGACCGAGAAGCTCCTTCTTACCGTGGAAAACGCCCTAAAACTGGCGCGGCTCGAAGACGAAAATCGCGATTTGCGCCGCCGCGTTGGCCGCCATCAACTTGTTTGGGCAAGTCCTGCGATGAAGGCGCTGATGGTCGAAGTCGACCGCGTCGCGGCCAGCGAAACGCGTGTCTGCATTCGGGGCGAGACAGGCACCGGCAAAGAACTTGTTGCGCGCACTTTGCACGAAAAAAGTCCACGCAAAAGCGGGCCGTTCATTACCCTCAATTGCGCCGCGGTCCCGGCGGAGCTGATGGAATCGGAGCTCTTCGGCCACGAAAAGGGAGCCTTCACGGGCGCGGCGTCACGGCACACGGGCAAATTCGAGCAAGCGCATCGCGGCACGCTTTTTCTCGATGAAATCGGCGACATGCCGCTGGCAATGCAGGCGAAACTCCTGCGCGTGCTCGAAGAAGGAGAAATCGAACGCGTCGGCGGCGACCGCCCGATTCCGGTCAACGTGCGCGTGGTGGTCGCGACGCATCGCAATCTCGAGGAGCAAGTCCGCCGCAACGCGTTTCGTCAGGACCTGTATCACCGGATCTTCGTTTTCCCCATTGTCTTGCCGCCCCTCCGGGAACGCCTGGAAGACATCCCCGTGCTCGCGGAACATTTTGCGCGTCAGGTCGCTGAACAAAATGGATGGAAAGTAAAACACTTTTCGTCGCAGGCCATTGAGGAGTTATCGCGTTATTCCTGGCCCGGCAATGTCCGCGAATTGCGCAACGTTGTCGAACGCGTGCTGTTGCTCGCGCCGGCGAACGATGTGGATGTGGCGGAAGTGCGCATGGCGCTGCCGCACGCCGACGCCAGTGGCGCGACCGTCGACACGGTAGCGGGCGGAGGAATGGCCGAGCGTGTCGAAGCCTTCGAGCGCGAAACGATTCTCAGCGAACTCAAACGCCACCACAACCACATGACAAATACCGCCAAGGCGCTCGGCCTCGAACGCAGCCACCTCTACAAAAAATGCCAGCATCTCGGCATCGACCTCCGCTCCATCCGCAAAGAAGACGACGAGTAGTTCCGCGCGCGTTGTTTACCGCGCTGGGCCTTCCGGAGCGCGAAACAGTTTCGCCAGAGCAAAGTGCGTGGGCAGATAAATCACGATCACAAGCCCAATCCACATGAGCGCGATATGCACCGGCCCCGGCCCCCAGGCGCGATGAAGGATCGGGTCGCGAAACGCATAATTGATGTTAAGCGCCGGGTCCGTGGAGCGCGCCACCACGAATGCGTCGGCAGCAATCGCGGCCTGTAACAGCCAGCCGCGGCGATCGTAACCCACGCGCGCGAGCGACCACAGCAGCAGAACCGGCCACACGATATGAAATAGCGACAGCAGGCGCACCCACAGCGGGTAATGTGCGTCCCACATGTACTCCGTGCCGCCGATCAGGTTGTGGCCCGAAAAGAATCGCCACGCCGCATCGAGGTCCCACAGCAGATCGACCGCAATCGACGAAACCGCCTGGCTCGAGAGTAGCAGCGAATTGCTCCACCATAATCCCGCGCACGTGAGGATCACGGCGATATCGCACAGATGAGCGAAATTCTGCGCCCCCCAAGTATGCCAGTAAGCGGGAACCCACACGGCCAGCCAAATCAAACTGCCCCAGCCCAACCATTTTGGGATTTTCGGATTCGTTACGGGCGCGCGCAGCCACATCGCGCCGTATCCTACCAGAGTCGAACTGCATTAGCGCGGCGCGCAGAAAAGTTGCGCGCGTGCAGCGCGTCGCGTGAGAAAATGCGCGTGTGAATCCGTGGGCCACAGCGGGTGCGGTACTGTTTGGCGGTGCTGCGATTGGCGCATGGGGTGCGGTGTATCCGCAGTCGCAATTATTCGGGCGCACGGCGTGCATGACGGGCGATGCGTCAACCGTCGCGCTCACTTTCGACGATGGCCCGAATCCGGCGGCGACGCCCGCGCTCCTCGATTTGCTGGACATGTACGGCGCGCGCGCTACATTTTTTTTGATTGGCCGGCACGTGCGCTCTTTTCCAGCCCTTGCGCGGGAGATTGCGGTGCGCGGCCATGCGATTGGCAATCACACGGAAACGCATCCAAGCCTGATTTTTCTGCCGCGCGCAAAACTGCGCGGGGAACTGGAACGTTGCCACGACGCAATTTTCCAAGCTGCGGGCTGCGAAGCTCGCTGGATGCGCCCGCCATTTGGTTTTCGCGGGCCGCAACTCGGCGGCGTCGTGCGCGCGCTCGGCTATTCAGGCGTGGCTATGTGGTCGAAATGGGCGTGGGATTGGAAGCCGCAGCCTGTTGCGCCTGTGATTCGCCGCTTGCAGCGCGTCTCGGGTGGCGATATTGTGCTTCTGCACGATGGAGACCATCGCGTGCTCGAAGGCGACCGCCGTCACACAGTTGCGGCGCTCGAGCACTGGCTGGCGCGATGGAAAGATGCGGGGTTGCGTTTTGTCACCCTCGATGCAATAGGCAACGCGGTGGCGATGAATTCACCCGCCGCGACGGCGAATAGGAAGTCGTAGCCGGAAAGCAGGAACCATGGACGACCGAAGATTTTACGACGAGAAAGATGAAACAAAGCAAATCCCGCTCACGTGCCCGCATTGCCGCCAGGAGAACACCTACCCGATCCGCTGGAAGGTCCGCACGAAAAAAGCCGGCCTGCCGCCCGGGTCAAACGAAGAAGACCGCGCGCATTTCGCAAAGGCGCGTTCGTACATGGTTCGCGTCGACGATCTGGCCGCGTGCCGGAATATCCGCTGCCGCAAGCGCTTCGATCTCACTGGCCAAACCGTAATCCTCATTTGAGGCCTTTCCTCAGTGGGCGTGTTTGAACATGCTTGGAAATGGCGCCGCTGCGCGGCCGCAGCACGCAATCAAATCTCCGGATACATATCGAAAAACGCATCCAGCGATTGCTTCAGAGTCTTCTCAATTTCCTCTTTGCTGCCTTCAATCAAATGCAGCGTGATGTGGCCGCTGCGGCCGTCTTTGAGCTGCACGGTGGCCTCGCCTACCGACTCAAGGTCCGTCGCCGGGAAGAGTCGCATTCCGTACACCAATGCCAGGTTCGCCATCCGTGTCCCTCCTCGTTCTACGCTCTACGCTCCAAGTGACAGCGTAAGCGGCGCGCGGGCTGGAGTCAATTGACACGCACACGCGCGCGGGAGCATCCTTGAAGGCATAGTGGGGCATCGGATTATCAGAATTCCGGTCGAGGTGATGGCGATGAAGCTGCGTTTCGTGAACTGCTCTGCTGCCTTGATTGCTTTTACGCTGGCAATTGCTCCCGTTCTGCGCGCGCAATCCACGAATCCGCCGGTACCGCAGCAATCTTCCTCAGCGAGTGGGACCACGACGGGCACGACGCCTCAAACGCATTTGGCGTCAGCCGCAACGCCCGCGCAACCTGCCTCAACCGTGGCATCCGCCACGCCGGCCGCTCCGCTTCCCAAATATTTCACGGTGCCTTCCGGCACGCGTCTTCCGCTTGTCCTTCACAACGCGGTTTCCACGCGCAGCGCGCGACCCGGCGATCCCCTGTATCTCGAAACACTTTTTCCCATCGTGATCGACAGCCGCATACTGATTCCCGCAGGCTCGTACGTCAGCGGGGAAGTCACCGAAGTAAAACGTCCGGGACGCATTCACGGGCGCGGTGAAATTCGAATCAAGCTCGACAATTTAATTCTTCCAAATGGCTACCAGGCAAGTTTTAACGCTTCGCCCACCGACGCGGGCACTGGCGGCAACGAGTCCGTGGGCAAGGAAGGCGTGATAAAGGGTGATTCAAATAAGGGGGCGGATGCAGGCACAGTTCTCGAGACAACCGCAGCCGGCGCGGGCCTTGGCGGAATTGTGGGCCAGAGCGCGAGAGGTGCGGGAATCGGTGCAGGTGCTGGCGCGGCCGCGGGTCTTCTCGCCGTGCTGCTTACCCGCGGTCCCGAAGCGGAATTGCCGCGCGGCACAACTTTAGATGTGATCATGAATCGCCCGCTTTATTTGCTCTCAAGCAAAGCGAACTTCACCACACCGGGGCAGGCATCCACGCTGGCAGGTCCGCCGAATCGCGAGCCGCAACGCCGCGCTGGAATAGTCCCTTACTAAATTTCTTACGAATTCCTTACGAGTGTGCAATTTTACACGGTCGCAGGCACACTAGACTGACGTGTCAGTCTAGTGTAAGCCCTTATTTAAGAGTGCCCTTTTTTTGCCCCTCACCCGCCGTAAACGCCCTGTGCGTCGCGGTGAAACGCAGCGGGCTGAATGGCTCGAACCATGCCGAAGGTTTCCCGCTTGTAATCCAGTCAGCTAGATATTTCGCCGTGACGGGCGCGAGCAGCATTCCATTTCGATAATGTCCCGTCGCAATGAACAGGCCTTCGATACCCGTTGCGCCCAGAATTGGCAGGTGATCGGGCGAATCCGGGCGCACGCCGGCCCATGTTTCCAGAATCGGCGCTTCCGCCAGCGCTGGCGCCATCGTTAAAGCGGCATCCAGAATTTTTCGCAGGCCGGCCGGAGTCATATGCTTTTCGAATGCACCCCTTTCGAGTGTGCTGCCAATCACCGTGCGCCCATCTTTGCGCGGAGCCATGTAGCCATGTTCACAGCGAAGAATTGTTCGCGGCGCGCCGGCAATATTTCCCAGCGCAACCATCTGGCCGCGCACGGGAATTGTCGGCGCATAGGATTCTACGCCGCCGATGTCTCCGGAACGCCATCCCGCGGCGATCACCACGTTGCGCGCCGCAATTTTCTTTCCAGCGTGAACGTCGAGCCTGCGTGTTGTCGCATTTCGTGACGTAGCGGTAAGCACGCCCGTGCAGCGGCCTTGCTCCATCAGCAGGGAGATGACTTCGTCGTCGTCGCGAATCTCCACGCCGGCCTTCGACGCGGCCACGAGCGCGACATTCGTGATGACACGCGGGTCGAGATACGCTTCGTCTCGGATCCACAGCGCCGCGCGCACCGCCGGACTGATGGCTGGTTCACGCCGTTTCGCCTCGTTCAGTGAAATTGCTTCGCACCCTACGCCGTGACTTTGAATTTCCTCCCGGCGCCGGTCGCGCTTTGTTTCGCCCTCTGGATCGAAAAATAATTCCATCGCGCCATTGGAATGGAATCCCGCGGATTTTCTTGAAACGTCTTCGATTGCCGCCACAAATTCCGGATACAGGCGGTAGCTCTCGCATCCCAGCGCCGCGATCGCGAGTGATTCGTGGTCTGGCGCGGGCGATATCGTTCCGGCTGCTGCCCAGGAAGCTCCGCGGCCCGGCTCTTGACGATCGAGCATGAGCACCGACTGGCCCCGCCGCGCCAGTTCAAACGCCAGCGACGCGCCGATAATTCCGCCGCCCGCGATCACGGTGTCGTGATTCTTCATAATCTAATCTTACAACTATTTTGTCGGAGGAATGCGGAACCTAGAGCGTCTTCGCAAGATCGAGCGAGAGAAGATAAGCCTTCTTTGACAGATCTTTGGCTTGAGACCAGTCCGCGGTATGAATTGCATCCTGCGCTTGATCGAGGAAACCTCGAATCTTGTCGACCATGTCGCGCTGTGTCGCATTGAGCTGGCGCCCATCGGCACGATGTAAGTTCTGCTGCGCGTGCGCGACGTAATCCTGCGTTTGCTTCTTCAGCTCCGCCTGATCCGACGCGGACATCTGAGGAGAGATCTGCGGCGCCGCGGGCCGCTCGGGCTCTGGCGCGGCCTCCGTCACAGGCCGTTTCAGCGTGTTGGGCCTCGGCGTTAGACTCGGAGGAGGAGTGGAAGGTTCAGGGTTTTTCGGCTGTGACGGCGTGGGCGCAGGAATTGAAGCCGGCGACTTAGTGGTTTCCGGGACAACAATGGGAGAGGGCGGCCGCGGCGGAACAACAATGGGGTTGGCGTGAACTTTGTGCGTCAGACAGCCCCCAGTTCCCAGCGCGAGCCCGGCAGCGATGAGACACGTCAAGAACGCGCAGTTCCGCGACCCGGCAACGAGCCGGCTCGAAGAGTGGATTGGGGCTGGACGATTCATCTTGGATTATGTCTGCCGTGCGAACGGCTGGCCGTAGTCTCTGAAATTCGATGTGGGCACGTTGACGGTGCGCGTTAACGGCAACTCGATGCGAAACGTCGTGCCATGTCCGGCCTCCGTATCGAATTCTATCGAACCATTGTGCAACTGCACAAATCGGAATGTGTTAGCAAGGCCCAGGCCCGTGCCGCCTTTTCGCGTGGTGAAAAAAAGCTGAAAGATTTTCGCGCGATTTTCGGGCGCGATGCCCGAGCCGGTATCACCCACACGGATTTCCGCCACATCACCCAGGCGGGCGAGGGTCACGGTCAGCTGTCCGCCTGCCGTCATGCACTCGCATGCGTTGAGCACCAGGTTGAGTATGGACTGCTCGATCAGCCTTTTGTCCATTTCAACCAGGGGAAACGAAGCGGGAATCTCTTTCACCAGCGTAACGCCGGCGCGCGTGATCCCAGGCTTTGCGGCGGCGAGGACGCTTTCGATCAACTCCGGCAGATTTACTTCCTCGCGTTCCAATTCGACCGGACGGCTGAATTCCAGGAACGTTTTCACCACGCGGTCCAGGCGATCGATTTCCGTATCCAGCATTTTCGCGGCTTGTTGTGTTTCCGGGTCGATCGGCAGATTGGCCTTTAATACTTCCAGCCACACGCGCATGGAATTGAGCGGATTTTTAACCTCGTGCGCAACTCCTGCGGTGACGCGGCCGAGAGCTGCCAGCCTTTCCGACACTTGCAATTGCGAGCCGATGCGCTCGAGCGATTCCAGATCGCGCAGCGAGACAAGCAATCCCATGCGTGCGCCGTTTTCTTGAATGCACTGGATGCTCGCGCCCACGCGCCGTGTCCCGCGTTCGCCCGCAATTTCCACTTCGACCGGTTCGGTTCCTTCGCTGCCCACTTCTCCGTGTCGCCCAATATGCAGCGCCTGCGCCAGCGGATGGCCCGGCGGGAAAATCTCCTCAATCTTGCGGCCGAGCAAATTTTCCGAATCCACGTCGATGAATTTCTCGGCCGACGGACTCACCAGCACCGCCCGCCCTTCGGCATTGAAAAGCAGCAGCCCATCCTCAAGACCGGCCATAATCTGATTCATGTTTTCGCGTAAGGTGCTGAATATCTCGCGTACGTCGCGCAGTTGTTGCCCGATGAGGCTGATCTTGTTCGACACTTGCCCGAGTTCGCCCGCCTGCGTCACCGGTTCCAGGTCGAATTCGCCCGCCGAGATGCGATCCAATTGCGTCGAAATCCGTGACAACGGCGCCAGAGCGACCTGGCTCACGAATGCCGTAAACAAAGTCGAAAGGAATACCGCCCCCAGCGCCAGCCAGGCCGCCGAGTGCAGTCCCGGCCAAATTTCATCGCGCAGCAGCGCCGACGCGAGCGCAACGTGAATATTCCCGAAAGGCTGATTGCCGATATTGAACGGAAGCGTGACCTCATAAACAAGCGGGGGCCCGTGCAAAATGCGCAACTGATTCAAGAAGCTGGCATGCACCAGCTGCGACAGATTTGGCCGCCGTGAAATCGGTTTCCCCTGGAGAGAAGAATCGCTCGAGACGAGCGCCGCGCCGTTCGCGTCGCTGATCGTGATTTCGTAAATCGTGGACGAAAAACTCATGTCCGATTCGATCAGCGCCGACAGGCCGCGATTTTGTTCTAGTGTCTGTTCGATGTAGTTGTCAATGTCGTCATCGCTTGACGATGCAGGGGTCGCTCCGCTTTCCGCCGCTTCGCGGAGCGCGTTTTGCGCCGAGACGAACACCTGCTTCGCCACGAATTGCGCCCGGTCGTTCGCTTGTCCGATCACTTGCCGCGTCAGCCTCGCCACGTACAAGGCGGACACCAGCGCGACGACAACCAGAACCAGAAGTGCCGTCGCCAGCGTGAACTTATTCTTAAGACTTAGCGACATTGTGGCGTGACGCCTCGTATTCTTTTAGCTTGTTGTGAAGCGTTTTCAGGCTGATCCCCAGAAGCTCCGCGGCGCGCGTCTTGTTTTGGTTCGTCGCGCCCAGTGTTTGAATAATGAGCTCGCGCTCAGCCGCTTCCACCGTCGTGCCCGGCGGAAAGCGCAAGCCCGAAAGCTCGCTCGCCTGCGCCACGGGGCCGCGCGCGAAATCATCGGGCAAATGTTGGCGGCCAATCGGACCGTGCTCGCAGGAAATGGCCGCGCGTTCGAGCACGTTGCGCAGCTCGCGCACGTTCCCCGGCCACGGATACGCCTTGAATAATTCCATCACCTCCGTATTTACGCCCGGTGCATGTCGGCCGTGCTTGCGATTGATGTCGCCAAGCAATTGCTCCGTCAGCAGCGGCAAATCGTCTTTGTGCTCGCGCAGCGCAGGCAGATGAATGTGGAAGACGTTAAGACGAAAAAAAAGGTCCTGCCGCAACAGCCCCTGTGCCACCGCTTGCTGCGGATCCTTATTCGTCGCGGCCAGCACGCGAACGTCGACCGGCGTTTCCACCTTGCTGCCGATCCTGCGCACTTTATGGTCTTCCAGTACGCGCAAAAGCTTCGCTTGCGTTTGCGCCGGCATTTCCCCGATTTCATCGAGCAGCAACGTCCCGCCGTCGGCAAGCTCAAAGCAGCCCAGCCTGCGTTCCGCCGCGCCGGTAAATGCGCCCTTTTCATGGCCAAAAATCTCGCTCTCCATCAACGATTCGGGAATCGCCGAGCAATTGATAGCCACGAACGGCTGATTGGCGCGTGGCGAGAGTGCATGGATCGTCCGCGCTACGACTTCCTTGCCAGATCCCGTTTCTCCCGTAATGAGCACGGACGCCGTCGAAGGGGCCGCCGTCTCCACCTGGCGCATCACTTCCGCCATGGCTTCCGACGCTCCAACCATTTCGCCCAGCCGGCCCGCATCTCGCAACTGCCGCGTGAGCGCGGCCACTTCGCGGCGGTCGCGCGCCTTGCCCATGGCGCGGTCGAGCAGCGAACGAAGCACCGGAGGCTTGAGAGGTTTTTCGATGTACCAAAATGCTCCCGCCTCGATCGCTTGCACGGCTCGCTCGTCGGTTCCACGCCCAGTAATGATGATTACAGGCGTCTCCGGGGCATGTTCATGCAGCTCAGCCAGCAATTCCAGACCGTTCATGCCCGGGAGTTCGACGTCTGCCAGCACCACGGCAGGCTGAAATTCGGAAAATTTTGTGAGACCCTCCTCCGCGCTGCCCACGCCAAGGATTTGGCAGCCCCATTTGTGCAGCAGGGCTTCGTAGCCTTTGCGGGCATTCTCCTCGTCTTCGACGATCAGTATGCGTTGCGAAAATGGAGCGTGGCTTGCCATTAGAAATTCAATCTACCAGTCAACTGCCGGAAAGCCAAGTGATGGAAAGCCCAACGACATGCGCTTATCATTGAAGGGCGTTTTCCGCGCGCCTGTTCACCATTGTTGGCGGTCGTTATAAGCTCTTGATCCTGGTTGTTGCTGCGGACTATGGAGCTTCGGCATCGTGCAGCTTTAGAAGCATGACGTGGAATGCTCCCCGACCGATTCGAAAAGCATCTTATTATGCTGAGCATGAAGACGTTATTACGAGCGTTCCGGAACCAGAATAAAAATTAGTACTGGGAGGTGCCATTTGAAGAAGCGAAGTTATTCGCTTTTGTCAATTACTCTGTTGTTTGCAGCAGCCCTGTGTTTGCCCGGATGTTCGAATAAGGGAAATAACGCAAACAGCGCGAACGGGGCCAACGCGGCCTCAAGTGGTCCCGAGAGCGCCCAGTCAGTAACAATTCCCGCGGGAACGGAGTTGCACGTAATTCTCCGCAGCACAATCAGCAGTGGCGCCAGCCAGTCCGGAGACTCCTTTGACGGCACAATTGCGGAGCC
>Ga0307374_10000059_pt1 | contig 172910 bp, 152 predicted proteins | sample OX3MG_FD_202532 | JGI IMG/M metagenome (GOLD analysis project Ga0307374, IMG submission 202532) | Soil microbial communities from Risofladan, Vaasa, Finland - OX-3 | ecosystem: Environmental > Terrestrial > Soil > Coastal area > Acid sulfate soil | place: Finland: Risofladan, Vaasa...
GCTTCACGATTCATTTATCGATCCCGAACGATCAATCCCAAGTCGGACGAAATCTAATTATTTCGCGGTGCCGTTTGGATAGAAGAGAATTTTGCTGGCTTGGCCGGATTCGAGGAGCTGGAAAGCCTCCGCGAAACGATCAAGCGGCAGGCGTTCGTTGAATAGCGGCTCGAGATTCAGGCGGCCAGCTTTGAGAAGCGAAGTCATTTGCTCCCAGGTCTCGAACATTTTGCGGCCGTAAATTCCCTGCACCACGGCGCCCTTGAAAATCACATCGTTGACCAAGTCGAGCGTCACCGGCTCGCTCGGAATTCCCAACAGAGACGCGCGGCCACCCTGGCGCAGCATTTGAAATCCCTGGCGAATGCCCGCAGGGTTGCCGCTCATTTCGAGAAGCACGTCCACGCCGTCGCCATCCGTCGCTTCGCGGACACGCGCGACCGCATCGCCCTCCTTGGGGTCGAGGACTTCGTCAGCGCCCATTTTCTTTGCCAGCACGCGGCGATGCGCGTTCACCTCGGTCGCAAAAATCGTCGAGGAGCCGCAAGCACGCGCGACAGCGATGGACATCAGGCCAATCGGACCGCAGCCCGTGACCGCGACGGTTTGTCCGGCGATTTCCCCGGCGAGAACGGTGTGGACAGCGTTCCCGAGCGGATCGAGGATCGCGGCGTAATGTTCTGGAATCGCGGGATCGATTTTCCACACGTTGCGCGCCGGGATGCGCACAAATTCGGCGAAGCAGCCGTCCGCGTCGATGCCGATGATTTTGACGTTGCGGCACAGATGCGGCTGGCCCGCGCGGCAGGCTCGGCAATGGCCGCAATTGACGTGCATTTCCGCGCTGACGAAATCGCCCGGTTTGAGCGAATCCACTTCCGCGCCGACTTTATCGACCGTGCCGCAAAATTCGTGGCCGAACGTCATCGGAGGCCGAATGCGCGAGGCGGACCATTTGTCCCAGTGATAAATGTGGAGATCCGTGCCGCAGATGGAAGCGGCGCGCACGCGGATCAGAACGTCGGAAGGGCCAAATGTGGGAATGGAAACGGATTCGAGCTGCGCGCCTGCTTCCGGGCGCATCTTGCGCAGCGCTTTCATTGCGGCCTTCGCCTCAGACGGCGTGGGTGCTCAGGCACGGGGCTGAAGTGGTTCACCAAATCCGCGATGTTAGCACACGCGCGCTGACGGCTGCTAGTGTACCGTCTTGGAAATAACTGCCAATAGTATTCCAGGCTTCAGGGGCTGAAGCCCCTTGATCTTGCGGCATTTATGTCGGAGCTGAAGTTCCGACCCCCTAAGAACAATCCCAGCGAATTTATGGGACACAACACTAGCAGGACGCTTTCTTGCTTTTCGTTCTTTGGCGGCATAAACTTTTGTTTTGCATTGCATTGTTTGCATTTATAGATCGTCAGACGCGACGCGCAAGTGCCCGGCCAGCCGGCTCGGCAACTTCTTCCCGCGCCATCCAAATAGGAGGCCCTGTGGCCAGTCCGCTGGAAAATTGGGTTGAGGAGGTTTCGCGCCTCACGAAACCGAAACATACAGTCTGGTGCGACGGCTCGGCGCGGGAATACGAACAACTCGCGGAACAAATGCTGCGCGACGGCTCATTCATAAAACTCAACCCCGAGACGTATCCGAATTCCTATCTTCACCGCAGCAATCCCAACGATGTAGCACGCACGGAAGGCGTCACCTATATTTGCACACGCGAAAAATCCGACGCCGGCCCCACAAATAACTGGATGGCCCCGGAGGAAGCCAAGCAAAAGGCCGATCCGCTTTTTCGCGGCGCGATGAAGGAACGCACCATGTACGTGGTGCCGTATATTCTCGGCCCCGCGACTTCGCCGTACAGCAAAGTCGGCGTCGAGATCACGGACAGCGCGTACGTCGCCGCGAGCATGCGCATCATGTCGCGGATGGGCAAGGAAGCCCTCGACCGCCTCGGCAGTTCCTCCGATTTTGTTCCCGGCCTTCATTCCCTCGGCGACATGGAACCGCAGCACCGCATGGTTTTACACTTCCCAGAAGAAAATTTGATTTGGAGCGTCGGGTCGGGTTACGGCGGCAACGCCCTGCTCGGCAAAAAATGCTTCGCGCTGCGAATCGCGAGCTGGATGGCGCGCAAGCAGGGTTGGATGGCCGAGCACATGCTGATCCTCGGACTCGAAGATCCGTCCGGCAAAGTGACGTACATGTGCGCGGCGTTTCCGAGCGCCTGCGGCAAGACGAATCTCGCCATGATGGTTTCGGCGCTCGAAAAGCAGGGCTATCGCGTTTGGACGGTTGGCGACGATATCGCGTGGCTGCACATCGGCAAGGACGGAATGCTGCGCGCCATCAATCCGGAAAATGGATTTTTCGGCGTCGCGCCGGGAACCAATAAGAAAACGAATCCGAATGTCATGGCGGCACTCAGCCACGATTCCATTTTCACGAATGTGGCGCTGACGCCGGAAAACGAGCCGTGGTGGGAAGGGATGGACGCAGCGGCTCCTGCCGGGCTGACCGACTGGAAAGGCGAAAAGTGGACGCCAAGCAAAGGCCCAGCCGCTCAAGTGAATTCTCGATACACCGTTCCCGCCAAGCAGTCTCCCTCCATCTCAAAACATTTTGAAGATCCCGAAGGCGTACCCATTTCCGCAATCATTTTTGGCGGGCGCCGCGCAAAGGTTGCGCCGCTGGTCTTCGAGGCGCGCGATTGGCAGCACGGCGTTTTCGTCGGCGCAACGATGGCGTCGGAGACCACCGCGGCGGCGACGGGAGCCGTTGGCGTTACGCGGCGCGATCCGATGGCCATGCTCCCCTTCTGCGGTTACAACATGGCCGATTATTTCCGGCACTGGCTCGACATGGGGAAGCGCGTCGCGCATCCGCCGAAGATTTTCCACGTGAACTGGTTCCGCAAAGGCGACGATGGAAAATTTCTCTGGCCCGGCTACGGCGAAAATGTCCGCGTGCTGAAATGGATGCTGGATCGCATCGAGGGCCGCGCAAAGGCAACGGAAACGCCGATCGGTTTTGTGCCCGCGCCCGGTTCGCTCACGCTTGAGGGTCTTAATATTTCCGACGATACGATGGCGAAATTGCTGCACGTTGATACCAGCGTATGGGCCGATGAACACGATGCGATTGGAAAATTTTTCGAGAAATTCGGCAAGCGCCTGCCTGAAGAGCTTCATCAAGAGCAGGAAAAACTCGGACAGCGATTGCAGCACATCGCCGTCGCGCAAAAATAACGAGCCATTGAATTCGATCATTGCCGAAGCGCCGAGCGGTCATCATCATTCATCGTCAAAAAATACCTTTCAGGAGGCATTATGCCGATTGCAGTAGGATCCGCCGCACCGGAATTCACGCTAAAGGATCAAGATCAGAAAGATGTGAAGCTCGGCGATTTCAAAGGCAAGAAGAATGTCGTGATGGTTTTTTATCCGCTCGATTGGAGTCCTGTCTGCACGAACGAGCACGTCTGCTTCGTGAACGACATGAAGAAATTCGAAACACTCGACGCGCAAGTGCTGGGGCTTTCCGTCGACAGCGTATGGTCGCACAAAGCGTGGGCAGAGAAGATGGGAATACGTTATCCGTTGCTGGCGGACTTTCATCCGCGCGGCGCCGTGGCGGAGAAATTCGGCGTGTACCTGCCGGACAAGGGGATCACCGGACGCGCGATTGCGATCGTGGATCGCAATGGGAAGCTGGCGTGGTTCAAGAATTACGAAATTTTGCAGGTTCCGGACCTCAAGGAAGTGGCGCTGGCGCTGGAAAATTTGAAGTAGGCTCTGGGAGCAGATCAGTTTGCGTGATGCGCGAAAGTTCGCAGCAAATTGACGAGCTGCCAGCGCTGCTCGCCGGTAAGACGATTCTTGAAGCTGGGCATCGGTTTCCTGCCGTTGGTGATTTTCCAGAAGATTTCGCCGTCGCTCATCGCGTCCATGCGCTTCGCGTTGGTGAAGTTCGTAGGCTGCACGTTGTAGGAATACATTGAGCCGGGCGGCCTTTTTCCGTCGCCGTTAATGCCGTGGCATTTCGCGCAGTTGTTTCGATAGAGGCCGCGGGCTGCCTCGAGCGTCGCGGAATTCGCGGGGACAGGATTCTTCAGTTGCTTTGCCCCGGGCGGCACATTCCATCCTCCGCAGCCGGAGCAGACGACTGCGAGGCTCGCGAGTAGCGCTACAGAGAAGGAATGTGTGCGGGCGGCCCGCCAAAACGAAAGCATCCGGAGTTTCTCCAGCATCCTGCTTGAATTTTAAAACGACAGTGCGTAGCGAGAGCACGTGTGCAAAGAAATCTTTCTCAGTGACCCGCGTGGAGGGCGCGAATCACGGAGACGAGAACGATGACGAGCATGACGAACACATAAATGCGCAAGCCCCACAGCAACAGACGCGCGCCGAGGGAAAGTTTACGTTTGCCGAAACGTGTGCGGGTCTTTGTGGCAACGACCTGGTCGGCTTCGAGCAGCGACAAAATAACATTCGGATCCTGAAGGTCAGGCCGCTCGGCGTGCGCCGCCGCAGGCTCGGCTTCCTGCGAGTGGCCTCCGTGCTGTCTATCTTGTGGAGTCAATTTGACCTCGTCTCGCAACTTCGCTATGCGCTAACTGAGGGGCGCGAACACGCGAAGCATTCGTACTTTACGTGAGCCTGCTCTGAAGTTTAACAGAAAGCACCGAATTGCCCGTCAAGCTCGTGGTTTCGGTAGTGATTACTTTTGATCGAACCTAGCCCCTACTCGGATTTTCTACCATGACACAAGATTTTGCGGTAAGCCGTTGACGGGGTGGGCGGACGGGCCTACAGTGGAGTCAGGCCCTTCTTGGGAGGTCGTTGTGCGATTTGTATGCAGAGGCATGCTTGCCTGCGTTCTTTCGGTTTGCTTGATTAGCTTGCCGGTCTTTGCGACGCCGGCCCCGAATCGTCCCTTGGGCTTTGTCCTGGCTACGCAAAACGCCGTTTTGGATGGGAATACGGCGGCCAACGGCGCGAATATCTACAATGGCGACGTGGTGGCCACGGGCGCAAACGGAAGCCTTCATCTGCAGTTCGCCGCAAACCAGATTTACTTCTCGCCTTCGAGCACCGCGACCCTAAACACGAACGGAGCGGGAGTGACCGCGCTGCTTCAGTCGGGCACGGCGGGCTTCACGTCCGCGCGGGGCGGCGCCGTGGCGATTCGCGCGCTGGACGTGCTGGTGCATCCGCAAACCGCGCAGCCGACTACCGCTCAGGTTACGGTGATGGCGCCGGACGAGTTGAAAGTGGCCAGCGTGGCGGGTCCGCTGAGCCTGGAACTCGATGGCGAGACCTACAGCCTTACTCCGGGGCGCACGTATGGAGTGAAAATCGTCGCGGATAACGCATTCCAAGATAATAACTACAGCGCGCGAAGAAGGCGCGGCTTGATCATCTTCGTGTTTGCGGCCACGGCGGGGCTTGCCGGGGTTACGTATCTGGTCCACGAACTGCACGAAAGCCCCAGTTCGCCATAAACTTCCCTATTCTTCATCGGGGCTTCTTTCAACAAATTCCAACAGAGCCGGGGCGTACCTGCGATTGACAATCGCAGCGTCAGGCGCGTATCATCCTCAACGTATCATCCTGACGATTCAGCGGGTTAACTCTCGCTGTATCCCCTCTTTTGCTCTTGCCCGTCGGGTGGAGTCTCCGAGGCACTTCCTCGGTGAGCGGGATATTCCTCAGGGAGGCCGCCGACATGTCGCCCGAGCACGACAATCCAGAGTCGCAGGTATCCGCGGCGGAAACTACCATTGCGGAAGCGCCGAGACCCGCGCCAACACCCGCCCCATTCCTGGCCGGCGAAGAAACTGACTTGAAAGCTCCCGGGATTTCCGAAGCTAGCTCCGCCGTACGTGCCGATGCTCCCGCGAATCCAGTAGAGCAACTCGAGCAATCCCCAGACCAAGCCCCGGAACAACACCCAGAACACAGCGAGGAACAGGCAGGGGATAAGTCTGGCGACGAGCCAATGGAACAACTCATCGACCAATATGCGGTACCGCAGCCGGCGTCGAGCGGCGGAGAAATTTTTGAGGGCCGCGTGATTGCGGTGACTGACTTGGGCGTTGTAGTGGACGTGGGAGCGAAATTCGAAGGCCTGGTGCCGGCGCAGGAATTTCTGGATACCGGCGGCGTGCATTTCCTGCCGGGCGATGCGATCGAAGTGGAACGGCTGCAAGAGCAAAAGGAAGGGTACGTTGTTCTCTCGCACGTGCGCGCGCACCGGCGAAGAATCTGGGAGCGAATCGAAAAGTCGCATAAGGAAGGGCTGACACTGAAGGGGAAGGTTGTTGACCGCATCAAGGGCGGGCTGGTTGTGGATATAGGCATCCGCGCGTTTTTGCCCGCTTCGCAGCTCGACATGCGGCCGACGCATGACCTGGAAGCGTGGAAAGATCGCGAAATTGAATGCCGCGTCCTGAAGCTGAATCGCAAGCGCGGAAACGTGGTGGTCAGCCGGCGCGTGATTCTGGAAGAAGAACAGCGCAAACAGCGCGAGGCGTTTGCGGAAACGCTGCTTGAAGGCGCGATCGTAACGGGGAAAGTGAAAAACATCACCGAATACGGAGTGTTCGTGGATCTGGGCGGAGTGGATGGATTGCTGCACATCAGCGACCTGGTGTGGGGACGGATCGCGCATCCCTCCGAAGCGGTTGCGACGGGCGAGGAAATTCAGGTTCAGATCCTGAAATTCGACAAAGAGAAAATGAGGATTTCGCTCGGGCGGAAGCAACTGCTGCCGGATCCGTGGGCGACTGTTCCAGAGCGCTTTCCCGTGGGCACGCACCTGCGAGGGAAAATCGTGGGGCTGACGGATTACGGAGCTTTTGTCCACATTGAGGCCGGCGTGGAAGGATTGGTGCACGTCAGCGAGATGAGCTGGTCGAAGCGATTGAAGCATCCTTCGAAGATGGTGAAGACAGGCGACGAGGTGGAAGTGGTTGTGCTCGAACTGAAGCCGGAGCAGCGGCGCATCTCGCTGGGATTGAAACAAACGACGCAGGATCCGTGGGCGGGCGTCGCGGAGAAATACGTGGTGGGCACGGTCGTCAGCGGGCGAGTGCGGAACCTTGCGGATTTCGGGGCTTTCGTGGAACTCGAAGAGGGGATCGAAGGCCTGATCCACGTCAGCGATTTAAGCTGGACCGAGCGCGTGAAGCATCCGAGCGAAAAGTTAAAAAACGGCGACACGGTAAATGCGAAGGTGCTGAAAATCGACGGCGAGCATCGGAGAATTTCCCTAGGGCTGAAACAAGTCAACGATATTTGGGCCAACTGGTTCGCCGAGCACAAACTGAATGAAGTGCTGAAAGGCAAAGTCGTGCGCAACGCGGCATTTGGCGTGTTCGTCGAGCTGGCGGAAGGAATCGAAGGGCTTTGCCACATCTCCGAAATCGAAGAGCGGCGTCCCAAGGGAGAATCCGGCGATCGCAACAAGCAGAAGGCCGGGAAAGGCACGACAGCCCTGGCGCAAGGCCAGGAATACGATTTCAAAATTATCCGGCTGGATACCGAACAGCGGAAAATAAGCTTGAGCTACCGCGCGGCGCAAAAACAGGTTGAACGGCGCGAGATCGAGGTGTTTCGTTCCGCGAAGACGTCGCCCAACGCGACGATTGGCGACGCGATCATGGCAAAACGCCAGGCAAACTGAGGCCATCAGCAGAAAAAGATTTACGTTTCAGGCCATTGGTGATATGGAAGAACCGCTAAGTGTCCTGCAGACAATAACCAGCGGCGTCTGTGGGCTTAGGCGGCAGGTTCAGCCCAGTATTCAAACCTAAGAAATTGGAAAAAGGGAGGACGGTCAGCCCATGGCAAGCGCTACGGGTAAGCCAGAGGCAGGCGAGCGCACGGTGACGAAAGCGGATCTGATCGAGGAAGTGATCCGCGTGACGGAGTTGCCGCGCAAAGAGTCCGAAACCGTGGTCGAGACGGTATTCGAGAGCATTATTGAAGCGCTGCAGAAGAACGACAAAATCGAGATTCGGGGCTTTGGCAGCTTCCGCACGCGCGAGCGCCGCGGAAGGGTTGGGCGGAATCCGAAGACGGGCGCGAAGGTGGACGTTCCGGCCAAGAGGATTCCATTTTTCAAGCCGAGCAAGGAATTGAAGGACTACGTCAACGCGCACAAGACCGCGGCGCCTGCCGCGCCCGCGTCGCCGGCCGAACACGCGCCACAGGGCTGAGGCGGCCGGGCGGAATGGATTTTCTCTGGACTCCGTGGCGCTACCGCTATATTGCCGAGGCGAATAAGGATGAGCGTTGCATTTTCTGCGACGCGCTGACGCTGAAGGATGACGTCAGCGCGCAAATTGTTTTCCGCGGCAAACTCGCCTTCACAATTCTGAACCGTTTCCCATACACAACCGGCCACGTGATGGTGGTGCCGTACGCGCATGTCGCGGAACTTTCGGAATGCGATCCGGAGGCGCTCGCGGAGATGATGCGGCTGGCGCAGAATGTTCAGAAGGCGCTCGGCAGCGTTTATCATCCGCAAGGCTACAATCTGGGGATGAATTTGGGACGCTGCGCGGGCGCGGGGGTTACGGGGCATTTGCATCTGCACGTGCTGCCGCGCTGGATCGGCGACGCGAATTTCATGACTACCGTCGCGGAGACACGGCTCGAGCCCGAAGAACTTTCGACCACATTTGAAAAACTGCGGCGGGTGTTGAACGCGTAAGGATTTACCGCAGCTGAAGCGTAATAGGGAGCACGAATTGGACCTGGGACTCACGGAAGAACAGAAGCTGCTGCAGCGGACAGTGCGTGAGTTCGCCGAATCGGAAGTGAAGCCGCTGGCGAAAGAGATCGATGAGAGCGGTCATTTCCCACGCGAGACATTTCGCAAGGCGGCGGAACTGGGACTGACGAGCGTCGCGATCCCGGAGCCATACGGCGGCGCGGGGATGGATCACATCAGCTACACGATTGTGATCGAGGAAATTTCGCGGGTGTGCGCTTCGACGGGCGTAATCCTATCGGTACAAAATTCGCTTTACTGCGATCCTGTTTATCGGTTTGGGACCGAAGAGCAGAAGGAAAGATTTCTCACACCGTTTGCGCGCGGTGAAAAGATCGGCTGCTATGCGCTGACCGAGCCGGAAGCGGGATCGAATGCGGCTGCGCTGCGGACCAAGGCGACGCTTAAGGGCGACAAATACATCGTCAACGGGACGAAAGCATGGATTACCAATGGCGGAGCGGCGGACGCGGCAATCGTTTACACGAACACGCAACCGGAGAAAGGCGAGAAAGGAATCACGGCGCTGGTGATTGAACGCGGCATGCCGGGGTTTGCGGTGGGCAAGGAAGAAAAAAAACTTGGCATCAACGCCACCGCGTGCTGCGAGCTTTCGTTCAGCGATTGCGAGGTTCCGGTTGGCAATCGCATCGGCGCGGAAGGGGAAGGCTACAAGGTGGCGCTGTCGACGCTCGATGGCGGGCGCATTGGGATTGCTTCGCAAGCCACGGGGATTGCGCAGGGCGCATTCGAGGCGGCGCTTGCCTATGCGCAGCAACGGCAAGCATTCGGTCATCCCATCGCGGAGTTTCAGGCGATACAGTTCATGCTGGCGGACATGGCGACGGAAATCGACGCGTCGCGATTGCTGGCGCGCAAGGCGGCGTGGAAGCAGGAAACTGGCGCGCGATTTTCGATGGAGGCGTCAATTGCAAAATTGTTCGCGTCGGAAATGGCCACGCGCGTGACGCACAAAGCAATTCAAATCCACGGAGGAAATGGTTACAGCCGGGAATATCCCGTCGAACGCGCCTACCGCGACGCACGCATCACGGAGATTTACGAAGGGACGAGCGAAATTCAGCGGCTGGTGATCGCGGCATGGGTATTGAAAGCCTATTGAAGGATTAAATTGGCACGGTTCCGCCGAATCGCTTCAGCGTAAATTTGTCTTCGGTGTATCCTTTCTTCGTGTTGCCTCTGGAAGCTGGATTGGAATTCGATCGCGCGCACGAGGAGCAGTTTTTTGCCTCGATTCCACAACATGCGGGAGTGTTTGTTGTCGAGACGCGCGCGGTTTCGGACGCGGCAGCGACCAAACCACATCTGGGGCGCACGGCGGACCTTCGGCGCGCCGCGGAGCGGTTGCTGCGGCCGCCCGACGCGACATCGAAACGGCTGAACTTGCGCGAGGTTGCGACGAAATTCTCCTTTCGCGCGACCGGCTCGCGATTCGAGCAATCATTCGTGCTTTACCATCAGGCTCGGGAACGATTTCCGAAAACTTTTCGGATATTTCTCCGAATGCGGCCGCCAGCGCTGTTGAAAATCAGCCTGCGAAATTCCTATCCGCGGTGTTACGTGACGCGGCGGATTGTCAGAGACGGCGGATATAATTTTGGGCCGTTCGTGTCGCGGCAGGCGGCGGAAGCGTTCGCGAATGAGTTTCTGGATTTGTTCAAGATTCGCAGATGCCAGATCAAGATTCGGCGCGACCCCAGTTTCCCCGGATGCATTTATTCGGAGATGAAAATGTGTCTGGCGCCGTGCTTTGCGGGTTGCACGAAAGAGGAATATGACGCCGAGGTTGGGCGGGTGGTCGAGACGCTAGAATCCGGAGGAGCGTTTTTGACCGGAGCGATCGAGCGGGAACGGGAAGCGGCGAGCGAAACGACGGATTTTGAGCGCGCAGCGGCGCTTCATAAAAAACTCGACAAAGTGAACGGCGTGCTGCGGGGCTTGCCGGGGATAGCGAGGCGCATCGACGGGCTGAATGCGGTGATTTTGCAGCGGGCGGCACGGGACAAAACGGTGGCCATCTTTACGATTGCGAATGGGCTGATCGCGGCGCCATTTTTCATGTGCTTTGATGAATCCAGCCAACCGCGGTCGGTGGAGGCGGTTCTTCGCCGGAATTTCGAGGAATCGCAATCGAAAGAGGCGGCGCAAGGGGAGCCGCACGATAGAATGCCGGAGGGAAGGCTCGGAGAGCCGGGATCGCGCCCTGAGCGATTCGATTTGCGGGGCGACGCGGCGGAGCGCGAAGAACATCTGTCCCTGCTGGCGCGGTGGTTTTACTCGAAGCCGCGAGCGGGCGAAATTTTGTTTCGCGATGCGGATTGGCCGTACCGGAAGATACTTCGCGCGTGCGCGCGCGTGCTGGCGACTGGCGGATAAGCGATCGAAATGGCTGACGACACCTCTACTGAGATTACCGAACAATCCACGAATGGCGGAGCGGAGCCGGGCGCGCAGGTTTCGCGCTGGTCGGTGATGTTCCGCGCTTTGAAATACCGCAATTTCCAACTTTTCTTTGCAGGGCAATTGATCTCGCTGGTCGGCACTTGGATGGACAACATTGCCGAAGCGTGGCTGGTGTACCGGCTGACGGGATCGTCACTGCTGCTGGGCACGGTGGCGTTCGCGGGGCAGATTCCGGTTTTCCTGCTGGCGCCGATTGGCGGGCTGGTGGCTGACCGGTTGGATCGGCGGCGGGTGGTCATCGTAACGCAGACGCTGTCGATGATTATTGCGGGGGCGCTTGCGGGGTTGACGCTTTCCGGGCGCGTCAAGGTGTGGGAAGTGATGGTGCTGGCGTCGCTGATGGGAGTGGTGAATGCGTTTGATATTCCGGCGCGGCAGGCATTTCTGGCCGAGATGGTTGGGCGCGAGGATTTGATGAACGCAATTGCGCTGAATTCGTCGATGTTCAACGGGGCGCGCGTGGTGGGGCCAGCGATCGCAGGGATTTTGGTGGCAAGCATCGGGGAAGGATGGTGTTTCTTTGCAAACTCCGTCAGTTATATCGCCGTGATTGCGGGATTGCTGATGATGCGCATCGTGCCGCGGGTGCTCGAAGAGCGGCGGGCCTCGGCGTTTGAACACATTGCCGAGGGTTTTCGTTTTGTCCGAAGGACCGCGCCGATATTGGCGCTGCTGCTGCTTTTGGGGTTGGTGAGCCTGGTAGCGATGCCCTATTCGGTGCTGATGCCAATTTTTGCCGCGCGCATCCTGCACGGAAATGCCACGACGCTGGGCACGTTGATGGGCGCGACGGGCATCGGCGCATTGACTGGCGCGCTGGTGCTGGCGTCGCGCACGGGACTGAAAGGATTGAGCCGCTGGGTGGCAATGTCGTGCGGCGGATTTGGAGCGGCGCTGATTTTATTTTCATTCTCACGATGGTATGTACTCTCTGTGATTCTGCTGATGCCAGTGGGATTTATGATGATGGTGCAGATGGCGTCTTCGAATACGCTGATTCAAGCGATGGTGCCCGACCGTTTGCGGGGCCGTACGATGGCCGTATATTCCATGATGTTCATGGGTATGGCGCCGCTGGGTTCGCTGCTGTCGGGGGCGCTGGCCGACCGCATCGGCGCACCGTGGACGGTTGCGATTGGCGGCTTGGGAGCAATTATAGGCGCAATTATTTTTTGGCGGTCGCTGCCGAAGCTTCGCGTGGAAGCGCGGGAATTGATTATTGCGCAGGGACTGGCCGGCGGCGAGCCAGCGGGCGGAATGACTTCGCGGGCGTTGGAATAGATATGCGTGAGGCGCGCGGAAATTGAAGAGGGGATTTGGAGCGGGCTGTTATACTCGTCGGCCCGTTTAGAATAGTGAAGCGTTGGGGACATACATGAGAGCGTCATCCACATGAGTAGCGCATCCTCGCTCAAGCCGGGTTTTGCAACTCCGAAAAGCACGCAAAAATTTGCCGCGCGATTCGACGGGCGTGCGGCGGCTGGGCATTTCCGCGAACGGTGGGGCTTGATGATTTCGTCCATCGGAATTGGCACGTATCTGGGCGAGCCAGATGCGGCAACCGATCTGGGTTACACGGAAGCGATTGTTGCGGCGGTAGAGGGCGGATTGAATGTGATCGACTCGGCAATCAATTACCGCCTGCAGCGCAGCGAGCGTTCGATTGGGAGCGCACTCGACAAACTTTTCGCGGCCGGGTTTGCGCGCGAGGAAATTCTGATTTGCACGAAAGCGGGATTTCTTACACCGGATGGCGAGATGCCCGCGGATGCCAACGATTATTTCTCCCGCGAATACATGGCGAAAGGAATTTTTGGAGTCGAGGATATCGCCGCGGGTTGCCATTGCATGACGCCACGCTACCTGGCGGATCAAATCGAGCGGAGCCGGCGAAATTTGGGTGTCTCATGCATCGACGTCTTCTATCTGCATAATCCGGAAACGCAGTTAGGCGAAATCCCGCGCGAGGAATTTAACAGGCGGATTCTTGCGGCGTTTGGCGCACTGGAGGCGGAAGTGGCCGCGGGCAAAATTCGCGCCTACGGCATGGCGACGTGGAATGCGTTCCGCGACGAATCACGCGCGCCGGATTATTTGTCGCTCGAGCAAATGGCTGGACTGGCGCGGCAGGCGGGAGGGAACCAGCATCATTTTCAGTACGTGCAGTTGCCGTTCAATCTAGCGATGCCCGAAGCGCTGATGCGGCCGAATCAGATTGTCGGAGGAAAAACGCTGTCGATGGTGCAGGCGGCGCGGGAACTCGGCGTCACTTTGATGGCGAGTGCTTCGCTGCTGCAAGCTCACCTTGCCGGCAAGGTTTCGCCGGTCATCCGCGACACTTTTGGGCTGCAAGACGACCTGGAATGCGCGCTGCAATTTGTGCGATCGGCTCCGGGGATAACGACGGCGCTTGTGGGAATGAAGCGAGTGGAGCACGTGCGAGCGAATCTAAAACTGGCGGGTACTTCGCCTGCGTCCCAGGAGCAGTTTCGGAAGATGTTTGTGGCGCGATGACGGCGCGCATCGCGGATAATGCAATTATTCGGGCTGCTGGGTGAGCCAGCTTTCGAGGGCGCGGCCCATCTCGGGCAGCTTGCCGGCGAAGAAATGGTCCGGCGCATCGACGAATGCAAGGCTCTTCGGCTCCGGGAGCGTTTCGTAGAGGGTTTCGACGCGCTCGCGCGAGCCGTACTGATCGTGAGCACTCTGCAAGATTAGTTTTGGCTTCTTGCATTCGGCGAGGTAAGAGAAATTCGAATCGTTGACGGGAATGCCGAGGCCGACGAGTTGCTTTACGCGCGAATCCTCGCATCCAACGCGCAAGCCGACAAACGAGCCAAAGCTGAAGCCGGCCAAAAGGATTGGTTTGCCCGCGAATTCTTTGGCGAGGTAGTCGAGCGCGGCAAGAACGTCCCCTGTTTCGCCGCGGCCTTTGTCGTGTTTGCCTTCGCTTAATCCGGTACCGCGAAAATTAAAACGCAGAACGGGAATTTCCAATTGGTGGAGCGTTTTCGCGACCTGGAAGACGACTTTGTTGTGCATGGTGCCGCCGAAAAGCGGATGCGGATGGCAAACGACGGCGACGCGCCGCGGAGCAGCGGTGGACACCGTCCAAAGCATTGCTTCGAGGCGTCCGGCGGGACCGTCAAGAAAAAAAGTTCTGTGAAATGAGTCGGCCATTGCGAATTTTGGAGTGTAGCCGAAACGGAACGATAATAATCCAGAATTCGAGCGAACGATTGCTGGTGTGAACTATCGCGGAAAGCGAAAAGAATTGCACGTTGCGTCGCGCGGTGCTAGGGTTATGAGAATTTCCGGCAGCTCTCTGGGGAGGATCCATGAATCAAGAGACAACGGATCGCCGAACGGCCCGCCGCTTCACGATGGCGCTTCCCTTGCTGGTGCGGTATACGCACAACGGCAATATCGAAGAGAAGGTGGCACAAACGCGGGACGTAAGCTTCCGCGGAGTGTATTTTCTTACGGATACGCCTCCCGAAGAAGGCAGCTCGGTGGAACTGGTTCTGACGCTGCCACAGCAGATAACGCTCGCGGGCGATGTGCGGATCCGCTGTTTTGCCAACGTAGTACGCGTCGAGCCGCACGAGGAAGTACGCGGCGTCGCGGCACGCATCGACCGCTACGAATTCATGCCCGCCGCTGCGTGATTGCCGCCCATCCCTGCTAAAATGCCTCTGTCAACGGAGGCGATATGTATCATTACAATCCGGAAACGGCGCTGGAAGAATTACGCGACGAGGCCGTTCTGCCGCATCCCGTCCATTTGCGGGACATGATCCTGCGCACGAAGCTCGAGGCGCCGGCAGCGCTCGACCTGAATCGCGATTTTCAGGAGTACCTGACGCAGTTCGGCGAAGTTCAAAAACTTGCGCAAGGCATCCTCGAGCGGCTCGCCGCTGGAGTGCGCAAAGCGTCCTGACGTTTGCAAAACTGGTTTTTCGCGACGAAACTCGCCGTGCGCCTGCCCGCGACGGGCAGATTGTGGTGCGAAAGTATGAGCGGGGCTAAAGAGAATCGAAAATGGCGCGACAGACGATCCTGATCGATGCGGACGACACGCTCTGGGAGAACAACATCTTCTTCGAGCAGACGATCAATCAATTTCTGTCGTCCCTGGTGCATCTGGGTTACACGCCTGAGTATTCGCGGCACATCTTGAACGAGACAGAACGCCGCAATGTTTTGCAGCACGGCTACGGCGTTCGCTGTTTTCGCCGGTCGCTCGAAGATACGTACTTGAAATTGGCCGGCGGGATGGCGCGCAAGGAGGTTGTGCAGAGCATCGAGAAAATGGCCGAGGAGTTGGAGCACACGCCACCGCAGATTCTCGACGGCGTGCCGGAAACGCTCGCGTATCTGAGCGGACGCCACCGATTGATTTTGCTGACAAAGGGCGAGCCCGCGGAGCAGGCGGCGAAAGTCGAGCGTTCAGGGTTGGCTGCGTATTTTGAAGCGGTAGAGATTGTTGCCGAGAAGGATCACACGACGTATGAGCGAGTGATCCATCAATTCAAGGTGGTGAAATCTCACGGCTGGATGGTGGGAAACAGCCCGCGAAGCGATATCAATCCAGCTTTGCGTGCAGGGCTAAATGCGGTTTTTATCCCGCATCACGCGACGTGGATTTTGGAGCACTCGGAGCTCGAAAGCGGCGCGGGGAAACTGATTCTTGTCGCCAGTTTCCGCGACTTGCGCGCACATTTCTAGAAATTTATGGAGGATAGTTTGGATTATCGCGCTGAATTTGCCGATTTCGAAGGCGCAACGTATTTGAACGCCGCGGGACAAGGCCCGTTGCCGCTGGCATCGGCTCGAGCGGCGCAGGCGGCGCTCGAATGGAAGAAATTGCCGCACCGAATGCCGGAGAATGTGTATTTTGATTTGCCGGATCGGGTTCGCGCTTTGCTGTCGCGCCTGATGGGCGGAGATCCGGAGGAATTCGCGATTACTTCCGGTGCGAGCAGCGGTATGGCAGCCGTGGCCGCGAATTTTGATTGGCAGCCGGATGACGAAGTGCTGGTCGGCAGAGGAGAATTTCCGGCACACTTCTCGACGTTCATGCCGCTCGAGACAGCCGGCCGGTGTCGCGTAAAAATCGTCGTCCCCCGCGAGAGGTTCATCACAGCACAGGATTACATCGAGCAGATAACACCGCGAACGCGAATGGTGTCCGCCAGTCTGGTGCGATTCGACGACGGCGGGCGGCTGGATGCAGCACGGCTGGCGGTTGCGTGCAAAAAAGCGGGTGTGCTGCTCCTGCTCGACTTGAGCCAGTGCGCGTGCGCCATTCCGATCGATTTGCGCGCGATGGGCGCGGATTTCGCGGTGAGCTCCGGATACAAATGGCTGCTGAGCCCGTATGGGACAGGTTTTTTCTGGGCGCGGCGCGAATCGATGGAGAAACTGCGGCCCGCGCCTTTTTATTGGATGGCCCTCGAAGGCGCGAGAAATTTTCACTCGTTGCCGCTTGGTACGCTGACGCCAGCGGCGGGTGCGCGGCGCTGGGACGCCGCCGAGACGGCGAATTTCTCAAATTTGGCGGCGATGCAAACGTCGCTCGAATTTCTGGAGCGTGTGAGCGTGAAAGCGATCGTGGAGCACAATCACAACCTGATGGAGCAACTGATTGAACGTCTGCCGCGCGACACGTGCGCGCTGGCGAGTCCCAGCAATGCGGAAAGGCGAGGGCCATACGTCTGTGTCACAGCGCGAAGGCCGGAGCGAACGCAGGAGCTTTTTGAAAAGCTGCACGGCGCGCAAGTTTTCGTGAGTTTGCGGGAAAATGCGCTGCGCATCTCGCCGCATCTCTACAATACGGAGCGCGACATCGCGAAGTTGATTGCCGTGCTGTCGAGCTGATTTTTGGATTTAGTGCGTGTGGTTTGTTATGCGGCCATGGCCAGGCGATAAAAACTCAGCGCGGAATCGCCCTGCTCAACAATGCGGGAACATTCGAGCCTTTCCAGGCGGCCCGGGAGATGCAATTTTCTTCCGTGCTCCGCGATGACGATTCCATTCGGTGCGATTAAGTGCGATTCGTCGAGAAATTCGAGGACGCGAAGGTAATCGGCGGCACGCGCGTACGGCGGATCCAGGAAAATAAAATCAGCGAGGACGTGCCGGGAAGACAGCAGTTCGAGCGCCCGAATTGCGTCGAGGGCAAGCACTTCGGCGCCAGCCGTGATGCCGAGCGAATGCAGATTCTCACGAATCAGTTTTATGGCCGGGGCATGTCGTTCAATAAAGATGGCGTGGCGCGCACGGCGACTGAGAGCCTCGATGCCAATGGCTCCCGTGCCGGCGAAAACATCGATGAAAAGCGAATCCTCGACCGTCGGGCCCAAAATATCGAATAGCGTTTCGCGCAGACGGTCGCTGGTGGGGCGAAGCTCCATGCCGCGCAACGCGCGCAGGCGGCGGCTACCGAATTGTCCCGCGATAACGCGCATTGTTTATCCCACCGAGGCGAGCTGAAAGCGTTTCTGCCAAGCAGGCCCCAAATACGTCAGCAGTATTTTCATTTCCGGTTCGCGCGCGCGGTCCGCGATGAGCGCGAAGGCTTCGCCACGCGCCAGCTCCAGGAGTTTATGATCGCGCAACGGATGAGCGATGTGGAAGGCTACGTCTCCGTGCTGCTTGGTGCCGAAAAATTCTCCGGGGCCGCGTTGCTTCAAATCTTGTTCGGCGATTTGAAACCCGTCCGACGTGGCAACCAGAGTCTCTAGGCGTTCGCGCCCCTCACTCGTAATATTTTTCGGCGCTACAAGAATGCAATAGGATTTGGCGGATCCCCGGCCAATGCGCCCGCGCAACTGGTGAAGCTGCGCAAGGCCGAAGCGATCGGCATGTTCGATGACCATCACGGTGGCATTGCGAACATCGACACCGACTTCGACGACGGTGGTGGCGACGAGAATTTGAATCTCGCCGCCGCGAAATCGCTCCATCGCGTCATCTTTTTCTTCGCTGCGCATCCGGCCGTGCAGCAGTCCAACTTTCAACTGCGGGAAAACCGATTTCGAGAGCCTTTCGTATTCGGCGGTTGCGGCCTTCAGCTCCTGTTTCGATTCTTCAATGACCGGATAAATGATGTAGGCCTGGTGGCCCGCGCTCACTTCGCGGCGAACGAATTCCCAGACGCCCGGAAGCTGATTTTCGGCGCTCCAGCGCGTCTCGACAGGAGTGCGGCCCGGTGGCATTTCGTCGATGATGGAAAGTTCCAGGTCGCCATATAGCGTGAGTGCCAGAGTGCGCGGAATGGGCGTCGCGGTCATCACGAGTGCGTGGGGCGATGCCCCTTTCTCGAAGAGGCGCTTGCGCTGGAGCACGCCGAAGCGGTGCTGTTCATCTATGATGACCATCCCGAGTTTGGCAAAAGCAACGCGATCTTCAATGAGGGCATGCGTGCCGACAACGAATTGCGCGGTACCGGATGCGATGCGTTGGAGCGTGTGCGCCTTTTCGCGGGGTTTAATTCCGCTGACCAGCAAGTCAACAGAATATCCGGCAGGCGCAAAGGTGCGCCGCGCTGATAGATAATGTTGCACGGCCAGAATTTCGGTTGGCGCCATCAGGGCCACCTGGTAGCCATTTTCAATCACAATCGTCGCCGCTTCGAGCGCCACGATTGTTTTGCCGCTGCCCACGTCGCCTTCGAGGAGGCGGTTCATGGGTGTTGGTTTCTCGAGGTCGCCGACGATTTCGGCGAGCACGCGCTTCTGCGCGCCGGTAGGCTTGAAAGGCAGAATGCGCTTGAGCGCTTCGCGAATCGGCTCCTCGCGCACGCGCATGGGGATGCCGACTTGCTGTTTTTCGTGCTGACGCCGAACGGCGAGGCCAAGCTGATAGAGAAAAAACTCCTCGAAAATCATCCGCATCTGCGCGGGGCTGCGAAATTCGTTCAGCATTTCCACGTCCGCGTCGTGCGGGGGGAAATGAATGGCAATAAGCGCTTCCCGCCGCGAAGGAAAGGCATAACGTCGGAGCAGGTCTAGCGGCAGCGGGTCCGGGACGTCGCCTGTGAACCCCTGCAGCACGGCATAAATGATCCGCCGCAGGATGCGCGAGCTGACAGCGCCGATGGCTTCGTAGACGGGAACAATCCGGCCAACTTCGGTTGAATCCGCCGAGCTATTGCCGGCCCGGAGCAACTCAAATTCCGGATTGATCATCTCCGTGCGCAACGGACGGTTCGGATCGAGGCTCGGCTTACCGTGGAGCACGAGCGGCTGGCCGGGCCTGAGTTTTCCATCGAGATAGCCGCCGTGAAAAAAACGCGCGGCGAGTTTTCCGCTGCCGTCTTTCACCATCAGGTGAAACATTGCATCGCGCCGGCGCGCGAAACGCATCAGGCTGCCGCTTTCGACCTCCGCGCGCACGGTCGCCACCTGGCCTGGCACGAGTCGGGCAATGGGCGTGAAGTGGATGCGGTCTTCGTAGCGGAAGGGTAAATAGGATAGAAGGTCGCCCACAGTTGTGATGCCGCGCTCGGCCAGCAGCGCGGTTCGCTGAGGGCCCAGGCCCTTCAGATATGTGACGGATGTATTCAATGTCGGCGTCATCGCGGCGATCAAAAGAGAATCCGTTGTTCCTTAGTGTCTTATATCACTTGGAGCGATTGCGTGCTTTTTTCGGTGTACAACGAACGGTGCCGCGTTTGCGCGCAAGCAGCCCCCAAGCCGCCGTGTCACATCATATTTTACTAAAGCTGGCGAGCGTCTTATATTGATCGTGAAGCACAGACAACGACAGCTCCCGGACGCAAAAATGGCGCAATTCCTCGGAACTAGCCTACGCCGCTGGCTCGAATACCTGGCAGCAATTCTGATCGGCAGCGCCGTTTATTTTCTTTCACTTTCCCCGTATCTTCCCGCCGGCCTGCGCCATAGGACGCACCGAATTGATCTGGGAATGGCGGTGAATTTTGCGATTTGCGTGGTCGTCTATGGCTTAATCCGGCTGGGGGAGCGCCTCTCGCGGTAACACGTGAAGCCATATCCGTGCTTACCTAGAGCGATAGCCGCCGTCTAAGTGGACGTACGGACAGGATCAAGCCGGCGGGTGCAAGAAAGGTAGCGACCGGGGCCCGACGGCAAGCGAGTCGCATCCGGCTATGAACTCGATGGGAATGAGTGCGGCGCTCGAAGGGGCTGTGGGATACCGCGCGGTGCAGAAAGCGGACGAAGAGGTCCTGGTCCGGCAAGCACAAGCGGGCATTCGGCCGGCTTTTGAGGAATTGGTGCGCCGCTATGACCGCGATGTGCTGCGGCTGGCGCTGAATCTGCTGCGCGGCAGCGAAGACGCCCGCGACATCTATCAGGAAGTTTTCCTCCGCGCTTATCGGAACCTGTCGAGGTTCCGGTTTGAGTGCAGCTTTTACACTTGGATTTACCGGATCGCGACGAACGTGTGCCTGGACCATCTGCGGCGCAAGGGCACGCGGCGCGAAGAACAGGCTCCTCAACTGGAGGGCGCGGACGGCGCGGCGCCGGATTTCTTCGATCAGCAAATGGAGCATCGAGCCGCCGCCAATCCCGAGCACCGCTTGTTGGGACAAGAATTGGGCGAGCACATCACTGCGGCGCTCGATGGGCTCTCACCGCGAGAGCGGATGGTCTTTGAGTTGAAGCATTACGAAGGACTGAAATTGCGAGCGATCGGCGACATCCTCGGCACTTCAGAAGAAACCGTGAAGAATTCGCTGTTCCGGGCCACGCGGAAATTGCGCGCGAGCCTGGACGGCGTCAGGTAGGCAAGGAGCACTCGATGCAGCGGGAATCCAATTCATCCTCCGGCGGGCAGGCTTGTCCAGAGTTTGAATCACAGATCATGTTGCTTGCGCTCGACGAACTCGAAGGGCCGGAGCGCGATTCGCTGGAAGAACATCTCGACCATTGCGCGCGCTGCGTCGCGGCGCTCGCTGCGGAGAGACGCATGCTGGAACTGCTGGCGTCGCAGCAACGCGCGGAACCCCCTGCTGCATTGCTATCCAACTGCCGGAATCGATTTGAGGATTCACTCGACGAGATGGACCATCGCAGCATTTTTGCGCGCTGGGCGGAATCGATTTTTCCGGCGCATTGGCTGGCGCTGCATCCTGCGGCAAGCGTCGCGATGCTCCTGCTGATTGGGTTTTCCATCGGCACGCTGGCGCCCTGGCGGTCGCAAGCGGGAACGTCTTCCCCGCCGCGGCCGCCGGCGACGCTCGGTTCGATGGCGCTCAACAATCAAGAATTGCAGTCCGCGGCTGTTTCTGGAATTAACTGGACTCCGGGCAACGGCAATCGGCCGCCTCAAGTCGAAGTGCAGATGACGACCGAAAAACCCCTCGTGCTGCAGGGCACCGTGGACGATAAAGAAGTAAAGCAGGTGCTGCTGTATGTGCTGCACAACAACCGGCGGTTCGGTCCGGACATACGGATCAATGCCGTCGAATTGCTGAGGACGCGCGCGAATGATCCCGACGTGCAGCAGGCGCTATGCCAAGCGGTGCGCATCGACGGGAACGCGGCGGTGCGGCTGAAGGCGCTCGAGGCGCTGACGCATGCTCAGCCAGACCAGGCCATCGTACAGACGATGCTCGACGCGCTGGTGAAGGATACGAACATCGGAGTGCGTGTGGAGGCCATCAATTCGCTGCGTGTGCTTTCCGAGCGCGGCGCGCTTCTCTCCAATCCGCAAGCGGTGACGGTTCTCCGCGATCGCATGCGCACGGACTCGAACAACTATATCCGGCTGCAGAGCGCGGCGGCAATTCAGCAGATTCCATCGGGACAACAATAGATGAGAACGCGGCGAAATATGAATATGGGCGCACGACTTTCGCAATTTGCGGTGCTGGCGCTAGCCTGTGCGTTGATCCATGCCCCGCAGGCGCTTGCCAAGCGGAAACCGCGGCACGGCGACGCGCGCAATAGCTCCAATCACTTGACCGCCGATAAATCCGGCCAGTTTGCCACCAGTAAAGGTTTGCGGCTGCACCTGGTCGCCGACGAAGGCGATGTCCGAATCACAACCCAGAACTCGCCTACGGTTAATTACCGGGTTCATCTGGAGGTAAACTCAAACGGTTCGAACGCGCGGCGGATTCTCGATGGATTCACACTGGTGACGCGCAACGGTCCGGATGGGGTGCTCTTGCTGGCAAGAACTCCGCATCACAACTGGGGCCAGCGCTTGTCGGTGACGTTTGAAGTCAGCGTACCGCGGAATTACAACCTCGATATTTCCACGCAAGGCGGGAATGTCCAGACGGGCGACATTCAGGGCCGCGTTGCGATTGCCACGAACGGCGGGAATATATCGACGGGGCAAATCGATGGCCCGGCGAGGCTCGTCACGGACGGCGGCCACATCTTCGTAAAGGGCGTTGGAAATGATCTGGTGGCAATGACCGGCGGAGGCAATATCACAGTGGGTCCTGTAGCCGGCACGGCGCTCCTGCGCACCGGCGGGGGCCACATTCGAGTGGATTCGATCGGCGGGGTGGGAAAGCTTGAAACGGGTGGAGGCAATATCTCTCTGGAGCATTCCGGGTCCGGATTGATCGCAAGCAGCGGCGGGGGACAGATTGATGTTGGCGAGGCTACCGGCTTGATTCGAGCACGTACGGGCGGCGGCGGGATTCGGATAGTCCATGCCAGCGGACCGACGGAACTCGAGACCAGCGCGGGGAATGTTTATCTGATGCAGGTGGAAAATTCAGTACGCGCCTCGACGGGTTCGGGCGGCATCACCGCCTGGTTTGGGCCGGGCGCGAAACTTACGAGTCCTTGCCGTCTGGCCGCGGGCGAAGGCGACATTGTTGTTTATCTTCCGAAGCTTTTGCCCGTCACCGTGGACGCGCAGGTGGAGCTGGGTGGCGACCATCGCGTGATCGTCGATCCCGCGTTTCCGCTGAAAGTCACTTACGGCGAGCCGGATCAAGGCAGCCAAGCAGTGCGCGCCGAAGGGGAACTCAATGGCGGAGGCGCACCACTGGTGTTACGAACCGTTTCGGGTAACATTCGGCTGGTATTGAATGACGCCAACCAGGAAAAGCGCCAGATGGATCTGCTCAAACTGCAGATGAACAAACTTCGGCGGCAACTTGAGATGAACCTGTCCAACATGAAACTTCCTCCCCTTCCTCCGCTCCCACCGCCTCCTCATGAATAGGCGAATGACGGAATTGGGACGCATTTTGGTGACCCGGGCCAAGTGCCACTCTGAGTTCAGGAGAATAACGATGAATCGAGTGATGACCAGAACGGCGGGTTTCGCAATGCGCGAGGCTATGGGCATTTGTACGCGCCGGGTCGCATGGCTTTTGTTTGTGCTCGCAGCAGGATTTGCTTTCGCCGCTTCGCCAGCGTCCGCATCCACGCGGATATTCGACCAGACATACCCGCTGCAATCCGGCGGGATTTTCTCCCTGACAAATGTTAACGGCTCCGTGCACGTGGACGGCTGGGATCGCAATGCCGTGGAAGTGCGCGCGGTGAAAACCGCGTTGCATAACCCAGCGGATCTTGATCGCGTACAAATCAGCGTGCAATCCGACGGCGAGCGAGTAGCGGTGAGCACTCACTATCCACAGGGCAGCGGCGTCGAAGTCATGGTGGAATATCACATCCGCGTGCCGTACCGCGTGCAACTGGCGGGTGTGGAGACAGTGAATGGCAACGTGCGTGTGGATGGCGTTTCGGGCGTGGGGACGATCAATTCGATCAATGGCAGCGTCGAAGTACTCGACAGCGACGGCCGCTTCAACGCCAGAACCACGAATGGCGACGTGCGGCTCCAATTGAAAAGGCTCCCGCCCGGACCTCCCATGCATCTTTTCACGGTGAATGGTTCGATTGTGCTTTCCCTGCCGGCGAGCGCTGGCGCGGAAATCGACGTAGCCAATCGGAATGGCGACTTCCACTCGGAGTTTCCTTTGCGCACGCTCAGCTCTTACGACCCACGAAGGTTTCACGGCCAGCTCGGAAACGGCGGCGGTGAGATTTCGATGAGCACGGTGAATGGCGGCATTCGCCTTGTCCGAGGACGTCCCACGATTTAGCTGGTGCAGGAAAAATTCCGCGACGGAGAACAATTATGCGCGTCAAAACGTACATCATATATGGAACCTTGCTAGCGGCAGGTTTAGGTGTGCTGGCTGCTGGCGTTCAGTCTCAGACGCGGCAGACAACTACGACTGCTCCGGGGCCCTCAACGGTTTCGGCTGATGACAGCACAGCCGAAATGCAACGGGACATGCAACGGTTTCAGCGAGAGATGAAGGCACAGGCCGAGGAAATGAAGGCCAAAGCGCAAGAGATTAAGTCGGAGGTGGCTAAAGAAATGGTCGAAAATGGAATAACCAATCGAGCCGCCATGGACAAGCTCAGCGCCCAACTCCGCGCCCAGCAGGCGGGATTTGCGGCCGAGGCGCAAGCCGCCGCCGCGAAAGCTCAAGAGCTTTTTGCTCAGGCACCTGGGCTCCTCGACGCCAACGATGATACAGGATGGCTGGGTGTGGAGATCTCCGAAGTGACGCCGGAAAAGGTCAAAGAGCTTAAACTTCCGCGCTTGGCAGGCGTGATTGTCTCCCAGGTTTTGCCGGACAGCCCGTCGGCCAAAGCGGGCCTCGAAACCAACGACGTGATCCTGGAATATGACGGCCGCGCGGTCGAGGGTGCCTTGCAATTTCGCCGGCTCGTGCGTGAGACCCCTCCCGGCCGATCCGTTGACCTCGACGTTGACCGCAACGGGCATGAACAGAAATTGACCGTGCAGGTTGGAAATCGAGCCCGGAGCATCGACAGCGGCCTCCGGGAAGTATTGCCGCCGCGCAATTTCGACTTCAAGTTCAACATGCCGGAAATTTTTCCTGGCACGACGCCAACACTAGGCGTTGAAGCAGAGGATGTGACTGGTCAACTGGGAACATACTTCCACGTGCCCGGAGGAGAAGGCGTATTGATCCGCGAAGTGAGCGCGAATAGCCCCGCCGCAAAGGCAGGGCTGAAGGCGGGCGACGTGATTACTCGCGTGGATGGCGCGACGGTAAAAACAGTGAGTGATCTGCGAGAACGCCTGCGTGAGAAGCGCGACCAAAAAAGTGTTTTTCTATCGATTATTCGCCAAGGCGCGGAAATGGCCGTGACTGTCAACCTGGAAGCGCCGGAACCTCGTCGCGTTCTGACGCGGGCGGCCGCGCTTTAGCTTTTGGCGGTGACACCGAGTGGAAAGGGAAAGGCCCAGCGCCAGAATGCCAGACCTTTGCTTTTTTGATTCCGGGGACCGTTATTCGCGCACAATTTCCGCGTTGGCGCTGGGCACGGCAATTCGCACCAAACGTTTCCCTTCCAGATAGAGAATGATGTCCAAATCTTGGCTGTGAACCTGTAACTCCTGGAGGTTCTTTCCGTCCTGATCGTCTGAATCGCGGGCTTCGACGGTGATTGTCCCGGGCGTCATTTCCTGCGGGATGAGGACAGGGAAAGTCTGCGGCCCCTTCTTCGACCAGTCGTACAAATCCGCGAGGATGGCGTACTGGTGGTACAGGTTGTCGTCCAGAATCACGACGACGGGAGTCTTGAAGAAGAATTGCTGGGTGAACATTTTTCCTCCATTTACCTGGAGGTGTATCGTGGCCGTGCCATTGTCGAAGTCGATCGAAGCGGCAGCCTTCTTGGTTCCCGCAAGTGTCGTCCACTCGTAATGCACGGGCGCTCCGTCCGCGCGAAGTTGCAGGACGGAACTGATATGAGTCTCCGGGCCTTGCGCAGGTTTGACTTCGGATGTCCCGCGCGCCACCCAGCCGCCCCCGTTGGATGTTATTTCAAATTGTTCCGAGCCAACTTGTTTTCCGTTGACCATGTCGCGGAATTTGCCTTTGTCGGCAGTAAGCCCCTGTGCGTTTGCGATAGGGAGCAGCAAAATCACGGCGGCCAACGTGGGGGCACATCGAAGTGCGAATCTTGCGGTTCGCCTCATGTCGGAACTCCTTCCAAAATGCCGAGTGCGATGATGTCTTGAACCACGCGGAGCGGCTCGACGGCGCTCTCGACGCGATGCTCGGCCAGTTCGTAGAACGGCAAGCGCTGGGCATAGAGCTGACGAAAGCTTGCTTCGTCTCGGAAGAGCGGCCGGTCGGTGATGTGCGAACAGCGCCTGAGAAGTTCGTCCACGTGGCAATCCAACCACACCGTGGCGCAACCGGCTTGGCGAAGCGCTTCCACATTTTGTCCTTGAGCCATCGTCCCGCCGCCAAGCGAAACAATAGTCGGACGAGACGACTCGATGGCTTCGCCGAGGATACGATTCAGTTCTTGGCGTTCGATTTTGCGAAATGCCGGCTCCCCGAGCTGGGAAAAAATGGCGGAAATCGGCAGGTTCGCGCGCTCGACGATGCGCTTGTCGAGGTCCGCGTGGACCCATCCGATCTGGCGCGCGAGCAGCCGCGCGACAGTCGATTTTCCGCAACCCATAAAGCCGGTCAATGCGATCAGCCGGTGATTGACCCGCGCATTCGCAGCAGACGTCCCGCTTGAATAGATTTTGCTATTGGAATGGGGTGCGTCAATCACGCTTGTGGATATTGATTATACCATTGAAGGACGATAATTCGAGCTTGGCGCGGCCCTGGTTGAAGCTCCCGAATAGACTGCGCGCGTAGCGCGGCGGCCGCTGGTTGGGATGGCGCGGGGGTATTAGCTTTGCCTGGTTGTCCACTTTGCCGTAGAGCGATGTGGCGCTGACATCGAAGGAATCGCCGGGCGAAAACTGCACATTGATTGCGCCGCTATAATTTTTCAGGCGGTAGATTCCATTGGGCAAAAAATCGCCGTCCAGGACAATATTCCCCGTCGAGGTCTGCGCCAGAATGCTGGAGCTGTGGTCGTCCACAAGGCGCATATCTCCACTGATGGAATGGACATCGATGCGCCCGCTGCAACGTATGCACTGGAAAGCGCCTCCGACAGTCTGCACGACGAGATACCCGCCAATGTCTTCGGCGTCCACTCCGGCGGCCACCGTCTCGACATTCATGTCGCCAAGAATCCTCGAAACATCCACCGCGCCCGAATCATTGTGGATCTGCAGCTCGGAATCCTCGGGAACGGTGATGACATAATTTGCGCGAAGCTCTTCTGGGCTTATGTTGTCGGCGAGTTGGTGGGTCACAACGTCGACTCGATTTCCATTCTGTTCGGCGTCGACTTCAATCTTCGGGCTGTTGTGGTCCGCGACGACCATCACTTCCGGCTTGTCCCAGGACGATATCGTTACTCGACCGCTGGGATTGTGCAGGGTGATAAGCGGGTGCGATTGGACAGTGAATTGTTTCTCAAGGTGGTGCGCATACACCGGAGAAACCGCGCCCAGCAGGAGCACCATGGCCCAGCCGCTCGCCGGCCGCCAGATCAGTTTCGAGGAACCCGAAGAAATCGCCATTATCGCCCCTCGCTATCGGCCATTGTCGCCAAAAGGTCCGCCTTCTGCTGATAAGCCGTATACAGGTAGTCGCGTGTCATTTCGTTTTGAGGATCCTCGCGCACGCTCTTTTCACACATTGAAATCATGTTGTCAACAATCGCCAGGTTGCGATTCAGCGTTGCGGTCACGTCAGGATTCTGCGCCCTTATTGCTGGAACGCTGGTCGTCTCCGCAGTAGTAAGTTCCGTCTCGACCGGTGCGATTACCGTCTGCGTGTGCCGCAGCCATACCGCTTCGTCTTGAGCGTGGCGATTTGTGTTCGTTTGCCAGCCCAGCACGAGAGATGCTCCGATGACAAGGGACAGGTAGGCTCCGGCGAGCGCCGGCCGAAAAGCTCCAAACGTCGCGAAGCGCTCCCGCCAGCCTGCTCGCCGTGCACGAATGAGGCCCTCTTTCTCCAATTGAGATCTGATCGCGAGCCACACACGCGCAGACGGTTCTTCGTCCGCCCCGGCGAAAACGGGCCCGGCGTTGCGAATTGATTCGAGATCGGCGATCAGCATGCGGCACCGTCCACACGCGCCGGCGTGCGACACGGCATCAGGACGGCGTTCCCCGTCCATCCACTGTTCGCTCAGTTCCCAAAACTTCTCACAATTCATCGGAGCCATGATCTCTATTCCTCGGCCGCGGCATCGCGCTTAAGAGTCTCGCGCTCTTCCCTGGCCCTTGCTCGTTCTCTTTCGTGCAGCAAATCCCGCAACCGCATCCGGGCCTTGTGCAATTGGGATTTTGAGTTCCCAATCGAACAGCCCATAATTTCCGCGATCTCGTTATGTTCGTAACCCTGCACATCGTGCAGCACGAACACTGACTTGTAACCCGCAGGCAACTGGTCGATAGCGCGTTGCAAGTTCACTCTATCGATTGATCCGCTGAGCCCGAGATCGGGTCCGCCGAAGTCCCGGCGCGGGCCGCCCGTTTCCTCATCCGGTTCCGTAACCTCTTCGAGCGAGGTTTCCGAGCCGGTTTTCTTCCGCAACCTCATCAACACAACATTGACAGCCAGGCGATGCAACCAGGTGGAAAATGCCGACTCGCCGCGAAACGTGGCTATTTTGCGAAACAGTTGCAGAAAGGCTTCCTGAGTCAGGTCCTCTGCTTCCGCCGTATTGCCTACCATCCGCAAGCATAGTGAATAGACCCGGCGATTATGGAGCTGGTAAATCCGCTCGAACGCCGCCGCGTCACCCTGTTGCGCCAGCCGGAGCGCGTCCGCTTCCGGCATCTCTCCGTTTTCGTTTCGCGTCGTTCGGGCCACAATACCCGTCGCGGCGCATCTGTTCTTCCGATGCGACGCCTGCTCCAGAAGTTGTACTTAGATGTTCCTGCGGCGCATCGGTTGGCACTAAATTTACCGATGCATCCGAATGCCGCGCGACAAACGCGGCGACCCTAGACTGCTCGACCATTGTCTTAGGAATCTGTGCGCACGTCTAGGAAGAAACCCGCGAAACCTTCGGGCGTACGCGAGTCTGAACAGCGGAGGCCGACGCAAGGAGTTCTTTTCGTAAGGTCTCGAGGCTCGCGTCCGGCAATGCTCGGAGGAAGGACTTCAGCATTACAACCGATTCGCGCAGGCAGGTGTTCAAATCGTAGTGCAATTCATCGAGGGCCGACCAGCACTCCTGAGGGTGAATTTGCATGCCAGCGGCAAGGTCCCCGGCAGTCTCTTGAAAGTGGTCTGCCACGGCGCTAACGGTCATTTCCAGGACACGCAGTTTGTGCAGATACCGGGAACGGCTGCCAAACAGAATCCGGTGTAAAACCTGATTCCATGCGGCGTTTTGTCGCGCAATTTCTCCGCGGAAAAATCCTGGGTTGAGAGGGTTGACCGAAGGCGGCGCGGGCAATTGCCGGCCACGTATTTCCAGCGTCCGATAGGCGGCGAGGAGCGGGTCCGCCAACCGGTGTACCACGGCGGCCGCAATTTCCACATCCTCTCGCGCCATCGCGAGTTCCCCTTGGGCGCGCTCTGACAATGCTTCATTGAGCGATACGGAAAGCACTGCGTACGCGTCCTCCCACTCGCGCACCACGCTCTTATAGAGCTGGTGCTTGTCCTGGGGAAGCCATGCGGCCCAGTCCTCTTGCACCGAACTTCGAGTTGTGTGTGAACTTTGCCTTTTTCGCCAGAACACGATGACCCCAAACTTGTGGCTAGTATACTAGAAAGCCGAGCCAGTTCCGTATATGGAGGTGGCAGTTCTTAGGACTTTAGAATTTTCAGTATTGGCATAGGCTCCGCTAACTGTCCGCCTGTTGCGGCTTCAAAACTGTACGCGAGGTCAATTTGCAAATCTGTTCAAAATTGAACACTTTCCTAGAACCTTGCAGCGGAAGTGAGAATCGTTTTCTAGGCAATGAGACGGTATGCGCCATTTTATCTTAATGGAACCGCGCGCGGGCTTGCCGATTCCTTGACGGGTATGGTTACAGAGCTACTATATCGAGATACTCATTTCCTCCGATTGCACCGGCTTAATTTTTATAGATCCGCAAAAGGTACCCGTGGTCCGAGGTCCATGGCCTCAATTCATTGAAGAACCTTTGCACTGCATCGTACCCCTCGGATCTCGCGTCGATCTGGAACAAGGTGCCCTTCGGATACTCTGCCATCTTTTGCTTGAGGCGCTCTATAGTGCCACCTGGCATGAACTGTTCGCCGATCTCGTCTCCCATAGGTTCGACGACCGCGATCATCACGTACTTCTGCGACCGTTCGACGAGTGCGGAATTGGCGGCCTCCTGTTTGCATGACTCGGTTAAGCACAAGTTGCGTAACGCTTCTAAATCTTCCTCGGAGCCGAGCCACGCCTGAGCGAATACAACGGCATTGAAGTATGCATCGTCAATTCGCCACCCTGCGCTCTCGGGCGTGTCGAGGTCTTTCGCGCGCGTCTCCCACTGCTGATGCCATCGGCGGAAAGCGCGAAGGATCGCTGATTTGCAGTCCGCAGAACCGTAGTTCTTCAGCACGTTCAATCCTTCCCGCACGACGGATGGGTCGGAGTCATTAAGAGCGGCAATTGTTGTCTCTTCGACTTGGGGCGATCTCGGACAATGTGTCTCGGCTGAGATTCATGCTCTGGATTATATTGCCACAGCTGGCAGCGCTCGCGAGTCCCGCAAAGAAAAATACGCTTGTGTGCCGGTCTGAGCACTCCAATATTTTAAGGTGTGGGGATTCTTGCTGCGGGTGGTTTGTTAAACGTACAATGCCACGGTCCACTTGGCAATTGAGTATGGCCGACAGACTCACACTGAAGCAGAAGGCACTTCTTGCAGAATTGGAACAAATCTCTGAGATCGTGCGCGTGGATTATTGGAACATCCGTCAGCGGCCACGCGAATCGAGGACAGCCGTTCTTGAGGTCATGAAGCGAGAATTAGTGCGCGGTGAGATCATCGGCCAATACACCTTAATTGACGACTTCCTTGCGACCGAGCTTTGCAGGTACTTCCTTCCAGGTAGCAATCAAATCGCACAATGGAAGACGAAGAAATATCGGCGTTTTAATTATTTTGTGATCGAGAGGCTGTATCTCACGCAGAAGCTCGCATTCCTCAAAGACGTGTATGACATCCCCAAACAGATTGCTCACACCATCGAGGAGATAAACGCACTGCGTAATGCGATGGCGCATGCCTTTTTCCCGGAAAATTTGCGGGTATACCATGTGAAAGGGCCGCCAGCCCCTCGGAAGCTAATCCCCGTCCTGTATCGCGGAGACGATATTTTTTCGGCAGCAGGTGCGAGGAAGTTTGTCGAGGATTGCGCTCACGTTACGCAGTTTTTGCGCAAGAAGCTCAAGCGGAGGCTCAATACCACGTTTCGACGGGAAATGGTGAAATCAAAGTGATTGGCAGCGAAATGCGGCCTTCTATTCGTTACTTGGTTTTCGGACCAATAACCAAATCCGCGTCGTTTTGGGTAGAAATTGGGCTGATTGCGGCAGCGGCTTAGAGTCTTGGTGCTATCTGGCACCATATCAGTAAGTCGATAGACGCTACCCACGGGCGACCGAGATTTTAGTATTTCTAGCATTCGCCTTTTTTCTCGGCCTGTATATCTATTTTGTTGACTTGGCGAAACTGAAGACGCAAGCGCGAGCAGAAACCGACCTGGCAAAACTTAGGATACTTTGCGAACAAGCGGATTTTAGGTTCCGGATGTTCTGCGGAATCGTTGGGCTCTTTGTTGTGGGGCTGCAAGTCTATGCTGACTTTGTGCCGTGGCGCTGAGCGAAGGTTGCCACGCGGCCGACGACCGTATCGTCACCAGCCAGGATGCGGGCACATTTAGGGGGTCGGGCCGACCTCGTTCGCAGAGACAGAGACATTGCCGCATTGTGTGGGATAGGCACTGGTTACCGCGCAGGTCCACAAGGTGAGAAAGATCAGGATCCGCTTCGACTTGGGCATGAGCCTCCTGAGGCACAGACACGAACAGAATACCCTGCAAAGCGTGGGGGAAGCGATCTGGCCAAGGTTAGATGTTTCCAACCAGCAATCCGCCCAGGGGGAAGCCCGGTTTCGCGCGCTCTGCCGCCCGAGACCCACGGCTCCGCCCCCGTTCCCACCCCTTGTATGCCTGTCTGAGCACCACAATATGTGGGAGGGCCGGTTTCGCGTTCTCTGCGGTGCCATCCCGCGCTCGCACCAGGGGGAGGGCAGTTTCGCTCTAGCCTAACCCCTATCCCGCCGATTCCTTGACGCTTCCCGAACGCCCTCGCTATACTGCGCACGGCTCACCCAGAGAGGACTCCGCTTGGAATTTGAACCGCGCGACCAGCTTCTTCAACGTCAGAAGAAACTCGAACAAATTACCGCCTTGGGTTTTGACCCTTATCCGCACAAGTTCGAGTGGAAGGAAACGCCCGCCGAAATCGTGGCCGCCCACGGCGGTAAGAACGCGAGCGAACTCCAGGAGGCCCCGGTTAACGTTTCGGTTGCGGGACGCATACTCACCATTCGCCTCCACGGCAAGGCGGGTTTCGCTCATATCCAAGGGCGAGGGCAGCGGCTGCAGATTTACGTGAAGCTTGACGCCGTAGGCGAGCGCGTGTTCCAACTGTTTCAGTTGCTGGATATGGGCGACGTTATCGGGATCTCGGGTCATCTGTTCCGCACCAAGACGAATGAGCTGACGATTTGGGTTGAGAATCTTACCCTATTGACTAAGGCGCTTCTGCCGCTGCCGGAAAAATGGCACGGACTTGCCGATGTCGAGATGCGTTACCGGCGCCGCTATTTGGACCTGATCGCCAACGAGCGCGCGCGCCACATTTTTGAACGCCGCGCGGAAATAATTCGTTACATCCGTGATTTTTTCGATTCGCGCGGCTATCTCGAAGTTGAGACGCCGATGATGCACCCCATCCTGGGAGGGGCCACGGCGCGTCCTTTTATTACTCACCACAACACGTTCGACGTCGATTTTTACATGCGCATTGCCCCGGAGCTTTATCTCAAACGCCTAGTGGTCGGCGGAATCGATCGTGTCTACGAGATCAATCGCAATTTCCGCAACGAAGGCGTGGACGCGATCCATACTCCCGAATTCACGATGCTGGAATTTTACGAGGCGTACAGCGATTATCGCGACCTGATGAAACTCACCGAGGAGCTATTTGCGGGCCTGGTGAAAACTGTTTCGGGCGGCACAAAAATCAAATATGGTGAGCGCGAACTTGATTTCAACCATTTCGAATCGTTCTCGATGCGCGAAGCCATTTGCAAATTCTGGCCAATGGATGCAGGCGGTGCGCTGGCGGTAGGTGAACTTGCTAAGCCGGATGGCCCGCGCTCCATAGCCGAGCGGTATAATGAATTTGCCCGAACCCAAGGACTCGACCTGCTTCGCGACCTCGACAAATCTTCAGCAGGCGAATTGACCGGAGCGCTCTTCGAGGCCGTGGCCGAGGAGCACCTGATTCAGCCTACTTTTATCTATGATTTTCCGACGGACATTTCTCCCCTTTCTAAATGCCGGAAGGATGATCCCTCGGTGACGGAACGGTTTGAGCTGTTCATCGACGGCATGGAACTCGCCAACGGTTTTTCCGAGCTCAACGATCCCGCCGATCAGGAGCGCCGTTTCCGCGCGCAGGTGGAAACGGGTGGTGCGGAAGTTCCGAAAGAAGTGGACTGGGATTACATTCGCGCCCTGGCCCACGGCATGCCGCCCACGGCCGGCGAAGGCGTTGGCATTGACCGCTTGATTATGCTGCTTACGGACTCCCATTCCATTCGCGAAGTTATTCTGTTTCCGACGCTTCGCCCGCAAAAAGACTCGGAAACGGACGCTGCGGCGGCGGACGAAGAAACCAAATGAGCTTCGAATGGATGGTCGCGCGGCGCTATCTGCGGCCGAAATACAAGCCGCCGGTGCTGAGGCTGGTGACTTTTCTTTCGATCGCGGGCGTGGCCGCGGGTGTGGCCACCTTGGTGATCGCGCTGGCCATGAACACGGGCTCGAGCCGTGCGATTCGTAATCGCCTGCTGGGCGTAACCGCGCACGTCAACTTGAAGCCCAACGGCACCCAGGGCATTCGTAATTACCGCGCGTTGATGGCGCGACTAGGCACGACGCCGGGCGTGGAAGACATCACCCCTGCGGTTTACAATCGCGTGCTTTTGTTGGCCGGCAGTCAAGCGGAAGGAGTAGTCTTGAAGGGCATCGACCCTCAGCTCGAAAAAAAATGGGACTCGGCGCTCGATCACATTGCGGCGGGCAACGATAATTTCGCACCTGATTCCAACGGCATCCCCGCAATTCTTATCGGCAATATTCTGGCGGAAGATTTGAAAATCAAGGCAGGCGATTACGTGACGGTGCTGAGTCCGCAGGGCAGCTTGACGCCTTTCGGCCTTCTGCCCCGCTCGCGGCGGTTCCGCGTCACGGGAATTTACGACTCCGGATTCTACGACTACGATGCCAACTGGGCTTTCATCACGCTTCACGATGCGCAGGAACTCGCCGGGATTGGCGACCTTGTAAGTTTGCTCGAGGTTCGCGTGAAGAATCTGGACGATGCCGGGAAAATTGCGGACATTCTTGCCGGCGAGGCAGGCGCGGGCTATCATACCACGACGTGGATGGAAGAAAATCGGGCGCTTTTTCGCGCCATGAGTCTCGAAAAATTGGTCACCGCGATTTTCATTGGCCTGATCACTTTCGTCGCCGGACTCAACATTCTGGTCGTGCTGGCGATGACGGTCACGGAGAAGGCCCACGACATCGCTGTGCTGATGGCTCTCGGTGCGCGGCGCATTCAGATACGGAACATATTTGTGTTGCAGGGATTCCTGGTCGGCATTGCCGGGACTACCATAGGCTTGGCGCTCGGCTATTCGCTTTCGTGGATTGCGAATCGGTGGAAGCTCATTCCGCTGAACCCTGAAATCTATTCGATTCCGTACGTCCCATTCCATTCGAGCGGCTGGGACGCTATATGGATTACGGCCGCAGCGCTGGCAATCAGTGTTGCCGCGACAATCTACCCGGCGCGCGCCGCCGCCAGCACCCTCCCAGTCGAAATCCTCCGCGCGGAGTAAAATGCGCGCGGGCGGCTTCCCAGGACTGAAGTCCCATGACCACGCGCCGTTTATGTCAGCGCGAAATCCCCGCGCGCAAATGCGAGTTGCGAAACGCGACGTGCTACAATGGTGTATGGAGTATTTGATTTCGTGCAGACGTTCTCGAAAAGCGGGAACTTTTGCACCCATAATGTGCAAGAACTTGGAGTCCCGACAGGCGGCTGAAGGCGACCTTTTGTTAAGGCGCAGAATCGAAAGAGATAATTTAAAGCGGGGTTCGGCACTGGAAGTGACAAGGGATATATAGAGTTCATGACAATCTCACGACGATGACCAGCCCGACAACAACGCCGACAGCAGGGATAGCAAGCCAGCGAGGGCGTGCATTTGTGCAGAATCAGTCCGCGGCCCTGCTGCGTGTCGAAAGTTTGCGAAAAGTGTTTCACTCCGGCGCTGCTGACGTGGTCGCGCTTGCTGATGTGAATTTAGCCGTACCCGCAGGCGAGATGGTTGCGCTCGTCGGCCCATCGGGTTCGGGGAAAAGTACTTTGCTGCACCTTCTGGCTGCGCTGGACACGCCGACAAGCGGTACAGTATACTTCGACGGAAATTCGCTGGGAGCGTTTGCGGAACGCGAGTTGGAGAATTTCCGCAGTCAGGCGGGGGGTTTTATCTGGCAGAGGCATCAGCTTTTGGCTGATTTCACCGCCGTGGAAAATGTGGCGATGCCGCTGTTGATTCGAGGGAACGCAGCGGGCGAAGCGCTCCGTACGGCGCGCGAATGGCTTGGCGAAGTTGGCCTCTCGAATCGCGTGCAGCATCGTGCGGGCGAGCTCTCGGGCGGGGAGCAGCAACGAGTGGCGATCGCGCGGGCTCTGATAACTCAGCCGAAGTTATTGCTGGCCGACGAGCCAACCGGCGATCTGGACGAGGCGAACACGGAGTCGATCTTCGAACTCATGCAGAGCTTACACCACTCTCATCATCTGACTTCGATTCTTGCAACGCATAATCTGTCGCTGGCCCGGCGCGCGGACCGCGTGCTGGTCTTGGAGCACGGTTTGTTGATGCCCGATGATGGCACTTTTGCAGGACGCGCCGCCGGACGTGCCGCCTCGGGGAACTCTTCAACCCTGGAAGGACGCGGGTGATCCGTGTTTGAACGCTATACAGAAAAGGCTCGACGCGTGATCTTTTTCGCGCGGTATGAAGCCAGCCAATACGGCAGTCCGAATATCGAGACGGAGCACCTGCTTCTAGGTCTTTTGCGGGAAGATAAGGCCCTGGCGAATCGTTTTCTGCGTACGCACGGCACAATTGAATCCATTCGCAAGGAAATCGAGTCGCGCATCACCGTACGCGAGAGGATTTCGACGTCGGTAGAAGTACCGCTGAGCCAGGAATGCCGCCGCATTCTGAATTACGCGGCCGAAGAGGCGGAGCGCCTCAACCACAAACACGTTGGAACCGAGCATCTTCTATTAGGGATTCTGCGCGAGGAGAAATCCTTTGGCGCGGAGATTTTGCAAGAGCGGGGATTGCGCCTTTCAGGCGTGCGCGAGGAGCTTGCGCGCAGCGCGGGTGAAAAAGTGCCTGTAAACCGACCGAAAGAAACTTCATTGCTGGCGGAATTCAGCCGCGACCTCACGCAGGCGGCCATGGACGGCACGCTCGATCCGCTGGTTGGGCGCGACCGCGAGCTCGAAAGAGCGATTCAAATCCTCTGCCGCCGAACGAAGAATAATCCTGTGTTGATCGGCGAGCCGGGCGTTGGCAAAACAGCAATTGTCGAAGGTCTTGCGCAGCGCATTGCCGATGGCGACGTGCCTCCATTCCTTGCCGACAAGCGCATCCTTTCGCTCGATCTTTCGTTGATTGTCGCTGGCACGAAATACCGGGGCCAGTTCGAAGAGCGCTTGAAGACAATCATGAAAGAGCTGATGGAGAGCCAGAACGCCATCGTTTTCATCGACGAACTCCACACGCTCGTCGGCGCCGGCTCCGCGGAAGGCTCCCTCGACGCCGCCAATATTCTGAAGCCCGCGCTGAGCCGCGGCGAAATCCAGTGTATTGGCGCCACCACCCCGGGTGAATATCGCAAGTCGGTCGAGAAAGATCGCTCGCTCGAACGCCGCTTCCAATCCGTGAAAGTTTCCGCGCCCAATGAGGAAGAAGCCATTCGCGTCCTGCAGGGTGTGCGCGATCGCTACGAAAAATTCCATGCTGTTTCGTATACCGACGAAGCCATCCAGTACGCCGTTTATCTTTCGAACCGATACATTCCCGATCGCTTCCTTCCCGACAAGGCGATTGATTTGATCGATGAGGCAGGCGCGCGCGTCAAGCTGCGCCAAGCCATGCTTCCCGAGGAGGTTTCCGAAGCGCAGAAGCGCGTGAAGTTCATCACGCATCGCATGGAAACCGCCATCGCCAATCATGAATTTGAAAAAGCGCGTTTTTATTCCGAGGAAGAGCGCAAGGAAAAAGAAAACCTCCGGGCGCTTCGCGAGAAACTTAAAATCGACGACTCGTCCACCGGCACGGTCACGCGCGAAGATATTGAGGAAGTCGTGGCACGATGGACCGGCGTTGCAGTCAATGCAATCAAGGAGGACGAACAGCAAAAACTCCTCCGGATTGAAGAAGAGCTGCATAAGCGCGTGATCAGCCAGGACAAAGCCATCACGGCTCTTGCGCGCGCCATCCGTCGTAGCCGAGCAGGCCTGAAGGCTCCGGGCCGCCCTGTGGGCTGCTTCCTTTTCCTAGGCCCGACCGGCGTGGGCAAGACTGAAGTAGCCCGCCGTCTTGCGGAGTTCCTCTTCGGCACTGAAAAATCGCTGGTGCGTTTCGACATGTCCGAGTACATGGAAAAACACTCGGTCTCGAAGCTGATCGGCGCGCCTCCGGGCTATGTTGGCTACGAAGAAGGCGGACAATTGACGGAGCGCGTTCGCCGCACGCCGTATTCCATAATCCTGCTGGACGAGATCGAGAAGGCGCACCCGGACGTTTACAACATTCTGTTGCAGGTATTCGAGGACGGGCAGCTAACCGACGGCCTTGGCAACACGGTAGATTTCCGCAACACAATCCTTATCCTGACTTCGAATATCGGCGCGCGCGCGCTGCAAAAGCAGGCCACGCTCGGTTTCCAGTCCGGGTTGGGAGACACGCACGCGAAGAGCTTGGACGACATCGTAATGACCGAGGTCAAGCGGATCTTCAATCCGGAATTTTTGAACCGGCTGGACGAAGTGATCTTGTTCAACGCGCTCACGGACGATGATTTGTCGCGCATCATTGACTTGCTGGTGAGTCAGATCAATGACACGCTGGTTCATCGCCAGGTGCAAATTCAGATGACGCCGGAAGCGCGCCAATGGATTCTGGAAAAGACCTGCACCGATCGCAATTACGGGGCACGTCCACTCCGCCGCGCTCTTCAGAAGTACGTCGAAGATCCACTCTCAGAGGCGTTAATCCAAGGCGGGCTTCAGCGCCCGGCCATCATTGAGATTTATCTCACCACTGATGGCTTGGGCTTCCGTCCGGTCGTGGAAGCAACCCCAGTGGCTCACTAAGGAATCCTACACGCGCATGCCAGCCGTGGGGACGGTCTGGCAGGGGGGAGTACAAAAAATTGGAAGGCGGAGCGCGGCTTTGATTTGTATCGGAGCCGCACAGAGGAAATCCTGTCTGCACGCTACATCGCTCATCGTCCTGGTGTGCGGATGTCTGCTCGCCATTTTTCCACTTCCCACCCGCGCCCAGCAACCCCCTGTGGATCAGAAGCACCAGCCTGGCGCCGCCAGTTCCCAACAGCCGGTAATCGATCGCATTGAATTTGTCGGCAATCGGCGCATTCAGCGTGAGACTCTGATGGCGCGCATTTTTTCGCGTCCGGGCGATCCTTACAATGTTGATGCGGTTCGCCGTGATTTTCGCGCTCTGTGGAACACGCAATTTTTCGAGGACATCCGCCTGGAAGTCGAGGACAGCCCAGGGAATCCCAACGGGAAAATCCTGGTCTTCTATGTCCAGGAACGCCCGACGATTCGCACCATTAATTACAAGGGGAACAAATCGGTTTCGGAGTCCGACATCCTTGACGCGTTTAAGGACCGCAAGGTCGATCTCTCGGTGGAAAGCCGGTTCGATCCCACGAAAGTCAAGCGCGCCGAAGTCGTCATCGAACAACTGCTAGCCGAGCATGGGCACATGTACGCCACGGTGAAGCCGACCTACGAGCGTATTCCGGCCACAAACTCCGTCACGCTCACTTTCAATATTAACGAAGGTCCGAAGGTCAAGGTGGGCCGGATCACGATTCAGGGTAACCACGTTTTCTCCAGCGAGAAAATTATCCGGTCGATGCACAATTCGCGTCCCATCGCCATTCCGTTGGGATTTGCCGATATCAATATATTGAGCAAGACCTACGATCGCGACAAACTCGACGAAGATATGGAAGTCGGCATCGCGGGACTGTACCGCGACCACGGCTACTTCCGCGTTGTCGTGAAGGAACCGATTCTTAAGAATGTGAAGGTGCAGCACAACGGGTTGCCGATTGGCCCTATCCCGTATATCGGTCGCACGCGCGGAATTCGCACCGACATCACCATCCCTATCGAGGAAGGGCCGCAATACCGCATGGGAAGGCTCGTGATTCGCAGCGCCAATCCCGACGAAAATCTTTATTTCAAGCCTGAATTTTTGGAAGCAACGTTCCCGCTGAAGAAGGGCGATATTTTCGATGTTTCGAAAATTCGCAAGGCCATCGACAACTACACAAAGTTGTATGGCGATTTTGGGTACATTGATTTTACCGCGACCCCGGAATTCGACGAAGATGCCGCGACGAAGACCATCAATCTGACGTTGGATTTCGACCAGGAGAAACAGTTCTACGTCCGGCGCATTGAATTTAAGGGCAACACCACCACGCGCGACAAAGTGATTCGGCGCGAGCTGCTGCTCGACGAAGGCAGCCTCTTCAACGATCGCTATTGGGAGCTCAGCATCCTGCGCTTGAACCAACTGGGATATTTCGACCCGATTAAGAAGGCAAACGCTGACCTCAAACGCAATGTCAAGGCCGGAACTGTGGACATCACTCTTAAGGTGAAAGAAAAGGGGAAGCAGTCCATCAGCTTTTCCGGCGGCGTGAGCGGTCTGGCCGGCAGTTTCCTGAGCCTCGCGTATCAGACGAACAATTTCCTGGGCCTTGGCGAGACCCTCACATTCTCAACGCAATTCGGAAGTATCCAGCGCAGCATCCTTTTTGGCTTCACGGAGCCGTATCTTTTCGATCGCCCGATTTCGACCGGCTTCACGATCTTTTCCAATAAATTCAATTTTAACCAACAGAGGGAACTCTCGATCCTGAGCGGCCAAAACATCGCGATCAATCCGTCGCTCGCCCAGAATTACAGCCAGAACAGCAACGGCTTCACACTCTTCGCCAGTTACCCGCTGCACCGCTTCGCATTCGCTCGCCTTGGGATCACGTACGGCTGGACGAAGAGCGACATCACCACCTTCAGTCAGGCTTCCCAACTGTTATTCCAATCGCTGCAATTCACCAGTCTTCAGGGTTCTTCGTCTCTGAACGGAATCGTTTCGAGCAAGATCAGTCCATCGATCAGCTACAATACCGTGAACGATCAGCTCAACCCCACCACCGGTAAAAGCCTTTCCTATTCACTCGGATTCGAAGGCGGCCCGTTGGGCGGCAACGTCGACGCCATTCAAAATATCTTCCAGATGACGTATTTCCATCCCACCTACCACAAGCGCAACGTCATCGGCATGCGCATCATAACGGCGTGGGCCACGGGTTATAATGGCAAGGTGATGCCGCCGTACGAACGGTTCTACATCGGCGGCGAAGACACTGTCCGCGGCTTCGACTTTTTCAATATTTCCCCGTGGACGTACATTCCTTCCGCCGTGCCTACCAACATCAACTTCGTGAATCCGACGGTTCTGAATTCGAGCGGCGGTCCCACGGTACAAACCATTTCCATTCCGGTGCTTCAATATTTCGCGACCCGCCCGGGCGGAGATTTCGAAGGAGTTGGCAACCTGGAATACCGGATTCCCATTGCCGGGCCGGTGGAGTTTGACCTTTTTAGCGATATTGGCATTGATGGAATCTTGCGGCCCAGCCAGTTGCAACTCGACCCCACAGCCACTCAGCAGCTGGGTTCCGAGTTTCCAAACGCCCTCTTCCCGAATACCACGATATCGCAGAAACTCGCCGTTGTTCCCGGAACGAATTTCAAGCCGCGCACGTCCGTGGGAGTCCAATTCGTCGTGTATCTGCCCATTGTGCGTGCTCCGTTCCGTTTCTATTATGCCTACAATCCGACGCGGCTGAATGAAACCATTCAGGGCCCTCGCGGAGCTTACTTCATTAGTCCTGAGCAAATGGCGGCTCTGCCGCCGGGTGTCTTGCAGTCGCAGATTATTCCGACATTGAATAATCTTCTGGATCAGCAGATTCAAAGATTTCCGACCGGACTGGTCGAACCGCACAGCACATTCCGATTTACGATCGCCCGGACGTTTTGACGCGTGAGCGGCGCAACACAGAGCAGAAGCGGGACGGCCTCGCGGCGGCGAAGGCCGACGCAAGATTTTGGAGGACGTGGATGAGATTGGGTCAGTTGGCAACGATTGTAATTCTGGTAGGAGCGATCGCCGGTTGCGGCGGAAGCCCCTCCACCGCGGTAACCGTCACTCTCTCGCCGGTCGGCTCGACGGTCTTGCGGGCGGGCACGCAGCCGTTCAGCGCGTCAGTCGTGGGAGAGTCGAACACGACGGTTACGTGGCAGGTTTGCAATCAGGCGCCTGCGAGCAATGCGACGGGCAGTTCCACAGTCAGCGGCATTACGCTGCCGACGGGTTGCGTCACAGGCGGAAACGCTACTCTAGGCACCGTCAGCACCTCCGGTCATTACACTGCCCCGGCAACTCTGCCCAGTCCTCCTGTCGTCAGCATTGTTGCGATCAGCCAGGCAGACACTGCGGTCTTTGCCATCGTCAACGTCAGCTTGGATACGGGCATTAGCGTCACGGTTAGCCCCGCGAGCGTCACGATTGGTACGCTCGAACAGTTCCAATTTACGGCCACCGTTTCGGGAAGCTCGAACAGCGCCGTCAATTGGTCTGTAAATCAAATTGCAAATGGCAACTCAACAGTGGGAACCATCACGCCTACCGCGTGTACCGCGAGCATGCCGATTACGCCGACCCCGCCGAATCCAGCCACTCCGGGAACGAGCGTCGCTTGTTACACCGCGCCTGCATCGTCCCAGGGCAATATTACGGTCACGGCTACTTCGGCCGCGGATTCCAGACATTCCGGCTCAGCGGTCGTCGGCGTTCTTGCCGCGACCGATCCCAGTTTCAGCGCGACTCCGCTTGAGCCGAGCGCCGCTGTCGAAGGCTTGTTTCAGCAAGATGTTTATTTGTTCGGCAGTAATTTCTTTTCGACGAACCAGATTCTGGTCAACAGCGCTCCGGTACCGACGACGTTCATCAGCGCGAACACCCTTCGCGCGACCATCCCGGCCACTTTCTTCGCTGGTCCCGCGCCCACTTCGTTGTCTATCACCGTGCAGCGTCAGAATGGCGATACCAGCCAATCGGCTTCGCTGTCGGTGCAACCCACACACCCGGCCGTTATCGCCTCCACGCCGGACAGTTTTTCTTCGTCGACAACTTCGGGCACTCTCAGTCTGAATGGCGGATACTTCTCATCGTCCACGCAGGTAACATCAGGAACGCAAATACTTCCGGCAACTCTGATAAACAGCCGCCAGTTGCAGGTAACGCTGTCGGCCCCGAATTTCCCGTTTTCGACTCCGGGACTGTTCCCCATCCTTGTCCAAAATACCGATGTGCCCAATGGCTTGCCGTCTTCGGCTTCCCTCAACGTCGCCGTAGCTCCTTCGCCCACGGACATTCCTCCGGCGCCGAATCCTCCCATCGCCGTGGGAACGCAACCGGTGGCTGTCGCCATCGATTCCGCGCTGGGCACGGCGGTTGTGGTGGATCATGGCGCAAGCGGAAGCGCAGGCGCGGTAACGCTGATAAACCTCGACACGAACACCGCCCCCGTTACAATCACGGTAGGCAACGCGCCCACGAGCGTCGGTGTCGACGACATTTTGCATCTGGCCGCGGTGGTCAACAGCTCGGATAACACGCTCTCCATCGTGAATCTTCAAAATCAGGCGGTCACTCCGTTTTCTTTGCCCGCCAACCCCACGGGCACGACGCCTGCGCCTTTACCCTATTCCATAGGTGTAAATCCCCTCACGCATCGTGCGCTGATTGCCTACTCGAACACCAATGTTGCTGCAGTTGTCGATCTGTCCACCAATCCGCCAGCGCTGGTTTGCGTACTTGGCGGCTCGGACGCCAGCATGGCAAATAATTGCGCCACCACGCCGAATACGAACACGCGGCCCGTCAGCACCGGCCCGACTCCCGCAATCGCCGTTGAGCCGAAATTGAACTGGGCGGTGGTGACTCCGGGCGGTTCCGGTTCGGTCACGATCGTGGATCTGGGGATGCCGGCGACAGCAACCCAAGTCGCGCGGGTTCCCAATGTGATCGCGTCGGCCACGCTATCGACAAGCGTCCAGGGTGTCGCCATCAATACGGAGACGGAACAAGCTCTTCTCACCGACCCCAATCAAATCTCGCTGACTTTATTCAGCGTGCTCGACCAGACTGTGAATACCGTCTCATTGACCCGTGGAGAAGTCGCTGACGCCATTAATCCGCTCACCGATGTCGGTGTGGTGCTGAACAGCATCGCCGGGACGGCCACAGTGCTCGACCTGCGGACGCTGAGGCCGATCGGCACCAGTGTCGTGGTAGGGACCTCGCCCCAGGCCGTGGCGATTGACCCCGGGAAAAACGTCGCCGTGATTGCCAATGCGGGCAGCAATACAGTTTCGATCCTGCCGCTTGGTCCAATTCGTTCCCCGCAGATCACCGAAGTCAGCCCGGGGACAACATTTACAGCGGCAGCCTCGGGTTCGCTCAGCGTCACTGTGAATGGTTTTGGATTCGCGTCCGGCTCGCAAGTGCGGTTGGATGGCTCAAGCATTCCAACCACCGTCAGCGCGAATGGCCGTCAGGCAACGGCGACAATTTCGGGCAGCTTGCTTGCTGCGCCCCGCCGCTTTTCCCTGGATGTGATGACTCCAAGCGGCTCGACGTCCAATGAAAAGAACTTCACGGTGATTGGCGCGATTCCCATCGGACTGAATCCTATTGCCGTCGCAATCGATCCCGATCTCGGCGAGGCGCTCGTCACCAGCCAGGGCGCACTGAATCCCGCCGGAACGTGCACCGGACCCGGAACTGTTTCCGTCGTGAATCTTTCATCCATCGCAGTGACCAACACGTTCTCAGTGGGCGCGTGCCCCGAAGGTGTCGCCGTCCTTCCGCGCCTCGGCCTCGGCGTAGTAGCCAATAATGGCAGCGACGACGCGACTGTCGTCGACTACGTGAACAATGCCGTGACCGCGACGGTCTCGGTGGGCACCTCCCCGGCAGGCGTGGCTATTGATTCCGACCGGGCCGCAGTCGTCGTGGCTAACAGCGGCTCGAATACGCTTTCAGTGTTTTCCATTGGTCCTGGATCGGCACGCAGTACAGCTGTCAACATTCCGGTGGATCAGCTTCCATTCGGCGTCAGCGTTGACCCCATCGATGGTCTTGCGGCGGTAACCGCCGCGACGCAGAACACCGTGGACATCGTGAATCTCTCCAGCCATTTCCTTGTTGGCCGCATAAGCAATTTCGAGGTTCCCAGCGACGCGGCATTTGATCCGATCAGCAATACTTTCCTCGTCGCCAATAGCCTTTTGAATGAAATTTCTGTAGTCGATCCGAAGGCATTCACGTCCACTTCCTTCCGCGCGGGCGTTAATCCGACGGCGATTGCGTACAATTTCCAGAGCGGTACGGGCGTCACGGTGGACAATGCCACTAACACGCTATCCGTTTTCAACTTCTTGGCCACGAATCCGAACCCGGTTCTGGCCATTCAGGCCAGCAAAGTTGAATTTGTTCTCCCGATGGGCGGCTCGGCTGAATTTTCGGTCGCGATCGATCCGTTGACGAACGTGGCGGCGGTCGTCGATCAAGCAAATGGCCGATTGTTGCTGATTCCATTGCCCCGGTGAGTGCCAGGTCGGCTCTGGGCCGGTTTGCAACGCGGTGGAAGTCACAGGCCACGGCCAACCGAGCCCGCGGTCAGCGCATCGATATCAAGTAGTTTGGGCCGTGCGGGCTGTTCCTGTACCCTATTCTGATGAGCGAAACGGCAGGTGGTCCAATTCCGATTGACCGCGTTGCCGCAGGCCCGCTATAATCGCGGTTTCGTGATTTCCCAAAGATTTGTACCGAGGAGCTAGAATGAAGATTCGAAATGCAGGTATGGCGGGACTCGCCATGCTTCTAGTTGTTCCCGCGGCTTGGGCGCAGGCCCGTGCCAGCGCACCCGCTGCCGGGACCGGAAAAATTGCTGTGATAAATCTCCAGGGAGCGATTGCCGGCACAGCCGAGGGCAAGCAAGCTTCTCAGGAACTCCGTGCTCAATTCGCACCCCGCCAGGCGGAATTGGCGAACCTCCGCAAGCAGATTGCGGATCTTCAGCAGCGCCTCCAGGCAGGCGCAACCACGCTGAGTGACGACGAAAAAGCCCGCTTGGCCTCCCAGGGCAACATACTTACGCGCCGGTTCCAGCGCGAGCAGCAGGATTTGCAGGACGACGGGAACGACGCCCAACAACTGGCCATCAATCGTATCGGCCAGAAAATGCTGACCGTGCTCGATAAATTTGCCAGACAGAACGGCTATGGCATCATCCTCGACGATGGCACCACCGCCCAAAGCGCACCGGTTGTGCTGTACTCGGCGAATCAGGTCGACGTGACTCAGCAGATCATTAAGCTGTACGACCAGGCATATCCCGTGAAGGCTGCCGCACCGGCCGCGGCGCGCCCTAAAACTTCCAAGCCGAAGCCGTCGCAAAAGTAGCAATCCATCGAAGCGGAAGCTGTTTTCCGCGTGAGATGAGCGTCCGTCGGTTCGCTCCGACCTAATTCCCTGAATCAAGGGGGGCCCCGGTCCTGCTGCATCGGTGTCGGCTTGCGTTTCCCAGTACCCAAGTTTATACTGTCATTGTTCGAAGTTGGGCGAAAGTTCAAGTGGGCGCGAGCCCACTTTTTTGTTGGCGGCGAAAATCGTGCTGGCACGACAGTTCTGGAATACCTGAGCGTTGCCGGCCAGCCGTGGGTTTCCGGGTGTCGATGAACCTGGACAAGATTCGCGAGGCAGCAGAGCGCGTGGCACGCTCGGTAGGCGTTGAAGTCGTCGACGTCGAATGGCAAGTGGGCAAGCAGCGCTTGCTGCGGCTTTACATTGACCGGCCGCCGTCGCCCGGCCAGCGCATTGGCTCCGGCATCAGCCATAGCGATTGCGAAGCCGTCAGCGACCAGTTAAACGTGATCCTCGACGTGGAGGATTTAGTGCCGGGACCGGCCTACGTTTTGGAAGTGAGCTCGCCGGGCCTTGACCGGAAATTGCTCAAACCCTCGGATTACGAGAGGTTCTCCGGGCGCCTGGCAAAGGTTTGGCTGAACGAGCCGGTCGAGAAGGCGAAGTTTTTCGAGGGCCGCCTCGCTGGTTTTGCGGACGGAATGGTCCAGATGTCCGTGCGGGATCGCGTAATTTCCTTCCCGCTGGCGAATATTCGCAAAGCGAATTTGGTCGTCGAATTCTAGGGAGAAGTGGCGAATGGCAAGCTTGCTGTACCAGACGATCGAGCAGATCAGCAGGGACAAGCATATTGAGCCCGAGATCATCGTCGCTGCCATCGAGGAAGCGATGGTCGTCGCGGCTCGCAAATTCTATAAAACCGACGAGGATCTGCGCTCGAAATTCAATCCCGAAACGGGGCAGGTGGAACTGTTCGCCGTTCGCACGGTCGTCGAGCAAGTTGCCGATCCATTCCGCGAGATCTCTCTTTCCGACGCGCGCAAGCAGCAATCCACCATAGAAGTCGGCGGCGAGATTTCGCAGGCTCGCGCGACCGATGTCCTGGGCCGCATCCAGGCGCAGACGGCGAAACAGGTGATTCTGCAAAAGGTCCGCGAGGCCGAACGCGACACGATTTACAACGAATTTCACACGCGCGTCGGCGAGCTTGTCAATTGCATCGTGAAGCGTCTCGATGGTCCGGACGTCATTGTGGACCTCGGCCGTACCGAAGCCCGCTTGCCAAAACGCGAACAATCCCGGCTGGAAACGTATAACGTCGGCGATCGCCTTCGCGTCGCCATTCGAGCCGTGGAACGCGCTGCCAAGGGGCCTCAGGTTGTGGTTTCGCGCGCCGATCCCGTGCTTGTGCAACGCTTGTTCGAAATGGAAGTTCCCGAAATTTATGACGGCACCGTGCAAATTCGCGCGGTCGCTCGCGAAGCTGGCGAGCGCACCAAGATCGCGGTCGAGAGCCGCGACAAGGATGTGGATCCGGTCGGCGCCTGCGTGGGCATGAAAGGCATGCGCGTGCAATCAATCATCCGAGAACTGCGCGGAGAGAAAATCGATATCATCCCGTACAACGAAGACATCCTTATGTTCGCGCAAAAAGGTCTGAGCCCCGCCAAGGTCACGCGTGTTCAAGCCGTCGACGTTGAGGAAAAGCGCCTCGAAGTCATCGTCGAGGATACACAGCTGTCGCTGGCCATCGGCAAGAAGGGCCAGAACGTTCGCCTGGCCAGCAAACTGATCGGCTGGAATATTGATATCAAGAGCGAGGAAGAAAAGCGCCGCGAAATCGAAGCGCAGATGTCGGAAATGACCGTCGCGTCCACGTCGCTCAACGAATTGCAGGGCGTTGGTCCAAAGACAATCGAAAAGCTCGAAGCGCACGGCGTCACATCGATCGAAAAGCTCGCGGACATGACTCCCGAGCAACTGCTCGAAATCCCGGGCATCGGCGAGAAAATGGTCGAAAAAATTCGGATCGCCGTCGAACAATATTTCCACGCTCTCGAATCGCAGCAGATGGCGACGACGGAAGAGGCCACCACGGCAACGCTGAAGGAAACGGCGGCGCAAGGCGAAGCGCCAGTGGAAGGCGCGATCGAAGCGGAAACCGCGGTCGAAGCCGAAGCGCCATCGGAAACAACCGAAGGTGCTTCGAATTCCGCGGAACCGTCGTTGGAAACTTCGGCCGCCGAACCTACTCAAGATTCGGCGGAGACTGAAAATCCCGCGCCAGTCCCGGAAGTCTCCGCCGAAATTTCCACGGCCAAGCAGGAAAATAATAAGGCTAGCGCCGATGCAGAGTCCCTGAAGACGGAGGACAACGCTTAACCGATGCCAGAATCCGGCCAAATCCGCATCAACGAACTCGCGCGGGAACTCGAGATCAAGGCAAAAGTCCTGATCGATTACCTGCCGGAGATCGGCATCACCGAAAAGAAAACGCATTCCAGTTCGGTGGAGAACGAACAAGCCGACCGCGTGCGGAAGCATTTTCACGATCTCGCCGCGGCCGAAGCCGATGCGGAATCCGCGAAGCAAGCAGCGGCGGCAGCCGCCGCCAAGTCCAGACCTGCCGCCAGGCCCGCTGCCACCGCAGCTCCTTCACCGGCAGCAGTTGCACCTCCGGCCGCAGCAAAGCCCGCAGGCGTTCCCCTGGTTGCTCCCGGTGTTAAACCGCCAGTTCGTCCGGGAGCAGTCCCGCCGCTCGTGCAACGGCCCGCGCCGGCACCCGGTACCGCTGCGCCTGCCGCTGGTATTCCGCATCCCCCGGCTCCGCGCCCTGCTTCCGCGCTATCGTCTGCTGCCGCGCCTGCGGCTCCTACAGTTCAACGGCCCGGCGCAGCGCCTCCGCAACATTCTCCTATTGTTAACAGACCCGCGGCAGCCAGCGGCGCTGGAGCATCCGCTCCTAAACCCAGTTCTGCGCCCGGCCAAGGCCAGCGTCCTTCTGGCGGATATTCAAGACCCGGCGCGCCTCAACGGCCCGGCGCACCATCCGGATATCGTCCTGCCGGTGCGCAAGGCGCTCCTCGTCCCGGTGGTGCGCCGATGCGGCCGCCGCAGCGTCCGGGCAGTCGGCCCGGCCAACCCATGGGCGGAAGACCCAGCAGCGCCTCCGGGCAAGCCCCGAAAGCGGAGCCGGGCAAGCCTCTTTACGTGCGCAAGCCTCCGGCCCGCGCCAAGCCTACAATTGAAAAGCGATTTGCCGAAGGCGAGCGCAAGCTGCATCCAGTACGCTCTCGCGCTGGTGCCGCCATCGGCCGCGGTGTGTCTCATGCCGAGCCTGCCGCGCCGCCGGTGGTTCGCGAGCCGCGCCCAGTGACCATCACCGAAGGCATCACCGTCCGCGAGCTTGCCGAAAAGCTCGACGTTCGCGCTAAGGAACTGTTGAAGAATCTGCTCGACCGCGGAGTCTTCGCCAGCATCAATCAAGCTCTCGACATCCACACCGCAACCAGCCTCGCCGAAGCATTCAGCGGAGTCGTTCAAGTCGTTTCCTTCGAAGAGCAGATGGCGCATGAGGAAGTCGGCAAGGAAGATAAATCTGAAAAGGTCACGCCGCGCGCGCCGGTGGTCACCGTCATGGGCCACGTCGATCACGGCAAGACCAGCCTCCTCGACGCGATTCGTTCCACCGACGTCGCCGGCGGCGAATCCGGCGGCATCACGCAGCACATTGGCGCGAGTCAGGTCCACATTGATGGCAAGCGAATCGTATTCATCGATACGCCAGGCCACGAAGCCTTCACGCGTATGCGTGCTCGCGGCGCAAAGGTCACCGACATCGTAGTGCTCGTCGTCGGGGCCGACGATGGCGTCATGCCACAGACTGAGGAAGCCATCGACCACGCGCGGGCCGCGAAAGTGCCCATCATTGTCGCTCTCAACAAAGTCGATAAGCCGGACGCCCAGCCGGAGCGCGTCAAGCGCCAGCTTGCCGATCACGGCCTGATGCCTGAAGACTGGGGCGGCGACACGGTCATGGTGGAAGTCTCCGCCAAGACGAAGAAAAATATCGAGCGTCTGCTCGAGATGATTCTCCTTGTAGGCGATCTCCGCGAGCTTAAATCGAATCCGGCCGCTTCCGCGAGCGGCACGGTCCTCGAATCGCGCGTGGATAAAGGCCGCGGGCCGGTCGCCACCGTCCTCGTTCAGAACGGAACTCTCAGCGTGGGCGACGTTTTTATCTGCGGCGCCGTATACGGCAAAGTCCGCGCGTTATATGACGATCGCGGCCAGCCGGTCAAAAGCGCTGGCCCGTCAACTCCTGTGGAAGTTCTCGGCTTGCAAGGCATTCCTGACGCTGGCGATCAGTTCCAGGTCGCCGACGAAGCGAAGGCGCGCCACATCGTCGAATACCGCCAGTCGAAACAGCGCGAGGCGACGCTCGCCAAATCGTTCAGCTCGCGGCTCACGCTCGACCAACTGCACGAGCAGCTCAAGGCAGGCGAGGTCAAGGATCTTCCCATCGTCATCAAGGGCGACGTGCAGGGTTCCGTCGAAGTTCTCAGCGAAATGTTGCCGAAGCTGTCGAGCGATCAGGTGAAGTTGAAGATAATGCATGCCAGTGTGGGCGCCGTTTCAGAGACGGACGTTCTCCTGGCCTCCGCATCCAACGCCATCATCATCGCGTTCAACGTGCGACCGGAGCGCAAGGCCTCCGACCTGGCGCAGCAGGAAGGCGTCGAGATTCGCCAGCACTCGATCATTTACGAGGTCGTCGACGAAATCAAGAAGGCCATGGTCGGCCTGCTTGCGCCGGTCATCAAGGAACAGTATCTCGGCCGCGCCGAAGTGCGGGACACATTCCGTGTCAAGGGCGTGGGCATGATCGCCGGATGCCATGTTCAGGAAGGGATCATCAAGCGCGACTCCGAAGTCCGCGTTCTGCGCGACAACGTGGTGATCTACACCGGACGCGTCAGCTCGCTGCGCCGCTTCAAGGACGACGCGAGCGAAGTCCGCGCCGGCTTCGAATGCGGAATCGGCATTTCGAATTTTGCCGACGTCAAAGTGGGCGATATTTTGGAATGCTTCACGATGGAGCGGCTGGCTCCCGCCGGAGCGACCGCCTGAGTTGATCCGCAATAGCTCCTGCACCGCAGGGAGGGCAGGAATGCCGATTGGCCTTGTCACCCTGGAAATTCATATTCCGGACGCGCGATCTCTCAAGGACAAACGGCAGGTCCTGCGCAGCTTAAAAGATCGCTTGCGCGGCCATTTCAATGTCGCCGTTGCCGAGCTTGATCATCAGGATTTGTGGCAGCGCTCCGTGGTCGGCGTCGTGGGCATTTCCGCCGACGATCAGCATCTCGCGCAATCCATGGCCGCCGTGCTGGAAGCATCCGAACAGGTACTGGGACGCGATTTGATCTCGCACGAAATCGAGTATTTCTAAAAATCGAGGTTTTCTGAAAGCATTGTTTTGCGAGAGTGCTAAATTCTAGTAGGGTTGCAAGCCATGACCGTCGCCGGCCATCGTTCCGAACGTATCGCGGAAGAAATTCGCCACGAAGTCAGCCTGATGCTCGCGGGTGAGTTGAAGGATCCGCGCCTCGCGACTGCCATGAACGTCACGGAAGTGCGCGTGGCCCCGGGCCTGAAGCATATCCGCATTTACGTCGAGGTGTTTGGCTCGGATTCCGACCGTGAAATCACACTCAAGGGTCTGGCCGCCGCTTCAGGATTTATCCGCCACGAACTGGTCGAGCGCCTGCGGCTTCGCCGCGCCCCGGATATCGATTTTGTTCCGGATCGCTCCGAGGAGTACGGCCACCGCATCGACGATCTTCTGAAGAAAAGCAAAAGTCAGGGAGAAGCGTAGACTTCGCGTGGAGTTTCTTCTACGCTTTCGCTCCTGATGCCACGAAATATTCAACCGCCGCACATCGACGGCGCCCTCGTCATCGACAAACCAGCAGGCAAAACATCGCACGATGTCGTCGAGGCGGTGCGCCGTCTGGTCGGCTTTCGCCAGATCGGTCATCTCGGCACGCTCGATCCTTTGGCGACCGGCGTACTCGTCCTGCTTCTCGGCCGCGCCACGCGCCTCGCTCGGTTTTATACGGGCCGCCGCAAGCGTTACAACTGCACCGTGCGATTCGGCTACGCGACCGACACTTACGATTCCGACGGAGAGCCTCAGAGTCCGGACCGCGCGCCGGCGCTGGATCGTGATGCGATCGAACGTTATGCCGCGGGATTCATCGGACGCATCGAGCAAATGCCTCCTGCATTCTCCGCGAAGAAAATTCACGGGCATCCGGCGCACGAGTTCGCGCGCAAAAAAAAACCAGTCACGCTGAAGCCCGTTGAGGTGGATGTTTACGAATTCCACTTGACTGAAATTGCAGGCTCGCACGCGAAGTTCACCATCGAATGCGGCGCGGGCACGTATATCCGGTCCTTGGCGCACGAACTAGGCAAACTAGAAGGCTCGGGCGCTCATCTCTCCGAAATCAGCCGCACTGCTGTCGGCGAATTCACTCTCGATCATGCGATAAAGCTAGAGGAATTGGCCGGCGCAGCAAAAGCGGGGCGTCTAGCCGAGCGCGTGATTCGGCTCGAAGCCTTGCTGCCCGAACTGCCGCGCGTCACCATTCTGCCCGTTATCGAGCGCCGCGTGCGCCACGGCGCGAAATTCAATGTTTCCATCGCGCAGATTCAGCCGGGCCACTCGACCGCCGCGCAAGGCGCGCCTGCGGAACTCGATTCCGGCGACTGGAAGCCCGCGCGCCTGCGTGTTTTCAACGGCCAGGAGCAATTGATCGCCATTGCCGAAGCGGTTGTCCCGCGCACGTACCAGCCCATCGTCGTTCTCGAAGCCGCGCCGTAATTTCGTCAGTCATGCCACAGGATAAGGCGTGTCATGGAACGGACCGAGCGGGTGCGGAAATAAATCCGCCGCCTTCAACCGGCGCTCGCCCTGCATAGATTGGCTTTCCTGTTTTTGGATTCCAGCTCACGACACGGGGCGTGACCAGAATTAGCAATTCCGTGTGGTTATTCTGCGTGCTGTGCGTGCTTCCGAGCAATCCAATAGGCCCCAAATCCTCCGCTCCCGGCAATCCGTTGATCGCGCGCATTTCCTGAGACTCGATGATTCCCGCCAGTGCGGTCGTTTCCTGGTCTTTTACCCGGACTGTTTGATCGATGGTCTGATTGCTGATCACGGGTATGCCGTTTACGGAAGCGCCTGACAAACTGCGCAGTTCGAAGTGCAGTTCAAGCGTCACGTCGCCATCCGTGTGCAGGTGTGGCGTCGCTTTCATCTTCAACCCGATGTCCTCGTACTCGGAGTTGGGGTATGGAGTCGACGCCACGCTGGCATTCGTCGAATTGAAAGTGGCGTTGTCCAAAATGATCGATAGCGTGTTGGCGGTGGAATCCGCGACGGCCAGATCGGGCGGGTGATTCGTGCCCAGAAAGTCTCCGGTCACGAGTCCAATCGGCCCCGTGCCCGTCGGCAGGTTCAGCGGCGACGCAAACGTGCCGTCGCCGTTGCCGATCAGCACGTCAATAGTATCGGCATTTTGATCGGATACGGCCAGGTCGGCACGCCCATCAAGATTGAAATCGCCGGCCGTAATCGCCACCGGTTTGTTGCCTGTCGTGGAAGTGCCATTCAATGCCGAAGTGCCATTCGCGGTGAACGTGCCGTCTCCATTTCCCAGGAAATTCGATATGGTGTTGTCCGTCTGATTGACGACGGCCAAACCGACGTTGGTATTCACGTTAAGATTGAATTGTCCCGCCGCAATCGCCACCGGCGCGCCCCCGGTCTGCAGCGTTCCTTTGCTGGCAAACGTACCGTCGCCGTTTCCCAGAAAAATCGAAGCGGTATTCGCCGGCTGATTTGTAATCGCAAGGTCCGCTTTGCCGTCATTATTGAAGTCCGCGGTGGCAATGGCTGACGGTCCTTGCCCTGTCGAGAACACGGATTGCGGCTTGAATGTTCCATCGCCATTGCCCAGCAGAATCGAAACCGTATTATCCGCCTGGTTCACGACCGCCAGGTCCGGATGGCCATCCCCATTGAAATCCCCCGCGACCAGCGCCATGGGATTCTTTCCCGTCGGAAAAGTTCCCTTTAGGGTGAATGTTCCGTCTCCGTTCCCCAAAAAAATGGAAACCGTGTTGTCCGTTTCATTGACGACGGCGAGATCAGGAATGCTGTCATTGTTGAAGTCGGCCGTAACCATGGCAATCGGGCCTTGTCCCGTCGTAAGCGTTCCTTTGCTGGTGAACGTCCCATCGCCGTTGCCGAGAAAGATCGATACGGTGTTGTCATCGTGATTCGCATCAGCCAAGTCGAGTTTGCCGTCACTGCTGAAGTCTGACGCCACAATCGCCACCGGGTCCTTTCCCGTGGCAATATCCGTTCGTGGGAACAAATTCGACGACACGGCAGGAATGAACTGCGGCGATGTGAGGCTGGGGGAAAACTGCGCCAGCGCAATCGGCACGCGGTCCCCGACGAAAAACGTAACCGGCTTGTCGTCCTCCGCGCGCAATAGCACCCTTTTGCCGCTCTTTACAACGCTCAATGTGTCGGAAAAGGCCGCTGCGGCGCCGGGCAGCGTAGCGAGAAATGTCGTTTTGCCGCCGCCAAACGCAATCAGCGGTGGAATCAATGAGCCAATGCCTACTTGCCCGGCTCCGACAAGCGAAGCGATTTGGTTTGCTCCCAATCCCGAAAGCGCGCTGGTTGGCCCGAAAAGCTGTTCAATCACTCCCACGAGCCCGGCTATGCCCGTTTGCGCGGCCTGAATCTGCTGCGGTGTCAGCGTGAACGCGGTCACCGACCTCGGAGGAGTAATCCCGATCTGGCTCGCGGCATTGCGGTCCACTTCAAGGATTTCCACTTCCAATACGATTTCCCCGCGCGGCTGCTCCAACTGGTCAAGCAATCTCGCCGCTACCAATACCGCCTGCGGCGACGCGCGCATCGTAATTGTGCCTGCGGATAAGTTCAGTTCGGCGCGCGTGATTCCCGCAATATTGCGCACCACTCGCAGAACTTCCGTCATATCACTGGGAGTTTCCGACGCAGGAAGTTCCACCGTGCGCACCACTGACAGGTCGTACGCACGGCGCTTCCCTGGGGTATCCGCGGCCACGAAGAAAAGCCTGCGTGCCAGGGGCCTCCAAAAAGCCCCACTCATGTCGTCCAGCACGCGCATCGCGGTTGGAAAATCCACATGATCAATCCGCAAATGCACGGGCTTCGATGGCAGTTCCACGTCAAACGAAGCATCCACGCCAAACTTCTGCGCCACCGCCTCATAAGCGCCCATCGTGTCCCCGCGATAGTTGAAGCTGTGCGTGCCCGTCAGCGGCTCAAGTTTCATCACTCCGGCAGGCTCTGCCATCAATTGCCGCAGCGCTGCCGCCGAGGATGGCGCCAGTTGCGCCAATCGTTCGCGGACGATTTCATCTCCGGGGTCGAGCACCAATGCCGCGTTCAATTCCTCGCGCGCCTCGGGCAAGTTGCCCATCAGCGCGTCTCGCTCCGCGCGATCCACTGTTGCGGCCACCAGCCGGCTTCGCGCCAGTTCTCTCCGTAACAAATATTCGCGCTTCGTTGAATCTTGCTGCGAGGCTTCGGTGTAAGCCGCGAATGCCGCGGCCCAGTTTTGTTGTTTTTCCGCTTTCAGCCCGCGCTCGTACGCGCCTTTTGCGCGCTTGGAATTGTGTGGCTTTATTTGAGCGGCAATCGCGACAGGTTTTACCGGTGCTTGCACCTGACCGGCGGCCGCGCCAAGCGCTGCGCATAGAACACACGAGATGGATAGCTGCATCCGCAATGAATATGCCTGTTCGCTATTCTTACAGAGATTGGCGGGAAGCCTGTGAAGTTGCCTGCGCCTGTGCCGCGAAAGCCAAGGCGTGTCCTTGAATAAGAAACCTGATTGCGTTCCACGGAAAGAACGGCCCTGGAAATATTCCGTGCTTCGGCTGCGCGCCCAATTTTCGCTTCGGACCCCGAGCTAGACCCGAATCCTTACTGCAAATTGGCCTTGAAGAACGCCACCATGCGGCTCCATGCGTTCTTCGCCGCTTCCGGACGATACCCCGCTTTATTGTTCGGATTTTCAAACGCGTGCCCGGCCCCGTCATAAATTTTCGCATCCACGGCTTTCCCGTCTCCATTCATGGATGCCACAAAAGCATCTACATCCTTCGGAGTGATACCGAGGTCTTCCGCGCCAAAATTCCCCAAAACTGGCGCTCTTATTTTGGCGATATTCTGGGGATCGGTCGGCAACGCGCCATAATTCACGGCGCATGCCGCGAGCTTCGGCTCGTTTTGCGCGAGCAGTATTGCGTAGCCCCCTCCCATGCACCAGCCGACCACGCCAATCTTGGCCGGCTCCACATCGGGCCGCGCCGCCAAATACGAAAACGCCGCCTTCACGTCACGCAAGCCCCGATCCTCCGGCAGTCCGCGCATCAGTTCATGCGCTTCCTCCGGATCCGTTGTACTCTTCCCGCGATAGAGATCCACGGCCAGGGTCACGTATCCCAAGTTCGCAAATTTCCGCGCCTGCTCCTTGATCCAATCGTTCAAGCCCCACCACTCATGAATCACGATTATCGCCGGATGCTTTCCTGATGTCGTCGGCGCGACCAGATAGCCGCTCACCGTTTCGTTGCCACTCGGGTATCGGACTCTCTGAGACTTCACCGTTTGTGCCGGCAGAGCGCTCACCGCTCCCAAAACCGTGAACAGCAGGACTAGCCCGAACTTTTTCATTTCAACCTCCCAAGACTTCCGCATCGCCACGCCAATTCTACATCGAATAGGAACCGCGTCAGAGCGCGCACGCGGAAGAAACTCTATCGAATGCAGGGTATTTTGCCTTGACGCAGCCGCCGCATCGAGTTACACTCCCAATTCCTAGTTGATACAGAGTTACAACTGGGCCTGGCAGCCTAATGTTACCCGCGCTCCTACTTTCACTCCGCGAAGGCGTTGAAGCCGCCTTGGTGGTCGGCATTGTCTTAGTCTATCTCAACCGCACCGGACGCCGCCAATTGGCGCGCTATGTTTGGGCTGGTGTCGCTCTTGCCGTTGCGTGCAGCTTCGCCGCTGCGGTTTTTCTGAAGCGCTGGCAAGTCAGCGAAGACGGTTTCGAAGGCATCCTGATGCTCGCGGCCGCCGCCCTCGTCGTCTCCATGATCATCTGGATGAACCGCATCGCGCGCCGCCTCCGCAAGGAAATCGAGCAACGTGTCGAAACCTACGCGCAGAAAGGTGAACGCGCCGCGGGATGGGGGATCGGGTTTTTCGTTTTCCTGATGGTTTTGCGCGAAGGCGCGGAGCTTATCCTGGTTCTTCGCGCGGTCGAGCTTTCCATCGCCGGCCTCCAAGTTTGGATCGGCACGGGAATCGGAATCGCCTTAGCAGTGGCAGTCGGGTTGTTTTTCTTTCAAGGAACGCTCAAGATTCCGCTGGGCCGCTTTTTCGCCGCCACCAGCACCATCCTGATGGTTGTCGCGTTTCAACTCACGCTCACTGGCCTGCACGAATTGAGCGAAGCCCGGTGGCTGCCCTCGAGCAAGCAGGAAATGGCCACCATCGGCCCCATCGTTCGCAACGAATACTTCTTTTTCGTCGTCATCCTCGGCGTTGCCGCAATCGTGGTGCTGCGCGAATGGTTCGCGCTTCGCCACGCGGCGGTGGATTCAGCCGTGAATCCCGCCGAAAAGCGTCTCCGCGAATGGGAGCATCGCCGCCGCCGCATCTGGAGTTTCGCAGCGGCTTCGCTGTGCTTGGCCGTGATACTTTCTCTCACCGCGGAATTTGTTTATACGCGCGCCTCCGCCAAGCCTCCCGAAGCGGAGGCCCTCGTCGCATCCGGAAACATCGTCCGCATCCCACTGGCGGAAATGAGCGGCGTCACCGTGCATTTCTATACCGTGGACGTGCAAGGAACCGCGTTCCGCTTTTTCGTTCTTCGCAAGCCCAACGGCGACTTCGCCACCGCGCTCGACGCCTGCCAGATTTGCGGTCCCATCGGCTACCGTCAGGAAGGTTCCGTATTGATTTGCCGCAACTGTGGCGCGCCGGTAAACGCCGCCGAGATCGGCTCGCCCGGAGGCTGCAATCCCATCGCGTTCCCGTCGCGCGTCCAGGGAACGAACATCATCGTTGATCTTTCGGCGCTCACGGATGCTGCCTCCGAGATTAAAAAATAAGCCATGTTCGTCCGCCTGCTTAAAGAATCCTTTACGCGTAATCCGCGCCGCAAACTGCTCACCGGCATCGCGCTCGTCCTTGGCATGGCGGTCGCGACGGCCACATTCACTGTTGCCGTCGATGTCGGCGATCAGTTGGCTCGCGAATTTCGCAGCCTGGGCGCAAATCTGCTCGTGACGCCGCGAGCCGACACGCTGCCCGTTGAGATCGGCGGCGTCGATTATCGCCCCGCTGGCCATGGCGCGTATCTTTCCGACTCCGACTTGCCAAAGCTAAAAACTATTTTTTGGCGTCACAACATTCTCGGCTTCACTCCCTTCCTCGACGTTCCCATCGAAGCCAATATTACGAGCACCCGCGCGGCCTCGAAAAGCTTTCAGACCACGCTTATTGGCACCTGGTACAAGCACTCGGTGCCAATCGAAGACGGCACTACTTTCCTCACCGGCGCGAGCTTCACCCACCCCTGGTGGAAAATTCGCGGCCAATGGTTCGCCGATAATTCAAACGACTGCGTCGCGGGCGCATCTCTGGCCCAAAAATATGGAATCGCCGTCGGCGACACAATGAATCTGGCCGCCGGTGCTCGCAAATCAACCGCTACCGTCACCGGAATTGTCACCACGGGCGACTCGCAAGACAACGCGGTCCTTTGCCCGCTTTCTGTCGCGCAGGATCTCGACGGCGAGCCCGGAAAATTCCGTCAGCTTTTCGTCAGCGCGCTCACGAAGCCCGCGGACGCGTTCTCACGAAGAGATCCCAACAAAATGACGCCCACGGAATTCGATCGCTGGTACTGCTCGCCGTACATCACTTCGATCGGCCACCAGATTCAGCAAGTCCTTCCCGGCACGCACGTGCAGACCATCCGCCGCGTCGCTGAAACCGAAGGCCGCGTCCTTTCGCGCGTCGGCCTGCTCCTCTGGATCGTCACCATCGCTGCGCTGATCGCTGCCGCCCTCGCCATCGGCGCTACTTCGGCTACCACCGCAATGGAGCGCCGCGCGGAAGTCGGCCTGATGAAAGCCCTGGGCGCGACAAATCTCCTCGTCGGCGGTTTGTTTCTCTGCGAACAATTGCTCCTTGCTTTCGCCGGCGGATGCATTGGCTTCTTGCTCGGCGCCGGTCTTGCGCGCGAACTCGGCGAAACAGTTTTCGGCGTCGCAACCTCTCCGCGTCTCGTGGTCCTCCCGATAATTCTCGCCGCCGCTGCCGCCGTCGCGCTCATCGGGAGCTGGATTCCGCTCTATCGCGCCGCGCATTTTCCGCCCGCACCCATTTTGAGGGGCCAGTAGTGTTCCAGCGCCTGCTCTTCCATTTGCTTCGCGGAAACCGCGTCCGGCTCACCGTCGCGCTTTTTGCGCTCATCAGTGGCGGCGCGGTCATCTCCGCGCTGATGAATCTCGACTTGGACATCAATCACAAGCTCACGCAGGAATTTCGCTCTCTCGGCGCGAATCTCGTCATCTCCGCGCCACAGACTGCATCTTCCGCGCCGGGCGCGCCCACACTGCTTGACGAATCGGCTTTGCAGGATATGCATCGGCAGCTTGACCGCTCCCAGATTCACGGCGTTGTGGCCTCGCCGGATTTGTATCTGGTCGCTCGCGCGGGTTCCAATCCTGGACGCAACGTCGTTGTCACCGGCACGTGGCTCGACCGCGTCTCGCAAATGGAGCCGTGGTGGAAAATCGCGGGAACGACCAGTTTTTCGCGTACCGATCTTGCCCACTGCCTCATCGGACGCAATGTGAGCCGCAGCTTGGCCCTTGGAGCTGGCAGCAGCATTGAGTTGTCATATCAAGGCCGCTCCGCAAATCTCACCGTCGCGGGCGTGGCGGATGCTGGCGGCTCCGAGGACAACCAAATTTTCGTCAATTTGCCCGTGGCGCAGAAACTCGCCGGCCTCGACGGAAAAATCGAGCTAATCCAATTGAGCGTCCCCGGCTCGGCGAATCAAATCCGCGGCGTTGCGGCCCATCTCCAAACCGCGTTCCCCGCTCTCGAAGTAAAGCCCATCCCGCAGATTACCGAAGCGGAAGGAAAGCTCCTCCAGCGTATTCGCTTCCTGATTTTTTCCACCGGTTCACTGATTCTTGTCCTCACCGCCCTGTGCGTGCTCGCCACCATGGCTGCGCTCGCGATGGAGCGCCGCCGCGACGTTGGCTTGATGAAGGCCCTCGGCGGCTCGATTCAAAAAGTCATCGCCCTTTTCTATGCTGAGGTGGGCATCCTTGGCGTCGCGGGCGGCATTTTCGGCTACGCGCTTGGCATGGCGCTTTCTGTCTGGATGGGCCATCGCGTTTTTGGCGCGAGCATTTCTCCGCGCTGGGAAGTCCTTCCCGCTACAGTTGTCTTGATGCTTTGCGTCGCGCTCGCCGGAGCTTTGCCTTTGCGCTTGCTCGGTAATATTCGCCCTGCTGTAATTTTACGAGGAGAATGAATCAGTGGCGCTTGTCGAAGTCGCGGAACTAAAAAAGACCTTCGGCGAAGTTCGCGCGCTTAACGGTGTTTCATTCACGGTCGAATCCGGCGAATGGATCGCCATCATGGGCCCTTCCGGTTCCGGCAAGACCACGCTCATCAATATTCTGGGCGGCCTCGATACGCCCACCGGCGGCCGCGCCGTCGTTGATGGCACGGATGTCGGCCGCCTCGACGATTCGGGCCTCACGCGTTTCCGCTCGGAGAAAATCGGCTTCGTGTTTCAGCAATTCCATCTCGTTCCATATCTCACCGCGGTCGAGAACGTCATGCTCGCGCAATATTTTCACAGCACCACGGACGAACACGAAGCCGCCGAAGCCCTCCGCCGCGTCGGCCTCGGCGAACGACTCACGCATCTCCCCTCGCAGCTTTCCGGAGGCGAGCAGCAGCGCGTCGCCGTCGCCCGCGCGCTGATCAATCATCCCAAGCTGATTCTCGCCGATGAGCCAACGGGCAATCTCGACGAAGCCAACGAACAAACCGTGATTCGCCTCCTCCGCGATCTTCACAGCGAGGGCCACACGATCCTCATGGTCACGCACGACCCATCCATCGGCGGCCTCGCCGATCGCCGCATCGAGCTTGCCCATGGCCGCCTTGCGCAAATCACGGTGTATTCATCGGAAGATGAAGCGCGTTTCGATCACGTGCTCGAGGAACTCTGGCTCTGCGCGGAAATCGGCAAGCGTGCCAAGCTCGCTCGCTTTCATTCGCTCGATGCCGATCCCGAGCGCACGTTGCAGCGCCTCGCCGTCGTGGGCTTGGTCGCCATGCACGATTCCGAACTCGAATTGACCGATCGCGGTCAGCGCCGCGCTCGCGACGTCGTTCGCCGCCGCCGTCTCGCCGAGCGTCTCTTTACGGACACCTTCTCGATCGCCAATGCCGAGGCCGATTCCCAGGCCTGCAAATTCGAGCACATTATCAGCCCGGAACTTGACGAACGCATTTGCAGTTTCCTTGGCCATCCGAAGACGTGCCCCCACGGCAATCCCATTCCGCCCGGCCCCTGTTGCCCGCACCGGGAAACTGCCCAATGACGCCAACTCGCAACAAAGAGCGCGTGTCATCCGTCTCAGCCATGCCATGCCGCCGCTTCCCGCAAAAAGACTCTTCATGCCCATCCCATTAGACATTCGCAAAAAACCCATGGATGTGAAGGTCCACGTCTCCACCGGCGCCGGCGTCGACATCACCTGGTCCGACGCGCACACCAGCCATTACGATTTTTCCTACCTCCGCGAGCATTGTCCTTGCGCTACATGCAAAGAGGGGCACGACAAGAAGCCTCCTTCCAACACGAAAACCACCATCAGTTCCGCCGCCCTTCCTTTATTCAAGCCGAAAGTCACGGCTCGCGCCGCCGCCGCTGTCGGAAATTACGCCGTGCAAATCGAATTCACTGACGGGCACGCGACGGGGATTTACAGCTTCGGCCATCTCCGCGAAATCTGTCCTTGCGAAACCTGCGCCCGAGAATTCCGCGAGGAAAAATCAGAGTAAGTCGAAAGCTACAGACCCGCCGGTGCCATCTTGTAATTCATTCTCGACCGCCAACGAACACGATCCGGACACAACAGCTTGTTGAAATACCCCATTCACAGTCATTCCGATGAGCGAAGGCGGCGAGCCTGCCTGCCGCAGGCAGGGAATCTGCATTTTCCTTGGGTTTTGTAAACTGCCGGCCTCTCGCGACGGCAGGAATGAAAACCAAGAGTACATTTCCAACAAGCTGCTAAGCGCTTCCCTTTTTTGATCTTTTGTCTAGCGCGCACTACAACGTGACCTTCCACAGGGTAAAGGCTAAAATGATAACTAGCAGGTTGCTGAAGAAGGTCGAATGATTTGTGGGTCGCGGCTTTAGCCGCGATATAAATGCCCTCTTTTCTTCAGGGGTTTTAACCCCTGAAGGATCGAAAACACTTTTTCAGCAACCTGTTAGAGCTAAATGACGCACGCGCCATCTCACACGGCTCTCGGAGCCACTGTTCTCGACGACGGTTCTTGTTCGTTTCTGGTATGGGCTCCGTTTGCGCAACAGGCGGAATTGCAAATCGAAGAACCAACACCCCGGCGCATGCCGATGGAAAGACTCGAACGCGGCTACTTCCATTGCTCCGTCACCGATGTCCGTCCCGGCGCGAAGTACACCTATCGTTTAGACGAGACGAAGCAGCGGCCCGATCCCGCGTCGCGCTATCAACCCCTCGGCGTGCATGGTCCTTCGCAAGTGTGTTGCCCGAAGTTTTCGTGGTCCGATTCGCACTGGAAGGGCGCTCCGCTCACCAGCGCGGTTTTCTATGAAGTTCACGTTGGCACCTTCACGCCGGCTGGCACTTTTGACGCCATCATCCCGCGCCTGCGGGAACTGAAGTCCCTCGGCGTCACCATGCTCGAATTGATGCCCGTTGCCCAATTTCCCGGCGAACGCAATTGGGGCTATGACGGAGTTTATCCGTATGCCGTGCAGAATTCTTACGGCGGCCCCGACGGATTAAAAAGGCTCGTCGATGCCTGCCATGCCGCCAATCTTGGCCTTGCTCTCGACGTGGTCCACAACCATCTCGGCCCTGAGGGAAATTATTTAGGCGATTTCGGTCCGTACTTCACGGATCGCTACCGCACTCCGTGGGGCAACGCCATCAATTTCGACGGTCCCGACAGTGATGAAGTTCGCCGCTACTTCATTGAAAACGCCGTGTATTGGATCTCCGAATTCCACATTGACGCTCTGCGCCTGGACGCGATCCACGCCATCGTCGACGCCTCCTCGAAACCGTTCCTCGTGGAGTTGACGGCCGCAGTTCACGAATGGGCGCCCCGCATGGGGCGAATCATCCACATGATCGCTGAAAGCGACAGGAACGATCCGCGCACCGTCCAGCCTCGCAAAACCGGAGGATGCGGCTTCGATGCTCTGTGGAACGACGATTTCCACCACGCGCTGCATTCCCAGATCACGGGCGAACGTGACGGTTACTATGAAGACTTCGGATCCGCCCGCGATCTGGCGAAAGCCTATTCGGAGGGATTCGTCTATTCCGGCCAATACTCGCGCTTCCGCCGCCGCCGTCATGGCGATTCGTCACGCGAACTTGCTCCACACCGCTTCCTCGTCTTCAGCCAAAATCACGACCAAATCGGAAATCGCGCCGCCGGAAAACGCCTCGCTCAAATTGTTTCCTTCGAGGCGCTAAAACTTGCCGCGGCCGCGGTTCTACTGTCGCCCTTCATTCCGCTGTTATTCATGGGCGAGGAATATGCCGAGTCGTCTCCCTTCCAATATTTCGTCAGCCATGGCGACGAGGATTTAATCCACAGTGTACGCGAGGGTCGGCGCAAGGAATTTGAACAATTCAAATGGCGCGATTCCGTGCCCGATCCCCAATCGCCTGAAACTTTTTTACGAAGCAAACTTCACTGGGAGGAACGAAAGCAAGGTCAACACGGAGTGCTTCTCGCGTTTTATCAGGAACTGCTCAATCTCCGCCGTTGCGTGCCGGCGCTTTCCCATCTCGACAAGCGGGACTCCCGCGTAACTGTCTTCGAGCCGTCGGCAATTATCGTCGAGCGATCTCACGGCGCGGACCGCGCGCTCCTCTTCTTCAATTTTGGAAGTTCTCCTGCTCGCCTCACGTATTCATTGCCCCCGGGAATTTGGAACAAACAGCTCGATTCGGCCGATCCCCCATGGGGAGGCCCCGGAACCGGAACGCCCTCCGTCCTCGATTCCAAAGGGCCGGTAACTTGGGACGTTCCAGCGACATCATTCAGTTTGTTCCGTCTCGCCGGGGGAGGCTCGCATTGAACGACCGTTTTCTCTGTGTCCACGCTCATTTTTATCAGCCGCCGCGCGAAAATCCCTGGCTGGAAGCGGTCGAAGTGCAGGATTCAGCCTACCCGTATCACGACTGGAATGAACGTGTCACCGCGGAATGTTATGCGCCCAATGCCGCTTGCCGCATTCTCGACGGCGAAGGCCGCATAACCGAAATCACAAACAATTACGCCAAAATCAGTTTCAATTTCGGTCCCACCTTGCTGGCGTGGATCGAAGAAAAAGCGCCCGACGTTTATGCCGCGGTTCTCGCTGCCGATCAACTCAGCCGCGATCAGCATCACGGCCACGGTTCGGCCATTTCGCAGGCCTACAATCACATAATTCTCCCGCTGGCCAATACGCGCGACAGACACACACAGGTCGTGTGGGGCATTCGCGACTTCGAGCATCGCTTTGGCAGGTCTCCGGAGGGAATGTGGCTTCCCGAGGCTGCTGTGAATCTCGACTCGCTCGAAGCCCTGGCCTTCAATGGCATCAAGTTCACGATTCTGTCCCCCTATTCAGCCCACATGGTTCGACAAATTGGCGCCGAAGAATGGAGTGACGTCAGCGGCGGCCAGATCGATCCTTCCACGGCTTATCGCGTCGAACTCCCCTCAGGGAAAAACATTTCCGTATTTTTTTATGATGGCCCAGTCTCCCGCGGGATTGCATTTGAAAATATCCTCGAAAATGGCGAGCGTTTTGCCAATCGCCTAATCGGCATTTTTTCCGATTCTCGCGATTGGCCGCAATTGGCGCACATCGCCACCGACGGCGAGACCTACGGACATCATAAACCGCATGGCGACATGGCCCTCGCCTACGCCCTTCGGTTCATCGAAGAAAAAAAACTGGCCATCTTGACGAATTACTCCGAGTTCCTCGAACAGCATCCCCCCGCTCACGAGGCGCGGATCTTCGACAATAGTTCCTGGAGCTGCGCTCACGGCGTCGAACGCTGGCGCAGCAATTGCGGCTGTAATTCGGGGATGCATCCGGGCTGGAACCAAAGCTGGCGCGCGCCGCTACGCGAAGCGATGGATTGGCTTCGGGACACGCTCATTCCGATTTACGAGGAACAGGGCCGCCAAGTGTTTCAGGACCCGTGGAAAGCTCGCGATGAATACATTCGTGTGATCCTGGATCGGTCGCCCAAGAATATCTGCGATTTTCTCCATCATGTCGCGGGCCGCGATCCCTCACCGGAAGAAAAGCTCCGTGCCCTCAAGCTGCTCGAGCTTCAGCGTCATGCCATGCTGATGTACACAAGTTGCGGATGGTTCTTCGATGAGCTTTCCGGCCTCGAAACCGTGCAGGCAATCCAGTACGCGGCCCGCGCCGTGCAGCTTGCTTCCCAGCTCACGGGCAACGCGAACCTTGAATCGGAATTTGTCGAGCGCCTCGCTCGCGCCAAAAGCAACATTCCGGAGAATCAGGACGGCAAGCGCGTCTATGAACAGTTCGTCAAGCCCGTCATGCTTGACCTGAAAGGCGTGGGCGCGCATTTCGCCGTCAGTTCTTTGTTTTCGGAAGCAGGGCCCGACCAGCACACGTACTGCTACACAATCTCGCGCCAGGATTTTCGTATGCTCTCGTCCGGTAAAACGCGATTGGTCATGGGCCGCGCTCACATTTCGTCCGACATCACCACGGAATCAGCAAACATTTCTTTTGGCGTCGTCCATTTGGGTGATCACAACATCACCGGGGGCGTGCGCGAGTTTGCAGGCGATAAGGAATATCAGGCTACCCTGACGGAAATTACCGGGGCATTCGAGCGCGGCGACTTCGCGGAATTGGTCCGCGTCGTCGATAAATCCTACGGAAGCGGCGCCTACACCCTCAAATTTCTTTTCCGCGATGAGCAGCGCAAAATCGTCGGTCAAATTCTCGATTCAGCATTGGAAGAGGCCGAACATGTCTACCGTCAGCTCTACGAGAATCGCGCGCCGCTGATGCGTTTTGTAACGGCCCTCGGAATGCCGCCCATTCGCCGTTTTCAGGTCGCCGCCGAGTTCACTTTGAACTCGGATATTCTGAAAACCGTCGAATCCGACAATCTGAATCTCCAGCAAATGCAAACTCTCCTCGACGAAGCGAAACGCACCGGCGTTCCGCTCGACGGGACGACTCTCGAATTTGCAATTCGCAAAAAGATGGAAGCGATTGCCGAACGATTTCTCGCCAATCCGTCCGACTTGGGCCTCTTGAGAACCTTCGATTCCGCCGCGGGCGTAGCCCGATTAGCGCCATTTACGATCCAGTATTGGAAAGTTCAGAATATATATTTCCACATCATGAGAAACGTCTACCCGCGGATTCGCGACGACAAATTGCAGCCCTCGAACGACTCCGAAAAATGGCTCGGCCTGTTTCGTTCCCTGGGCGAGAAGCTGTCGATTCGCGTGGAATGAACTGACATGCGAATCCCCTCCGCCACCTATCGCGTTCAGTTCAACTCGAATTTCCGATTCGCGGATGCCGAAGCGCTCGTCCCTTATCTGCACGACCTCGGAATCACTGACCTCTATGCCTCGCCCCGCTTCAAGGCCCGCAAGGGCAGCTCCCACGGCTACGATGTCGCTGACCCACTGCGAGTGAATCCCGAGTTGGGTACGGAAGAGGAATTTGATCGCCTGGCAACTAAACTTCACCAGTTCGGAATGGGCCTTCTCCTCGATATCGTCCCGAATCACATGGCGGCCAGCCCGGAAAATCCCTGGTGGACGGACGTGCTCGAGAACGGCCGTGAATCCCGTTATGCGCGCTTCTTCGACATTGACTGGCAACCACAAAGCCCCAAGGTTTCAGCTCTTCTTAACGGCCGCGTGATTCTCCCGATTTTGCCGGCTCCGTACGCGAACATTCTTCGCGATCAGCGAATGAAACTCCGCCTCGACGAGCGCGGTTTCTTCCTCCAATACGAAGACAATCGCCTCCCCATCAACCCGAACACTTACCCGGAAATCCTCGAACCTTGCCTCGAAATATTAAGGAGTCAGAACGAAACCGCCGCGGACGAAGTGGAAAGTCTGATGCTCTCGGCGAAAAAATTGTTGCGCAGCACGCCCGAATCGGAAAATGCCATCGAATCGCGCGAGAAAGCGCTAGCCAATCTCAAGGCCGCCCTCTGGCGCATCTATCAGAACAACGGCGTGGTCCGGCAAGTCCTTGACGAGACTCTCCGAATATTCAATGGCGTTGCCGGAAAAAACGTGTCTTTCAATCGCCTCGATTCACTTCTCGGCGCGCAAGCATACCGGCTAACCGACTGGCACCTCGCCGCCCACGAGATTAATTACCGACGTTTTTTTGACATCAATGATTTGGTCGGCCTGCGTACCGAAGATCCCGTCGTCTTTGCCGCAAGGCACGCATCCATCATGCGGCTCATGCAGGAAGGCAAGGTTTCCGGCTTGCGTGTCGATCACATCGACGGATTGTTCGACCCGCTCGAATATCTCGAGCGTTTGAAGTCAATCCCCTATTCCGGGCCGCTGGAAGACAGTGACGTGTCTCCCATTTACACCGTCGTCGAAAAAATCATCTGCGGCAGCGAAACTCTCCCGCCCGAATGGCCCGTTTCCGGGACCACCGGCTACGATTTTCTAAACGCCGTCAACGCCGTTTTCGTCGACCCGAAAGGCTATGCCGCCCTCGAAAAGTCATATCGAAAATTCGCGGCCCTGGACCTGTCGTTTGAGCAGGCTTGGTACCTTCGAAAACTCGAAGTTATGGAACAGCTTTTCCCCACCGACGTTAGCCTGCTGGCGTTCCTCCTGGGGCGCGTTGCCGCGCTCGATTTCCGGGGACGCGACCTTCCCGTTCACGAATTAGTTCGCGGTCTCAAGGAAATCACCGCGTGCCTTCCCGTCTACAGAACGTATTACCGCGATATGACTCTGCGCGCACAGGATCGGATATTCCTCGAACAAGCCTTGGCGGCTGCGAGAAGCCATCTCATAAATGGCCTAAGTCAGGGCACGGCTTCAGTTCACCCTGAGGTACGAAGGGCCGTGCCGAAAAGACCCGAAAATCCAGGGATTTTGACCCCTGAGGTCGGCAGGGTCCTCAGTCAAAACATTTATGAGATAGATTCTAGTAAACTTTCATTGTCTGTGCCTGTCAGTGACGCAGCGTGGAATTTCTTGCGCGGCGTCTTTCTTGCCGAGCTGCCGTTTAGCACGGAACGCGAACGCGGTGCCTGGCTGGACTTCATCTTGCGATGGCAGCAATTCACCGGCGCGGTCATGGCCAAGGGCCTCGAAGACACCGCTCTTTTCGCTCATCACAGCCTCATTTCCGTCAACGAAGTAGGCAATAATCCCTTTCACGATAAAATCCAGTTCGGCCCGCGCGCATTTCACGATTTGAATCGTCGCGCGCTGCGCGAACATCCGCACACCCTCAATTCGACTTCCACTCATGACACGAAGTGGAGCGAAGATGCGCGAGCGCGCATCAATGTTCTCTCCGAAATGCCGGACGCATGGCAAAAATGCCTCACACGCTGGTCCCGCTGGAACAAATCCAAAAAAACGATCTTGGGCGATCACGCCGTGCCCACGTCCAACGAGGAAGTGATTCTCTACCAGGCGATGCTTGCAATATGGGCCGCCGGATGTTCAAAAAATGCAAATCGCGGTGAGCTAAACCGGCGCATCGAAGAGTTCTTCGTGAAGGCCGCCAAGGAAGCCAAGACGCACACAAGCTGGATTGCTCCGAATGAACCGCACGAAGCGGCTCTGCGCAAATTCGTCCGCGCGATTCTCAATGATTCCGCCGACAATCGATTCCTCGCTGATTTCGAGGCCTTGCACGGGAAGCTCGCATTCTACGGCGCGCTCAACTCTTGTTCTCAGCTTATCTTGAAAACAACTTGCCCGGGCGTACCTGACTTTTATCAGGGAAGCGAGCTTTGGAACTTCTGCTTGACCGATCCCGATAACAGGCGGCCCGTGGATTTCCAACGACGAGCCAGGATGCTCGAGGCCCTAAAATCGCATGGTTCGGATGCTTCCCCTGAAATGTGCCAGCAACTGCTGAACCACTGGCAGGATGGCTGCCTCAAACTTTTCATAACCATGCGCCTTCTTCAGTCTCGGCGCGCCCATCAGGAGACATTCTTGAACGGCGACTATCTGGCTCTGAAAGCCCACGGTGCCAACCGCGAATCTATTATTGCGTTTTCTCGCCGCTTCCAGGAAAAATGGATCGTTGTTGCGACCCCCCGATTGCTTTCCAAAATAGTCAAGCCGGGGACGTTTCCCCTCGGACGGAAATCTTGGGCCTCGGCGGCCCTCGTTCTTCCCTCTTTTGCCCCGAAAACCTGGTTCAATATTTTGACCGGCGAGCCAATAGGCCTGGTACGTGAAAAGGACAAATGGGTGTTACCTGTCGCGGAAATGTTCGCTCATTTGCCATTCGCTGTTCTCACCGATGACCCATCCAATGCATCTAATAACTGAACTTCGCATTCGCGCTAAGCATCGGCGTGCCGCTTGCACTTTGTGCCCGATCGCTGATTTGGCGGCGTTTACGTTCGTCATCAGCCCGCGAGCCGGCGCAAGATGCCCATGCCCTTAATCCGCGCACAATGCGAAATGAGGCGACACTCGAATGAGCCGCACTTCTAAAGCCACTGGACAATCGTCGCGAGTATGGTCGAAGCTCAAACCCACAGCCGTTGCCCTGCTTCTTCTCGTATTTCTCGTCCAAACCTCCCAAGGCTTTTCCGTTCTCACGCACGAAGCCATCATTGATTCCGAATGGGACCCGGTGATCAAGCCGCTGCTCATGCATCGCTTCCCTCAGGCAACTCCCGACGAGTTGAAAGAAGCCTACGCGTACGCCTACGGCGGCGCCATCATTCAGGACATGGGCTACTATCCCTTTGGAAATAAATTCTTCAGTGACCTGACGCACTACGTTCGCAGCGCCGATTTCGTCAGGGCCCTCGTTCGCGATTCCGAAAACTTGAACGAGTATGCATTTGCCCTCGGCTCCGTCGCTCATTACATTGCCGATAACGATGGTCACCGCCTTGCCGTCAATCGCGCGGTTCCGCTTCTCTACCCTAAACTTCGCCGCAAATATGGGAACGTAGTCGTCTATGACCAGGACCCGGCCGCCCATCTCAAGACGGAATTCGGCTTTGATGTCTTGCAGGTCGCAAAGGGACACTACGCCTCGGACGATTATCACAATCGCATCGGATTTGAAGTTTCTCAGGCATTGCTCCAACGGGCTTTCCAGGATACGTATTCGATTGACTTGGGAACCGTCATTAAAAATTACAGCCTCGCCATCGGCACGTTCCGGTATGGCGTCAGCAGCGTGATTCCGCAAATGACCAAGGTTGCATGGCAGATCAAGAAAGCTGAAATTGAGAAGGAGACTCCCGGCGTCACACGGCGCAAGTTCATCTACAATTTGTCGCGTTCCAGTTATAAAAAAAGTTGGAATGAAAAGTACAGAAGGCCGGGGTTCGGCGCCAGGTTCCTCGCGTTCCTATTTCGCGTGATTCCCAAAATCGGTCCGTTCAAGGCTTTGTCATTCCGCACCCCGACTCCGCAAACCGAGCAAATGTTCATGCTCAGTTTCAACGCCACCATCAAGGATTACACGGACGCTATTCATCAGAAAGAGGCCACGGGAAGGTTCCAGATTAAGAACGACAATTTTGATACCGGCACGGTCACAGGCCCGGGCCAGTATCCTTTGGCGGACCAGACCTACGCGGAACTCGTCGATCGCTTAGCCAAAAACCATTTTCAACAGATCTCGCCCGAGCTTCGCAAGGACCTTCTCGCTTACTACAGCAATCTCAACGCGCCGTTCGCCACCAAGAAGAACAAGAAGGAATGGGCTCGCGTGGCCACCGAAATCAACGAGTTGAAGACCGTATCTCCGGCGCCGGTTCCCGCGGTGGCTCTCCGGCAGCCCTAGAATTCACTTGGCCCTGTTGACTTCCCACGAAGCAAAGTGAGCTTCCGTAGCGCCGGCTCGTCCTGACGAAGGAAGGGCGTCCCGCCGGCTCTTTTCTCCTTTTCAACCTTGGTGGAAACCCCAGCGAGACGCGGGTGTTACAGCTTGGCGAAAAGCTCTACTCGTTGTCATTCCGCTCGCCCTGAGCCTTGGCGAAGGGACGAGCAACCGCAAGGAGCCTGCCTGCCACGGGCAGGGAATCTGCATTTTCGTTGCGTTCTCGCAAACCACGTGCGCAGACCGAAATGGCAACCGAGAGCACTCTTTCGACAAACTGTTAAGCTTTTCTCTTGTTGCCCGCCACCACCAGAATAATTCCACCAACGAGCAAAATCCCGCCGAAGATCGGCGACAGCGGAATTGTCTTGTGCTCGGTTGTGGTTGCCTGTATGGGGCCCAGATCCACTACTTTTTTATGCGTGGTGTACGTGATCCCCTGATATGCGAAGGAAATAACAGCAAGGATGATCAGCACGATTCCAATGATCGTGGCGCTCTTCATGGTTGCCTCTCGTAAGACAGGCTGGAGTCCGCGGGGAACGGGTCCCCGCGGTCGTTCTTACGTCCGGCGCATCAATCCGCCAACCAACGATACCAGGAACAAAATGATGAAGATGAAGAAAAGGATTTTGGCGATTCCCGCCGCCGCCGCTGCAATCCCGAAAAACCCGAATACCGCTGCGATGATCGCTACGATCAGGAATATGACTGCCCAACTCAACATGGTGCCTCCTCTGAGGGGCGATTTTTATACTCATTTCTACCCAGGGGCCTACTGAGAACACGACCCCCGTTGATGCACTCTTTTAGGCTTTTTTACGTTTCGGCACAATACACCCATTCGGGTATCGGTCCTGCGGGTTTGCTGTAGATAGCAAACCCACGGAACCGACCTTCGCGCGCCGCGCTCCGCTACCGGATTCTGCCTACATCATATCAGGGTTAGTCAGTATTCCTTCTCTGCCCTCCGTGTTGTCTCCTACTTTCTAGGCGCGTGCAGCGCCTTATCGGCCCGGTCGGCAAGGCATGACTGCTGGCCAGGGAAGTACCGAAAACACCCAAATTGCTTACGTAAATGGAGGGACAAATGAACTGGGATCAACTTCAAGGCAAATGGAAGCAGTATCAGGGCAAGGCCAAAGTGCGGTGGAGCAAGCTCACCGACGATGACCTTGGCGTCATCGACGGAAACCGCCAGCAGCTTGTCGGAAAACTTCAGGAGTACTACGGAATCACGAAAGAGGTAGCGGAAAAGCAGACCCAGGAATTTGCGGACACCTTGAAGGCCGACCAGGAGCAAGCCCAGCGCGCCGGCCATACTTAACCCGAATCGCAGTTCCACTTCAGCCGTTTTTCTGGCATATTTCTATTTTAGGCAAAACGCCTTGCTTCGGCAGGGCGTTTCGCCTGTTCATCCGGAAGAGGAGACGCATGGCCAAGATACTTTCAAATGCAAGCTCGACTAAGACCGGCTCCGCTGAGCCTCCGCTGTCTCGCAAGGAACTGATCAAATTATTGAACAAAGACCTCGCTCGCGAATATCAAGCCATCATTGCTTACATAGTTTATTCGCAAGTCCTCAAGGGCGCCGAATACATGAATATAGCCGCGGAACTCGAGAAACACGCCCTCGAAGAGCTCAATCACGCCCTGGTGATCGCCAAGCAGGTTGACTATCTCGGCGGAATGCCCGAGGTCACGCCCTTGAAAGTTCGCACGTCCGGGAAAGCAACCGACATGCTTCGCTACGACCTCGAACAGGAAAACGAAACCATCCGCGACTATCGCGAGCGCGTCCGCCAGTGCGAAGCCCTCGGAGAATTCGCCATGGCCGAACATATCCGCGACATTCTCGTCGATGAGCAGGAGCACCAGATGGATTTGGCCACCGCCCTCGGTGAGGACACCCCCAACGCAGCCACTACAAAATAGCGGCGGTGGTTATGGCGTGCCCACGGACAATTTCCTACGGAGAATCCCCCGAGGAACTAAAGTCCTCCACCGATAGCATTGTTCAACGCGCTGCCGTATTCTTCGCGCGTGATGTTAACCCGACCGCAATATTTCTCGCCTCTAGGAACAACCCCTCCAAAAGGGGCCGTTGCAATTCCACCCGATAATGGCGGCCCCTCCTACCTCTTCTAGTGTTGTGTCGCACAAGTTCGCTGCGATTGTTTTTAGGGGGTCGGAGCTTCAGTTCCGACATAAATGCCGCAAGTGTCAAGGGGCTTCAGCCCCTGAAGTCAGGAATACTATTGGCGGTTATTTCTAAGACAGCACACTAGCAACGCCCTCTTCTCTGGCGATTTCATCCCTGCATGATTTGTACCCCCGCCGCGTTCTTGTCCGGAACGAATGTCGTCCGCGGCGAAATCAACTTGCAAAGAAATAGTTTCATATCGGTCTCCAGCACATTTCCCCGTAGGGGCGGGTCTTTAGACCCGCCCGGGCGCGGCTGGAGCCTCGCCCTGCAAAAAACTCGATCCCTGCGTTCCATGCGCCAGCTGAGAGACTCTCCTCATCTGAATCACACATTTCTCCAGATACATTCAATTCCACTGGTTGTTACAGCGTATGCCGGATGGACGGCCTTGCGCCTGTAGCCCAAACTCGTCTCTGCGCTGAAGGCAGTTTAGCGTACCGGAATCAAAGTGATGGCCCGGCCCAACGGGAAACAGAGGAGAGTCAGAAATGTTGATCCAGCAGGAAGACATAATCCCGCAATTTGGACTTGACGAGCCGCACGAACCCGCCCCGCGGCAGCCCGATACCGATCGGAAACGCAAGCGCCCGTCGAACGATCCCGACAATCCGCAGCCGCGCAGGGACAAGCCGGTTCCCTCAAGTCCCCACGACCCACAGGACGTTCCGGGCCAGGAGATGCGCTATCGCTTCAAGGCGTAGCGCCTCCTAAAATTTGAAGCGTCATTTGTTCAACCCAGATTTCTGAGGAGAAACCGAAATGAACGCAGTTGTAAAACTTAGCTCTCGGGCCTCGTCTTTCGCATTCTTCATCCTTCTCGCGTCTCTGTTCGTGTGTGCCGCTCCGTCCCGCGCCGGCGCTCAGCAGACCCCTCCCGACAATACGAAGAAAAATCAGAACGCTGGCATGACCACCAGCCAGCAGAAGAACGATTCCTCCGATATGCAGATCACGCGCCGCATCCGCCGCTTGATCATGAACGACCAGAACCTTTCGACCTACGCTCACAACGTGAAAATCATCACGCGCAATGGGCACGTTACATTGCGAGGGCCGGTCGACAGCCTGAAAGAAAAGGACGTCATCGCGGCAAAGGCCGCGGAAGTTGCCGGTCGCGGCCATGTTTCAGACGGCATCCGCGTGGTTCCTAAACACGCGGCGGAGTAGGTAAATCGACTCACAAATCAATTTAGGAGGGAACGATGGCTGGTAAAAATACGGCAGTGTTCGGCATTTATGCGAATCGCTCCGGCATTGAATACGCTCTCGGAACTTTGAAGGACACAGGCTTCCGCAACGCGGACATTTCGGTTCTTCTTCCCGAAAACCTGGGATCGAAAGATCTCATCACCGAGAAAAATACCAAAGCGCCCGAAGGCGCCACCACGGGCGCGGGCTCCGGAGCCGTCATCGGCGGAGCGCTCGGCTGGCTCGTGGGAATTGGCGCTCTGGCTATTCCCGGGCTTGGCCCGTTCATCGCGGCCGGCCCGATTCTCGCCGCTCTCGCAGGCATGGGAGCCGGCGGCGCGGTCGGCGGTTTCGTCGGTGCACTGGTGGGTTTGGGCATTCCCGAATATGAAGCCAAGCGCTACCAGGGCCGCATGGAGAAGGGCGGCATTCTCTTGTCCATTCATTGCGACAGTTCCGACTGGACGAAAAAGGCCAAGGAAATCCTGAAGAATACCGGCGCGGAGGATATTTCCTCGACCGGCGAATCTTCCGCGGACTACGCCGAAAGCGATCGTCCCATCTCGCGCGGCGCGGCCAGCTAATCTATATTTATTTTTTTCGCTCATACCCTTCATACCGTCTGCGCGAAGGCTCCATCCGGAGTCTTCGCGCGGCGTTTTTTCGACTCGAGCGCTGCATTCCCTTCCACTTCCCGCTAACCCCGGCCGTCTTCCGCGGAATCGTCCGAAAATTCTGTATGCGCTGGTTTCCCCCGAGCCCGTTGCGTCGTCCCTGCGTCCCCGGTTTTTTGCTTTTTTTTACGCTGCTCGCGGAAGTCGCCGCACAGTCCGGCTTGTTTTGTGAATAAGTTGTAATGATGCCCCGCGCTTCTTGCTGACCGGCATGCCTTCCGCTATGCTCACGCTACCGTGAATCCTCAGTCGCGAATCCTTATCATCGAAGACGACAGAGACATCGTCGAGCTGGTTCGTTACAACCTCGAAAAAGACAGCTTTCAAGTTGCTGCATGCAGCGACGGCATCCTGGGCCTCGCGCAGCTCAGAAAATCTTCTCCGGACCTGCTCATTCTCGACCTCATGCTCCCAAAACTCTCCGGCCTCGAAATCTGCAAGGAAATTCGCCGTGACGACAAACTGAATCGCCTCCCGATTCTTATGCTCACCGCGCGCGGCGAAGAGGCCGATCGCGTCGTCGGTCTCGAGCTCGGAGCCGACGATTACGTCACAAAGCCATTCAGCCCTCGCGAGCTGGTCGCTCGTGTCAAGGCGCTCCTTCGGCGCGTTCAGCCTCCCGGCGACGAAGCGAAGCTCCTCGAAGTCGGCGCTCTTCGCATCGACCCAGTCTCCTATCGCGTGCAGCGCGAAGGAAAAACGCTTCCGCTCAGCACGCTCGAATTTCGCCTGCTCTATTATTTGGCTTCTCGTCCCAATCGTGTCTTTTCGCGCGATCAGTTGCTCGACGCCGTTTGGGGCAGCGACCGTTTCGTCACGCCGCGCAGCGTCGATGTCTACGTTCGCCGCCTGCGCGAAAAAGTGGAACAAAATCCTGAGAAGCCTGAATACTTGAAAACCGTTCGCGGCGCAGGCTATCTTTTTGAAACCCGTGAGAACTAATCCCTTCTCGAAGCTCGGCCTCGCCTACCTCGTTCTTTTGTTCGCCGCCTTCCTCGGCCTAGATTTCTCCGTCGAGCACATCTTTCGCAGTAACACAATTTTCGCCGCAATGCCCCCCGCTCAAATCAATCTCGGCCTGATGAATCTTCATCGCGATCTGTGGATAATCTCTTTCGTTGTCTTCCTTCTCGGCATCGGTATCACACTGCTTTTCTCTCGCCGCTTCGCGAACCGCGTTCAACGTCTCCAGGGATTTTCTCGCCGCGTGGCTCGCGGCGACTTCCGCCCATTGCCGCCAGAACCAGCCGGCGACGGGCTGGGCGACCTGGCGCGCGCTCTCAACGACACGGCCGCGCATCTCAGCGCCACCATTCGCTCGCTCACCGAAGAGCGCAATCGTTCCGCCGCAATCCTCCGCAGCATGGCCGAAGGCATCGCCGTCGTGGATGCGCGCGAACGCGTCACCTTCTGCAATAACGCATTCGCAAAAATATGGGACATCGGCTCGCTCGGCGTCGAGGGCAAAGCCGCCGTCGAAGTGATCCGCCAACCCGACATTCTCGAATTGATTCGTCAAGCCCTCTCCGGCACCGAAGGTCTTCACGGAGAAATTTCCACGGGCAGCGCCCAGCCGCGCAGTTTTTCCGTGACGGTCGCGCCCGTTCCTTCTTTCGATGGCGCCGTCACCGTCGCGAAATCGCCAACGGACGCCGGTCCGTTCGGTGCGGTCGTCGTGCTTCACGAAATCACCGACATTCGCCGCCTGGAACAAGTGCGCAAGGATTTCGTCGCCAATGTTTCCCACGAACTCCGCACTCCGCTCACTTCGATTCAAGGCTTCGCCGAGACACTTCTCACCGGCGCGCTCGAAGACCGCCAAAATAACCGCCGCTTTGTCGAAATTATTCGCAACCATGCCGCGCGCCTGTCGCGCCTGACCGATGACCTTCTAAAACTTTCTCGAATCGAAGCCGGAAAGCTGGACATGGATTTTCAGGCCGTCGATCTCGGGCTGTTGATTGACGCCGCCGTTGAATCCGCCCGCGGCGCGGCGAGCCAGAAGCAGCTTTCTCTCACCGTCTTGAATCTGCCGCCCGATCTTCCCCGCATCCTTGCCGACGCCATTCTTCTTCGCGAAGTCCTCCGCAATCTGCTCGACAACGCCATCCAGTACACTCCTCCCGGAGGCCGCATCGAAGTCGAATCCGCCACGCGCGAAGGCGTCGCGGTCGTCACCATCGCCGACACCGGAATTGGAATTCCTCAAGCCGACCAATCGCGAATTTTCGAGCGTTTTTATCGCGTGGATGCAGCGCGTTCGCGCGAAGTCGGCGGCACCGGCCTCGGCCTTGCGATTGCCAAACATATCGTCGAAGCCCACGGCGGCCAGCTCTGGGTCGAGAGCGCCGTAGGCCACGGCTCAAAGTTTTATTTCTCGATTCCCCTCGCCCACTGATCATTCCGCGCCAGCAGATGCGCCGTCACGCCTGTGACCGCACATGTTGCCTTCCCCCCGCTGCACGGACTCATATCCGCAATCACGTAAATAAGCTCTGTAATATCATCGGTTTCAATACCTCATCTGAGTGCCTGTAACAAGATATTCATCATCCGCTCATTACCTGTTCAACTTCATGGTTCATGCTGTCCCCGATCTATGGAGCAGATCTTGGCCGAAGCCCCACATCACCCACAACACGGAATGGTCTGCTCCGTCACCCCGACCGGCTGGCGCGACCCCAGCGCCAGCCATCCATTTCTTAGCCCGCGAGCATTCGCGCTAACTTCTACTGTTGTGTCCCATAAATTCGCTGTGATTATTCTTAGGGGGTCGGAGCTTCAGCTCCGACATAAATGCCGCAAGATCAAGGGGCTTCAGCCTATGAAGCCAAGGAATACTATTGGCAGCTATTTTCGGGACGGTAGACTACAGGGTTCGCATCCCGGGGCGTTTACCGATTTTCGATATTCAATCTCTGGCACAAACGCGGAAACATTCTCAAGGAGGAGTGAATGAGAAGGCTCGTACTTTGTTTCGTGACAATGTCGCTCATATCAGCGGCCCCGGCCTTTGCAAGTTCCGATGGACACAAAAGCGCCGAAACCTCGGCCAAAAGCGGAAACACGCCATCCGCAACGTTGCCCGGCAGTCGCGCCAGGAAAAAAGCCGCGGCGGCAAAGGACGAAAGCTCGTCATCAACAAAGAACACAAGCGCCACCGCTTCCGCACCGCCATCGGCAACTGCCTCGGTCTCCGCAGCCGCTGCCTCCGCAAAGCCGGCACAGACCGCCGAACCGAATCAATCCCCGCTCTTCTTCAAGATCGGCGGCGCCAATTTCACTCCGCTCGGCTTTCTGGATTTCACCTCTGTCTATCGCTCCACCAACGTCGGCAGCGGCATCGGCACCAGTTTCGGCGGCATCCCGTTCAACGGCTCCTCTCCTGCCGGACGCTTGTCCGAAACTCGCTTCAGCGCGCAAAATTCCCGCATCGGAATTAAAATCGACGCGAACCCGGACAACTTCACCGTCACCGGCTACCTCGAAGCCGACTTTCTCGGCAACGCGCCGCCCAACCTCGAAGTCACCAGCCACTCCAGCACCCTGCGCATGCGTCTTTACTGGGTTGACGTTCACCGCGGCAAGTGGGAAGTTCTTGGCGGGCAATCCTGGAGCATGATGACGCCAAACCGCACCGGAATCTCTCCCATGCCCGGTGACATTTTCTTCAGTCAGGACATGGACACGAATTACCAGGTCGGCTTGGTCTGGCTGCGCACTCCGGGCGTCCGCGTCGTCTATCACGCCAACAGTAACTGGACCCTCGGCTTCGCCCTCGAAGACCCCGAGCAGTACACCGGCGGACTCGTCACTTTCCCCTCCGGCTTCAACACATCTCAAGTTGACGACGCCGGCGGCAACGCCAAGACTCCCAACGCCGGCCCCGATGTCATCGCCAAAGTCGCCTACGACACGAAACTCAGCGGCCACGCATTTCACATCGAAGCTTCGGGCCTCTACAGAGCCTTCCGCTTGAACACCGCTTCAAGCAACGCCAACGTCACCAAATCCGGCGGCGGCGGTTCCGTCAACGTGAACTTCGAAGTGCTCAAGAATCTCCACCTCATCGCCAATTCTTTTTGGAGCGATGGCGGCGGCCGTTACATTTTCGGCCTCGGTCCCGATTTCGTGGTCACCACTAATGCGGCCGGCAATTTCGTGCCTTCGCCTCTGCACGCCGGTTCCGGCATCGCCGGATTCGAATATCAGTTCACTCCGCAGACCATGCTCTACGGCTACTACGGCGGTGCGTATTTCGGCCACCGCTTCCAGCAAACGACACTGGGGCCGCCACCCACGTTCGTTGGCTACGGCTTCCCCGGTTCAGGCAGCGCCCAGAACCGCACCATTCAGGAAGCCACCGTCGGCGTCATCGAGACTTTGTGGAAGGATGCCAAATACGGCGACTTGAAGATCATCACGCAAGGCTCGTACCTGTCGAGAAATCCCTGGTCCAACACGGCTACTCCCGGGAACGCGAACAGCGCGCACCTCGGTATGGCCTTTGTGGACTTGCGCTACGACTTGCCGTAAGCGGCACATGATCAAGACCGTTCAATACGAAACAAATTACGGTCCCCGAATTCCTATAGGAAAGAGAAAAAATTGACATACAGGCAATAACTCAGAACCTCTTGAAAAAGGAGAATCGAATCGTGAAACAATCCCTTTGTGCTCTGTTCCTCGCCATCCTGGCCGTGGCGGGTTGCTCTTCCAAGACCGGCCAATCCTCCGAAAACGCATCCCATACCGTGCACCTCACTGGCGCGGGAAGCACCTTCGTGTATCCCATCATGACGCAGTGGGAGAGCCAGTTTCAGTCCTCGCACCCTGGCGTCGAGATCAATTATCAGTCCATCGGCAGCGGCGGCGGAATTCAGCAGGTCAAAGCCGGCCTGGTGGATTTCGGTGCCAGCGACGCGGCCCTCGACGACAAGCAGCTCGCTTCCATGTCGCCCATGATTCAAATCCCGGAAAGCGCCGGTCCCGTTTGCGTCACCTACAACTTGCCTCAACTTCAAAAGCCGCTGAACCTCACCGGAGCGGCTCTTTCAGGCATCTACCTCGGCACAATCAAAAGCTGGCGAGATCCGGCGATTGTCAAAACCAATCCCGGCGTCAATCTCCCCAACAAATCCATCATCGTCGTTCATCGTTCCGAAGGCAGCGGCACCACCAATATCTTCACCACCTACTTGAGCACCGTGAATCCGGCCTGGGCCCACAAAGTCGGCCAAGGAATCTCCGTGAACTGGCCCGTTGGCCTCGGCGGCAAGGGCAGCGAAGGCGTCACGGGAATCGTCAAGCAGAGCGCCGGTTCGATTGGCTACGTGGAATTGAATTACGCCACGAACAATCACCTCCCCGTCGCCATGATTCAAAATAAAGCGGGCAAATGGGTCGCCCCCACGTCGGCGGGCGCGACTGCGGCCATTGCGGCTTTCAGTGACGTGCTGGCGAAGGACGTCCGGACTCCCATCGTCGATCCTCCAGCCTCCGCCCCCGACGCCTATCCCATCAGCGGCTTCACCTTCCTGCTGATTCCCAAGGACGGCGCGAACAAAGCCAATCGCGAAGCCCTCAAAAGTTTCGTGCTATACATAATCAGCGACGGCCAAAATAACGCCGACGCTTTGGACTATTCCAAGCTGCCCGATTCGGTCGTCCAGCTCGACGGCAACCTGGTTGGCCAAATGACCGCCGCCGGCCAGCCGCTGCAATAGCCTTTCGGGGCGGGGTTTAACCCCGCCCGCCTTTGCTTCGTTGCTGTAGGGCCCGACTAGGGTCGGGCCGCGCCGCGCGAACGCGCGGCGTCTTCGAGGGGCCGGCTCTTTTCGCATTGACGGAAACCCGGCTCGCCCGTGCACGTCTTTACCTTCTTCGGATTGAGTTGTAGCATCCCTGCTGTGATTTCTGAGGCTGCAATGCCTGAATTTTGTGACCCATTTATTTTCGGGAACGTAGCATGACCACCACCGACCTGCCCGCGCCCTCTCGCAATAGCGTTGCCGGAGCCTGGCGGCGCTTAACCCGCTTCGATCTCGGTGACTCCGCCGCGCATGGCATAACCCTCCTCGCCGGCGCTGGGATTTTCGTTCTCGTCGGCATCCTCCTAGTCGAGCTTTGGGTGAATTCCAGCGTTGCCCGCCATCGATTCGGATGGGACTTCCTCGTCACCAGCGTCTGGGATCCCATCGCGCAACATTTCGGCGCGCTTCCTTTTTTATACGGCACTCTCGTGACTTCGTTCCTCGCCCTGCTCATTGCCATTCCGCTCGGCCTCGGCACCGCGATTTTCTTGGTCGAGCTTGTCCCCGCGCGGCTCTCCGACTGGCTTGCCTTCATCATTGACCTCCTCGCCGCCGTGCCTAGCGTCGTCTACGGCCTGCTCGGTATTTTCGTTCTCGTCCCGGTCATCCGTTCGGCCGTCGAGCCTTTCCTGCGTTCAACTCTCGGCTTCCTTCCGATTTTTCAAGGTCCCGCCTACGGTTTCGGATTCCTCGCCGCCGGCGTAATTCTCGGAATCATGGTCGTCCCCTTCATCGTTTCGGTGTCCCGCGAAGTGCTTCTCGCCGTTCCGCAGGAGCAGCGCGAAGCCGCCCTGTCCTTGGGCGCGACGCAATGGGAAGCGGCTTCGCAAGTTGTCGTTCCCTACGCTCGCTCCGGCATATTCGGCTCCATCTTTCTGGCCCTCGCGCGCGCCTTGGGGGAGACCATGGCCGTCACCATGGTCATCGGCAACGACCCGCGCATTCGCGCCTCGCTTTTCTCTTCGGGCTATTCGATCGCCGCCGTAATCGCCAACGAGTTCACCGAGGCCACTTCCACTCTCTACATTCACGCCTTGATCGAGCTTGGTCTTATCCTCTTCGGTCTTACGTTTGTACTCAACGCGCTGGCCCGATTGTTGATTCTCGCCACCGTCCGACGCGGCATGGTGCGCCCGTGAACGCCGCCATCACGCCTACGCCGACCCCAGCGGCGAAACGCCCCGCCGCAAGCCGAGCCAGAAAAATGACTCGGCGCTCCATCACCAACGTCGTCATGCTCACCCTCACCGGAGCCTGCGCTTTTCTCACCGTGTCGGTCATGTTTTACATTCTCGGATATCTCGCCTGGCACGGCGGCAGCGCCCTGAGCTGGAATTTCTTCACGAAATTGCCCGCGCCCGTCAATTCCGCCGGCGGCGGCATGGCCAACGCCATCGTCGGCAGCGCCAAACTGTTGCTCCTTGCCTGTTGCATCGGAGTCCCGGTAGGAATCCTCGCGGGCATTTATCTTTCCGAGTTCGCTGGCAACACAATTGCCTCCGTCCTCCGTTTCACGGTGGACTTGCTCAACGGCGTTCCTTCCATCGTCATCGGCATCTTCGCGTATACCGTCGTCGTCTTGCCGATGCACACTTTTTCCACCCTCGCGGGCGGCTTCGCCCTAGGAATCATGATGATTCCCATTTCCGTTCGCAGCACCGAGGAGTACCTTCGCGCCGTTCCTTCCAGCCTTCGCGAAGCTTCGCTGGCCCTCGGCGCGGCCCGTTGGGCCACCATTGTCCGTGTCGTGATTCCGGCGGCATTTCGCGGTATTCTCACGGGCGTAATGCTGGCGCTGGCCCGTGTTGCCGGCGAAACCGCGCCGCTCATTTTTACCGCCTTCGGCAATAATGCCTGGAGCCAGGGTTGGACGCAGCCGACCGCCTCGCTGCCTTTCATGATTTACACTTATGCCGTTTCGCCCTATGACGACTGGCATCGGCAGGCATGGGCGGCCGGTCTGGTGCTCGTGGCCCTCGTCCTGCTCGTCAATGTCGTCACGCGCCTGGCCCTCGCGCGCAAAATGCCTTTATCGAGGTAGAAAATTATGGCCGGCGTGGGTACAGTACACAGTGGGAATAACGTGAACCTCAAATCGGATCAATCCGTGGACACGCCTCAGCGATTCTCTTTGCCGCCCAAGCCTTCCGTCACGGCCGAGAGCAGCCTGCGTTTCAAAATCTCTGGACTGAAAGTGTTCTATGGACCGAAGGAAGTCCTCCACGGAATCGACATCAACATTTCCGCCAATATCGTCACCGCGCTCATTGGCCCTTCCGGCTGCGGTAAATCCACTTTCCTGCGCAGCTTGAATCGCATGACGGAAACCGTGCGCAATGCCCGCGTCGAGGGCGACATCCTTCTCGATGGCGAAAATATCATGGACATGGACGTCGTGAAGTTGCGTCGCCGCGTCGGCATGGTCTTTCAGCGTCCCAACCCGTTTCCCAAATCCATTTTCGACAATGTCGCCTATGGCCTCCGCATCAACGGCCATCAAGGCAGCCTTACAGAAGCCGTCGAGAAGAGCTTGCGCCGTGCCGCTCTTTGGGACGAAGTGAAAGATCAGCTTCACAAATCCGCTTACGCCCTTTCCGGAGGTCAGCAGCAGCGTCTCTGCATCGCGCGCGCCCTCGCCGTCGACCCGGAGGTTCTCCTCCTCGACGAGCCTTGCTCCGCTCTCGATCCCGTCACCACCGCGAAAATCGAGGAGCTTCTGTTTCAGTTGAAGCCCTCCTGCACCATCGTGATCGTCACGCACAACATGCAACAGGCCGCGCGCGCCAGCGATTTCACCGCGTTTCTTCTCGAGGGCCGGCTCATCGAATACCAGCCCACGCCGAAGCTGTTCACTACGCCCGCTGATCCGCGCACCGAGGCCTACATCACCGGCCGCTTCGGCTAGAATTTCTGTTGCATATCTTCGCGAAGGAGCGCCTAAGGAGTATTAATGGAACGCCATTTCGAACACGATCTCGAGGAATTGAAGGAGCGCCTGCTCTGGATGGCCGGTCTCGCGGAGCGCGCCGTTCACCAGGCCGTTCAAGGTGTGTTTCAAAAAGACGAAGCCCTCGCCACCCGCGTTCTCGACGAGGAAAAAGCCATCAATGAAATGCAGATCGAAATCGACGACCGCGTCATGCAGCTCGTCGCTTTGCAACAGCCCATGGCCGTCGACTTGCGCTTCATCCTCTCCGCCTCCCGCATCAATAACGATCTCGAACGCATCGGCGATCAGGCCGTCAACATCGCCCAATCCGCATTGCGCATCCTGCGTCACCCGCAGGTCAAGCCCTATGTGGATTTGCCCCGCATGAGCGAGCTTGCCGAGGGCATGGTTCGCGACAGCCTGAATGCTCTTGTTCGCCGTGACGCCGACCTCGCCAAATCCGTTCTCGTCCGCGACGATCAGGTCGATAATCTTCGCGATCAGATTTTCCGCGAGCTTCTCACCTACATGATGGAAAATTCCGCGGTCATCTATCCCGCCTTCGAGCTTGTTCTGGTCACTAAAAATCTTGAACGCATCGGCGACCACGCCACCAACATCGCCGAAGACGTCATCTACATGGTCGCCGGCCGCGACGTCCGCCATCTCGCCCCCGATCGCCGCTAACCCTCGTTTTTTATGGAGTGCGGCGCCTCGACGCCGCTTTCACTCCGGAAGCTTTCTTTGTATGGTTCGCCACCGCGCGAATGCGCGGCGTGTCTTTGTAGGGGCCGACTATGGTCGGCCCGCGCCTGACGCATGTCAGGCGTCCTGCTTTTTGCGTCTTTTTTGCCTCCCTGCCTCCTTATCTCCTCACCTCTGCGGTCCTCTGCGTCTCTGCGGTGTGCTCCTGCGCTGACTTCTCAGGACGTCGGAGCCTGCCTGCGCGGGCAGGCGCTTTAGCTCCGACATAAACAAATGCCGCGCATTACTTCTTCTCGCGTTTACCCTGAGTGGCGAAAGGCGCGAGCATTCGCCTGCTTCCTTACCTCCAAAATCTTCCAAAGATCTCCGGATTTGCCTTGCAATTTACTGTAACTTGTGGTATACATGGGGTTTAGTTATGCGCACAAACGTATGTTCTACAGCCAATTGACCTTCGCCGCCCGCGCCTGGCAACTCCAGCGAGAACTCCCGTGGAGTCCCTGCTCCGCATAACCTTCGCCCCAAGCCGCTCCCCGGCTTCTCCCGCCCAAATCCGCCAAATTTCTAATCGGTACAACAAATTATTAGAATTGCCCGTAACTCACACAAAACAAACAACCGCTCCCCGTTCTAATCGGTACAAAAATCGATTTTCGCCGTCCCATTTTTTAACTCTCCGGCTTGCCTCGGCACACCTGGCGAAAAGGCCCATGTCTCTCCAGCCTCAAGCCTCCAGTCTCCAACCTCTAGCACTCTTAATCGCAAATGAGATGCGCAGTCCCGCAGGCGCAACTAATTCAGAACGTGCCACTTACGATTTCTTAATCGCAAATGAGTTTCAACTCGTTTCGGCGTCGATTTTGTCGCCCTCGCCTTCATGCAGCCAAACGCGCACCATCGCAGCTCCTCTCGTCGCTATGCGCGCGCGAATAAAGAAACCCGGCGCTTCCCCGGCGCGTACTAACATTGAGGTGGAAATGTCATCTGGTGAAAACGGTTTTGCCATTCGCGCGGAGAGCGTCTCCCGTCATTATCAAATGGGCGCGGCGCTGATTCGCGCCGTTGACGGCGTCAGCCTCGAAGTCCGCGCCGGAGAATTCCTGGCGCTGCTCGGCAGCTCCGGCTCGGGAAAATCCACTCTGTTGAATTTGCTCGCCGGTCTCGACCGCCCCGCCTCCGGCGCAATCATTGTTCGCGGACGCAACCTCGCGGAAATGGACACGCACGAACTCGCGCGCTATCGCAGCCTCGCGGTCGGCATGGTGTTTCAAGCCTTCAATCTTCTTCCGCGCATGACCCTCGAGGAAAATGTCGAGCTTCCTTTGCGTTTGGCCGAAGTCGAACGCGCGGATCGCGCCGCGCGCGTGCGTGAGGCGCTCGAGCACGTGCATTTGGAAAAACGTCTCGCCCATCGCCCGAGCGAACTTTCCGGAGGCGAGCAGCAGCGCGCCGCCCTCGCTCGCGCTTTGGTCAACCGCCCCACAATTCTGCTCGCCGATGAGCCTACGGGAAATTTGGACAGTGCCACGGGCGAGGAAATCATGCTTCTGCTTAAGAATTTCAATCAGTCGATGGGCATGACGATTGTGATGGTCACGCATGAGCGCTCCTTGGCGGAGCGTTTCGCCGATCGCATCGCGACAATGGCCGACGGAAAATTGCTCAGCATCACGGCGAAATCCGCGGGCGGAGCGCACTCATGAAAATCGGCGACCTGACGGAACTGGCTCTCCGCAATTTGCGCGAAGCAATCCTGCGAAATTCCCTCACCACTCTTGGCGTGGCCGTCGGGGTCGCTTCGCTCGTCGCGATGCTTTCCCTGGGCGTCGGCTTGCAGCAGTTCGCCTCGCAGCGCCTCGCGAGCAGCGGCTTGTTCAATGCGGTTTTCGTCGCGTCGCGATATAACGCGCGCAATTACGAGCGGTCCGCGAATCAAGATCAAAACAAAAATCAGAACCAAAAACAAAATGCGGCCACGGCAAAACCGGCCCGCCCGCTTGACGAATCCGCCCGCGTGGAAATGACGCGCCTGCCAAACGTCACCGAAGTCTATCCCGAGATTCGTTTCATGACGGAAGTGCGTTACGCCGACAAGCCGTATCCCACGATGGTCGCCGGCGTGCCCGATTCCTCGCGCAGCGACGGCGCATTCGACGGCATGACCGGCAAATTCTTTTCCAGTTCCAGCGCCGGCGAAGCCATTCTGCAAATTGCGTTTGCCAGGGAACTTTCCGCGCAGCCTGCGTCGCTGATCGGCAAAGATCTCATTCTGCGCTACGCCGAACGAGAAGCCCTCCCGGCGCAAAGCGGCAAAGCCGCGCAATCTTCCGCCGGCAACACAAATTCCGCCGGAGCCGGTTTCTCCGTCGTGCCGCACGAAAAGAAACTGCGCATCGTCGGCATTGTCTCGACGGAACCCGAAGGCGGCTTTGGCGGATTCGGCCGCAGCCGCGTGTTTATTCCTCTCGCCGTCGCTGAAACTCTCAGCGCCACGCAAGTCAACGATCTTCGCGACGTCTTGAATGGCTCGAACAAAACTCGCAGCTATGGAAGTCTGACGGTCCGTGTGAAAAGTCCGACGCTCGTTCCTCCTGTCGAAGCCGCGATCAAGGAAATGGGCTTCAGCACTTTTTCGCTGCTCGACACCACGCGCAATCTCCGTTTGTTTTTCACCGTGATCGATCTGCTCCTGGGAATTTTCGGCAGCCTCGCGCTGGTCGTCGCCACGCTGGGCATCGTCAACACGCTGGTGATGGCGATTCTCGAGCGCCGCCGCGAAATTGGAGTTTTCAAGGCCCTGGGCGCCGACGATCGCGACATCAAGCAGCTTTTTTTCGCCGAGGCCGGCGTGATGGGCCTTGCGGGAGGAATCGCTGGAGTGACGCTTGGCTGGCTCATCGGAAAAGGCCTCACGTGGGGTACGAATATTTATTTGAGTCGCCGGAATCTCCCCTCGGTGAATATTTCTTCCGTGCCGCTCTGGCTCGCGCTCGGCGCAGTGGCTTTCGCCATTGTCGTCAGTCTTGTCGCGGGGCTATATCCCGCGTCGCGCGCCGCTCGTTTGAATCCCGTTGAGGCGCTGCGATATGAATAATCGGTGGCGTGCCGCGCTTCTCGCGGTGTTCGCGTTCGTGGGCCTCGCGTTTGCTCCGCTCGCGCACGGCGCGCTCGGCCGCATCGAATGCCGCTCGATGCGCAGCGTCATTCTCCGTCACGCGGTTCGCTACTGCGCGATTTTGCCGCCCAGTTACGATGCGAGCAAGGCGCGGCGCTATCCTGTGCTCTATTTTCTTCACGGCCTCGGCGAAAACGAGCAGATGCTCGTCAGCTCCGGCGGATGGAATTTGATTGAAGATCTTTGGGAGCAGCATCAACTGGGCGAATTTCTCATCGTCACGCCCGACGCGGACACGAGTTTCTACATCAATTCGCGCGACGGCCGCGAGCGTTACGAGGATTTCTTCATCCGCGAATTTCTGCCGTTCATCGAACGCACGTACCGCACGCGGCCCGGCCGCCATTATCGCGGCATCGGCGGAATTTCCATGGGCGGCTACGGCGCTTTGCATCTGGCTTTTCGCCATCCGAATTTATTCGCGTCCGTGAGCGCGAGCAGCGCGGCATTGCTCGGCAAGCTCCCTGACGTGAAATTCTCGAATCCCCGGCAATCGCGATTGTTGCGCGTTCTCGCCGTTTTCGGCACGCCGCCCAATCCTGCGTTTTGGCGACGCAACGATCCGATCACGCTGGCGCGCACTGCGCACCTTGAGGGCCTGAAAATTTATTTCGATTGCGGCGAGCAAGACGATTATGGTTTTGAAAAAGGCGCGCGGGAACTTCACGACGTGCTCGCATCGCGCGGCATCCCGCACGAATTTCATCTGTATCCCGGGGGCCACGATTGGCGCTATTTCGCGGCGCATTTGCCCGCCGCGCTCGAATTTCATTCGCGCTCTTTTGGCCTGCGCCCGTCAAAATGAAACATAACGGAGTTCATCGCCCTGATTTCGCAACCGGCGATACGATTTTGCATCCAATACGGCGGAACTCAGTTGCGGCAAATTTGCAATCAGAAAAAACGAAAACAAACCGGCGTCGTCTAACTTCGTGTAGTCTGCATCCTGATTTTTCGAGGTGATTTGATGAAAGAGCAGACTTTTGCCAATCATTCGCGCGTAGTCCCCGCTTTCCACATGGTCGCGTTGCCGATTTTGCTTCTCAACGTCGTGTACTCGATTTACGAGCTGGTGCACACATGGTTTTTATTCGGAGCGCTCGTATCGCTGCTCGTCTCGATTGCTTTGTTGCTGGTCGCGTTGTACGCGAGGATGTTCGCGCTGGCGGTGCAGGACCGCGTGATCCGCCTCGAAATGCGTTTGCGTTTGGAAAAACTTCTTCCCGCTGATTTGAAGCCGCGCATTCCGGAATTTACGGTGAGCCAACTGATCGCGCTGCGTTTTGCGAGCGACGCCGAACTTCCCGACCTCGCGCGCCGCGTGTTGGACGAGAAGGTGCAAGACAGAAAGACGATCAAGCAAATGATCAAGACGTGGAAACCGGATCACCTTCGCGCCTAGCGCACGATTTGTTGCGGTTCTGCCGCGAGCGTGACGATGGCGCTATCGCGCGAACGGGGGAGCGACCTTCACCAGCAACACGAGCAAAACGCGGACTTATTTTTTAGTCTGTCCGCGGTTGCCGCGAACGAAGAATTCTTGTTTATCCACGTTCGCGGGCACGGCCACGTCGAAAAATCCCACCATCATTTCGTCGTACGTCTGATCGCCCCAGCGCACAGCGACTGTCGGATCGGGATTGTGCGGGTTGCCGCGCGAATTGTCGTACCACGCGACCGCTTGCAGTTCCGTTCCCGCTTTCAGAAAACGCGGCTGCGCCAGACGGTAGCTCAACTGCCAGAAAAAATTATAATGGACGCGCAGCAGCGTCTCGATGCGGCCGTCACGGTGAATGATGCGGTACTCGAATTTCTTTCCGCGCAGGTGCATATGCGGAAAAAAGCTGAGCAGCGTGCAATCGTTCGGCAGCGTGCCGTGCACTTCGACGCGAAAATCCGGCACGCCCGGTGGAATAATAAAGCTGTCGTTGGTCAATTGCAGCGTCAGCACGCGCTGCGTGGGCGGCCGCTTCGCGAACACAAGTCCGATGCTCGCCTGATCCGTCGCCGGATGACCCTTCGTTATGTAGTGCATCTGGAAAACAAGATCCGAGCCTGCGGGAATAAATTTCGCCATTCCCGCCGGCCATTCGTCCGGCGAACTTCCCGGCGCGTAAACCAGGAGAATATCGCTGTGGGTCCATTCCGCGTCGCGCCGGTCTTGCGCGTTGGTCAGCGTGGACGCCGTGAACGGTGTTCCGATCGGCGCGTGGCGCAGCCATTTCGATCCCGGCGGCCGCACGTACACGACAGCGTGATGCACATTCTGGCGGCTGGACGGGCGAATCTCCGACATTTGCACCCATTCATTTTTCGTGAATCCCGTGGGGACAATTTCGTATGTATATTCCACGTCGCCATGCGCGGGAATCGCGACGGGTTTCGGCATTCGGATCACATCGTCCGGCTGGGGAATGATCCATCCCGCGGCCCAGTGGCGCGGCGGCGGCGCGTCGTGAGGATTGCCCGCGGGCGCGCCGGCATCAACCCATGCCGCGAGCGTCGCGATCTGTTGTGGCGTTAACGAGGGGTCATCCGCGAAATGGCCGCAGCAGGGATCGGCAAACCACGGCGGCATAATTCGCTTGGTGACTCTTTCTTTGATTCGTCGCGCGTATCGCCGCGTTTCGCTGTATGTGACGAGCGGCATGGGCGCAATTTCGCCGGTGCGATGGCACGCCTGACAGTGCTGCCGCAAAATCGGCGCGACATTTTTGTAAAACGTCGGCGGCGGGGGAGCAGCGGTAGCGGTTCGCCTGCGCTGCGCGGCAGCGCCGCAAAGTAATAACGACGCGCCGCCAAGCGATAGCACGATCTTCACCGCGTTGCTTGAAATTCTCATGTCCGTGCGTTCATTTTGCGATCGCTGGCTTCGTCACGCGGCGAGTCTCTTTTGCATTCACCGTTTGCATTCACCGGAAAAATACGGCGCATTCATTTTAACTCGCGGCGTCCCCGTAACCCAAGTTTGCCGCGGGATAGTAAGAAACGAGGCAATCGACTCGAAAGCGGGCCGAGGCAGCACGCGCAACGCGTGTACTATCTTTGGCGTGAGCGCCAAAGGCCTGAATCGCGCCATCATTCAATCCACCGGCATCGTCATGGCGAGCGTCCTGCTCAGCCGCGCGCTGGGATTTCTGCGCCAGTGGACGGTCGCGCACCAGATCGGCTCGAACGGAATCACGGACGCGTATTACGCGGCCTTCACGCTTCCGGATTTTCTGAATTATCTCGTCGCCGCCGGCTCGCTGAGCATCACGTTCATTCCCGTGTTCACGAAATTCGCCGCGGAAAATCGGGAGGAAGAAGGATGGCACGTTTTCTCGACGGTGATGACGTTCATGGGATTGCTCGTGATCGCGCTTATTTGCGTCGCGGAGATTTTCGCGCCGCAGCTCGTTTCCGTAATCGCACCGGGTTTCGGGCCGGCGGAGAAGCAGCACGTCATTTTCCTGACCCGGCTAATGCTGCCCGCGCAATTCTTTTTCTACCAGGGCGGCATTCTGAGCGCGGTGCAGTACGCGAAGGGAAAATTCGTGGTGCCGTCGCTCGCGCCGCTGATTTATAACCTGTTCATCATTCTCGGCGGAGTGTTGCTGGCATCGCGCATGGGAATCACGGGCTTCGCTGTCGGTGTCCTGACGGGATCTTTTCTGGGGAATTTCCTGCTGCAGGTTTATGGCGCGCGCCGCGTGGGCGCGAAATTCTCGCTGTCGCTCGATTTGCGGCATCCTGGCTTCCGCCTTTTCGTGAAGCTCGCCGTGCCCATCATGCTCGCGCTTTCCCTGTCGTTCACCGACGACTGGATCATTCGCTGGTTCGGCTCGTTTCTGGTTCCCGCGTCGATCACCTGGCTGACGTACGCGAAGTCGCTGATGCGCGTTCCGCTCGGCGTCGTGGGGCAGGCGATTGGCGTGGCGTCTTTTCCGGTCCTTTCGAAATTGTATTCGGAGGGGAAATTCGCGGAGTTGAATCGCCTGCTCAACGATACGTTCAAAGGACTGATCATTCTTCTGGTGCCCATTTCCGCGTTCACGATTGCGGAAAGTCCGTATGTCGTGCATCTGGCCTTCTCGAACACGCGTTTGAACGCCGTGGACCTGCACGCCGTTTCCGCGACGCTCGCGCTTTTCTCGATAGGCATGTTCGCGTGGGGCGCGCAAAACCTGATCGCGCGCGGCTTCTACAGCACGCGGGACACGTGGACGCCGGCCATCGTGGGAACCGTTTTCACGTTTCTGGACGTTCCGCTGTACTGGTGGCTGTCGAAACAGGCGCAGCATCTGGGTCTCGCTCTGGCAAGCTCGACCGGCATTATTTTGTTTACGATTGTGCTGTTCGCTCTTCTGATCCGGCGGACGGAGAACCGCGAGATTGGCGACCTGATGAAATTTTTCGTGAAGGTGTCCGTGGCGTCGATCTTCTCCGCGACCGCTGTCTATGAGTTTGCGAAGTGGCTGTCGCGCTCGATTGCCTGGCGGAGGACGCTGGGGTCGTTCGAAATCCTGCTGATGGCGTCGGCGGCGGGATTAGTGATCATCGTGGGGCTGCTGAAGCTTTTCCGCACCCGCGAGCTTGATGTGTATTTTTCGCGGCTCCGCGCCAGATTTTAGACGTAGGCTTGCCCGTCCACGGCGAGTCGCGATTTTTGTGGCGAAGGCGTTCGGTCGGAGCCGGCGTCTGACCCTGATGGATTGGGATTTATGTCCGGGCCGGGTTCGGAATTAGCATTCGGTGGTGCCTTCTACTAAATTGACCGCTAACGAACCGAAGGGCCGGGCTGGGAGGCCCTTGGTTCTACCTGTGCGGGCGACCGCCAGAAGCATGTGGCGCGGATGGCCGTCCACCACCGCCACCGTGAAATCCACCGCCGCCGCTGGGCCTGCCGCCACCGCCGTGAAATCCGCCGCCGCCGCTAGGTCGCCCTCCAAAAGACCCGCCACCGCCGCGATAGCCGCCTCCTCCGCTGGGCCTGCCACCACCGCCGTGAAATCCGCCGCCTCCCATGGGTCGGCCACCACCAGTGGGCCTGCCACCGCCCGGAAATCCGCCTCCGCTGGGCCGCCCATAAGACCGAGGACCACCACCGCCGAAGGATCGCGGAGAGTATCCGCCGTTCGGCCTGCCGCCCGGAAATCCGCCTCCGCTGGGCCGCCCATAAGACCGAGGACCACCGCCGAAGGATCGCGGCGAATATCCACCGTTGGGCCTGCCGCCCGGAAATCCGCCTCCGCTGGGCCGCCCATAAGACCGAGGACCACCGCCGAAGGATCGCGGCGAATATCCACCGTTGGGCCTGCCATACGGGCTGCCGCCAAAGCTGCGCTGTTGCGGCGCGCCACCAAACGAAGGCCGGCGTGAAACGACCGGCTGATGCATGTTGAGCGACGGGCGACTCGCGTTTGAAAAATTATGGAAGCCGGGCCGCGCCGGAGGGGCGTTAGGCCGCTGTGCTGGTATAGGCGTTGAAGCCGAGAATGGACGCCATCCGCCCTGACGCTGCTGAGGTGCTGAGCTTTGTGGCGTGAATCGTCCGGCTGGACGTGACGTGACCGGCTGATTCATGCGCGCCGGCCCTTGCGCCTGGCGGTAAGTATTGTTTCCGCTCGTAGGCGCGAAGGTGTGCCATCCGGGGCGTTGTGCGGGCGCAGGCGGCCGAGAGAATGTGCTCGGTCGCTGCTGCGCGGGCGCTCCCGGCCGAGAGAATGTGCTCGGCCGCTGTTGTGCCGGCGCTCCCGGTCTCTGCATTGAGCCGCGATTCGGCAGGGAGCGTTGCGGTGTGGATGGCCGGCCATTTCCGCCGAAACTGTGCCAGCCGGGCCGGACGCCGCTCCGCTGGGGAGGGGCGTTGAACCGGCCTTGCGCCGCCGGTGCGCCGTTCACCGAACGGGAATTGTTCGGAAACGACCGCATGGTTTGTGTATTTCCGGTCCGTCGCTGCAAGGCTGGAGCGGACGGCAGCCTTGAGCCGTTCGCGGCGATGTTTCCACGGCTGTTCACCGCGCCTGCCCGTGTCCGAGAATTCGCGATCATCTGCTGCGCCCGCTGCTGCTGTTGGCTGAACGGCCGCGGAGTGAATGTTGGCTTGCTCTGCGAGAAGAATCGCCGGTTGTTAAGGCTCGCGGTACGGGCGATTGCCGGAGGCACGTTGCGCTGCAAACGCCCCAGGCTTTGGCGCGTGGGCGCCACAGGAAGGCGTCCCGTCATGAAACTGGCCTTGCGCAGTTGCCCGGTGGCGATGCCGCGCTGGAATCTCACATCGCCGCGGCCGAACTGGTTGCCACGAACCGATGAGATCCCATTTCGTATGCGCGCGTCGTTTTCGACGCGACTGATATTCGAGAATCCATTCCGGCCGCGGAAAAGAGGATCCTCGCGCCGTCCGAAGCCGCGATTTCTGCCGAAGCCGCGGTCACCGATGCCCCGTCGGCCGAAGTCGTCACGATCCGCAAAGCTGATGAAATTGACTTGCGTCACGCCGAAGCCCCACCACGGAGTAAAGAAGTCACCGGGGCCGCAGGGCAGCCAGCCGACGTTCCCAAATCCGAACCCGAAGCTATCACCATCGCCATCGCCCCAGCCGAAGAACGACACGTACGCAGGCGACCAAAGGGGGTCGTAGCCTCCCCAGCCTCCATACACACCTACTGGCCCTGGCCACCATGCCCAGTCCGCACCGTCCATGAACCAACGGCCGTAGTGATACGGAGCCCAGCCCCACGGCTCATAGGATTGCCACGTCCAACCATAATAAGGCTCCCAGACCCACTGGCCATCGCGATACGGCGCCCAGCCGGAATCCTGCGCGGGCACCCAAACCTGGCCGTAGTCAGGAACGTTTTGCCACTGGCCATAAGCGTCCAGGTCCTGCGCGCCCGTGTAGTAGTGATCCGTATGCTGCCAGCTCTGCGCATCGAGAATCGTGCGATCGCGGCTCTCATTCCATTTGTCGAAGGCGTCTCTGCGCGGGGCGTCCGCGGTTTGATACTGCGGACTGTCGGTGCCTTGAATCGTGATGAGCTGCCCGCTGTCAATGCGCGTGCTCCCTTGCGGTTCGGAAACTTCCGCTTGGCCCTGACGGACAATTACCTCCGATTCGGAATCCCCGTCGACTTGAATGCGATAGTCGCCGTCGCGCAGCGGGTGCACGGCGGAATTCGGAGTGTCGATTTCGGCGTCCGCTTGGCTGTTCTTGAAGACGCTGTAATTCACCAGGCCCTGGCCGACCTGCAGTTGAATGTGCGAGGCGGTAAGGTCCGTGATCTTGACGGTCGAATTTTCGTCGAGGCGGACCACGTTGGCGTAGTCGAGCTGAACTTCCGCGCGCCCGCCATTGCCGGTCGAGATGCGGTCGCCGGCTTCGAGAGGTGTGTTGAGCGTGCCGGCAATCCAGTCCGCCGAGTCGCCTCGCTGCACGGAAACATCTCCGTGAATCATGCTCAGGCGCCCCACTGCGGGCTTCACTTGCGAAGTGTCCTGATTATTTTGATCCTGGCCCTGATCAGGAGCACCCTGGACCTGCGCGTTACCTTGGCCTTGATCTCCATATTGCGCGCGGGCCGTTCCAGCCACGCCCGTGATCGCGAAGAGGACCGCTACCACAACTCCCAGATGCTTTTTCATGGCTTTCACCTCGCCGCCGGAATCACCCGGTCGAGACCTAGTGCGTTCACACAGGTAAAAGCACGGGCCATGCCAAACTTTGCACGCGGCACTGTTCAATTTAACTGTATTTATTACAATTACTTATGGGCGGCCACTCGGAGCTTCAGTGCGCGAATGCCGATCCGCAGCGGTGCTTCTCAATCATGAGTGGTGGTTTTCAGCCACCGCGATTCGTAGGGACGGGCCTTCAGACCCGCCCCCGCTCTCTAGACGCCCATGTGGCCAGCCATCCCCCGACGCGCATGGTGCAGGCTTCTCTGTGGCACGGGCTTCAGACTGTGTGCCTTTGCGGGCGCCCCATCCTGAGCGCCCGTCGTGGACAAAGTCGCGAAGGGTGGGGTATTTCGGTTTTGCCTTTGTAGGGGCGGCTCTTCAGACCCTCCCGCTCTCCTGTGGAGACATGGCCAGTCTACCGATTCACCTCATCGGGACACGCCCTGACGCACGTCGGGCGTCACTCCGCGCATTTCTGACAAAACACCCGGATGTGTGCTAGGCTATTTTTAGCAACGGAACTCACTTCGAGGCCGGCAGTTTGATGCAAGCCGCAGCGCGGCATAAACACGAGGGCCCGCGGACAGACTTCCCCAGTCACAAATCATCCTTCAGCCCCATTTCTAATCGGCTGCGTCCGCGATTAGAAACTCATGTAACTTACACAAAACAAACGGTCGGACCCATTTCTAATCGACCTTATTTTCATTATTTTATTTCCTCGCGCACTACGGCTCAGCGCATACAATTCTCGTCCCGATGTTTCTCATCTTTCCTTTTTTCACTCATTCATATTGCAGATCGACCAAAGCGTTTCGCGCTTCGGCGCTTTCGCGCCCGTGCTGCGATGACTGCCATGCTCATACACACCGCGGAGCGAGTCTGATGGCGTCGCGCATCCAATCCACTCGGAGGGTGACATTGAATGGATAAGCGCGTTGCAAACGCGGACGCCGCCGTCGAGCGCGTGCACGACGGCGCCACGATTCTTGTCGGTGGATTCGGCATGTGCGGCGTGCCCGAAAATCTTTTGCGCGCGCTGCGCAAGAAGGGCACAAAAAATTTGACCCTCGTCTCCAACAATGCTGGCACCGACAATTTCGGCATCGGCTGGCTGCTCGAATCGAAGCAGGTGAAAAAAATGATCGCCAGCTACGTGGGAGAGAACAAGCGATTCGAGGGTCTCGCGCTCAGCGGCGAAATCGAAGTCGAGCTGAATCCACAAGGCACCCTCGCGGAACGCATTCGCGCGGGCGGCGCGGGCATTCCCGCGTTTTTCACTCCCACGGGATACGGAACGCCCGCGGCGGAGGGGAAAGAGACGCGCGAGTTCCACGGAAGAAAGTATGTGATGGTGCCCTGGCTGCGCGGAGATTTTTCGTTTATCAAGGCGTGGAAAGGCGATCGCTGGGGGAATCTGATTTTCCGCAAAACGGCGCGAAACTTCAACGCGCCCATGGCCACGGCTGGAAAATACGTCATCGCGGAAGTCGAGGAACTGGTCGAGTTGGGCCAGCTCGATCCGGATTGCGTCCACACGCCGGGGGTTTTCGTGGACGCGATTTTCCGGGGTGCCAGCTACGAAAGACCGATTGAGAAGCGCACGGTTCGGAAGCGTCCATAAATAGGAGCGATGATGGCGAAAGACATGGACAAACGCGAATTCATAGCGCGCCGCGTCGGGCAAGAACTGCGCGACGGCGATTACGTGAATTTGGGAATCGGCATACCGACTCTCGTGCCGAATTTCCTGCCGCCCGCGGTCGAAGTCGTGCTCCAGGCGGAAAATGGAATGCTGGGCGCGGGACCGTATCCGTACGAAGGCGCGGAAGACGCGGACCTGATCAATGCGGGCAAGGAGACCATCACGGAAATTCCCGGCTGCTGCTATTTTTCGAGCGCGGATTCGTTCGCCATGATTCGCGGCGGCCGCATCGACGTGACCGTGCTCGGCGCATTGCAAGTGGACGAACAGGGAAACCTTGCCAACTGGGCCATCCCCGGAAAAATGTTGAAGGGCATGGGCGGCGCGATGGATTTGGTCGCGGGCGCAAAGCGCGTGATCATCGCGATGGAGCACACAAACAAAGATGGCGAGCCAAAAATCATGAAGACATGCACGCTGCCACTGACGGGCGCGGGCGTGGTGAAAATGATCGTGACGGACATGGCGGTGATCGACGTGACGCCGCGGGGATTGGTGTTGCGCGAATTTGCGCCGGGACTAAAACCGGAAGACGTACAAAATGCAACCGAGGCGCGGTTGCAAATCGCGCCAGACGTAAAGCTGATTTCGTTTTGAACGCACGGCATGCTGACCGTTGCCATTCGCGCGAGTGCGCCATGCGAATGGAGCCGTCAGTGCACGACCGCGAGTGCGCCATATTGAGGAATGGAGTAGCATCGATGACAAGCGGCCAGAGGCCAAAGGCCGGAAGAGAGGCTAGACCCAACCATGGACCCGCACTCCATCGTCGTGCTCAGTTTGCATAGCCCCAAGGAAAAAATCTGGGGCGAACTCGCGGAGATCTCCGTCGCGGGCGTGACGCTTCGGGGCATCGACCTCAACTCCTTCGACGATTTCATCATTCAGGTGATGCATCCCGAAGGGGAACGCATCGGCTTGCCGACGCTTTTCTTTCCCATGCAGCGCATCGAGAGGATCGCGCTCGACGAATCGCGCGGCTCGATTCCTTCGCTGGCGGAAAAATTCGCGTTGAAAGTGGGCCAGACGCTCGGAGATTACCTCGCGCAATTCGCTTGACGTTTTTTTCGGGAAAAATCCATGGCCAACCGCATTTTCACGGTCCCGAATCAGCTCACTTTTTTGCGGCTCGGCTTCCTCCCGTTCTTTATTATTTCCATCCGTTACGACCGGTACGATTGGGCCCTGGCCTTGCTGATCGCCGCGGGATTGAGCGATGGCTTGGACGGTCTGCTGGCGCGGAAAATGAATCAGAAAACGCAGCTCGGATCTTTCCTCGATCCGATCGCGGACAAATTGCTGCTGTCGTCTTCTTATTTCATGCTGGCGTTGAGAGGAAAGATCGCGTGGTGGCTCACGATTCTGGTGCTGGGGCGTGACGTCCTGATTTTGACGGCGTGCGCTGTGATTCTACTGGCGGTGGGCCGCATGGCTTTTCCGCCGAGCATTTTCGGAAAATTAAATACCACGTTTCAAATCCTGCTCGTGCTTGTCGTGATTCTGGTGGCGCTGGTGGAGAACCCGGCGCTGCGCCTCGCGCGCGTGCTGCTGATTTATCTGGTCGCTGCGTTCACGATCATTTCCGGATTTCACTACAGCGTGACGGTGGCGCGAAAACTGTAGACGGAAAATCCGTTACGGAATTAAGTAGGTTCGCGAGAGCCAGCGACGCTCAATGGCGGAAGAACGGGGAGGGTCCGTTGAAGAGCATGAAGCCGAAACTGGCGAGCACGACGACGGCTGCGGCCCAGCCGAGGGCGTAAGCGCGCTTGCGCTCGGACGGCGTGGCCGGCGCGCGGTCCATCATGAATTTCGCCAAAATAAAACCCGTGATGCCGCCGCCCAAGTGCGCCCAGTTGTCGATGTTCATTCCCGGAAGCATCCCCCAAATGGCGATGTAGATTATCCAACGATAAACCTGTGAACGAAGCTGTTGCATCCCGGAACCGCCACGGCGATACGTGATGGCCAATAAGACGCCGATGAGTCCAACAATCGCACCAGAAGCACCGATGCCAGAGTTGCCCCGAAGGCCGCTAAGGATGTAGCCGCCGATGCCGCAGACCGTGTACAAAAAAAAGAAACGCGCGGAGCCGTACAATTCTTCAATCGTTGGCGCGAGATCGACAAGCACCCACATGTTGAAGACGATGTGGAGCAGGTTCGCGTGGAGGAAGCAGGCGGTGACCAGTCGCCACGGCTGCACGAGATCAAATGGCCACTGCAGCGACGCACCCAGGCGATCAAGAACCGGAGAAGCAACGGAACCAATCGCAAATAATTTACCGAGGAGGCTTCCGCCCTGTGGCGTGGTGGGAAGGCCGGAATGAATGGTGAGGAGCAGGCTGATGCCGTAAATCACGCAACAAACGCTCAAAATGAAATACGTCACGGGAGCCGTGACGGGCATAATCTTTCCGAGGGAACGGCTGATAGCCGCGAGAGAAAATGTGAGGCTCGCACCGCACTGATGGCAGCGCGTGGCGGACGAGCCTACGAGCGTGCCGCAAGCGGGGCAGAGGCCCGGGCGTCCCTGCTTCTCCTTCGATTGAAACATCGAGGAGAAGCTGCCGCGCAGTCGGTCAATTTTTAAACGCCAACGAAGCGGAAGTGGCAATGGTTTCCTCGCGGCGCATCGCCGCGTTCCTATGATACCGGAATTTTTTGGAAGCACACCCGGAGAACGATTCGCACGATGCAAATAATTACACCAGGACGGAAGCAGAAAACGGGCCGGATGCGGAGCGAATGGTGAAATCGCGAAATTTGCCGCGCGCGATTCGGTTTTCTTCGCTGCTCGCCGGATTGGTGATTGCGCTGTCTGTGGCAGGATGCGCAAGGCAACGGTCGGCAACGAATGTTCCGGCGCCGACGCCGGAAATGCAAATTCCCAACGCGCCTTCGCCACCTTCCGGGCCGCCGCCGAACATGGAAAACGCGCCCGCCGTGGCGGGGCAATATACGGAACAGGGCATGGCGTCGTGGTACGGCGCGCAATTCAACGGGCGGCGCACATCGGACGGCGAAATCTACAACATGTTTCAGTACACGGCGGCGCACCGGACGCTTCCGTTCGGCACCGTGGTGCAAGTGACGAATCTGAATAACGGAAAGCAGGTGGACGTGAGAATCAATGATCGCGGGCCGTTTGTCGCAAACCGGATTATCGATCTTTCCTACGCGGCGGCGGTGGCCATCGGCATGATTGGCACAGGCACCGCGCCGGTGCGGCTGGACGTGGTGGCCGGGCCGAATCCGAACGCGGGATTTTTCGCCGTGCAAGTAGGAGCGTTTCAGTCCGAGCAGAGCGCGGAGCAACTGCGCGAGCAGTTCAGCGCGCGGTACTCGCCGGTGACCATTGCACCACTGAATTCGCCGAACGGCGTTTACTATCGCGTGCGCGTGGGGAGACTGCCCAGCGAAGCCGCCGCGCAGCAATTGGCCGCGGAGCTACACGCGCAGGGGCAGACTGTTGCGATTGTCGTGCGGCTGGACAACTGAAAACTGCAGGCGGGAAAGTTACAAAAGGAGTAAAATAGAAGTGTCTCACTAGCATCGCTCCGCCGAGCTTTCCTTTAAGCATTCACGCGGCACCCTTGCGAAATTTGACAGCGTTTCGTGAGGAGCCGTGATGTCCGATACAGAGAGTGCGCGTAGCAGGAAAACCGCCGTCAAGCCTGCCGTCAGCGGTCGCAACGGGTACGCCGTCAAAAACACAATACTTCTTGGCCTGCCTCCGAAAGAGTGTTCCGCGATCTTTTCCAAATTGACTTTTGTTTCGCTGGCGAGTTCCATTGTCTTGAACGAGGCCGGGGAGCGGATCAAGTTCGCCTTTTTTATTAACGACGGTCTGGCCTCGATTTTGAGAGTGATGGGCGATGGAAAAAGCGTCGAAGTGGGCCTGTGTGGAAAAGAAGGCTTCATCGGCCTTCCGCTTACCGCGGGATTTAGCAGCAGTCCAACTCGCACCATTATGCAAGTCGAGGGCAGCGCGTTTCGAGTGAGCGCCAAGGATTTTTCCGCCGCTTTGCGGGAATGTCCGACGCTGGCGAGGAGCCTGCAACGGTTCTCGCAAGAACTGGCTCTGCAATCGGAACACGTGGCCACCTGCAATCGACTGCATGTGATTGACGAGAGGCTTGTGAGATGGCTGCTGATGTCTCAAGACCGGCTGGGAGGCAGCCAAGTGCCGCTGACGCAGACCTTTCTGGCCTATATGCTGGGAACGCGCCGCGCGAGCGTGACCGTGGCGGCGGGCGATCTGCAGAAAGCAGGGCTTATCAGCTACACGCGGGGGCGGCTGAAAATTGAAAACCGCGCCGGGCTGGAGGATGCTGCGTGCGAATGCTACGAGACGCTGACGCAGCAAACCGAAAAATGGCGGCAGGAAGCCAGCAAAAACGAGCGCGAGCGATGACGAAGCGCGGTATCCCACGGACCCCCGCAGAAGACTGGATGCGTGCGGTTTGAAGGGATTGACGCCTGACGTGCGTCAGGCGCGGGCCGACCTTAGTCGGCCCCTACAGAAACTTCTGCTACGTCCGTGCTAGGGACTGCTCAGGCTGAAAGCCTGTGTCACGATGCACGAATGGGATAATTTGTCTGAGGCGCGAGGGATCGACGCCTGACGTGCGTCAGGCGCGGGCCGACCCTCCGTTCCTCAGGGCAAGCCTAGTCGGCCCCTACAAAGACCCCTGCTGCTTCAGTACATGGAATGCACTGGCTGAAAACCTGTGCCACGTGACCGAAGGAACCGCCCCTGCAGACCCGAGACTAATTCGACGAGACTGTTCCATATCGAACTGATTCGCGGCTGGGCGTTATGGCACGATTCCCGGGTGAAAAAGAAGGATCTGACTCCGAAACAGTTTTCGGCTGTTCCCTGTCCGACGTGCAGTGTCGCTGCCGGAGAGAGTTGTGTGCTGCACTCGGGCGGTGTGCGCTCTGAGCCACACATCGAACGGAAGCTGTCCGCGATTGAGGCTCTGGAAAAGAAGGCACGTTAGCCGAAACTTATTCGCTGCAAGAATGTCGGAACGTGTTTCGCTTCGGGACTTCTGATTTGTTTACTGCAGGCAGGTGGTTTTGCACCCTTATGCACCCTTGACGCACTGCTTTATGGCGGGAATCAGCTCGGTGTAGAGCTTCCCTTTTTCCAGCAGTCGGATCGCGCCCAGACTCCTCGCGAGAGCTTTCGTATCGTCGTCATCCCAAACTGAAATGGCGAGCACTCGGGCGCCCGCGTCGCGGAAGTGCGATTTAACATCAGCGGGCGTGATGTCTTCGTCGTCGGGCATGTGCACATCTAAAACGATGATGTGCGGTTTTAATTCGCGAGCCAGTCGCACGGCTTCCGCAAAATTGGCGGCTTCTCCGACCAGCCGAATCTGAGGATCTTCCGCGAGCAGATTTCGGATTACCTTTCGCATCATTTCCGTGTTGTCGGCCAAAAGTACCTGGATTGACATGCGCGGCGCCCTCGCAAAATGCTGAATCGGGGCACACGTATATCATTTCGGATGGATGTCGTGTGTACGCCAGAGTACTGAACATTCGGTTCGTGGTTAAGCTATGGGCGCGAAGTTTTTTTTACAGTGACTGTCTAAAAAGGGACAGACGGACCGGGCACTCGCCATGCAGGATGGATGACAATCTGCGTTGAATGGAGGGCCTCATGTCCGACAGAAACAAGGAACGCTGGGTGGCACTCTGTGAGCAGGCCGCGACGGAACACGAGCCTGCGAAACTGATGAAACTGATCCAGGAAATAAATGACCTTCTTGGCAAAAAACACAATCACCTGACGCATGATGCGCGTCCTGAGCCAGGTGAGCAACTTCAAAGCGACCAACAACCCACCGTTTGGGCAGCAAAAGACAAACTTACCTTCTAACAGATTGTTGAATGAAGTGCTCTCGGTTGTCATTGCGGTTTCCGTGGGAGGGCCGTGGCTTGCGAAAACCCAAGGAAAATGCAGATTCTCTGCCTGCGGCAGGCAGGCTCACCGCCTTCGCTGCTCGGAATGCGCCCCCTCTACGGAGACAATGCGGGGCGGAGGTGAGGGCCGGCGAGGGGCACAGGCGTCACGTCAACTGGCGCAAGGGCAGGCGCGAACCCTTCCTGCGTCAGGATGGGCGGGACTCAAGCCGCGCCCCTGCGAAGGAACGAAAAGCGGGTCGCGCGGCGCCTTTCGCGGGATCAGAATGAACGGGCGGGACGAGACGGTTTTATTTTTAGCAAACGCTTCGGACGCAAGGGTTTTTTCGCGAACATGCTATCTGCGGCAAACAGCGGTTTTACCGGGGGTTTGCGGTACCTGGGAGGGTGCCAGCAGCCATGGCGGCGCTCGCTACGGACGTGCCGGGCGGCGGCAGCAGGCTCATCTCGCGGTCGCAGACGGCCTCGAATTCCGCGCGGTCGCGACGGGCGACGGGCTGCGACGGCGGCAGCGGCAGGCGCTCGAAATTCATGAACTTCCCGTGGCGCTCGATGCGAAAGTCGAGATGCGGGCCGGTGGCGAGGCCCGTCATGCCCACAAGACCGATCCGCTGGCCCTGCACCACGTGCTCCCCATCGTGGACCAGAATTCGCGACAGGTGCATGTAGTACGTTTCGTAGCCATTGATATGCTGAATCTTGACCAGGTTACCGTCTTCGCCCTTGCGGCCCGCGAAAATCACGCGGCCGTCGCCGATCGCTTGCACGGGCGTGCCCGTGGGCGCGGCAAAGTCGGTGCCAAGATGCGGGCGGTATATCTTCAGGATCGGATGGAACCTGTGGTAGCTGAACTGGGACGTGATGACTGCGGCGAACTTGAGCGGCGAATGCAGAAAGGCTTTCTTCAGCGATTTCCCGTCGGGCGTGTAATACGCGGGAGCGCCGGATGGATCGTGGAACAAAACCGCGCGGTAAATCTGGCCGTCGTTGTCATATTCGGCGGCGAGAATTTTTCCGTAGCCCAGCACCTTGCCATTCGCCAGCACTTTCTTTTCGACCGCGACACGGAACGTGTCGCCGGGGCGCGGATCGGTGTAAAAATCCATGTCCCAACTGAAAATATCGGCGAGGCGCATGGCGAGTTCGGGGCTTTCGCCAGCCTGCTTGACGGCGTCGAAAAGCGAGCCATCGATTTTGCCGGCGACGGCGTCCGTCTCCGTGGTCGAGGGAATGGTTTTGACCGCGGCTTCAAATTGCGCGCCGCGACGAATGATGGAAAGGAAGCGCTCCGGGTCAATCTGGTAACGAAGCTCGAGAAGTTCGCCGGCGACGGAGCGGCCGATCGTTAGCTGGTTCCCGGCCTGGAACATGCGGAAATTGAAGACGGGCTGGGCCGAGGCGACCAGTTGCGCGGTGGTACGCGGATCGATGCCCATGTGCGTCAGCATGGGGGCGAAAGGCATGCCGCGCGGGACGGCAAGGGCCGTGTATTGAATGGCTTGAGTCTGAACAGCGGCGGCTTGCTCGCGGGCGGATTCGATTTCGCTGGCGAGCCGGCGCTCAAAAGAAAATCGCGTGTAATACGAGCCCGCAATGGCAAGCGCCGCAATCGTGATCACGGCGGCCCAGGCTACGATTTTCTTGCGCTCCACGAAAACCTCCCGCCTTCTAAAGTGAGCGAAGGATACCGCATGGCCAAGGGAAAACCCAAGCGGAAATGAAAAGTTTTGCGCACTCGAGGTAATCCTGTTCGCGCGGACAGGTAAATCCCTTTCCACTAATGCAAAATCCATGGTGACGATTTTGAGGTCTGCTGTCCTAAACCCCGTATTTTACAGCGGACACCGTATTGCTGTTTTGGAGACGTTATTGCTTACTCTAGTCTGAGCCTTTGGGGCGGGAAACCCTTTAACTAAACGCGACCAGTCGCGCTGGACGCAAGTGGAGGACGATATGGAAGGAAGCCTGTTCATGGCACCTAATCGTGGGAGCCGGGCTCCGGAGCTTGTTTGTACGGATTGTGGGACGCAGTTTCGAGGGCGACGCGTGACCGACGGAGTGGAAGAAATTTGCGACGCTTGTTACGGAGTGCGATTCCCATTGGCAGTCCCACAACAGACGCAGGAGTCGCAAAGCCTCGCCCGCCAGCATCTCGCCGCGGATTAAGCGCATTCGATAAGCCTCGTATTCCTGGCGCATCATTCCTCGCTGGACGGCAGTGTTTCCGCTTTCGTTCAAACGTAAAGTTCGGGTGGGAAATAAGCGCAAAACAAAAAGCCGTGAACTGGTTGTGAGCGCGAACGCACCCCGGCTGGAAGCAAGAAATGCGCGATATTATTTGAGGAACGGTGTCGCTGATTAGCGAACTAGCGTTCGGAGCTGGCGGTAGCGACTGGATCGCCGGCCAATTTGTCGGCGAAGTAATTGCGCTGATAGAGATCGTGGTAAATCTTGCCGGCGACGTCCGCGGCGTGAGGACCGTTGACGATGCGCGCGCCTCCGCGCAGGAGAATTACGAGCACGAGTTTCGGATGATCCTGGTCGGCGTAAGAAGCAAACCAACCGAGGCGGCCGCCTTTCGTTTCGTCATTGCACGTGCCGGTCTTGCCGAGAGTCTGCTCGCCTTCGGGATCGTTGCTCAGACGCGCCGTGCCGTACAGCACAGCGGCCAGCATTCCCTGGCGAAGCTCGGGGAGCAGCGGAGCGATCGCGAGAGTGCGGCGAACGCGCGGAGCGAAGTCACGAACGCTCTGCTCGGTTTCTGGGTATTGGAGGTAATACATTGTCCCGCCGTTGGCGATGGTGGAAACGACCGAGGCCAATTGCAACGGCGTAATTTTAATTCCTTCGCCGAAACTGCACATGCGCGCCACGCCTCCGCGGCGGGGCGGAGTTGCAGGAAGAAAACCGGGCTGCTCGCCGCGGATGTCGTAACCAGTGCGTTCGCCTAGGCCAAAAACGTGATCGTAATGCCAGACGGTGTCGAATCCGAGGCGGCGTCCCAACGCCTCGAAGAAATTGTTGTTCGAATGCGCGAGGGCTTCGGTCATGTCCATGTAGCGGCGGCGTCCGACGCGGATCATCGTGTCCGGAGTGACGATTCCTTTTTCGAGTGCGGCCACGGCGATGATGGGTTTGGTCGTCGAGCACGGCTCGAAGCCGGCCGAATACGCGAGCTTCTGATTGACGATGGTGAGGATGCGGCCAGTCGAGGGATCGACGGCAACTACGGAACCGTTTTGGCGTCCCAGGGCGTCGAGGGCGGCCTGGCGGACGGCGGGATCATCGAAACGCGAATCGTCTCCGGCGGCAGGATCGGGCATGTACGTCGGTACGCCGCGATAGCGATAGTAGCGGTGGCGCACAGAATGGGTGCGCGTATGTGTCGCGCCGCTGCCACTGGCGTTCGCGCCGGACGGCATCGCGGCAAACACAAATGCCATTGAGATTATGGCAAAAGAAAATTTAAGAAACGATGATGCGTTCTGGGACTGGGTCTGGGCCGGATGCCGGGTCATAGGATTTTTTGGAAACCTAAGCAAACCTCGATTTAGTTTTTGTATGCGGTGATTCTAAGAAGCCAAGCCGTGCATTGCAACTTAAAATCTGCCTAATGATCCCAAAGAGTTGCCAAACGCGCAATGGGCCTCATGGGCGCAAGTTGTCCCGGAAGTATCAGTACCGAAGTACAGGCCCATTTGTACCGAGACGGCAAACCAGCAAAGCTTGGGGACATCAATCCTGATTAGATGCAGGGAACGCGGAGCGGAGGTGGCACCAAACCTCTGCGACAAAGGCTCTTAGAGGTTGCTGAAAGACTAACTTTCATGGCCTCAGTGGTTAAAGCCCCGAGGGATAAACAGACTGAAGCCGGGATAAATCCCCGCCCCGCTAAATCCGCGACCTTTCGACAGGTAGTTCGGAGGTAAGGTTGGCGCGTCAAGCAGTAAGGTGCTTCAACATTGGGAAGACAATCGGCGCTTTGCGCCGACGGCCCGACCCTGGTCGGGCCCTACATGAGCAAAAGACGCAAGCATGGCAGAAGGCGAGGCGTTTTGTGCGCGACAGCGCGCATAAGAGCAAAAGCGGCGTCGAGCCGTCGCATTCCACATAGAAGAGACGAATGGAGTTTTCCAACAAGCCGGCTAGCGGGCGGCTTTGGCCTTGGCGGCGGGGACGGCTTGGGGGCCGGACCTGGTCGCTTCCTTTGTGGCGTCCTTTGCCGCTTCGGCGGGCGCGGACTTGGGAGATTCGGCGCTGGCGACGGACGCGGGCAGGCCGAGTTGCTTGCGCAAAGTGGCGTCGATTTTGTTGCGAATGTCGGCGTTTTCGCGCAAAAACAAACGCGCGCTTTCGCGGCCCTGGCCGAGTCGCTCGCCGCCAAAGGAAATCCACGTGCCGTTTTTCTCGAGGACGCCGCGCGCGACGCCGAGATCGAGCAAATCGCCTTCCTTGGAAACGCCTTCGCCATAGAGGATGTCGAATTCGGCTTCGCGGAACGGCGCGGCAACTTTGTTCTTCACGACTTTTGCGCGCGTGCGCGAGCCGATGACGCGATCGCCTTCCTTGATGGCTTGAATGCGGCGAATGTCGAGACGGATGGACGCGTAGAATTTCAGCGCGCGGCCGCCGGTGGTAGTTTCCGGATTGCCGAACATGACGCCGATTTTTTCGCGGATCTGATTGATGAATACCAGGCACGTCTTGGATTTGGAAACGATGCCCGTGAGCTTGCGGAGAGCTTGCGACATCAAGCGCGCCTGCAAACCCATTTGCGGATCGCCCATGTCGCCTTCGAGTTCGGCCTTAGGGACAAGAGCGGCGACCGAGTCGATGACGACGATGTCGACACCGCCAGAGCTGATTAGAGCCTGGGCGATTTCGAGGGCCTGTTCGCCGTTGTCCGGCTGCGAGACGAGAAGATTGTCCACGTCAACGCCCAGCTTGCGCGCGTAGGAAGGATCAAGGGCATGCTCGGCGTCAATGAAGGCCGCCGTGCCGCCGATCTTTTGCGCCTCGGCGATTACGTGCAGGGCGAGAGTCGTCTTGCCGCCGGATTCAGGGCCGTAGATTTCGATGACGCGGCCGCGCGGCAGGCCGCCAACGCCGAGAGCGGCGTCAATGGAAATTGAACCGGTGGGAATTACGTTCACGGGAACGAGAACGTCTTTCGTCCCCAGGCGCATGATCGAGCCTTTGCCATACTGCTTTTCGATTTGCGCGATTGCCGAATCCAGCATTTTCACTCTCTCGTCCGCCATACGTCACCTCTCGCCATGAAGTCCCAAGCCGCGGGTGTTTATTGGAGCGGCAGTTTACCAGAAAGTGCCCTGCGGCGTCTCTGGTTCTGTCTCGGGAGGAAGGATAGCACGGGGCGAACAAAAAGCAAATTGAAAAACAGTGGTCAGTGACGAGGGGCAATCGTCAGCGGACAGCCAAATAGAGAAGTAAATTTGAGTACAGTCTGTGTCCCGTAAAGTCAGGCTGCATTTTAACCGCTAGGGGAGCGGTACGGCGGTGTACCAGAAGAGATGGGTTCCGAGGCCCGTCAGCAGAACGAGCCGCCAAAGAGCCAATTCGAAACGCATCCAAAATCTCCAGCGGCGAAATTTCAATCTGGCCGGCAGCAGATTAGTCCCGGCGACGAGAGCGATGTAGATGCCGAACAGTTCCGCGAAGGCGCCCAAAACGCCGTGCGCAATTGGCCAGAGGTAGTAAGCGAGATACCAGCGATTGTGCAGGTGGGGCAGCACCGTGTATTGAAACGACGGCCACATCATCCAGGCGATGGCGACTGTGTTGATGACGAGTACAGTTGTCTGGCATATCGCATGCGCTTTGTATCGCTTCCTGCGGGCGAGCGCCGCTCCCGCGAGAAGCGCCGCGCCCATGGCGACTTGCAAGATCAAATTTATGCTGGCTGCGGCGGGAGCGCCGGAGCCAAGGAATTTCGAGATCATGGGCATCTGCCCTCTGTTTCCTGCGTCATTCGTTTATGAGACGGCGTTCCGAGGCCAATCGAAGACTCGTGCGGCTGAGGGGGGAAGGGGCAAGCTCGCTGAGAGATGCAGCGAACCTGCCCCCTAGGGAGGAGCCTTTGTATGGCTAATTCATCTTGTCCATTTTCATGGGGTGCTTTTTCGCCGAGCCTCCGACAACGACCGTGGCGACCATCCTCGGATGAACCGAGCAAAAATATTCGTATGTGCCCGGCTTCGCGAAGGTGAAGGAAAACTGTTCGTCGGTGTCGAGCGGCCTGGACCTGAAGGCATCGGTCGTGCTGACGACGGTGTGAGGTTCTTCGTCCTTGTTCACCCAGGTGATTTTGGTACCGACAGGAACGGTGATGGTCTTGGGCGTGAAGGCGAAATCTTTAATCTCGATGTTGTACGCCTTCGAGGCCATTTTTGGCGTGGCGCCGCCGGACATGGGTTTGTCGTGGACGGGCATGGAACTGCCCGCCATGTTGTGGGCCCAGACGGATCCTCCGGCGAACGCCACACTGGTGGCTAACAAAACAAAACTTACGAGCGACTTCGAAATGAATTTCATCACTTCTCCTTTATGCAAAATGATTTCGACAAAATGGCCTATGTGCTACATCGATGAATCGAGTGGTGAATCGGTGATGCCGAGCGTGTGCCAGCCACGGATGAAATTCACGTCCGTGACGCCGAGAACGCTCCGGAGCTTGTCCGCGGGCACTTTTATTGGGCCCGGGCCTGGGCCCTGTCCAGGAGACGCCATCGGGAAGGCCGTGGACATTGCCGTATGAAATGTGACGTTGCCCTCGACTTTCTTCATCGTTTGGTGAATGTGGCCGTTGAGGACGGTGACGGAGCCGAACCGCTTCAAGTAGCCGAGAGCCTGCTCGCTGTCGCTGGTGGCCCAGCCCCAGTCGGGATAGACGGACCACAGAGGAATGTGGGCGAAGACGACAATCGGCGTGCTGGACTTGAGATGTTGAACGTCCTTTTCGAGCCACTCTATCTGCTCGTGGCCGAGACGGCCGAGGCCGCCGGCCTTGAAATTCACCACGTTGACTAGGCCGATGAAATGCGCGCCAGCCTTGTCGAAGCTGTACCAACCTGTGCCCATTGTGCCCTTGCCGTAGCGGTCGAGATACAACTTGCCGCCGCCGTCGTCGAGGACGTCGTGCTCGCCGGGCACGTAGAAAATCTTTTCGGTGCGAAGGTCCTTGAGCGTTTGATCAAGGGTGTCGAACTGCGCGGGCTTCGAAATTTGTGAAAGATCGCCGGTATGCAGAACGAAGGCGGGCGGCGTGGGCAGCGCATTGATTTTAGCGATGGCTTGACGCAGCGTCGCGGTGACGTCTGGATTCGCGGCTTTATCGAAGCCGATGTGACTGTCGCTGATTTGGACGAAGGCAAGCTCGCCCTTCATCTTGTGCATGCCGCCGAGCATCGCGTCGCCCAGCGCGTACGATTTCAGAACGCCTCCCGACAACACGCAATACGCGCCCGTGCCGGCCCAGGCCATGCATTTCAGGAAACCTCTGCGGTCCACTCCATCTGAGTTCAAGTTTTTGGTGATCAGCTTTTCTCGTTCCATCTCGGCTCTCCTCAAGTAGTACTTGGTCGATGTAATGCTGCTTCGTACAAGATGGCTAACCGACAGGCGGCGTTTTTATTCCCGGGATGCGTCTTTTTTTGTTTTTTGGCATCAAAACAATCACCCCGAGAAACGAAATGTCGGAATAAAAGGGCGAGGACTTGGTTATTCCTTTCAGCAAGGCGAAGGGCAGCACGCAGCCGGGCGATGAATTCGCCGAGCTGGCGCTGCCGCTTTTCGACTCGCTGTACAACTTCTCCTGCTGGCTGGCGCACGACCGCGTGGAGGCGGAAGACCTGGTGCAGGAAGCGTATGCCAAGGCGCTGAAAGGGTTTCCGTCGTTTCAAGCGGGCACGAATTTTCGGGCATGGATTTTTCGTATATTGCGGAATACATTTCTGAATACGCGGACGGGATTGGCGGCGTCGCAGACAATCGCGCTGGAAGATGAAGAAGCGTTAGAGAATGTACCGGCGGCAGTGACGCGCGAAACGCCGGAGACGATTTTGTTCGAGCGCGCGAATCAGGACGTGATTCAGGGAGCGATCGAAAAACTGGCAGTTCCCTTCCGCGAAGTGCTGCTGCTGGCGGACGTGGAGGAAATGCCGTATCGCGATATTGCGGAGGCGCTCGCGATTCCCGTGGGAACCGTGATGTCGCGACTGGCGCGTGCCAGGCGCGTGCTGCGCGGTGAATTGCAAGATAAAGTGGTGAGGGCCTGACCAGATTTTGGGTGAAATATGGCGTGTGAACGTTTTTCCGGCGGATCGGGGCGCGATGAATTGGACGCGTTCATTGATGGCGAGCTCGCTGCCGATACACGGCGAGAGTTTGACGCGCATCTGCGCGCATGCACTTCTTGCGCCGCGGACATTGCGAATCGCGTTCAACTGAAAAGCGCCGTAAAGCGCGCCGGGCGGCGATTTGCGCCAAGCGCGGATTTTCGGCGAAAAATCGAAAATCAAGTGCTGCCGCGGAAGCGCACATGGTCTGCTGGCTGGATTCCGGCGGTTGCGGCAGCGGCGGTGATTTTGTTTGCCGCTGTATGGATGCTGGGGCGATGGACGTCGGGATCACAGACCGCAGCGATTGGCGAATTGGTTGATTTGCACATCGCGACGCTGGCCAGCGCGAATCCCGTCGACGTTGTATCAACGGATTTGCACACGGTGAAACCGTGGTTCGAGGGCAAGCTGCCGTTTGCGGTGAATGTGCCCGATCTGAAAAACACTCCGTTTACGTTGATTGGCGGACGCGTGACGTACCTCGAACAAAAGCCAGGCGCGGGGCTGCTGTTCCAGTATCGCAAGCACCGGCTGTCGGCATTCATTTTTCAGGACCGTGCGAAGTGGAAAAACGTCAGCACGGGGGGCAGGCCCGTGCGGCACGCGTCATTCTGGGTGGAGACGTGGAGCGCGGGCGGGCTGCGCTATTTCGTGATGGGAGATACGAGCGCCGCGAACGTCGAACAGCTCAGCGACTTGCTGAAGCGCGCGGCGAACTCTCAGTAGCGATAAAAGCCGCGGGAGGATTTGCGGCCGAGCCAGCCGGCAGCGACGTACTTCCTGAGCAGCGGGCAGGCGCGATATTTCGGGTCGCCCAGGCCTTGATAAAGGACTTCGAGAATATCCATGCAGACATCGAGGCCGATAAAGTCGGCAAGTTCGAGCGGCCCCATCGGATGATTCATCCCCAATTTCATCACGGCATCGACGGATTCAGGCGTGGCGACGCCTTCCATGACGGTGTACGCGGCTTCGTTGATCATGGGCATGAGGACGCGATTCGAGACAAAGCCGGGCGAATCGTTGACGGCGACGGGTTTTTTGCCGAGCTTTTCGCAGAGCGCCATGGTGAGCGCGAAAGTTTCGTCGCTGGTTTGCAGGCCGCGAATCACTTCGACGAGCGTCATCACGGGAACGGGATTCATGAAGTGCATGCCGATGAAATTTTCCGGACGGCTGGTTTTTGCGGCGAGCGCGGTGATGGAAATGGATGAAGTGTTGCTGGCAAGAATTGCGCCGGTGCGCAGCGCCGCGTCGACTTCTTTGAGGACGCGGTCTTTCAGTTCGCGCTGCTCGGGGACGGCTTCGATGGCGATGTCGGCGGCAGCGAGGGCTTGCACGCCGGTGGTCATTTTAATGCGGGCGAGAGTGGCGGATTTATCGGCTTCGGTGATTTTCGCTTTTTTCACTTCGCGATCGAGGTTTTTGCCGATGGTGTCGAGGGCGAGATCAAGAGATTTTTGGTCGACGTCGCGCAGAATGACGGAATAGCCGGCCTTCGCGAAAACGTGCGCGATGCCGTTGCCCATCGTGCCCGCGCCAAGCACGCCGACGGTTTTGATTGCGTCAATTCCCATTGCAATACCTCACTATGGAATCAAAGATCCCCGCGAAACGCAGAAGCATATCCCACTCGGCGCCTTTCGCCAACGGCAGCTAACGGTGAAACTGGGCGCGCGGAACAGATGTCCGAAAACGGACAGTAAATCTGCTAACAGCGGAAATTTCCGCGATTAGAAAGGATCTCGGTTGTTTGTTTTGTGTAAGTTGCATTGCGTTCTAATTTTCCATATTTCCGCGATTAGAAATGCAACCAGCGCAGAAAACCGAACCGAGGCGCCTGCTAGCACGGGCCTTTTCCTCCCCCTTTCGTACCAAAAAACAAAAGGCCGCCAATGGGCGGCCCTGCACTTCTCTTGCGAATTGTCTGGCTGGCCTGCAGCCGATGAACCCTGTATACCGGAAAGTAATCTAAATGTCAAGTAAAAAATACAGAAGGGCGAACGGCGCGAATTTAGAGGCAAAAGGGGGTTGGCTACTGCGGCGGGGCGGCGTCGACGACTTGGCGGACGATTTCTTTTGCGCGATCTTCGTCCTTGGGGAGGACGCGGACGGCGTAAATGGGCTGGGCATCGCCGGAGTCGGCATCGGGCCGTTCGACATAACAAGCGACGCCGATTTCGGCGAGGCAGGATTTCAGAATCTCCGCCATGATCGCGTCATTGTTCGCGGCTTTGATTGAGGCATTGCTCGCGGCGTTGTTCACTGCATGGCCGGACCAGACTTCGGCGGTGGCGTCCTCGGGGTAAAGCTCCCTGGGAATTTCGTGGCGAATGTCGTCGGCGGCTTCATCGTCCCCGGCGGCCAGTTCGTTGGTGGCGTCGGGAAGTTCCGCGGGCAAGGGCGTTGTGCTGTTGTTTACGTCGTCGAGGACGGCTTGCGCATCGGAAAAATCCGCGGCGGGCACCCAGATTTCAAGCTCGGAAAATTCCGAGGAAAAGACGAGGCGCGCGTCGAGGTCTTCGCGATTGTACGGGATTTTTGCGGTGTCGAGCGCGGCGGTTATCGCGGAAAATGTGCCGCCGCTGGCGCCCTTCCAGAGCAGCGTGGGCTGCGCCATTTCGTCGGCGGGAGTGCGGAGCTTGTGGTCGACTTCTTCTTCGGAAGGCAATGCGTCGACCAGGTCCACGTCGCAATCGTTGCAGCGCGTGAACCCGCGGCGGTATTCGTATTTGCAAACAGGGCAGAAAATATGGACCCCCTCGTATCTAATCTTATGACCGGATAGCTTTCAGAATTCGTAGTCGTTCTTCTTCCGCCGCTATTTCCTGTTGGCGTATGCGACGATTTTCTCGAATCTGCCGATCGTGAGCAGCTTGTGCCGATCGCACATAGCCCGAGTTTGCGTTCTCCACGTAGGTCTTCGCGAAGCTGGCAAGCCCCTTTGGGTCAATGCCTCTATCAAAGTAAATTTGCATTGAGTCTTGGCCGAATGCGAACCGGCGTGGCTCGTGGCCGCTGTAACACCTATAGTTCACCTGATTCGCAAACGCTTCTATCCAGTTTTGATTCGGGCGCTGACTAAGAAAAAAAATCAGAACGCCGGAGCCACTAACCTCGCCAAGCCTAAAATCGGTTTCCCGAATTTCGATAGGATGCTGGATTAGCGGGTCATCAAGCTGCGATTCCGGAATTACTTCTGTTTTCATTTGGTTTAGCTTCTGAAGCGCGATGAATTCATTACCGCGTGCGAACAACTCTCGCTTGATCTGACCGATCGAGTCTAGGCGTTTCGTTGGTTCCTGGTCGAGCATCTGGTCGACAAGCCCATCGAGATAGGCATGAGATCCAGAGACGGCACCGATTCTTTTGAAATTCGTTCCGTTTGGGATCATCCCCGTAAACATCTCGTTCAGCATTAGTCCGAGGGCAAAAACGTCAGCCCGCGCTGTAATCTCGCGCCCTCTCTCACGCTGCTCCGGTGCCGCATAGCAGAAGTTCGCAAGTCTCTCGCTATTCCTCGTTTCAACGGCCGTGTACAACTCCTCCTGAGAAAAACTTGCGATTCCGAAATCAGCCACAACTAATCGACCCAAGGTTCGGTCAAAAAGAACATTTTCAGGTTTCAAATCTCGGTGGACGACGTTCGAGAGGTGAGCGGCCTCCACTCCGCTCAATAATTGATCGAAGATCGGGAGCACGTCGCTTGGAGTAATGCCTCCCTTAATCAAATCCCTCAGAGTCGCTGTGTAGAAGGGCATGACATAGAATGGGGGCGTCTCCTTCTCGGCCTCAGCGAACCCGTAATCAAGGATCTGGACGATATTTGGGTGAAGAGACTTTTGGCAAAAAGACGCCTCATTCTTGAAACGTTTCAGTTTCCGACGGTCGACGTTGGGGTGGAGTATTTTTAGCGCGAATTGCTGTAGATCCTCATCCCGAACTTCATACACAACACCAGAACCGCCGACGCCGACCTGGCGCTGAACTGCGTATGTAGCGAATGCTGACCGAAAAAGGGTTGGATTCTTCGGCATTTCTCGACCTTATCGTTCGATGGCCATGGCGACGGCGTTGCCACCGCCTAAGCACAGCGCGGCGATGCCGCGCTTCAGGTTGCGGCGCTGCAATTCGTAGAGCAGCGTGACCAGAATGCGCGCGCCGCTGGCGCCGATGGGATGGCCGAGGGCGACCGCGCCACCATTGACGTTGATTTTCTCCGGATTGAGCTTTAACTCGCGCGCGACGGCGATGGCCTGCACGGCGAACGCTTCGTTCAGCTCGATCAAGTCAACATCTTTATCACGATCCCAGCCTGTTTTTTTGAGCAGCTTGTTGACCGCTTCGACCGGCGCCATCATCACCCATTTTGGCTCGACGCCGCCCGTGGACTGCGCGACGATGCGCGCGATGGGCGATTTGCCGAGGCGCTGCGCGTTGCGTTCGCTGGTGACGACAACGGCCGCGGCGCCGTCATTTGTGCCCGGCGCATTGCCGGCCGTGACGGTGCCGTCTTTTTTGAATGCGGCGCGCAGTTTGCCGAGGGCTTCGAGCGAAGTGTCTTCGCGTGGCGTTTCGTCTTTGCTGATGACGACGGGCCCGCCCTTCTTCTGCGGAATTTCGACGGGCACGATTTGCTCCTCGAAGAAGCACGACTTCATCGCGCGGACAGCCTTCTGATGGCTTTCGAGCGAATACTGATCCTGCTCCGCGCGCGAAATTTTGTATTTTTCGGCGACAAGCTCGGCGGTGACGCCCATGTGGTAGTCCTCGTAGGCCTCCCAGAGGCCGTCGTGGACCATCGAATCGATCAACTGGCCGTTGCCGAGGCGATAGCCGGTGCGAGCCTGCATCAGGAGATAAGGACAATTCGACATGGATTCCATGCCGCCGGCGACGAGCGTTTCCGATTCGCCGGTGATGACGGCTTGCGCCGCGAGGCCGACGGATTTCAGGCCCGAGCCGCAAACTTTGTTGATGGTCATGGCCGCGACGCGATAATCGAGGCCGCCCTTGAGCGCCGCCTGACGCGCGGGATTTTGGCCGAGGCCCGCTTGGACCACGTTGCCCATGATGCATTCGTCGACTTCCTTGGCGTCGATGCCCGCGCGGCGAACGGCTTCGGCGACGACCTTCGCGCCAAGCTCCGGCGCGGTGAGCGGGGAAAGTCCGCCCATGAATTTTCCCATCGGCGTGCGGACGGCGCTGAGAATGACCGGCTGTTCGCCTAGCTGTTGTGGTGACTGCGACATGACGAAGTCTCCTTATCGATTGCGTTTCGCTGATATGAACATTCAAGTATAAGCGGCGGGAATCACGCGGTCAATTTTCGCGCAGTCGTGAAACGCGCAGTACAACGCGGCGAAGTAATCGGATACGATGGATGCATAACCGAATGCCAGAAATGCCGCACGGATCGACGGAGTTTCTTGAATTGAACGCGGAGCAGCTTGCCGTGGTGGAGCACGGCGAGGGGCCGCTGCTCGTCGTCGCGGGTGCGGGCACGGGGAAGACGCGCGTGATCACGCGGCGGATTTGCCGGCTCCTCGAAACCGACCCGGGACTTTCCGGCGAAAATATTCTGGGGCTTACGTTCACCGACAAAGCCGCCGACGAAATGAAGTGGCGCGTGAAGAAAGCGGCGGGCGAGCGTGCCGAAGGCGTGTGGCTCAGCACGTTTCACAAATTCTGCATGGACAGAATTCTGCGAGAAGTAAATCCCGAGCTTCAAATTATCGAACCCGTCGAGCACTGGATTCTCCTGCGCCGGAATATTCGCGAACTGGCGCTGAAGCATTTCACGCGGCTGGCGGAGCCAGGCGAATTTCTGAGCGACTTCGAGAGATTTTTTTCTCGCTGCCAGGATGAGCTGGTGACGGAGGAGGATTACCAGCGGTACGTCGATGGCCTGCGGGCGGCATTCGAGACGCGCAAGGCGTTTCTCGACGAGGAAGCACGCGCGGCAGAAGAAGAAAATCTGGCACGTCTCGAGGAAGTAGCGCGCGCGTACCGCATCAGCGAACGGCTGCAGCGCGAGCGAAACTTGATTACTTTCGGGGGCCAGCTGCTGCGCGCGGTGGAATTGCTGCGAAGGGACAAAGAACGGCTGGAGCGGCTGCGCGAACAGTATCGCTACATCCTGGTGGATGAATTTCAGGACACGAATATCGCGCAACTGGAACTGTTGTGTTTGTTGGCCGGCGACCAGCGGAATATCGTGGCCGTGGGAGACGACAATCAAGCGATTTACCGTTTTCGCGGCGCGTCGTTCGGCAGCTTCACTATTTTTTTCGATAGATTTTGCGGCGCGAAGAATGGCGTCGGCGCCGATTTGCCGCTGAAGTCGCTGACGCGGAATTATCGTTCGACGAAGCGAATTCTGGGCGTCGCGAGCCAGGTGATTCAGCACAACGAGCATCCGGCGTTTTTGCCGCATCGCAGTTTGGTCACGGAAAATCCCGCAGGCGAGAAAATTCGCATTGTCGAGTTTGCGACGCCGGAGGAAGAGGCGCACTGGATCGTCAGCGAAATCGAGCGGCTGCACGCAGCGGGACGTTCGTGGCGGAGTTGCGCGGTGCTTTATCGCAAACACACGCACCGGACGCGAATCGTCGACGTGCTGCGGCGCAAGAAAATCCCGTTCGTCATTCGCGGGCTTTCGCTGCTGTCGAACACGCTGGTGCGCGATCTGCTGGCGTACTTGCGGCTGATCGCGGTTCGCTCGGACAATGTGGCGTTTTCGCGCGTGGTGGCCGCGCCGTACTGGGGATTCGAACCGCGCGATCTGGTGCGGCTGGCGGAACGCACGCGGCGAAATCAATCGCTCGCGGACGTGCTCGAAGCGCCGCAGCAAGAACTTTCCTTCACGCCGCAAATTAAATCGAGCGAGCTGGCGAAATTTCTGAATGGATTGCGGCAGCAAGCGGCGCGCGTGAACGCACGAACGGTGTTTGATTCGCTGGTGGCGGGGCTGGGACTTTCGCCGCTGCCTTCGGATGCGGACCGGCTGAACCTCGAACGGCTGGCGACGTTCCTGACGGACTGGGAGAAGAAGAGCGAAGACAAATCGCTCGCGGCGTTCATCGAATATTTCGATTTTTTCCAGCAGGCAGGCGGGGAAATCGCGCAGACGGAAGAATCGGCCGGCGATGCAGTGCAGCTTTTGACCGTGCATTCGGCGAAGGGACTCGAATTCGATCATGTGTTTGTGCTGACGATTTCCGACGGCGAATTCCCGGCGCGGCCGCAAGCGCCAGTCCTGGAATTTCCGGCGGCGCTGATGAAAGAAGAGCAGCCGAAGGGAGAATTTCGCATCCAGGAAGAGCGGCGACTCTTCTATGTGGCCATGACGCGAGCGCGACAATTGCTGACGCTTTCGACCATCGTCAACAATCGCAAGAAATGGTCGCCGTTTCTGGAGGACATTCTCGAAGACCCAAAACTGAAAGCCGCGCACGCGGAGCAGTTGGCGCCGAAGGTCGTAATCCCGAAGGAAAATGAGACGGTCGGTTCGCTGGCCGCCGATCCGCGGCGACCGCAACTTTTTCCCGCGATTCCGGAAAATTCGCGCGCGTATTCACGCATCGCTCTGTGGGCCAGGGCGTTTCATCCGCCGCTGGGCGAGCCGCTGCAACTGAGCGCGTCGGCGATTGAGACGTACAAAAGCTGCCCGATGAAGTATTTGTTGCAGCAGGTTTGGGGAATTCGCGGCGGGCCGCAGGCGGCGATGACGTTTGGCAACGTGATGCACACAACGATTCGCGAATTCGTGCGCGAAATACGGAAGGAGCGGCGAGTGCCGTTCGGCGAAGTAATCGGAATATTCGAGCGCGAGTGGTCCGCCGCGGGATATCAGGACGAATATCAGGAGGGGGAATATCGCAAGGCGGGGCGCGAACAGTTGCAGGCGTTTTGCGAGAGCTATTCTCACTCGCCGGCCGACGTGTTGCATCAGGAAAAGACATTCGAGCTGCCGCTCGATCCGAATGTGGTGATTATCGGGCGCATGGATCAGATCAACCGGCTGGGACCGCGGCAAGTGGAAATCATCGATTACAAGACTGGAAATCCGAAGCGGACGAAACAGGCGGATCAAAGCTTGCAGCTAAGTCTGTATGCGCTGGCGGCTCGGGAAGTGATGGAACTCGAACCGGAGCGATTGGTGTTTTACAATTTGACGACGAATGAAGCGGTGGCGACCACACGCGACGCGAAGGCGCTGAAAAAGGCCAAGCAAAGCGTTGCGGAGGTTGCCGATCTGATCCGCGCGGGGGAATTTCCCGCGAAGCCGGGGTTTATTTGCCGCTACTGCGATTACCGCCCGATTTGCCCCGCGCACGAGCACTTGATCGCGATACAGCCCCCGAACGAAAACTAGAGCGGCGAAAAAAAGAGGCGGCCAAATAGGCCGCCTCTTCTCATTGCATTCCATTGTTCGTTGTGTTTCGTTTTTCGGCGCCGGAATTTTATTTACCGGCGGTCGCGCGCATACACTGCTTTGGAGCTTTTCCCCCGCGAGCAAGCCGCGCTTCCAAATTTCCTGAGCGCGAATCGTGTTCGCTGCTTTCTTGTATACGCGGCCGCGCGCGCGATATCAAGAGAAAAACAAAAACGTGATGGCGATGCTGGCAGCGCGAAGCGAAGCGAATCAGCGCGGGAAGTCGGCGAAGTAGCCCTTGCGCGACGTGACCAAAAGCCCGGGACGCTCGACGCGCACTTCGAGCGAATGATAGTTGCCCTTGCCGTTTGTTTTGGTGGGATCAAATGCGAGCGTGTACTGGTTGCGCGCTTCGTCGGTCAGCGCGGAGTACATGCGCTCGAGGTCGAGCTGCTTGGTCGCCGAAAAAACATCGCCGCCCGTCGGATTCGCGTACTGCGCCAGGCGGCCGGGACGCTGAAGCTTGAGAATATCCGCGCTGGAATCTACGGCAATGGCATACACGGAAATATTGGACGCCAACAAAAGCTGCAGCGTGTTCTTGAAACTCCACTTATTATTGCGGTCGTTGTCGCCATCGGAGACGAGGAAAATAATTTTGCGGCGGTCGCGGCCGCGCTTGCGGAGCATTTCAGCGGCGTAGTGGATGGCGTCGTCCACGTGCTTGGTGACGCCGTTGGTATTCGTGCCCATCAGGGGAATATCGGCCGCGCCGCCGAGGGTCTGCCCGTTGATGCGCGGCGGAGTCGTCATGACCATCGACGGAGTACCCGGCATGCGGGAATCGAGAGAATCTTTCTGGTTGGTGCGAATCGCTTTTAATTTCGCGAAGAGCGCGTCGTTGTCGGAAGAGAAATTCATGACCGCCTTCGGATACTCATCGAAGCGCACGAGCGCAACTTCGTCCTTCGGGCCGAAGCCGGCGGCAATGCTGTCGAGGCTCTTTTGCACCGTCTGGGATTCCTGGGTCGGCAGATCATCATCGAGAAGGACGACGGCCGAAATCGGGAAGGGTTCGTTCCAGAAGAAGCGAATCTTTTGCTCGACGCCATCTTGAAAGACGCGGAAATCATTTTTCTGCAGGTCGGGGACAAGGCTTCCGTTGGGATCCTTCACCGTCACAGGCACCAATACTTCGGCGGCATGGACGATAATTTTCGCGGGCGCTTGCTTCGGCTTCGCGGCGGATTTTTGCGGAGCGGCAGCTCCTTGCGCGCCCGCGCCGCTCTGCGCGGCTCCGCACGCAGGAAACAGCGCAATGGCGACGAAAATCGCGACGAGTCTTTTCATTTCCCCCTGCCCCCGGACTGACCAGCGTATGCAGCCCAAGATACTACCGCAAACTATCGCGGCGCGGCACGCATCCGTTCGCGCCAAACGCGCATCGAACTACCGCGACGAACAACCATGAAGAACAACAAGAATTATACAATGCCTCACCAAAGATTGGCTTCACGAACATCGAATCGGCGATTCCTGGCCGCGGCAGCAGTTTTTATTGTGCTGGCCGTCGCCGTTCCCCAAATTTGGATGCACGGAGCCGCTCTTGCGTCCACTCCAAAGGCGGAGGCATCCCAGCCACAGATTCCCGTGCAGATCCCGGTGAAGAAGCCGGACGCGAAGCAAAACAAACAGCAACTGCCGAATGGCGGCGTCACGCGAGTGCGCGTCAATTTGGTGAGGCTGTACGTCACGGTGCGCGACAAGCACGGCGCGATCGTTCAAAATCTGAATAAGAAGGATTTCCGCGTCTTCGAGGACGGCAAGGAACAGACGATTTCGTTTTTCTCGAAAGACATGACCGATCCCATCACCCTGGCGATGATGATCGACAGCAGCGGAAGCCAAGTGGATCTGCTGGACGCGGAAAAGCAAACGGCGTCGCGGTTTTTGCGCGACATATTGCACAAGGACGACCTGGCGATGGTCGTCTCGTTCGACACGCAAGTGAATTTGCTGGCGGATTTCACCGACGACCAGCAAATCCTTCACAGCGCCATCGAGAAAGCGGAGATTAACGCGCCGCCGGATTTAGGGCCAACGAACCTCAATCAGCAGGGCACGGTGCTCTACGACGCGATTTATCAGGTCTGCCGCGATAGGCTGCCTTCGGAAACGGGGCGCAAGGCGCTGATCATCCTCACTGACGCGGAGGACGAGGGCAGCAACGAAACGTTGCAAAACGCCATTGTGGCCGCGCAGGACGCGAACGCCGTTATCCACGTGCTGTTGATTGCCGAGCAGGGATTCTACTTCCAAGCCGGGATGGGCTACGGCGGCGGCACCGTGGCGCGGGAAATGGCCGCGCAAACGGGCGGACGCGTGATTTCAATTCGCAACGATAAAGATCTGGACAAGGCGTTCGATCAGATTTCGCAGGAACTGCGCAGTCAGTACATCCTCGCCTACTATCCCACGGACACGACCGCGAACGGCGGGTTTCGCAAGGTCAAAGTCGAAACGACGACCCCGGGCCTTCGCGTCCTCACGCGAAAAGGCTACTACGCGCCCGGCCGAAGCGAGCGGTAACACGTTCGCGCGATTCAATCCGAACGAAAAACAAACTTAACGCTGAGGGGAATTCCCCGCCGGCGCCGGCGCGGGGCTGGTGACCGGCGCGGTGGCGAAATAGCCTTTGCGTGAACGCACGATCAAGCCTTTGCGATCCACGCGAAGATCCACTCTGTGAAACTCGCCGTTGGCGTTCGGATTCGGCAGCGGATAGCCGATCAAATACTGGCTGCGCAGCTCATTGCCAATGTCGAGGAACGACTGCGCAAGATCGTCGACGCGATAGGGAAAGAAAACGCGGCCGCCGGTTTCATCGGAAAGTTCCTCGAGCACTTTGTCGCCCTCGGATTTATGGAGTTTTTCCGGCGTGGGGGTATCCAGGGTGACCCAGTCGTTGTTGGTGCTGATCGCGTAGATGGAAACGCCGGCGCGGTCCGCCATTTCGATGGCGCCGGTGAGGGTGTGATCGCTCAGGTTGTCGTCGCCGTCGCTGATCAGCACCAGTACGCGGCGAATGTCAGGATTCGCGCCAGCCGCGGTGGGCGCGGTCATCAATTTCTGGCTGGCGGCGTAAATCGCGTCATTCAGCGCCGTGCCGCCCCCGGCGTTTTGCTTCTGGATCACGGAGCTTAACTGGCCGACGTCGTCGGTGTAGTCCTGAATGACCTCCGGCTCGTTGTCAAACGTCATGGCAAATGCTTGATCTTTGTTGCGTCGAATTACGTTGTAGAGAAAATCGATGGCCGCATCCTTTTCGAAGTGCAGGCGCTCGCGAATGCTGTTGGAAGTATCGAGAAGCATCCCGATGCGCAGCGGCAAATCCGCCTGGCGGCTGAACTGCGTGATGGGCTGCTGCTTTCCATCCTCGAAAACCTTGAAGTCGCTCTGGTTCAAATTCGTCACGAACTTGTTCCGGCGGTCCATGACGGCGGCGACAAGATGCACCAATCGCACATTCACGTGGAGCGTGGGCGCCTGCTGAGGAATGGTTTTTGGTTGAGCCGCAGGAGGATTCGTCCGCGGCGGGCGCACGGGTTTCTGCTGCGCGGACGCGTTTCCCCCAAAAAACAGTACGGCCGCCACGGCTACAATCATTCTGCGCATGTGAATTGGTGAATTATAGGTACGGCGCGAGCACAGCGTCAATGGATTCACGATTTGCACCCGAGGCGCGAGCGAGTTCGCGGAGATAGTTTGCCAAATCCCGCGGCATGGGCGCGCGCACGTCAATTGCCTTCCCTGTGGTTGGATGCACAAAACGGAGCCGCGCGGCGTGAAGAAAATTGCGCCCGAGCGGCGGCAGCGGCGTGACTCCGGCCTTCGGCTGCGCGGGCGCGCCGTAGAGTGTGTCGCCGACGACCGGATGGCCGAGCGACGAAAAATGAACGCGGATTTGGTGCGTTCGCCCCGTGTGCAGATCGGCTTCTAAAAACGTGTAGCCTGCCAGACGCATGCGCACGCGCCAATCCGTGCGCGCCGCGCGGCCCTCCCGCCGCCGGGTGGTCATGCGGACGCGGCGATGCAGATCGCGCGAGACGGGCAATTCAATGCGGCCCGTATCGTCTTTCAGTCTGCCGTGGAGAAGCGCAATGTAGGTTTTTTCGATCTTGCGATCACGGAATTGATCGGAGAGGGCGCGATGCGCCTTATCGCTTCGCGCCACGAGGAGCGCGCCGGACGTTTCGCGGTCGAGGCGGTGGACAATCCCCGGGCGAAGTTCCCCGCCGATGGAGGAAAGTTCGCCGCGCGAGCCGAATTCGTGCAACAACGCATTGACCATTGTTCCACTTTTAATTCCCGCGCCGGGATGCACGACCATTCCCGCGGGCTTGTTTACGACGACCAAATCTTCGTCGGAGTAGAGAATTTCGAGCGGAATCGCTTCGGGCTGCGCGAGGGCAGGCCTGGGAGCAGGAATTTCGACGGCGATTGTGTCGCCAGCTCCGACGCGGTGCGAGCGCTTGGCGGGCGCGCCATTCACGCGCGCATGGCCGTGGTCGAGCAGGGATTGTATGCGCGTGCGGCTGAAATCGGCGAGATGCGCGGCCAGGAAAAGATCGAGGCGCTGCCCTGCGTCTTCGTCGGCAACAACGAGCGCGACGCGCGCGGATTCGCGTGGCGCTTCCGTCTCGTCAAAAGTTTCGTCAGGTGTCGCTCGCTGTGTCTTCATGGGGTGGCGTGGGCTGCGTTGATTCGCCTGATTGCTCGCCTTATTGCCTCGCGGCGGCAGGCTCGGCACGGCGTAGGGTTGCCGTCCGTTTCATTCCACGGCGCCACATCCATACGCCGAGAAGAACCAAAGCGAGGCTGACGACCTGCATCAGCGAAAACCTGCCGCGCAGAAACAGCGTACGATCCGGGTCGCCGCGCACAAATTCGATCAGTCCGCGTTCGATGCCGTACAGCACCATGTAAGTCGCCAGAAGTTCGCCGGCGAACCGCTGCCTTTTCGCCAGAAACACGAGAATGAGAAAATTCATGAATTCCGCGGCGGACTCGTACAGTTGCGTGGGATGGAGCGGAATGTTCAGTGGCGTGCCGACCAGCTCCGCCGCGCGCGGATTCGTAAACACGACGCCCCACGGCAGCCACGTCGGCTTGCCGTAACAGCAGCCCGCGGCGAAACAGCCCAATCTGCCGATGGCGTGCCCCAGAGGAAGACCCGCCGAATAGCAATCCGCAAGCGGCAAAAATGGTATGCGCTGAAAATAGGTATAGAGCGCCGCAACAACGAACGCGCCGATAAGGCCCCCATAAAATGTGCCGCCCGATTGCAGAGTTGCGAGCGTCAAAATTTCGTGCGGATGGTGCGAGTAATACCCGCTCTCAACGATAAGGAGCCAAACCTTCGCCGTGACTAGCCCGATGAGCACCATGTAGATGCCCAGATTCCAGACGCGCTCTGGATCGATTCCCGCTTGCGGCGCGTAGTGGCGCGCGTACCACAATCCCAGCAGGACGCCGGTTGCAACCAGCACGCCGTACGTGTAGACCGGGATGCCGCCCCACGGCGTGGGGATTGTCCCTAACAGGGGATGCATGGCTAGGCCGCTCCTTCGCGCCTGCTAGAATGGCCCCAATCGCGAAAAAGCTCCAGCAGAACAAGGGCGGCGCCGCCGACGATGGCGGAATCGGCGACGTTGAAGGTGGGCCAATGGTGAGACTGAATGTGAAGATCGATGAAATCGGTGACGCCGCGCTCCGTGATGCGATCGAGCACGTTGCCGATGGCCCCGCCCAGAATCATGGCCATGCCGACCTGGCCCATGCGGCCTCCGGCGCGTTCCGCCGCCAGAAGCCAGAACAAAAAAACAATCACCGCAGTCGAGAAAGCGATCAGCAGGAATCGCGCCGCCGGAGATTGCGCGTCGGCGAACAAACTGAAAGCAACGCCGGGGTTGTGCGTGTGGATCAAGTTGAGGACGCCGGGGATCACCACGTGCATGTAATCGCTGGTCGTGTATTTTTCGATGACGTGCTTCGTCGCTTGATCGGCGGCGAAGACGGCGGCGATGATCAGAATCAGCCAGCGCCACGCGATGCTGCGCGTCGCGGCCATCAGCTATGCGCGCCTCCGCCCGCGCCGTCGCGGCTGCGTTCGATTTCCGCAATGGCCGCCGTGCAGCGTTCGCAGATCGTGGGATAGTCGGCGCTCTCGCCTACGTGGATTGAATAATTCCAGCAACGCTCGCACTTCTTTCCGTCGGCGCGATTCACTTCGATCTCAGCAACTAACCCGGTTCCGGCTTCGGAAGGAACGCCGTTCGCTGAACCGATGCTCACCTGCGAAACAATCAGGAATTGCGGCAGCGAAGACGCATACTTTTTCAGCAAGTCCAGCGTCTTTCCGCCAGCGCGCATTTCCAGCTTCGCTTCGAGCGCGCTGTTAATCACTTTCGCGTTTCGCGCGTCCTCCAATTTTTTCATCGCCTGCTCACGAATCGCCAGCAAGGATTCCCAATTTTCGTTCTTCCGCAGGTCAACACCTGCCGCGAAATCGCCGGCCTTCGGAAATAGAGCCATGTGGATGCTTTCGGGTTCCCCTGCGACGCGCGGCAGATGCTTCCACACTTCCTCCGACGTAAAAACAAGAATCGGTGCGGCCACGCGCACCAGCGCGCTCGCGATGCGATAAATCGCTGTTTGCGCCGAGCGGCGGCCGATGTTGCGCGGCGCGAATGTGTACAGCCGGTCCTTGAGCACATCAAAGTAAAACGAACTTAAATCCACAACCATGAAATCGTAGAGCGCGTGAAAGATGCGGTGGAATTCGAACTCGTCGTACCACGTGCGGCATTTCGCGACGAATTCGCCGGTGCGGTGCAACATCCACGCATCCATCTCCGAAAGCTCGCTGTCCGCCACGGCATCGCGCGCCGGATCGAAATTCGCCAGGTTGCCGAGCGCGAACCGAAACGTATTGCGAATCTTGCGGTACGAATCGGCGAGCTGCGTCATCATCGCGTCCGAAAATCGCATGTCGGTTTGATAATCCTGCGACGTGACCCACAGCCGCAGCAAATCCGCGCCGTATTTTTCGCAAATTTCCTTCGGCAGCACGCCGTTGCCCGCGGATTTCGACATGGGCCTGCCGTCGGCGTCGAGCGTCCAGCCGTGCGTGATCACTTTTTTGTACGGCACCTTGCCGCGCGTGCCGATGCCGACCAGCAACGAGCTTTGGAACCAGCCCCGATACTGGTCCGGCCCTTCGAGATACGCGTCGGCGGGCCACATGCCGTCCTTCAGCACCGCGAGACTGGTCGAGCCTGACTCAAACCACACGTCGAGAATGTCTTTTTCCTTGCGGAAGCGCGTCGAGCCGCATTTGCATTTCGTTCCCGGCGGCAGCAATTCTTCCGCCGAATGCGCGAACCACGCGTCCGCGCCTTCTTTTTCAAACCAGCGCACCACGTTGCGCAGCGCCGCAAAATCTTTCAATTGTTCGCGGCATCCTTCGCAATAAAAAACAACGAGTGGCACGCCCCAGAAGCGCTGCCGCGAAATGCACCAGTCGGGGCGCTCCGCGACCATTCCGGAGAGGCGCTGCTCGCCCCACGCGGGCGACCACTTCACTTTTCGAATTTCATCGAGCGCGTGCTGCCGCAGGTCATCGTGTTCGAGGTCGATGAACCACTGCTCCGTCGCGCGAAAAATCACCGGATTGTGGCAGCGCCAGCAATGCGGATAACTGTGCTGCAATTTTCCCTGGCCGATGAGTGCGCCGCGCGATTCGAGCAGTTTGATGATGGGCGCATTGGCCTCAAAAACAGTTTTGCCTTTATACTCCGGCAAGCCTTCGACGAATCGCCCATCGTCATCCAGCGGCGCATACGTTTCGATTCCGTACTTTTGCCCGGTGCGAAAATCGTCCGCGCCGTGCCCGGGCGCCGTGTGAACGATTCCCGTGCCTTGCTCGAGCGTGACGTAATCAGCCAGCACCGCAGGTTCGAGCCTGTCGAGAAACGGATGCTTGAATCGCAGATGTGCGGCTTCGAGTTCGCTGCCTTTGTACCTCGCGAGCACTCTCGATTCTTTGTAGCCGCAAGCATCCGCGACGCTTTTGCGAAGCTGCTCCGCGACCATGTAAACGGCCCCGTCCTCGGTCTCAACCGCCGCATAAACAAAATCCGGATGGAACGCGAGCGCCATGCTCGCCGGGATCGTCCACGGCGTGGTTGTCCAGATGACGGCGTAAACATTCTTGCCTTTAAGCTCCGCGGGAATTCCGCCTACGTTTGCGCTGTCCTGCGCCAGCTTGTATCGCACATAAATCGACGGGCTGGTGTGATCCGCGTATTCCACTTCCGCTTCCGCGAGCGCGGTGCGGTCGTGTATGCACCAGTAGACCGGCTTCAGCCCTTTGTAAACGTAGCCCTTCTCCATGAACGTGAGAAACGCATCGGCGATCGTGGCCTCATGTTCCGGATCCATCGTCAGATACGGTTTGTCCCATTGCCCCAGGACGCCGAGGCGCTTGAAATCCCGGCGATTTTGGTCGATGTACTTCACCGCGAACTCGCGGCACATGCGCCGGAATTCCGCCGGCGCGACGCTATCCTTTTTCCCGCCTAATTGCTTTTCGACCTTCGACTCAATCGGCAGACCGTGGCAGTCCCAACCGGGAATGTACGGCGCGTGGAAACCCGCCATCGTTGCCGCTTTCACAACCATGTCTTTCAAAATTTTATTCAGGCCTGTGCCCAGATGAATGTCCCCCGTGGGATAGGGAGGCCCGTCGTGAAGGACGAAAAGCGGCGCATTCGCGCGCGATTCCAAGATGCGCCGGTAGAGATTCTCCGCTTCCCATTGCGCAAGCTGCTGCGGCTCGCGCTGGGGCAACTGCGCTTTCATCGGAAAATCCGTGCGGGGCAGATTGATCGTGCTCTTCAGGTCGAGAAGTTTCGTCATCGGGCCTTTTCTAGTGCTTTTTGTTGATGTTAACGATACGGAACGCCGCGTTCCGCGAAGAACCTCGTATGTTACAATGAAAAGGCATCGGGTGTCAGCCGCGCGGGAGGGCCATACATCCTTTTTTGCCCAGCCGAATCTAAATGAAAATGAAACTATTTAGGGCGTAAGGGTGTAGGCCGAACTATGGATTCGTCACAGGACGCCAAACCGGAAAACGCGCAACCGCAAGACACACAGCCCGGCGGAGTTCCTCGCCTGAGTTTCGAACTTACCCGGCGTTCGGTCAGCCGTGAATCGTGGTTCGCGCTTTTCCTGTCGAACATCAAGGAATTCCTGACCGAGCGGCCGATCAAAGTTCCGCGCAGCGCCGGCCCCAGCGCGTTTCAGCCGGCGCGATTCGGCTCGTCCATGTCGGACAATTTCAAGGAACTACTGCACCGCCTGCCGGCTTCCGCAAGGCGGCCAACCGATTCCGAGTTGCTGGTCAGCTCAAAACCGTGGTTCGCCACATTCTGGGAAAACATCCGCGACACGGTTGCGCCGCGAAAATTGCCTCCTTTGCAAGTCACCAGCAAACCCATCCCCGTGCCCGAAATCTGGACGAAGAACAAGCAGTTCACGAAAGTTCAGGCGCTTTCTCTGGCATTCCATGTTTTGGTGATTGTGCTCATCATTTTGCCCTTGCTGCCGGAATTTATGTCTCCGCCGATGCAAGCCAACGCCATGACCGTGACGCCGCTGGATGTTTCACCGTATCTTGCCCACATGAAGATGGGCAATAAGCGAGCGGGCGGCGGAGGCGGACGCATCGGTAACCTTCCCGCAACCCGAGGACGTTTGCCGAAATTTTCGATGAATCAGCTGACGCCGCCGGAAGTGAAGCCACTCGAACACGCCAAACTGACCGTCGAGCCAACGGTGATCGTCCCTCCGAATATCCACATGCCGACCCCCAATCTTCCGAATAATGGCGATCCCATCGCGAGCCTCGTGAACGACTCGATGGGAAATGGCGGCGGCACGGGAATCGGCAGCGGCCACGGCGCGGGAATTGGCAACGGTGATCAGTATGGCGTTGGTGGCGGCACTCCGAACGCAGGCGAAAACGGCTATGGCACGCCGGTATGCCTCTATTGCCCGGATCCGAAGTACTCAGACGCGGCGTTTAAGCTGAAGATCCAGGGTGTTGTGGTACTCGACGTCATCATCGGCGCTGACGGCCGCGCGCACAACATTCACGTTTCCAAAGGTCTCGGTTACGGCCTGGATCAGGAAGCAATCAAGGCGGTTCGCGACATTTATCGCTTCAGACCGGCCATTGGCCCCGATGGTCAGGCCGCCGCCGTCCACATGCTCTTCGAAATAGAATTCCGCCTGTATTAAGTTCTTCCCTCGCTGAATTTGTCTCCCTTCCCTTCTCGCGTGCTCTCATTCACGTCCGGGCGCAGTTACACCTGCGCACAGCATTGCAACGCTGCCCGTTTGTGACCTCTCGCTTCTGCTAGGATGTGCAGCATGAGATTCGCGTATCGCGCTGTTCTCCTGCTGGGAATGTGCTTCGTGTTGGCTGCTTTGCCGGCGTCCGCGCAGTCGGGGTCAATCGTGTTCGTCGTGCATATCACGCCATCCACGGGCGTGTCGGAACCTGTGCGCGGATTGCCGTTCTATTTGCTGCGCAAAAGTTTCGCCGACATTCAGCGCGAAGCGGACGCTTCCGCGCCCAAGCTCGATTTCGATGCCTTCGTGAACGCCCTCGCCGTTTCCAAGGAACTGAAAGCCTGGATGAAGAAACATCATACCGTCACGCTCACGGGCGAGGATTTTCAAAAGAGCCTGACGGCGGACGATATCCTCAATGTTCCCGAGTTCTGGAAAGCCTACCAGGTGGACAATCGCTCGAGCAATGGCGGCGGGCTCCCGTCGCGCAAGTACAAAGAGAAGGACCGCACGCGCAACCCGGAAAAATATAAGCGCGAGGTCGCCGAGTATCACGAAAAAGTCCGAAAATATCTGGCCGCCACTGCGGACAGCAAGGAAGTGATGGACGCGGGATTGCAATCGATCGATCAGGGGCCGCGCTGGGCGGACATGGTTGCGGTTCGCGCCAAAAATGTAAGAACGATAGCGCTGGATTTGGCGCAGTCGCGTTACATGGTCGCCCAAACGCAGGCGAACATGGACGGCCGCGGCGAATTCAACGGCGTACCTCCCGGAACGTACTGGATCAGTTCCCTCAATATACAAGGCCAGGTCGGCGATACGCTCGAGAAGTGGGATGTTGCAGTTGCGGTTCAGCCGGGCGCAACCACCCAGGCCATGCTCTCGAATTTCAACGCCGTGCCCGCCAAATCCGCGCCGTGAACGCCACTCCCGCGCTTTTCATTCGCTTCATTCGCACGTAAACTTCCGCTGTGGATTCCCTTGGACTGTGGCTCGGCTTCGGCGCTGGATTATTGCTGCTCCTCATAATTGATCTCATCGCTTTTGGCCGCAAGCCACGGCCCGTTTCCCTCCAAAAGGCTGTTGCGTGGAGCGCCCTGTGGATCGGCCTTTCGCTGCTGTTCGATCTCTGGCTGTGGCATCACGCCGGAGCGAAGCCCGCGCTTGAATTTCTTTCCGGGTACCTGGTTGAGAAGTCGCTCAGCATCGATAATCTTTTCATTTTCATTTTGATCTTCCGCTATTTTTCCATCGAGCCGGCCCGCCAGCATCGCGTGCTCGTCTGGGGAATATTCGGGGCGCTGGCGCTGCGCGGATTGCTGATCGCGGGCGGCGCCGTGTTTATCCAGGCATTCTCGTGGTCGCTCTATATCCTGGGTGCGTTCCTTGTTTCCGTCGCGCTGCACTTGCTCTTCCGGAAATCGAAGACAGTTCGCGTCGAGGAAAATCCGCTGCTACGGTGGCTGGCGAAAATCCTCCCCACCGCGCAATCAGACGCGAGTGCCAATTTTTTCGTCCGGCAAGATGGGCGCTGGCGCGTGACGCCCCTGCTGCTCGCGCTGGTGGCGATTGAAAGCGCGGATTTGCTGTTCGCTTTGGATTCGATTCCCGCGGTTTTCGGAATCACGCGCGATCCCTTCATCGTGTTTTCATCGAATGCTTGCGCCATTCTTGGCCTGCGTGCATTGTATTTTGTGCTCGCGAAATGGATCACTCAACTCAGGTATCTTGACACCGGGGTCTCTCTGATTTTGCTGTTTATCGGCTTGGAAATGCTCGCCGCGCATTGGCTGGAAATACCCACGGCGATATCGCTCGCGGTAATCGTGTTTCTGCTCGCGTCAGCGACGGTGGCCTCCCTTCTGAACAAACGAGGGCCGCTGAAACCCGGCGCCGGAAGCGCGGATTCGGGGATCACGCCATGAATTTCGGCGCTGCTTCGCTCGCGGAGCTTGTGCACGGTCTCGCAGCGCAGGATCGCGGCATTCGCGATGACTCCGCACAAGAGCTGTATCGCCGTGGGTGCAAACTCGCCGAAGAAGTGATTGCAACGTGGCGTCACGATTCCGAAATCGGCCGGCTCATTTCCGAGCACGCTACGGTCGGAATCGCAGTCACCCCCGAGCATTTTGCCGCGATCCGTTCCGCGCTCGGCAATCCGGTTCTTGCAAATGTCCCGCCGGATCAGGACGCGGAAGAATTTGAATGGAGCGCCGGCAAAGACGTGCATCTGGATATTCTGACGACGCGGCAACCGGGCGGCGCGGGAGCGATCGCGCGCTTCCTCGCGAAGTCTGGCGAAGGCATACAGCAGGTCGAGTTTCTTACGCCTGATGTCGACCGCGCGACGGAAATGCTTCGTTCGCGCCTTGGCGTGACCCCGATTTATCCTGCGGCGCGCGCCGGGGCTGACGGTACGCGCGTCAATTTTTTCCTCGCGAGCGCAACCAACGGCAAAAAAGTTTTGATCGAACTGGTCGAATCCGCCGAGAAAACCTGAACTCCCGCGCTTGAATTTTTTCGCGCCGCGCGCAACCAATCAGTTTTTCCGTTGCGTATCGAATATTGTGAGCGATACACCCAAGCGCGTGTTTGATTGTTCGGTCCTCGCGAAACGGCGTTTCAGTTTTTCAATCTTTGTCGCCACTCTGCTCGATCAGTTTCGATACCAGCGCTGTCCATCCCGTTTGATGGCTTGCGCCCAGTCCTGCCCCGTTGTCTCCGTTGAAATACTCGTAAAACAAAATTAAATCGCGCCAGTGCGGATCGTCCTGGAAAAGTTTGGTGGCTCCATACACCGGGCGGCGGCCGTCCTCGCCGCGCAAAAAAATTCGCACGAGCCGCTGGGAAATTTCAGCGGCGATGTCCCAAAGCGTCGCCTGTTGGCCCGAACCGTAAGGACATTCGACTTTGAGCTGGTCGCCGTAATAATAGTGATAGCGCTGCAAAGCTTCGATCAGCAGAAAATTCAGGGGGAACCAGACTGGCCCGCGCCAATTGGAATTGCCGCCGAAAAGCGCGGTGGTCGATTCGGCGGGCTCGTAATCCACGCAGTGCTCCCTTCCGTCGAGAGTCAGCATAAACGGATGATCCTGGTGATATTTCGAAAGCGAACGAATCCCGTACGGAGACAAAAACTCGTTTTCATCCAGCATGAAGCGCAGGACGCGCAGCATTTTTCTCTTGTTGGTGATGGAGAAAAACAGGCGCGCGCCGTTCGTCGTTCGCTGCGACATGTCGATGTGCTCGGGCACCCCCGGATGATGGAGCATGAACCAGTTCATCCGCCGCTGGAAGTCCGGCAGGCGCTCCAAATCCTCCGGCTCGAACGTCTCGACCGCGAAGAGCGGAATCAATCCCACCATCGAGCGCACTTGAATCGGAATTTGCGCGCCGTTCGAGAGATGACAAACGTCGTAATAGAAGCCGTCGTCTTCATGCCATAAACCGACGTTCTCCGTGCCGATATTGTTCATGGCGTCGGCAATGTAAACGAAATGCTCGAAGAATTTGCTGGCCAGATCCTCATAAGCCGGATCGTCATGCGCCAATTCCATGGCCATGGACATCATGTTCAAACAAAACATGGCCATCCAGCTTGTGCCGTCGGATTGGTCGACATAGCCGCCGCCGGGCAGCGGCATGGAGCGATCGAACACGCCAATGTTGTCGAGGCCGAGAAATCCCCCTTCAAAGACGTTCATGCCCAGGGGATCTTTGCGGTTCACCCACCAGGTAAAATTCAGCAGCAATTTTTGGAACACGCGCTCGAGAAATGTGCGGTCCGTCTTGCCGCGGACGCGGCCCTCGATTTTATAAACGCGCCAGGCCGCCCAGGCGTGTACGGGCGGATTGGCGTTCGAGAAATTCCATTCGTACGCGGGTATCTGCCCATTCGGGTGCATGTACCATTCGCGGAGCAGCAGGATGAGTTGCTCTTTGGCGAAGTCCGGATCAATCGGCGCCATCGCAACGCAATGAAACGCCAGGTCCCAGGATGCGTACCAGGGATATTCCCATTTGTCGGGCATCGAAATGACGTCGGCGTTATAGATGTGCACCCACTGGTGGTTTCGTCCCGTCAAGCGTTCAGGGGGCGGGGGCGGCTGCGTGGGATCGCCGGAGAGCCATCGCTGCACTTCGTAGTGGTACGACTGTTTGCCCCAGAGCAAGCCGGCGAATGCTTGCCGTTGCGTCATGCGGGCGTCGTCGCTCATTCCCTCGCACACGCGCTGCGCGTAAAACTCGTCGGCCTCTTTGATTCGGTCGGCAAAGGTCACTTCGAACGCTGGCCCGAAAAATTCTCCCGCTGCGGATTTCGAGTTGCCTGATTGTGGGAGCGGCGATTGATCGGTCAGACGCAGGCGAATCGAAATGCTGGCGCCGGGCTTGACCTGGAGTGAGTAATGCGCCGCGACTTTGGTCCCTGTCTGCGCGGGATTCACGGCGTCTTTTTTGCCGTACACGATGCAATTGTGGATTCCGTCTTTTACGTAGGGAGTTTTGTTCTTCACGCTGTACAAACGCTCCGTGTTCGTTTCGTTTTCCGTGAAGAGAAGCTCGGGCGAGCCTTCCGCGATTAACCAGCGATTTCCGTAATCGGACTGATGTGCCTCAACGATTGCGGTGCCCGCGGGTGACGAAACACGTTTCACATTCGCCTGCCGAACTGTGTTTCCCCACGCCCATGTATTGCGAAACCACAAAGTGGGCAGAAGATGCAGTGGAGCAGTCTCTGGTCCGCGATTGACGGCGCTGATGCGGATCAGGATGTCTTCCGCGGAGGCTTTGGCATACTCGACGAATACGTCGAAATAGCGGTTCTCGCTAAAAATGCCCGTGTCCATCAGCTCGAACTCCGGGTCTTGGCGAGTGCGCTGACGATTCTCCGCAATCAGCTGCTCGTACGGAAACGCGGCGTGCGGATATTTGTAAAGGCACTTCAGATAGGAGCTTGTGGGGGTCGCGTCCAGATAAAAATAATATTCCTTGACGTCTTCGCCGTGATTTCCTTCGCTGTTGGTGAGCCCGAAGAGCCGCTCTTTCAGAATGGCGTCGCGTTCATTCCACAAAGCCAGGGCAAAACAGATGCGCTGGTGGCGGTCGCAGATTCCGGCGATTCCATCCTCGCCCCAGCGATACGTGCGCGAGCGCGCGTGATCGTGCGGAAAATATTCCCAGGCGTCACCGTCAGCGCTGTAATCCTCGCGCACCGTTCCCCACTGGCGCTCGGAAAGATATGGCCCCCAACGCTTCCAGTGCGATTTGCGCTGCTGTGATTCGACGATCCTTTGCTCTTCGCGCGTCATCAAGGGTCCCCCGGGAAACTGCGCGGATTATCGTATCGCAATCCGTTGCGATTGGGGATGCGCGCCGGAAGATTCGGCGCATAAGAGTGCTGGCCACTACCAACAGAACGGGGCGAAATGAGCCTGGCGAAAAAAACGGTATTTTGTACCGATTAGAAAGGTACGCGGCTCTTTGTTTTGTGTAAGTTACGCCAACTTCTAATAATTTGTTGTACCGATTAGAAATATGGGGGCTCTGTTGACATCGCCATTCCCGGCAACGTGCAAGCTGGCGGTGAACTTTTGCGGGAGGGAGTGAGAGTTGTAACATCAGCGTCTCGCCAGAGGCTTTCCGCGAACGCTGACAAAGGAGAAAAGAGCCGCCCCCTCGAAGCTCGGGGTAAACGGGACGCCCTTCGCTAACGCTCAGGACGAGCCGGCGCTACGAAACCCGCCGGTTCCGAGGAAGCCGCAGAGGCCAGTAAGTTTCAGGTTCGGACTGCGAGCTTCTTCAGCGGATTCAACTTGGCGTCGATTTCGTTTTCGGCGCGAAACCAGTCCACTTCGGGGGAGCCGATCGGGCGGCCTCGATATTCCCACAGCTCGTATGCGTGCCGGCGGATTCGCTCTTCCTTAGCGGGCTCTTGCGGCGAAGGACTTGTCATAATTTCTCCGGCGATACTGTCTCTACTAAGTCACAATGCGCAGCGCAGGGTCAATACAGTGAATTGCGTTCCAAATACAGGAAACAGTGTATTCCCTGCCGCGCGACAAATGGACTATCGTTTTCCAACGCGAGCTGCACGACTTAATCACGACTTAATTTGGAAAGTAATCTCGAACTCCGGCTCAAACAACCACTAAAGCAATCCCAAGTTTGAAAGTGTTTTGCACCGGGTGCAGGAGAATTAGAGGCTAAAACACTCGACAGGAGGAAATGGCTACATGACGAAGATTCTAGCGTGCCTGATTCTTGTTCTGGGATTTACGGGCGTCTCGAATGCGCAGTCCGCATCGCAGCAGCGCCAGGGAAACGTGCCGATTTACCAACTGAAGCTCGTCGGCAACTCCGTGACCGCGATCAGCTATCAGCACCGCAGCGGATCCACGGAGATCGGCTTCCAGGGCACGCCGCTGCTGGCGCAGGCGAAGGGCGAAGCGCGCGTGGAGAGCAAGCAAGGGCGCATCGCCATCTCCGCCAAGTTCAAGAATCTGGTGCCGGCGCAGAGGTTCGGGCCGGAATACCTGACGTACGTGCTGTGGGCCATCACGCCCGAAGGCAAGACGAATAACCTGGGCGAAATCCTGCTGGACGGGAAGAACAGCAAAATTCAGGTGACCACGTCGCTCCAGACATTCGGCTTGATTGTGACCGCCGAACCGTATTTCGCGGTGAACCAGCCGAGCAACGTCGTCGTTCTCGAAAATGTGGTGCTGAACGATACGAGCGGAACCATCGAGCGCGTGACCGCGAACTACGAACTGCTCGACCGGGGGCAGTACGCCTACGACGTGTCGCAAGAAAATCAAAACGTGGTCGCGAAAAAGAACGTCCCCATCGAGGTGTTGGAAGCGCGGAACGCCGTCGCCATCGCGCGAAACGTGGGCGCCGAACAATACGCTGCCAAGGCATTTTCCGAGGCGCAGGTTTCCCTGACGAACGCGGAAGACATGCTCGCGCACAAGGGCAATCGCAAACAAGAAATTCAAAGCGCGCGAGACGCCGTGCAAGATGCCGCCGATGCGCGGCAAATCACGATCCGGCGCAAGGAACAGGAGCAACGCGCACAGCAGCGCACGGCCGAAGCGCAACGCACGGCACAGGCGCAGGCCGCCGCCGCCGCAGCGTCCGCAAGCCAGCAACAGGAAGCAGCCGCTCGGCAGCAAGCCGACCTGCAAAAGCAGCAGGCGCAGGTGGAGGCGCAGAAGGAAGCGGAAGCGCGCAAGCAAGCCGACCTGCAGAATCAGCAGGCGCAGTTACAGGCGCAGCAGGAAGCCTCGGCTCGCGCGCAGGCAGACGCGAAGGCGCAGCAGGAACAAATGGCGGCGGAGCAGGCGCAACAGGCAGCGACCCAGGCGCAACAAGCGGCGGCTCAAGCCGAGAAGGAGAAGGAACAGCTTCGCGCAAGCCTGCTGCAGCAGTTCAGCCGTATCCTGCCCACGACCGACACTTCCCGCGGTTTGCAAGTGAACATGGCCGACGTGCTCTTCGACACCGGAAAATACAATCTGCGGCCCGGAGCGCGCGAATCATTGGCCAAGCTATCCGGAATCGTCGAGGCGCATCCGGGACTGAAGCTGCAGGTCGAGGGATTCACCGATAGCGTGGGAGGCGATGCCTACAACCAGACGCTTTCCGAGAATCGAGCGAATGCGGTCCGCGCTTACCTGATTGCCCAGGGCATCGACCCGACCGCTGTGACAGCCATTGGATACGGAAAATCCAATCCCGTGGCAAGCAACGACACCGCCGCCGGAAGGCAAAAAAATCGGCGCGTTGACATCATCATCTCCGGCGAGATCATCGGCACGCAGATTGGCGCAGGCACCAACGGCGGCCAAAACCCGCAGCCGTAGGTCGACCGAGCTCGTCCAGATGGTGCGCCCGATCCCGTCGGAAAGCGGGCACTACACGCGGATGCCCGCCTGAAGGCGGCCGCTACGGCAAAATCCTGCCGAAAAAGGCAAATACCTCGCGTCAGTCCCGATGAAAGGCATCGGGACGGGACGTGAGCTACAAAACCAGCGAACACTGAAAAAAAAAGAGCCGTCGGGACGCCGGCGCTACGACAGTGTTTTCGAGCATCGGCTTCGAACTCCAATCATCCAGAACGGTGCGGAACAGGATGCTCCCTGTTGCGCTACAATAGCGCAAGAAAAGCCGGAGGGCGGATGCTGCATCGCTTTGTTTTTCACAACACGAAACTCATGCCCATCGAGGAAGCGCGGTTCTCGCCGGGACAGGCGGGGCTTTTGAGCGGCTGGGGCCTGTTCACGACGCTGCATATTTTCGATGGCGAAATCTTTGCTTTCGAGCGCCACTGGAAGCGCCTGCAGAAAGACGCCGCGCGGACGCATTGCCCGTTTCCCTTCGACGCGGAAACCGTGCGCGGGCAACTGATGGAAGTGGTTCGCGCGAATCACGTGCAAGAAGGATGCGCGCGCATTTACGCCGTTTACAATCAAGTGGGCCACTGGCGCAGCGATGAAAAAATGCCGCTTGTGGATTTGTTTCTGTGCAGCACGGATTTGCCCGCGTATCACCAGCCCGCGCGCTTGAACCTTCGCGAGCATGGCCGGCACGCGGCGTCGCCGCTGGCCGGAGTGAAAGTCACTTCGTGGCTGAACAATGTATGGAATCTTTACGAAGCGCAGCAGGGCGGCTTCGACGAAGTGGTGCTGCTCAACGAGCGCGGCGAAGTGGCCGAATGCACGGCGGCGAACCTTTTTTGCGTGCGCGGCGGCCGCGTGCTGACGCCGCCGCTTAGTTCCGGTTGCCTCGAAGGAATCACGCGCAGCATTTTGCTCGAAATCGGCCCGCGCGCGGGCGTTCCGTGCGAGGAAAAGACGCTGCGGCCTCCCGATTTATTTTCCGCGGACGAAATTTTTATTTCGTCGACGAATCGCACCCTGCTCGCCGTCGGCGAGATTGCCGGGCATCGCTACGCGAACGCGCCTGGCCCGATCACGCGCCTGCTCGATGAAGCGTTTACTGCTTACATCAAGGAATGGCTCGCCCAGCGCTCGGCGGCGGCAGCGAAACGCTGAAATCCGCCGGACGCGCCGTTCCGCTTCGCAATTGCCCCGCGATTCGCTACAATCGCCGTGCAGCCAAGAACTGCAAGAAGGAGCCACAACAGCCATGATGAGCGATCTCGCAAGCAAGACGTGCGTGCCCTGCCGCGGCGGCGTGCCGCCCCTCAAAGGCAAAGAGCTCGATGGATATTTGAAACAAGTCTCCGGATGGAAAGCCGTCGACGAGCACCATCTCGCCAAGACTTTCACTTTCCCCGATTTCAAGCAGGCGCTCGCGTTCGTCAACAAAGTCGGCGCCGTCGCCGAAGAACAGGGCCATCATCCCGAAATCAAGTTCACGTGGGGCAACGCGGAAATCACCACCTGGACGCATAAAATCGATGGCTTGACGGAGAGCGATTTCATCCTCGCCGCGAAAATCGACCGGCTCTAATTTCGCCGTCTTATTTTTTTTGCGAGGCGCGTGAAATTCGAGCACGGCCTCGTTCCACGTATTGAGTCGCCGGAAACGCAAGTGCTATGCTGGATGGATGCCCGGCGTGGAACATCCAAAAATCGCCACCGACACGGCTGAAAAATTCCGCGCGCTCCTCGAAGTTTCCGAAGCCATTTCCCTGCATCGCGACCTTTCCGCGCTGTTTCACGACCTGGTGCAGCGGCTCTACGGCATCGTTCAGTTTGATTTCCTGGGTTTGATTCTGCATGACGCTGCCCGCGACGTGATGCAGTTACGCATTTGCGAAGGAAGGAATCCTGGCCCCGCCATGCCGAGCCTGGAATTGCCGTTGGATGAATCTCCCAGCGGCATCGTGTTTCAGACGCAAAAGCCTCTGACGCTTTCTTCTTTTGATGGTGAAACTCGCTTTCCGCGCCTTCTCGAACTGTTTCGCGAGCAGGGCATCGAATCGTTTTGCGCGGTTCCACTGAGCACGGCGCAGCGCAAACTCGGCGCGCTCGGTTTCGCGAATCGCGTTCCTTACGAATATCAACCCGAAGAAGTCGGCTTGATGGAACGCATCGCGCGGCAAGTGGCCGTTGCGGTCGACAACGCCCTCAATTACCAGCGCGCGCAAACGTATCAGCAGCAGCTTGTCCGCGAGCGCGACCGCCTGCGAATGCTCCTCGACGTCACCAACGCCGTGGTCTCGAAGCTCGATCTTCGCCAGCTCTTCACCGCCATTTCCTCCAGTTTGCGGCGGCTGCTTGAATGCGAGTACGTCAGCCTCGCAATTTACGATCCCGAAACTCGGCGCATGAACATCCGCGCCCTCGATTTTCCCGCCGGCAAGGGTTTCTTGCAGGAAGAATTGAGCCTGCCCGTGGATCAAACTCCCGCGGGGCAGGCATTTTCCACGCGCCAGCCGTTCATCCTGAATCGCGAAAATCTCGCGCGCCTGTATCCGGAATTGGCGACACTGGTTGCCGCGGAAGGGTTGAAGTCCGGTGTTTCGCTGCCCTTGCTCACGCCGGAGCGCGCGCTGGGCACGCTGAATTTCGCGAGCCTCCGCGACGATGCGTTTTCGCACGAGGATGTGGACTTCCTTCGCCAGGTTGCGGGCCAAATTGCGCTGGCCGTGGAAAACGCCCTGGCTTATCGTGAGGTCGAGCAAATCAAAGACAAGCTGCATGAGGAAAAGCTATATCTCGAAGACGAAATCCGCAGCGAGCACAACTTCGAGGAAATGATCGGCGAGAGCGCCGCGTGGAAGCACGTGCTGGCGCAGGTCGCCACCGTCGCTCCCACAAATTCCACCGTGTTGATTCTGGGCGAAACCGGCACGGGCAAGGAGTTGATCGCGCGCGCCATCCACAACAACAGCACGCGCCGCGAACGCACTTTCGTAAAATTGAATTGCGCCGCCATTCCCACCGGCCTCCTCGAATCCGAGCTTTTCGGCCATGAGAAAGGCGCATTCACCGGCGCGATCGCGCGGCGCATCGGCCGCTTCGAGCTGGCGAATCGCGGCACGCTTTTCCTCGACGAAATCGGCGACATTCCCCTCGAGCTTCAACCGAAACTATTGCGCGTGCTCCAGGAGCAGGAATTCGAGCGCCTGGGAAGCACCGCGACGGTTCGCGTGGATGTCCGCCTGGTCGCGGCAACCAATCGGAACCTCGAGGAAATGGTCGCGGCGAAGCAATTCCGCGCGGATCTGTACTATCGCTTGAATATTTTTCCGATCAGCATCCCCGCGCTTCGCGAACGTACCGAGGATATTCCGCTCCTCGTCCGGCACTTCGCGCAAAAGCATTCTCGCCTGATGAATCGCGCCATCGAATCCATTCCCGCCGAAGCTCTTGACGCGATCCTCCGCTATCCCTGGCCCGGCAACATTCGCGAGCTAGAAAACTTCATCGAACGCTCGATCATACTTTCGTCCGGGCACGAGTTGCGTCTGCCCATTTCCGAATTGCGCGAGCGAGGACACGACCCCGCAGGCCAGCCCACCACACTCGTCGCCGCCGAGCGCGAGCACATCCGCCGGGTGCTGGCCGACACTCGCTGGATTGTCGGCGGACCCCATGGCGCTGCCGCACGGTTGGGAATGAAACGCACCACGCTGCAATCCAAAATGCGAAAGCTCGGCATCCGCAGGACAACCTAGCCGCACCACAGCGGCTTCCGCTGTATTGAATCTGCCGAGATAAAGTCAGGTGCCGAACTGTCGGCACGTAATTCCATATTATCAGAGCCTGCCTCCATTTAGCACTCCCTCTATTTATGTAAGTGATTAATATATTTACACTTACTGGATGACCACCAGTCGTCACTTTGGCACACAAAATGCCCTTCCATTTAAGCCGATTGAGGGCTACGCGCAATGATGAAAGCAACTATCGAACGTGAAAGGACGCGCACTCGCCTCCGCGTGGAAGGCAAAATTTCGGGTCCGTGGGTGGAGGAACTTCGGCGCTGCTGGGAGTCGCTACCGGCTCAGGGATCGCAACATCAAATAATGGTCGAGTTGGCGGACGTAAGCTTCATCGACAACCAGGGAAAGGCGCTCATTACTCAAATGGTTCAGGCAGGCGCGGAAATCTGGGCGCAAGGTTGCGCCACGGCGGCAATCGTCAAATCCATTTTGCCCAACACAGACGGATCTAAGCGGGCCGACAATCCGGGGCACAAGAACGAACGGAACGAGGTCGAGCAGCGCGCCGGTAACCAGAGCGACTGTTCCGATGCTCCGTCGAAATTCGCGGGGCGCAGCCGCCGGCTTTTTCTTGTGCCGTTATTTTTCTTTTTGGCCGTCAGCGCGGCGCACGCGCAAACGAGCACGGACAAACCGCCGTTGCAACTGACTCTGCACCGAGCAATCGCACTGGCCCTCAAACAAAATCCAACCGTGCAGATTGCAGCGTTGAATCTGGCCGAAAGCCAGAAGGATAGCGGCATCGCGCTCTCCGCGTTGCTGCCCCAGGCGGATTTCAACGTTTCCGATCGCGCGATTCGCGCGAACATCCGCGCCGGAATCGGCCTGAGCATTCCGGGCGTTCCGGAAGCGGTCGGCCCGTTCCAGGTTTTTCAGACTGGCTCCGTATTCTCCGCGCCCGTTTTCGACCTGTCGCTGTGGCGCCGGTGGCAAGCGTCGCGCAAAAATATTCTGAGCAGCGACGCGCAACAGCAGTCGGTGCGTGAACAGATCGTGCTGCTGGTGGTGTCGCAATATCTGTCCAGCCTGCATGCTGGAGCGCAAGCGCAGGTGGCGCAATCGCAGGTCGATCTGGCGCAGGCGCTCTACAATCAAACCTCGGACATGCGGAAAAATGGCGTGGCCACGGGCGTGGACGCCCTGCGCGCAAACGTCGAACTGCAAAACGAGAAGCAGCGCCTGATCGTCGCGCAAACGAACCAGCAAATCGCGCTCTACGGACTCTCGAAATTGTTGAATGTCGATCCTCAACAGAAAATCGTGCTCGACGACCAGACCAGTTTTTTCCAAACGCCGGAAATCAGCGTGGACGAAAACCTCGCGCAAGCCTATCAAACACGTCCGGAAATGCGGTCCTTGCTGGCCGAGCAGCAATCCCTCGAGTATCAGAAGCGCGCCGACAGCGAATCGCGCTGGCCCGCGCTGGCCTTCAGCGGCGATTACGAGCAGCAGGGCCTTTCGTCCAGCACAATAATTCCCACGTACGTTTATGAAGCGGGAATCACCCTGCCGCTATTTACCGGCGGCCGCATCCACAACGAAATCGCTCGCGACGATCTGGAAGTGCGAAAACTTCAGCAGACCATCGTGAACGAACGCAATCAAATTGCTCTCGACGTGCAAACCGCCGTCGCCGAGCTTGATTCGGCGCGCAATCAGGTGCAGGTGGCGAATCTGGGCGTCGATCTGGCCACGCAGGAGGTGCAGCAGTCGCGCGACCGCTTCAAAGCCGGCGTCGTCGACAACATTGAAGTCGTCACCGCGCAGGATGCGCTCGCGCGCGCCAACGCGAACCAAATTTCCGCCCTGTATCAATACAATCAGTCGCGCGCCGACTTGGCGCGCGCCATTGGGCGGATCGAACTGCTCTACAACAAGTGAAAGAGAGCGACATAAATGGACACGAGAACCACCGAACTCGATCTTGAAAAAAAACGCGAAGCAGAAGAGAAGCCGGCGGCGAATCCGCAGGAGCAAACGCCCGAGAGCGATAAGCCGGGCCTGCTGCGGAATCCTCGCCTGCGCAAGGGACTGCTGATCGGCGGAGTGGTAATTGCGATTATCGCGATCTTCCTGTGGCTGCATTATCGCAATCGCGAATCCACCGACGACGCGCAGGTCAACGCGCACATCATTCCGATTGCCCCGCGCGTCTCCGGCAGCGTCATCGACGTGCTCGTCAGGGACAATCAGACCGTGAAAAAGGGCCAGGTGCTCGTTCGCCTGGACCCGCGCGATTTTCAAGCCAAAGTTGACGACGCCCAGGCCGCGCTGGCCCTCGCGCAGAGCCGCGCTCAGGTTGCCACCGTAAATGTCCCGCTTACGTCCGCAACCACGCAGAGCGGCACAACCAGCGCCGACGCTGTGGTTGCCGCCGCGCAAGCCAATTACGAACAGGCCAATCTCGCGCTGCAGACGGCGCTCACCTCCGGCCTCGCCTACGCACAGGCCAATGTCCAAAAGCAGCAAGCGAAATACCAGAAGGCCGAATCGGACCTGACCCGCATGAAGCCGCTCGCGGACAAAGCAGAAATTTCGCAGCAGCAGTACGACGGCTTCGTCGCCGCCGAACAAGAGGCCAAGAGCGAGCTTGATGCCGCACAGCAGAATTTTTCCCTCGCGCAGCAAACCATTTCCGTGCGCCGCGCGCAGGTCGCGTCCGCGAAGGCTGAACTGGAAAAGGCGCGCGCGGGTCTGGCCGAAGCGCACGCGAACATCCGGCAAGTGACCATGAGCACTGCGAACGCCGCATCGGCGCGCGCCGCCGTCGAGCAAGCGCAAGCCAATCTCGACGCCGCCAAACTGAACCTGAGCTACACGACCATCGTCGCTCCGCAGGACGGCGCCGTCACCCACAAAACGGTCGAAGTCGGCGAGATTGTCCAGCCGGGCCAGGGCCTCCTGCTGCTCGTTCCGCTGAATGATGTTTGGGTCACCGCAAACTTCGAGGAAACGCAGCTTGCGCACGTGGTACACGGCGACCGCGCGGAAATTCACGTGGACATGTACGGAAAAACCTATCCCGGCTATGTGGACTCGATCGCCGGCGCCACGGGCTCGCGCTTGAGCCTGCTCCCTCCCGAAAATGCCACAGGCAACTACGTCAAAGTAGTCGAGCGCATTCCGGTGAAGATCCTCCTCGACCCTGACGTGTTGCATCAAGCCATTCTGCGTCCCGGAATGAACGTCGAAGCCACAATCATCACCAAATAGGTTCCGCGATGGCGACTTTCGCACTCCCGCGCGAGCGCACTGAGGCGGTCAATCCCTGGCTGATTGCCGTCACGGTGATGCTCGCCACGTTCATGGAAGTTCTCGACACCAGCGTCGCGAACGTTTCATTGCCGCACATTGCCGGTAGCCTCGGCGCCGGAGTTGACGAAAGCACGTGGGTCCTCACTTCGTATCTCGTCTCCAACGCGATTGTCTTGCCGCTCACGGGCTGGCTCTCGAATGTTTTTGGACGCAAGCAGTTCTATATGACCTGCGTCACGATTTTCACCATCAGTTCCTTTCTTTGCGGCCTGGCTCCCAGTTTGCCGATGCTGGTTTTTTTTCGTGTCCTGCAGGGCGCGGGCGGAGGAGGCCTGCAGCCGATTTCGCAGGCGATTCTCGTCGATAGCTTCCCGCGCGAAAAACAAGGCATGGCCATGGCGGTTTACGGCATGGGTGTCGTCGTCGCGCCAACCATTGGTCCCACGCTCGGCGGCTGGATCACCGACAGTTTCAGTTGGCGCTGGATTTTCTTCATCAACATACCCATCGGAGTGCTTTCGATCCTGATGACCACGATGCTGATCAAGAATCCGCCCTATATGAAGAAAATACGCCTGAAAATTGACTACATCGGCATCGCGCTGCTCAGCGTCGGCCTAGGATTTCTGCAAGTGGTCCTCGACAAGGGCCAGCGCGACGACTGGTTCGGCTCGCATTTCATCGTGTGGGCAAGCATCGTCGGCGGGGTTGGACTGGTCGGCGCGGTGATTTGGGAATTGATGCAGAAAGAGCCGATCGTCGATTTGCATTTGCTGAAGGAGCGGAACTTCGCCATCGCCGTGTTCACGATGTACATCCTCGGCTTCGTTTTGTACGGCACCACGGTCTTGCTCCCGATTCTGCTGCAAACCCTGCTGGGTTACAGCGCGATGCAGAGCGGGCTCGTCCTCCTTCCCGGCGGAGCCATCATGCTCTGCGTTCTTCCGATTGTGGGCTTTCTGCTGGGAAAATTTGAAGCCAGATGGCTTGTCGTCGTGGGCCTTGCCATCACTGCGTCCGGACTTTTCATGATGTCGCATTTCGATCTGCAGATGGGCATGTCCACGCCGGTCACGGTGTGGATCGTTTCGCGCATGGGCGTGGCGTTCCTGTTCGTTCCCATCAACGTGATCGCGTTTTATTTCGTCGCGCCAAAAAAGACCAACGACGCCACGGGAATCATCAACCTCGCGCGCAACATCGGCGGCAGTACGGGGATTTCATTCGTCACCACGCTGCTCGACCGCGGCGCACAAACGCATCAAAACATTCTCTCCGGGCACATCACCGCGCAGTCCAACAATTTCCAAGCGCAAATGCACGCGCTGGCGCAGCGCCTGATCGCCGCCGGTTCCAGTCCCATGCAGGCGCTCCATCAAGCCCAGGGAATGTTTTACGGCGTGATCCAGCAGCAGGCCATGATGCTTTCGTTCATCGACGACTTCCGCGTCATGGGTTACATCTGTCTGGCCATGATTCCGGTTATGTTCATCTTGAAAAAAGCCAAGCCGGGCAAATCCCGCGTCGTGGCGCACTGACCGCTGCTACAATCCCCTCTGGCTCCGCCTGCTGCGTGAGCTAAGGATTTCCCATGCCGCTCAAAAAATCTAGCGCCGCGGATTCGTTCATGGCTCGCGCGATTGCGCTGTCGCACGAAAACATTCGCTCGAACCGCGGCGGCCCGTTCGCCGCGGTCATCGTGAAAGGCGGCAAGATTGTCGCCGAAGGAACCAACCGAGTCACGTCGACGAACGATCCCACGGCCCACGCCGAAATCGTCGCCATCCGCGAAGCGTGCCACAAACTGAAACGGTTTGATCTGACTGGCTGCGAAATTTACGCCACCTGCGAGCCTTGTCCCATGTGCCTCGGCGCGCTTTACTGGGCGCGCCTCGCGAAAATCTATTTCGCAAATACCGCCGCCGACGCCGCGAAGATCGGCTTCGACGACTCCGCGATTTATCGCGAAATCCGCCGTCCGGCCGCGCAGCGCCGCATTCCGATGATTTCGCTGATGCGCGCCGACGCGCTCGAAGTTTTCCGCGCCTGGAAAAACAAAAAAGACAAAATCCCCTACTGAGACACGATGCTCCTTCCGTTCGTCGGCCCTCGCGCCCGTCGCGATTCGGATGAGCTTTTTCTTGCATTGCATATCCCGCAAGGGAATCGTATTCTTTAGTACCCTCCCATTGTTCGGTAAAACCGGAATCGCATGAACGGAAAAATCCTGATCGTCGATGACGAAATTGACGTTCGCACCGGCTTGCAACTCCTGCTGCGCCGCCGGGGATATGACGTTCATACAGCCAGCGGCGGTGACGGCGCGCTCGACAAGTGCGCTTTTTTCCAGCCGGACCTGATTCTTCTCGACGTGATGATGCCCGGCCGCGACGGCTTCGAAGTCTGCCGCGAATTAAAATCCCGGCCGGAAATGCGCCTGATTCCGGTGGTGCTCATCACCGGCCTTTCCGAAAAAAGCGACCGCATTCGCGGCATCGAAGCGGGCGCCGATGATTTCCTCAGCAAGCCCATCGACATGACCGAGCTTGACGCCCGTGTCCGTTCCCTGCTGCGCTTGAAATCCTTCACCGACGAACTTGAGCACGCCGAAGCTGTGCTCTTCAGTTTGGCTCTGAGTATTGAAGCTCGAGACCCTTACACGCACGGCCATTGCGCGCGTCTGGCGGAATTTTCCGCGCGCCTCGGCGAGCGCATGGGTCTTCCGGCTGACGATATCACCGCTCTGCGCCGCGCCGGAATTGTCCACGACGTCGGCAAAGTTCTCGTCCCCGATGCCATCTTGCTAAAACCCGGGCCTCTCACCGACGACGAACGCTCCGTGATGAAACAGCATCCCGCCGCCGGCGAGCACATCTGCTCGCCGCTGAAATCGTTTCGCTCCGTTCTTTGCATTATTCGCCATCACCATGAACGTTGGGACCGCTCCGGCTACCCGGACGGACTGCGCGGTGAGGCGATCCCTCTCACGGCGCGTATTTTGCAAATCGCGGATGTTTACGATGCGTTGACCACTCAGCGCCCCTACCGCGCCGCGTTGCCGCCGCTCGAAGCCTGGAAAATTCTCGACGAGGAAGTTAATCGCGGCTGGTGGGATGGACGCCTGGTGCGGAAATTTCGCGAAATGATGGACAACGGGAATTTCACCGCCGCCGCAAAAGAAAACGGGAAAACTTCAAGCGCGGATGCCGCCATCAACGCAGCCAGCCGCGCCGCCGCGAAATAACGCACTCTAGCAGCTTGTTGAAAAACCCCATTCATTGTCATTCCGACGAGCAATGGCGAGGAGGAATCTGCAGTTTCCTTGGGTTTTTCCAAACCACGGCCCTCGTGCGGAGGCCGGAACAGCAACTGAGAGCACTTTTTCAACAAACCGTTCGTGGTACTCGCGAACAGGATTAGTCTCGCGTAGCGCCGGCGCCCCGCCGGCTCTTTTTTTTGCAGCTCCGCGAAAACCGCCAGCGAGACGCTGGCGCTACAATTCCTGGGCCTCCCGCAAGAATTCGCTATACGATTGGCAAAGCGGCGACGGATTCAGGCGCAATCTTTTCTACAGCGCGTACTTCTTGATCTCCGCCAACAGATCCGTGGCCTGATGCGGCACGGGGAATTTGCCATTCAGAATATCTTCGGAATGCGCTTCGGATCCGTACATCGCCGCATTCCCCTCCTCATCCGGCTTGAACACCGCGCCATTCAAACTGATCCCCGCAAAAACCCCCCGGCTGCGCGAATACGTCAAAATTTGCGCATTCAATTGCAAGTCCGTGCTGGCCCCGGCATGTCGCCCAACGGGTCCCGCCGCAGCGGTCGCGTCGCCGCCAATTTTGAATTTGTCGCTCAGTAATTTTGTCAGCCCCGTGCGGTTGCGAAACACCAGAATCAGATCCGTCGCCGCCCCGCCAAACTGAAATCCAAAGCTCCCGCCGCCGATCATCACAAACGAAGGCGCGCTCCAGGTTCTCGACTGTTTCTCTCCCACGCGGCACGTCACCAGCCCCTTGCCGTAGTTGCCTCCAAAGAAAAATGCGAAGCGCAGCTCGCTCGGGATGATGGCAATGCACTCCGCCGATTGCAGCAAATCCAGCGGAATCGAACTCTCCGGCGTGTTCACAATGTCCCGGAAAACGCCCGTCGCGGACTGAATCCGGCTGATATCATCGCCCCGCCCGGTGCGCGCCACGGCTGGCATCGCCAGCGCCGCCACCAGAAGTACGCAAATCAGCATGTGCTTCCTCATGAGCATCGCCCTCCCATAGGTACGTCAGATGATGATAATGGTCCTTAGGTTAGCAGAGGCCGGCCAGCATTCCCAAAAACTGTTTCGTCTCGAAGCTCAGCGCCTGCTGCCGAATTGAACCGCGGCCTTCGCGCCCGCGCCGTGCCTCACTTTGTAACCATGCATCCAGCATGAACTTCGCCTCACATTTACGCCATGCACTCCGTCGCGCGGATATTGTGCACGGTTCGCCGGTGTAGGCCCGACTACGCCTGCCCTGAGGAACGAAGGGTCGGGCTGCGCTTTTCGTGGCACAGGCTTCAGCCTGTGCGTCTCTGCCTTCGTGGGGGCCCGGCTTACCCCCGCCCGCCTTTGCTTCGCTGCTGTAGGGCCCGACCTGTGGCTTGCACTGAGGCACGAAGTGTCGGGCCGCGCCGCGCAAGTGCGCCGCGTTCTCTCGTTCCGCTCGCGCCGCATCGCCGCTTAATTGCCGCGCAGAACCTTACATCGTATCCGTGCAACCAGACGAATCTCGCCTCAAAATTACGTCAGCCGGCTCGCCACACGCAGCCGCCGCGCGCGCGCCGCTTTGGGCATCGAAAGCTCGAGCACGCCATCATGGATTGTCGCCTTCGACTGCGATGGATCAACCTCCAGCGGCAGCTCCAGCGACCGGCAAATCTGGTTCGATAGGTGCTCGTGATAAATCGTCCGCCGCCACTTTCCTTCCTCGGCCGTTTCGCGTTTTCCTGAAATCGCCAGCCGTCGCGGCTCGACGCTGAGTTTCAAATTTTCCGCGCGGAATCCGGGAACCTCGGCGCGCAGAGTCAGCGCGTCATCGCTCTCCGTCAGCTCCACCGGAACCGGGTGCAGCACTTCCTTTTCCGCGTTCAACCAGTGCTCGAGCGCCCGGCCCTCCTCGTGCCCATCGTGCTCGAAAAGCTCGTATGCCCTCTGCGTGATCGAATCATGCAGCTCCTGAGCGTGATCGAACAGTTCTTCAAAATTTACAAACTCCGGATGCTCCGTTTTAGGGAGCGTCGTGATCCGAAACTCCCGGTTCTTCGATGGCGATTGTTCTTTCATATGATTTGTTTCTCCTGTGGATAAAATGATTTCGCTTCGCGCTGCTGGCCGGCTTGTGAAACTTTGCGAGCCGGAACGCAAGAAACGGTTGAACGAAGGGCGAGGCAGTCCTCGCGGATTCCTCGACAGCAGAGCTTGCACGGCTGGCGCGATTCAATCCGCGCGTGAGGAACGCAGCGTGCTGATGGTCCTCACTCACATAGATTCCGTGCGTACCCGTGCGGTTGTCCAAAAAAAACAAAAACTTGTTTACCCTTACGAGATTGCTCTCGGCGTTGGCGCCTTAAAGCTTTGCTGCTCGATTGCGTTCCGCTCATTTCTGCTAGAATCACTCCGCCTTCGCATGAGCGACGCCCTTTTCCCTCGGAATTTTCACGCCACGTACCCCGAAGCGGTGCGCGCCGAGGGCTGTTTCATTTTCACTGCCGACAGCGGCAAAATCCTCGACGCGTGCGGCGGCGCCGCGGTCGTGTCCATCGGCCACGGCGTCGAATCCGTCGTGCGCGCGATGGGCGAGCAAGCGCGCAATCTGGCTTACGTTCATTCCTCGCAATTCACCACGCGCGCTGCCGCGGAACTGGCCCGCCGCGTCCTCGAACTCGCTCCAAAAAACTTCCGCGAATCGCCCGATGGCGCAGGCCGCGTTCTTTTCACCTCCGGCGGCTCGGAAGCGACCGAAACGGCGTTGAAGCTTTGCCGCCAATATTTTCTCGAGCGCGGCCAGCCCGCGCGCACGGAATTCATTTCTCGCTGGCAGAGCTATCATGGCAGCACGCTCGGCGCGCTCGCCGTCTCCGGAAACATCAAGCGCCGCGCGCCCTTTGCGCCGCTCCTTCGCGACTGGCCGCATATCGATCCGTGCTATTGCTATCGTTGCCCGCTGAATCTGCGCTATCCCGAATGCCGCGTCGCGTGCGCCACGGAGCTTGATGACGCCCTCGCGAACCTTCAAAACGGCCGCGTCGCGGCATTCATCGTTGAACCAATTTCCGGCGCAACGCTCGGCGCGTTCGTCCCGCCCGTGGAATATCTGCCGCGCATCGCGGAAATTTGCCGCTCCCGCGAAATTCTCCTGATCGCCGACGAAGTGATGACCGGAATGGGCCGCACCGGCAAGCCCTTCGCCGTCAATCATTGTGAAGCCCAATCGGGCGTCGAGGCGGACATCATTCTTCTCGGCAAAGGACTCGCCAGCGGCTACGCCCCGCTCGGCGCCGTCATCGTCTCCGGGCGCATCGCGCGCGCGATTGAAAAAGGCTCCGGCACGTTTCTCCACGGCTTCACCTACAACGCCCATCCCGTTTCCACCGCTGCCGGTCTCGCTGTACTCGATTACATGACTGAAAAAAATCTTTTCGCGCGCGTCGCTCCGGCAGGCCGCGAACTTCTCGCCGCCCTCGCGCCGCTGAAAGATTCCCCCATTGTCGGAGACATTCGCGGCGTGGGCCTTCTCCTCGGCCTCGAATTCGTCCGCGATGCAAAAACAAAAGACCCGTTTCCCGCCGAAGCCCTCATCGCATCGCGAATTTACGCGGCCGCTCTCGCTCGCGGCGTTCTCACCTATCCGATTCAGGGCTGCGTCGACGGCACGCGCGGCGACCACATTCTTCTCGCGCCGCCCTACATCATTTCGACTGGCGAAATCCAATTCCTCGCCGATGCGCTCCATGCCGCAATCGCCGATGTCTCAAAGCAACTCACGTGATGGGATTATGTATGGGAGGAGAAAAACTCATGCGATTCCCGGATAGTGGCTCATTTTGAGTCTAGGCATGGTGGCGTGAAGAATATCATTATCGAAATTATCTGCATTCTCCTCGCTGTAGCCTTGCGGATTCCTGAAGTCGTTTGCTTTTTCTCTGCCTTCATAGGGGGCGCTGCTTGCTTGCCTCGTTACTTGTCACTCGTCACTAGCCTTTAACTTCCCGCCTCGCTCGGCAACCGGCTCATCTGCTCGCGCATCGACCGCATCGACAGCCCGCTGCGAATCACCGCATAAAATCCCAGGAAGAAGAACGGCAGATTCATCATCGCGAACGCGAAAATCGAAAAGCCCGTTGCCGTCGTTTTGCCCACCACCGCGAAAATACTCAGCCCCAGCACGCAGAAAAATTGATACGAACCCACATTCGCCGGCGCGTTCGGCAGCGACACGCCCAGGTTAATCACCAGCAGCACCACCGCCGCCGCCAGGAACGGCAACCCGATCCCGTACGACTTCATCAGCGCCCACAGCGCCACCACCTGGCAAAATGGCATCAGCAGCGACGTGAGTACCGCCGGATAAAATCCGGGCGAAGTACCCATGGCGTGCAATCCGATCAGCGCGGACATCAGCTTCCCCGGCACCCGTCGCCCGCCAGCCATCCGCCGCGGGTCGCCGCCAAATCGAAATTCGATATACAGAATCATCGCGATAACGAGACCCAGTAGCGCCAGCGTCACAATTCCCAGCGCGTTGGCCGCATGCCGAAAACGAACGGGCGCCGGCACGATGAGCAACATCACTCCTAAACCCGCGGTCGTAACCACCAGGTCAATCAGCCGTTCGACAAAGACGGAACCCACCACCGTCCCCAGGCCGATATCCTCGGCCTTCGCCACCAGGTACGCGCGCAGCAACTCCCCCGGCCGCAGCGGAAAAAATAGATTCGCGAACAGCCCCGCGAACACCGCCCGCACCGCATCTTTCATCTTCACGCGCGCAAACGGCGCCAGCAGCAGTTTCCACCGCAGCGCCTGCACCATGTAACTGGCGACGTCCAGCACGATTCCCACCGCCACCCATCACCAGCTCACATCCGCAAGCTGCTCCAGCGCCGCCTTGACGTGGAAGTCGTAGAGCACCCAGATCAGGCACGCCACCGAAATCGCGTACCCGATCCACATATACGCTCGCGATCCGCGCGTTATGGGCGTTGCGCTCGTCGTGTTCAACGCTTCTTTCCCCCAGTCATCTCATAAACCGTCTTCGTCAGGGCACCGCTTCAGCCGTGCCGAAAAGATCCGAAATTCCAGGGGTTTTAACCCCTGAGGTCAGCACCATGCTCGGTCTAGGCGTTTGTGAGATAGATTGCCGCTTCCCATGAAATTTCCCCGCCCCCGCGCACCTAAAAACTGCTACAGCCTACTGTAACCTCCCTCCCGAGGCAATCCCGTAGCCCTCTGAAATGAACGAATTGAGCAAACTCTCGCGCCCTAGGATTTTCTTGGACACCGAATTGTGATGAAAATGAGTCAGAGATCACGAGGAGGTGCGTATGAGCGGGTGCCCCATCCTTCGCGCCTTTTGCGAAGGGTGGGGCTTTTTCGTTTTTTGTAGCTCACGTCCCGTTGCGGTGCCTTTCCGCAACTGATGTGAGGCTTTTCCTCCATCTCCCTCATAAAAACACGACGCTCATTCCGGTCGCCCTGAGCGTTCAGCGAAGGGAAAAGCCACACGACGCGCATTTTGCGGGTGCCCCATCCTGCTCGCCCTGACGCAGGAACGGTGCGTTCTGTGCGAAGGGCGGGGCTTTTTCATTTTTTGTAGCGCCGCCGTTCAGGCCGGCGCGCCTTTGCGTTTGCCGTCGTAGCGCCGCCCTCTCGGCGGCACCGTTGCCTTGCGTAGGGGCGGGGTTTACCCCCGCCCGGAGCGAGACGAACGTCTCGCCTTTCCGTGTCGGCGCATCGTGCAGCCGCCTGCATGGCTTAGGCCGCTCGCTCTCGAACCGCACCCGAATTTCGCTCCCGCTTTCACGGTCATCCGCGCAGTACCGCCCCGCGCCGCCCGATTCGTGCCATTTCTAATCGGTACAACAAATTATTAGAATCGCCCGTAACTCGCACAAAACACACATCCGCATCCCGTTCTAATCGGTACAAGAATCGCTTTTCGCCATCCCATTCTCTAATTCTCGCGCTTGCCCCGGCACACCGTGCGAAAAGCCCCAAGTCTCTCCAGCATCAAGCCTCCAGTCTTCAGTCTCTAGAACGCTTGATCGCAAATGAGATGCACAGTCCCGCAAGCATAACTAACTCAAAACGCCACACTTATAATTTCCTGATCGCAAATGAGTTTCAATCGCAAAACGCGCTTTTCAGCCGCCTGCGCTTCCCTCGCCTGCGACCGCGCACCCAAGGAATCCCCGCGCAATCTGCCTCATCAAATGTACCTTGGAGGCCAAAATGATCACCATTCGACCCCGCGATGAGCGCGGGCACAACAAAATCGGCTGGCTTGATTCCCGTTTCACATTTTCGTTCGACCAATACTATGACCCGAGCCACATGGGTTTCCGCGAGCTTCGCGTCATCAATGAAGACGTCATTGCGCCGGGCCAGGGTTTCGGGATGCATCCGCATCGCGACATGGAAATTCTCAGCTGGGTTCTCGAAGGCTCGCTCGAGCATCGCGACAGCACCGGTTCGAGTGGCGTCATCCGTCCCGGCGAACTTCAGCACATGACCGCGGGCTCCGGCGTGACGCACAGTGAATTCAACGCGTCGAAATCCGAACCCGTTCACCTGCTCCAGATTTGGATTTTGCCGGATCGCCGCGGCTTGAAACCCGCCTACGAGCAGCACACGTTTCCCGCAAATAGCTGGAACGGAAATTTCCAGTTGCTCGCGGGTGAGGGCGCGCCGGTCGCCATCCATCAGGATGCCAAGCTTTTCGCCGCGCGCATGAAGTCCGGCGAGGAGATTACGCATGCGCTCGATTCTGCGCGCCATGCCTGGATTCAGGTCGCTCGTGGTACAGTGCGCCTGAACGGAAAGCAATTGGCGGCGGGCGACGGCGCCGCAATCTCGAAGGAAACAAAACTCACGTTTCAGGCCAAGGAACCGTCGGAGATTTTGCTGTTCGATCTGGCATAACAAAATGCGGAAAGAAATGTTTTTGTTGTCATCCCGAGCCGCCTGCCTGCCGCAGGCAGGCCATGCGGCGCGTTTTCTGCGTCCCGAATGTTTCCGCGGGACGAGGATCTGCAGTTCGCATTGGACTCAGGAAAAAAGGGCCATCCTCAAATTCGATGAGTAACGGGCCAAATCATAACTCCTATGCGGGAATCACAGGCGCGGCAGGACAATTCCCTGCTGCGCCTGGTATTTTCCCTTTTTATCCTTGTAGGAAACTTCGCACGATTCGTCGGATTCAAAAAAAATCACCTGGCACAGTCCTTCGTTCGCGTAAATTCGCGCCGGCAGCGGCGTGGTGTTGCTGATTTCGAGCGTCACAAAACCTTCCCATTCCGGCTCGAACGGCGTCACGTTCACGATAATCCCGCAGCGCGCGTACGTGGATTTTCCCACGCACAGCGTCAGCACCGTGCGCGGAATCCGGAAATATTCCACCGAGCGCCCCAGCGCGAAGGAATTCGGCGGAATGATGCACACGGGCCCTTTGAATTCCACAAACGAGCGCGCGTCGAATTGCTTCGGATCCACAATCGTGGAATTCACATTCGTGAAAATGCGAAATTCGTCGGCGACACGGATGTCGTAACCGTACGACGACACACCGTAGCTGATCACGCCCTCGCGCACCTGACGGTCGGAAAAAGGCTCGATCATTTTGTGCTCGCGCGACATCTTCGTGATCCAGCGATCCGCCTTGATGCTCATCTTATCCTCCGGTGTGTTCCCATTCGAAAAGGCGCGGCATCTTATTACACAGTGCGCGGCTTGACAACCCGCGACGCGCCATCTTAGGATACGCTTCGACAAGGAGCGCTCCCGCAATGATAAAACTTGATATCGTGAACGCAGTTGTTCAACGCACGAGCATTCCCCGCAGCAAAGCCGAGCAGGCGGTCGAAACTGTTTTCGAGGCGCTGAAAAACGCGCTCGGCCGCGGCGAGCGCATCGAGCTTCGCCGGTTCGGCGTCTTCAACGTAAAGCCGCGCAAAACCGGCATCGGCCGCAATCCCCGCACAGGCCAACAGGTGCATATCCAGCCAGGCAAAGCCGTGCGCTTCAAGCCCGGCAAAGAACTGCAAACGCTCTAAGCTTGTCGCGGATTCTGTGCAAATTATTTTCCCGTTGCGGAATCCGCGGGGAGCGGGATTGTGATTCGAAGGATGTGTGATCCGTTTCTGGCAAAAAACATTATCGCATTGCTGGCGGCAGCGAACTGCGCTTCGGTCAAATTGTTATAGAGTTTGCTTTCGCGACCATCCACCACCACGAAGCCTTTTTTCCCTGCGACCCCTGATACCGTGTACCAATAGTGTCGCCCATTATCGCTAAATTGCATGACGGAAATGCCGATTGCGTTGTATTGCTTTCCTGGGTTGCCATCCAGCACAACGGTACGCCTAGCGCGGAGTGTCCTGCCATTCTTGAATCTTGTTCCTCCCTTGACGATTTCAAACGCGAAGTGCGTTGCATGCGGAGTCAACTCGGTCCAACCGATAGAGAAAGCCTTTGGTTTAGACGGCGGAGCAGGCCCATTAATGCCGGGGGTCGCGTCCGAATCGGTAGGGACTGGCTTGCGGCCGTGAGAGCCCGGGGTCAAATCATCGAGGGAAATACCTTTTCGGGGCTGGCTATCAAGAACTTCAACAAATTCTTTGCCGCGCAATGCAACATATGCAGAATGCAAACCGTCGTCAGTAAAGACTATGTCGCTTACTACATCATCGAAGCGCAGCCCTGATTTGGTACCATCGAAAACGACGACATCATTTTGTCCAAGACGTGCTGCATAAACGGGATCCCCGTCTTGGTCAAACGTTGGGTCAGACACGCCGTTCAGGCTTGCCGACAAAACTCGCGGGCCCGATATCAAGTAACCAGGCGAAAACAAAACAGGAGCAACAAATCCAGCACCGTACGCTTCGCCTGCTATCATCGAGGCGTCAAGAAGAACCGTCCATTCGCCCTTCATTCCACCACCTTGAAATGTTTTCCCCTTCTTACCATCGAGCACTATTGCACCGGTAGTGCGATTTTTTTTGAATCCAAACTGCATACCCGAACCGCCATACAGATAATGCTTAGCATCGTTGCTGAAGATGATGGGACCGAGCTGCGCAAAATAGGGTCCGGGGACGCCATCAATGAAATATGTCCAGCCAAGTTTCTTTCTCCTGCCACATGCAAAAAAATGCGCGGCGTCGGGACTGAATCCCAGACAGGAGTAAGCGTTCACTGGCGGGCCGAGCGCTTTGCCGTCAACAATTGCGGTCCACTTTCCATGGAACTGGACCATAAAGCCGAGACGCTTACCATCCAAACTAAATTGCGGAGGGCTAACTTTATCGTAGGTTTCGCGGGGCATGACTACCGGATGCCCTCGCACGATCATCGTACACGTGTTTTCCGCAGAGCAGGCACTGAAGGCCCAGGAAGCGCCGTGCGGCTGAAATGAAACCGGTGTGACATCAGCGTACTCGGAGGAACGCTCGTGCCCGTCGAGCACGAGCAGCCATCTCGAATCGCGCTGGCCAAAGAAGGCCAAGCGTTCTCCACCAGGGCTGAACTCTAGGTACTTCACGCCGTCATATTTCCTTCCCATCTCTTCCCCGTCGCGGTACACGATCCATTTGCTGGTGCTGCCGTTCTGCTCGACCCATGCGACGTGGCCGTTTGAAGCCTGCAAATCTTCGAATTCACTCCCTCTCGAAATTTTGCCAATCGATTGCTTCCGAACTTTCACCGTATCGCCGGAAGATTTCCGCCGAGCTGACATTCTCGTGCGGCCGTTCGGTCCCGCGCTGGCATGCAAAGAGCAGAAAAACAGAATACAAACTCCAGCCAAGGAGCAGGAAAGAATCAAAGAGCGGCGGATTCGGCAGTTCACGGACGATATTCCTTAGCTATCCGGATAAGGCTCCACATAGTGAACCATTAGAGTAAGTAAGCTGAATTGTACTTCCGCTAATCGCTCCGGACAAGAGGTGTGACTGAAATTGTGCATCCCGCATCAATCGGAGGAGATGTCGACTATAGCGATGCGGGGATTTCCGTGAGGTGGCGAGGGGCGGCGACCGAGGTGTATTCTAGCAAGGTGGAGAATGGACACGGCAACGGGCACGGTCCCGGTCACACGCCGGCGGAACTGCTCGACAGCCGCTACAATTTTCTGGCCGAACCGCGCCGCATGGCCGCGCCGCGAAAACAAAAATTCGTTCTCGCGTTGGTTCTGTTCATTCTTACGCTGATTTCGACGCTCGCGGTCGGCCGCGAGTTCTCGGTTTCCTTCGCGCAGAATCGCGCGCCGTTCTCGGGAATGGAAAATCCTTTCGCTCCCACGTGGCAAACTCTGATGCATCCGCGCTTGCTGCTCGCCGGGATTCCGTTTGCGTTCACGCTGATCAGTATTTTGCTCGTGCACGAGCTGGGGCATTTTTTCGCGTGCCGCTATTACAAGATCGACGCGAGCTATCCGTATTTTATTCCCGCGCCCACTTTGATTGGCACGTTCGGCGCGTTCATTCGCATTCGGTCGCCGATTCTGAACCGCAAGGCGCTGTTTGATGTGGGATTTTCGGGGCCGCTGGCGGGATTCGTTCTCGCGCTTCCGATCCTCGCGCTGGGAGTTTATTTTTCAAAAGTCGTGCCGGGCGTGCAGTCGAGCGCGCTGGTCGTTTTCGGCAGCCCGCCGCTGATGAGATTTTTCATCGCGATTTTTCATCCCGGAGCGCGGCCGAACGACATTTTGTTCAGTCCCGTTGCGCTCGCGGCATGGGTCGGTTTATTCGCGACGGCGCTCAATCTTCTTCCGATTGGCCAGCTCGACGGCGGCCACATCGTTTACAGTGTTGCGAGCGCCAGGCACCGCCGCATCTCTGTTTCGTTTGGCGTGATTCTGATCGCACTGGGAATTTTCTTCTGGCATGGCTGGGTTTTCTTCGCGGCGATTCTCCTGGTTCTCGGTTACCGCCACCCGCCGCTGATGGACCGCTGGACACCGCTTGACCGAACGCGCCGCGCCTGGGCCATTGTCGCGCTCATTATTTTTCTGCTTTGCTTCACTCCGTTTCCGTTGAAATGAATTCCACAACCCTGATTTTCGACTGATTTTGTAATTTGGCGGAACTGCTGCTTGAAAATCACAGAAGGCTTGTCGGGTCCACGTCGACAACTACGGCGCTATCGGGAATCTCCATTTTGCCGCAATACGACAAACAGCCTTCGAGGACTTGCGCGAGCAAACGGCGATTCGGCGTCTTCAGCAAAATCTGAAACCGGTATTCGCGGCGCAACTTCGAAAGTGCCGCCGCCGCGGGACCCAGCACTTTCAGCTCGCTGATTTTGCGCGAGTCGAAATATGCGGCGATGGCGCGCGACCAGCGAATGGCATTTTCGATTTTGCGGTCGCGCACCAGCACATTCGCCAGCGCAACGAACGGCGGATAGTGCATCATGCGCCGGAAATGAATTTCGCGGCCGAAGAACGCGCCATAATCCTGGTCCACCGCGTGCTGGATCGCGTAGTGCTCGGGATAATACGTCTCGATCAGCACTTCGCCCGGCAAACGCCCGCGTCCCGCGCGGCCGGCGACTTGCGTGAGCAATTGAAATGTTCTTTCCGCGGCGCGAAAATCGGGACGTCCCAGCGCGAGATCCGCGGAGACGACGCCGACAAGAGTCACGCGCTCGAAGTCGTGCCCCTTGGCGACCATTTGGGTGCCTACAAGCAAATCCAAATCGCCGCGCGCGAACGCGCCAAGAACTTTTTGATACTCGCGCTTCGTTCGCACCGTATCGCGATCCAGGCGGCCGATGCGCGCTTTCGGAAACTGCTCGCGCAAATATTCCTCGACGCGCTCCGCGCCATCGCCGACAAAATACAAATATTCCGATTTGCATTTCGGGCAAAGTTTCGGAACGGCGATGGAATATCCGCAGTAATGGCATTCGAGACGCGCCCGCCGCTTGTGATACGAAAGCGCGATGCTGCAATTCTGGCATTCAATTCCCGCGCCACAGCTTCGGCAAATCACGTACCACGAATATCCGCGGCGATTGATGAGGATCAGCGCCTGCGTGGCCGCCGAAAGGCGCTCGCCGATTGCTTTCAGAAGCGATGACGACACGGGCGGGGAGCGATGGTTTTTGCGAAATTCGTCGCGCAGATCGACAAGCTTTACCGATGCCAGGGGACGATCCTCGACGCGCGTCTTCAGTTCGAGCAAACGATATTTGCCGGTGCGCGCGTTTTGAAAACTCTCGAGCGACGGCGTGGCAGAGCCGAGAAGCGCGACCGCGCCTTCGAGCCTGGCGCGAACGATGGCGACGTCGCGGCCATTGTAACGCGGCGTTTCTTCCTGCTTGTAGCCTGACTCCTGCTCCTCATCCACGATGATGAGTCCCACATTTTCGAGCGGCGCGAATACCGCAGAGCGCGTGCCCACCACGACGCGCGCTTCTCCTCGCCGCACGCGCCACCATTCGTGCGAGCGTTCATTTTCCGCAAGCCCGCTGTGCAGCACGGCGACGATGCCGCCAAATCGCGCGCGCACCAGACGGCTGAGCCACAGCGTCAGCGCAATTTCCGGCACCAGCACAATCGCGGTGCGGCCTTGCGCGAGCGCCGCCTCCACCGCGCCAAGATACACTTCCGTCTTGCCGCTTCCCGTGACGCCGTGCAGCAGGACGGCCGTGAACGATTTCTCGGCGAGCCACTCGCGAATCGCGCCGCTTGCCGCCGTCTGTTCCGCGTTCAGAACATTCGTGGGCGGGACAAAATCGGTTTCCCACGGATCTTCGATCGCATTCGCCTCCGCTGCGAGCGGTTCCTCCCAAACAATCAGCTTGTTCTGCTTTTCGAGCCGCGCGACAATGGCGCGCGAAGTTCCCGCCTTCAGCAAAATTGGCAAAGGCAATGGCCCGCGCGTCGCCGTCAGGATTTCGCGAACTTTTTCTTCTTTCGCATCAACTGCTGACGCCGCCGGATTCCACGACACGATTTTCTGCACGCGCTCGTGTTTGCGCCGCATGCGTTCGCGCGCGACCAGACAGCCGCGCCGCACAAGGCGCTCCGCCGCGGCCTCACCGCCGGCCATGCGCCGCAATCGCGCGGACGAAACAGGCTTTTCGCCTGCGTTCAGAAGCTCGAGTATCGCGAGGTCCACCGACTCGCCCGGATCGGATGGCCCGCGCTCCTTCATTTCGTCGAGAAAATTGCGGCCGTGCTCCGTGATCTCGTATTCGCGCTCCTGGCGCAATTCCGCGAGAGGAGGAAGCATCGCGCGCAGCGTCTCCCCCACCGGCGCAACGTAATAGCGGCTGACCCACATCCCGAGGTCGATCAATTTCGACGGCAGGGCGGGAATCGCGTCGAGCAGCTCGACGATTTCCCTGGTCTTCTTGTCTTCGGGAGGATTCGCGACGACGGCCACGCCGATTCCCACCATGGCGCGATTGCGAAACGGCACGACCACGCGGCTGCCGACAAGCTCGGCGTTTTGCAAATGCGCCGGGATCGCGTACGTAAACGTGGAGCGAAGCGGGACAGGGAGCGCAACTTCGCAATACCGCGCGGTCATGTTTGCTACACACTCACCAGTGCGATTCCCACAAATATCAGCGCGATGCCGGCCCACTGCGTGCGCTCGAGTTTGTCGCGCAGAAAAATCGCGGCCAGCAACACGGTGACCGCTCCATACAGCGAAGAAAGCACGCTTGCGACCGCGACTTGCTGATACTTGAGCGCCAAATTATTCGCGACGAAAGCGGCCGTGTCTATGACGCCGACGCCGGCCACAAGCCACAGCATCGAACCCTTCGGCGGTTTGCCGCTTTGCCGCAACGGGACAACCAACAGCGCGAGCGTCGAGAACGTCGTGATGCGGACCATCCATACGGACGCGGCGCCGCCGAAAACAGGCATCACGTGAAATCCCAGCACCCAGAAAAGCAGTCCGAATCCCACGGCGGCCACGAGCGCCCAGGGAACTCCGCGAAACAAATGCTGTCGCCGACGGCCGGCGCGGGAAGATTCCGCCGGCGGCGCGGAAAACGTGACGGCAGCGAGAATCACGCCGAGGATTGCCGCGACGACGCCGAGCGCGTGCGGCACCGTGAGTCGCTCGCCGCTCCAAAGAGAAAGCAGCACCGTCAGCGCCGGATAGCTGGCCGCGATGGGCGCGACGAGCGCGAGAACGCCCACCTCAAAACTACGGTAGAGCGAAAACGCGCTTCCCACATTCAGCAGCCCGGCGCAAATGGCCCAGGCCCACGCTTGATGCTCAGCGCGGCTGGGGAAATATTTCACCCAGTGGCCCGTCGCGGCCATCGCCACTGTCAGAGCGAGAAAGCCGATGAGCTGCATGTACATCAGCGTGCGGTATGCGCCCGCGCGGCGCGTCGCGAACCGCGCCATGAAGTCCGCCACGCCCCATCCGAGAGCCGCCGCAAGCCCCAGCAAAATTCCCAAACGTTATTCTCCGCAAAAGTTTTATCGCCGCCGCAACAGGACGCGCGAACGCAACTGATTTGCTGCGCGCCATAGTGTAACAGGAGGTTTGATTTCACCGGCAAGCGGAAACAGCGGAAAACGAGGAACAAAAACGTCAGCGTTTCGCGGGAACTTTCATTCCGAGATGCGCCATCACTTTTTTCAAATCTTCCCAGACGTCGCCCTTCGCGTTGGGATTGCGCAGCAGGTACGCGGGATGATACGTGGCCATCAGCGGAATGCCGCGAAACTCGAGCCACTGGCCGCGCAGGCGCGAAATCGGCTGCTTCGTTCCGGTGAGCGATTGAAAAGCGATCGCGCCCAGGCACACCACTGCTTTCGGACGGATCACGGCGAGCTGCCGGTAAAGAAATGGCGAGCAGGTCTCGATTTCGTCCGGCTCAGGCGCGCGATTCTGCGGTGGCCGGCATTTCACCACGTTTGCAATGTACACATCGTCGCGGTGCAGGCCCATTGCTTCGATCATCTGCGTCAGCAATTTTCCCGCGCGACCGACGAATGGCAAGCCTTGAACATCTTCATCATGGCCGGGACCTTCGCCGACGAAAACAAGATCGGCTTTCGCGCTTCCCGCGCCGAAAACAATTTTGTTTCGATGCTCGCACAGCTTGCAGCGCTTGCAATCGCCAATGGTTTCGCGAATGCGCTCGAGCGTGTCGCCTTCCACGCGCTCATTCGCTTCAAACAGTGATGCGCTCTTGATCACCGGCAGCGCCGGGGCAGGTGTCGATTTCTGCGTGCGATCTGGAATTCCGCTCGGCGGCGCCACGCGCACCGAATGTGCGGCAGATTCCGGAGCAGCGGAGGCGGTTTCAGGGGCGGTCGAGAACGCTGCGGTGGAGCGATCGAGGCAGAAGGACGAAATTCCCAGATCGTTAAAATATTCGAGCCACGCTTCGGCGCGTGCGCGAGCTTCGTGATTCATCGCCGTCCCGCCGGGCAACGCTTCACTTCACGCCCTTGCGCAGTTCGGCGACGTGATCGAGGATCTGGTTCGCCACATCGAACTTCGACATCTTCGGCAGCGCGACGTCGCGCCCGCCGCGCATAAACAGCGTGACGATATTCGTGTCCGTATCAAACCCCGCGCCTTCCTGGGTCACGTCATTGGCGACAATAATATCCGCGCCTTTCGCAACAAGCTTATGCCGCGCGCTTTCCGCCAGGCGGTCCGTCTCCGCCGCAAAACCAACCAATATTTTTGCGCCCTTGTCGCGCCCCAGCTCAGCCAGAATATCCGGCGTAGGCTCAAGTTCGAGCATCATGCGTCCTTCACCGCGCTTGATTTTTTTCGTTTCTGGCGACGCGGGCCTGTAATCCGACACGGCGGCAGCCATGATGACAACGTCCGCCGCGCTCGCGCGCTCGCGCACTGCAAGATGCATTTCCTCGGTGGTTCGCACGGGAACCCAATCCACATCATCGGGCGCGCGCAATTCGGCGGGTCCGCTGATCAGAATCACGTGCGCGCCACGGCGCGCCGCCGCATCCGCCAGCGCATAGCCCATTTTCCCCGACGAGCGATTGGTCAGCACGCGCACCGGATCAATATCCTCCACGGTGGGGCCTGCCGTAACGACCAGCGTCAAACCATCGAGGTCGTGCCGCAGCCCGAGCGCTTTGCAAACGGCGTCCGCAATGGCTTCGATTCCCGCAAGCCTTCCCGGCCCAACCATTCCGCAAGCGAGGTAGCCTTCGTCCGGCTCGACCACGCAAACGCCGCGCGCGCGCAGCGTGTCGATATTTTTCCGCGTCGCGGGATGCTCCCACATATTCACATTCATCGCGGGCGCGACAACCACGGGGGCCTTCGTAGCAAGATACAGCGTGGTCAAAAAATCGTCGGCGATTCCATTTGCGAGCTTCGCCAAAATATCGGCGGTCGCCGGCGCGACAACGAGCAAATCGATCCGTTGCGCCACGGCGATATGCTCGATGGCGCTTTCGACATTCGCCGGGGCTTCGTTCTCGCCGAAAAGCTCGGTGATCACTTTCTTCCCGGTCAGCGCGGCAAACGTCAGTGGCGTGATGAATTCCCGGGCGCCGCGCGTCATCACCACCTGCACGTCGAGCTTCTCCTGTTGCAGCCGGCGGACCAGCTCCGCGGCCTTATAGGCGGCAACCCCTCCCGAAACTCCCAGCGCGATGCGCATCAATCCTCGGGGCGAATGCTACGGCTTCTTTTTCTTTCCATCTTTGTCTTCCGTTCCGTCGAATGCTTCGGACAGCTCGTATTCCAGCATGCCCCTCTGCAACTCCTCTTCGGCGACGCGTGTGTATTTATTGTTTTTCGGATTGTCGATCAACGGCCGCCCCCCAGCCATGAGCTGGCGGGCGCGGCGCGCTACAAGCACAACGTAAGAAAACTTGCTGTCCGGTGGCTCGGTGGAAACCGCCATGAGTGCATTATCCTCCAAAGGATTTCAGAATTCGCTGAACGCGTTCGCGGTTCTGTCGAGTCCGACAACGCGCGCCCAGCGCAATGGCGCGCACCGCGTCTCCGGCCTGCTCGACGTTCTCATTGATCACCACATAATCGTAATCCACGTAGTGCTCCATCTCCAAGCGGGCCCGCTCGAGACGCCGCGCGATTTCATCTTCATTGTCCTGGCCGCGAGCGCGGATGCGCTTTTCCAGTTCCTGCCGCGACGGCGGGACAATGAAAATGGCCACGGATTCAGGCATTTTTTTTCGCACCTGCTCCGCGCCTTGCACGTCGATTTCGAGCACCAAGTCCTTTTTCCGCGCGCGCGCCTCGTCCAGCCATTTTTTTGGCGTGCCGTAACTATGTTTGCCGAACACGCATGCGTATTCCAGAAATTCCCCGCGCCCGGCCATCCTCCGGAATTCCTCTTCCGCCACGAAATGATACCACTGGCCGTCCTTTTCGCCCGCTCGCGGCGGACGCGTGGTGGCCGAAATCGAAAGCATCGTGCCGGGCAGCTCCAGCAGTTTTTTCACTAGCGTCGATTTGCCCGACCCGGAAGGCCCCGACACGATTAAAACCTGCGGTTCATGCGATTCGCCCATCGTTATTCGATGTTCTGCACTTGTTCGCGCAGTTTCTCGATCTCCGACTTCAGTTCGAGGCCGAGCTGCGTGATCGCAAGCCCGTCGGCGTCAATTCCATTTGCTTTCGACAGCAAAGTATTCGCCTCGCGCTGCATCTCTTGCAAAAGAAAATCGAGCTTCTTGCCCACTTCGCCGCCCGCGTCGAGCAATCCACGAAATTGCCGCACGTGGCTTCGCAACCGCGCCAGCTCCTCGGTGGTGTCGCTGTGCTCCGCGGCGAACGCCGCCTCCTGCGCCAGACGCGAGGGATCGAGCGAGTAATTTCCGAGCAGCTCCTTCAATCGCGCGTCCAGCCTCTTCGCGTATGCGGGCCGCGCGCGTTCGCCCAGAATTTCAATTTGCTTCGCATGCTCGCCGACCATCGCCAATCTCCGCGACAATTCCTCGCGCAGCGTCCGGCCTTCGATTTGCTTCATGTGGTCCAGCCGGCCGATTGCCTCCGTCAGGCACGAACGCACCAGCCCTGTCAGTTTCTCGATTTCATCCTCGGCGGGCGCGCCCGATGACGTCACGCCGGGCAGCCGCAGAATCGCCGCTAAATCGGGATCCGATTTCACTCCAAATTGTTCGCCGAGAGATTTCGCCGCTTTCAAATACTCCCCCGCAACTCCGCGGTTGATCGAAACCGAATGCCCGTTCGCCGCTTCCACTTGCACCGTCACGTCCAAATGCCCGCGGCGAACATGCTCGCGCGCCACGCGGCGGATTTCCGTTTCCAGCGCGTCCCATCCTTCGGATGTGCGTATGCGCAAATCCAGAAAGCGGTGATTCACGCTGCGCAGGCTCAATTGCACGGCCCAGCCATCTTGCTCGACGCGCGCCTGCGCGTATCCTGTCATCGATTTCAGCACCGGGTCAGACATCTTACACGGGTCCGGCCGGGAGCGGTGGCTCGATTTCCTGGAATTGAAGGTTATAGAGCCGCGCGTAGGCGCCCGCATGCGCCAGCAATTCCTCGTGCGTGCCGCGCTCCTTGATCGTGCCGTCTTCGAGCACCACGATCATATCGGCGCGACGCACCGTCGAGAGCCGGTGCGCAATCACAAAAACAGTTCGATTCTCCATCAAATTATTCAGCGCGCGCTGCACCAGCATCTCGGATTCAGAATCGAGCTCGGATGTCGCTTCGTCCAAAATCAATATGGGCGCGTCCTTCAGCAGCGCTCGCGCGATGGCCAGCCGCTGCCGCTGGCCGCCGGAAAGCCGCTGGCCGCGGTCGCCAATTTTGGTGTGGTAGCCCTGCGGCAATTGCGTGATGAACTCATGCGCCAGCGCCGCTTGGGCCGCGGCCATCACGCGCGCCTCCGGCAAATCCGGACGCCCGTAGCACAAATTATTCCACACCGTGTCGTTGAAGAGAATCGTCTCCTGCGTGACGATGGCCATCTGCTCGCGCAGCGAACGCAGGCTCACCTCGCAAACATCGTTTCCGTCGACGCGCAGCGTTCCCATCGTCGGATTGTGAAATCGCGGCAGCAAATTCACCAGCGTCGTTTTTCCCGCGCCGCTCGAGCCTACGATCGCCACCACGCTTCCCGCCGCGACTTTCAGCCGGATGTTGTGCAGGATGATCGGCCCGCCCTCATACGCGAAGCCCACATCTTGAAACTCGACGCCATGCGAAAAGCGCGGCACGATCAGCTTTCCCGGCTCGTCGGCGATTTCCTCCTTCAGCGCGAGAAATCCCAGCACCTGCGTGGAAGCTCCCGCCGCAAGTTGAAATTGATGATACAAGCTGCCCAGCCGCTTGATCGGCGTGTACGCTCGAAAAAGGGCGTAAATGAAGCCCGCCACCATCCCGCTCGTCATAACATTCCGCAGGATTTCCTCGCGCGCGTACAGCAGCAGCACAACGAACACGACCGCGCCCAGCAAATCCATCATCGGCGACGTCACCACGTACGCCTTCACCCAGCGCATGTTTTCGCGCAGCAGACGGCGCGCGGTCTCGCGGAATCTGTGAATTTCAAAATCCTCCATGCCGAATGCTTTCACCACTCGATTCCCGCTGACGGTTTCCTGCAGGATTTCGCTTAAGTCCGCAACGCGCGACCTGGTATTTTGCACCGACTTGCGAATCCGCTTCCCCAAATTCCCCACGGGATACACGACCAGCGGGATAATCACAGCTGAACCCAGCGCCAGCCTCCAGTTCAGCACGAAGAGCACGCACACAAATGCGACCAGCGCAAATATCTGCTGGAAGAAATCGGCGAGATGCTCGGAAAGCGCGCTGCGCACCTGATCCACGTCGCTGATCGTCGCGGACATTACGCGGCCCGTGGGATTGTGCTGGAAAAATCCGATCGGCTGCCGCACCAGCTTGTCGTACACGTCGTTGCGCAAATCGGTGACGCCCGCATGGCCCGCGTATTGAATCATCGTGTTGCCAAAAAACTCGGCAATGGCTTTCGAGAAGAAAATCACCACCAGGCAAACGGCAAAGACCGTCCAAACGTAGTGAATGGTCGAGGGCAAAAAGGAATTCAAGTAAATCACGCGGTGGCTGTATGGCAGCGTAATCAGCTTCACCTTCGTCGCGGTGCTGTGTGGATTCAATACCGTGTCCCACGCGGGAATGATCATCAGCGCAATCAATCCTTCGCAGACACCGACCACGGCGAGCAACACCACGCCCAGAATCAGCCGCAGCCGGTACGGCCGCACGAAGCGAAGCAGGCCCTGAAGCTCGGACGGAATTCTCACTTGCCGCGCACCCTTATATGTTTCACGTTACAGGAAGCGAATTCGACGCGCTACAGCGACGCCGCGTAAACGTCACGATACGGATCGTTCCAGGTCTCTGTGCTCCAGCTTGACCGTGTAACCGCGCTTCGCGAGCGATTTCGCGATTGCCTCCGCCATCATCACCGAGCGATGCCGCCCGCCCGTGCATCCGAACGCGATCGTCAAATAACTTTTCCCCTCGCGGATATAGTGCGGAATCAGATATTGCAGCAGCCCGTCGATGCGCCGCAGAAATTCCCCTGTTTGCTTGAACGACCGGATGTATCTCGCCACGCGCGCGTTTTTTCCGCTGTACGGACGCAGCTTGGGAACAAAGTGTGGGTTCGGCAGAAAGCGCACATCAAAAACCAGGTCCGCATCGGACGGCAAACCAAACCGGTAACCGAAGCTCACCAGAGATATCAGCAGCGGCTTGCGCCCGGCCTTCTGAAAACGCTCGGTGATGAAATCGCGCAGCTCGTGCACCGTGAACTTCGTCGTGTCGATCACCACGTCAGCGAGCGCGCGAATCGTCGCCATTTGTTGCCGGTCGAGGCGGATCCCCTCGAGAATCGAAAACTCGCTGCCCATCGGATGGGGCCGCCGGGTTTCACTGAATCGCCGCGCCAGCGCGTCCTCGCTGGCCTCGATGAAGACCAGCGTCGCCGGATATTCGCGCCGCAATCGGCGGTAAACTTCCGGAAGCCGTTTCAGCTGCTCGCCTTCGCGCGCGTCCACCAGCAAAACGGCGCGCTCGAAATCGCCGCCGCCTTCCATGTACAACTCGGCAAAAGACGGAATGAAGGAAACGGGAAGATTATCGACGCAGTAGAAGCCCAGATCCTCGAACGTGCGAAGAACCGATCCTTTTCCCGAGCCGGAAAGGCCCGTGAGGATCACCAACTGTCGATTGTTTTGCGTATGGCGCGGCGGCACGGGGCGCTGCTCTTCAATCCTTCTGCCTGCGCTGGTGCGTGCTGGGAATGCGCAGGTCTTCCCGATATTTCGCCACGGTGCGGCGCGTGACGTGAATCCCCTCTTCGTCCAGCCGTTTCGCGATCTGCTCGTCGGTCAGCGGGTGCGTCGCGTCTTCTTCCTCGATCATTTTTTTCACCAGGCGTTTCAGCGACAGCAGCGACATTTCGCTGCCCTGCGGCCCGTTTACCGATTCGGAGAAAAAGTAACGCAGCTCAAACACGCCCTGCGGCGTGTGCGAATACTTGTTCGCCACCGCGCGGCTCACCGTCGACGGATGCACGCCCACTTCCTCGGCCACTTCCTTGATCATCATGGGCTTCAGGTGGTCGATGCCATATTCCAGAAAATCTTTTTGTCGCCGCAGAATGGATTGGCAAACGCGCACGATGGTGTGCTTGCGCTGCTCGATATTTTTCATCAACTGCACGGCGGCGGTGAATCGCTCCTTCACGTAATTTCGCACGTCGCGGTCCGCCGCGTCGCGCGCCAGCAGCCGCCGGTACACGGGGCTCAAGCGAAGCTGCGGCAAATCATCGTCGTTCAAAAACGCCTGCCACTCGCCGTCCACTTTTCGAAAAGCCACATCCGGCTCGACCAATCGCGGCTCGATTTTGTTGTAGCGCAGACCGGGCCGCGGATCGAGTTTCTTCACGGCATCGACGGCGCGCTTCACCGCCTCGACGGGGCGGTTGAGCGCGCGGGCGATTTCCTTGAGCTGATTGTTTTGCAGCATTTTCAGGTGATCGGAAATCACCTGCTGCGCCAGCGTGTTCTTCGGGTCGATCAATTTCAATTGCAGCAGCAAACATTCCTTCAAATCGCGCGCGCCCACTCCCGGCGGGTCGAATTCCTGTACCACGGCCAGCGCTTCTTCCACATCGTCCGCCGAATATCCGCCCGACTGCGCAATTTCCTCGAGCGTCGCCATCAGATAGCCGTTTTCGTCCAGGTTGCCGATGATCACTTCCGCGGCCTTCTGGACCTGCTCGCTGCAAATGCTTACGCTCAATTGCCACAGCAGATAGTCCGCAAGATTCTGCGGCGATGACAGGAATTTATCGAAGCCCGGCTTCTCCGTTTCCTCGCGTTCGCTGCCAGCCCCGCTGGCCGCGCCGGTATCGAGGTACTTGTTGAAAAATGACCCAATATCGAACTCGTCAAACGGATTCGACGCTTCGGTTTCGGGAACCTTTTCCGTTTCTTCCTTTACGAATGTCTCGTCGGTGTAATTCTCGCTGACCACGCCGTCGTCCCCGAGCACTTCCAGCATGGGGTTTTCGGTGATCTCCTGATTGATCATTTCGCGCAGTTCCAGCCGGTTCAGCGCGAGCACGCTCACCATCTGCACCAGTCCCGGCGTCAGGACTTGCTTTTGCGCGAGCCGCAGATTCAGTTTTGGCTGAAGCCAGTTCATAGCTTTAATTCAACCGGAAATTCTCTCCCAGATACAGCCGGCGCACTTCCGGATCCTGGCTCAATTCTTCCGGCGTTCCGGAGCTCAGTATTTTTCCGTCGTGGATGATGTACGCGCGGTTCGTCACCGCCAGCGTTTCCCGCACGTTGTGATCGGTCACCAGCGCTCCAATACCCGCCGTGCTCAGGTCAGTGATAATTTTCTGCAGATCCATCACCGTCAGCGGATCGATTCCGGAAAACGGCTCGTCGAGCAGCACAAACGAAGGATGCATCGCCAGCGAGCGCGCGATTTCCAGCCGCCGCCGCTCCCCGCCCGACAACACATATCCCTTGCTATGCCGCAGGCCTTCGAGGCCCAACTGCGCCAGCAATTCCTCCACGCGGTCGCGCCGCTGCTCGGCCGTGATCGGCAGCGTTTCCAGCACCGCGAGCAAATTGTCTTCGACGGTCAGCTTGCGAAAGACAGAAGGTTCCTGAGGTAGATAGCTGATCCCGCTGCGCGCGCGCAGGTACATGGGGAGATCGCTGATGTCCTCGCCGTCCAACAAAACTCGCCCGACATCCGGGCGCGCCAGCCCGACCAGAATGTAAAACGTCGTGGTCTTGCCTGCGCCATTGGGGCCCAGCAGCCCAACCACTTCGCCCTGCCGAATTTCCAAGCTGACATTATCGACAACCTTCCGGCCTCGATAGCTCTTGCTCAACTCCGCGGCTTGGAGCTTCAACATGCCAGTTCATTACTCAACCCGGTGCTTGGTAATGGTTCGCGGGCCTTTTTGCGAATCCACAAGAATCGTATCACTCGCTAAAAAGAAGGTCAATTCACGGCCCGTCGTGGTGTTTCCAGAACCGTCCGAAAGCGTTGGGTGGCCTCCCGAAAGCACGACTTTCCCGTCGCGCGCGACGTATTCGCCCCGCTCCGCGGTGCCGATACGCCCATTTTGTTCGATGCGCACGCCGCCTTCGGCGATTGCCCTTTGTAATTTTTCCTGCTGACCGCCAGCTCCCGACAGGAAAA